>Ga0209573_1001551_pt1 | contig 34604 bp, 43 predicted proteins | sample TNRBio252014_DNA_FD_185870 | JGI IMG/M metagenome (GOLD analysis project Ga0209573, IMG submission 185870) | Wastewater treatment Type I Accumulibacter community from EBPR Bioreactor in Madison, WI, USA - TNR Reactor_6/25/2014_ DNA (SPAdes)... | ecosystem: Engineered > Bioreactor > EBPR >...
GTTGACGGTCACGGTCTGCCATGGAAACGCCGTTCCGACGATCCGGGGAACGAACACATTGACCAGATGGCGAGCGCCAGCGCCCAAGCCACCGCCGATCATGACAAGAATGAGGTTCTGCATCTGCGTGGTTTATCCCGCCCCATGCAGAAGGTGAAGCGCCCTATTCCACCGTCACCGACTTCGCCAGATTGCGTGGCTGGTCAACATCCGTCCCCATGAACACGGCGGTGTAATAGGCCAACATCTGCACCGGCAGCGCATAGAGAATAGGCGCTATGATTTCGGGCATGTCAGGCATGATGATCGTGTGGATCGCCTTCACAGTCGATTTTTCGGCGCCCTTCTTGTCGGTGATCAAGATGATCTTGCCGCCGCGCGCCGCAACTTCCTGCATATTTGAAACAGTCTTTTCAAAAATGCGGTCATGCGGCGCGATGACGACAACTGGCATGTTTTCATCGATCAGCGCGATCGGCCCATGCTTCAACTCGCCGGCCGCATAACCTTCGGCATGAATGTAGGAGAGTTCCTTAAGTTTCAACGCGCCTTCAAGCGCCAGTGGATAGTTGGTGTCGCGCCCCAGATAGAGCACATCGCGGCTATGGGCGAGGTCGCGGGCAACCTTTTCAATCTGCTCCTCCAGCTTGATGACCTGCGTCGCCAGACGCGGCGCTTCGGCAAGCTGCTTGACCAGCTTCTTCTCTTCTTCTGCCGAAATATGACCGCGCGCCACACCGGCCCGGATCGCCAGCGAGGCCATCACGGAAAGCTGGCAGGTGAACGCCTTGGTTGAGGCTACGCCGATTTCCGGTCCGGCCAGCGTCGGAAGCGTGACATCGGCTTCGCGCGCCATGGTTGACTGGCGAACATTCACAATCACGCCAATCGGCACGCCTTCCTTGCGGCAATAACGTAGCGAGGCCAACGTGTCGGCAGTTTCGCCCGACTGGGAAACGAAAAGCGCCGCACTCGATTTGGACAAAGGCATTTCGCGGTAGCGGAACTCGGAGGCGACGTCGATGTCGACGGGTAGGCGGGCCAGACGCTCGAACCAATATTTGCCTACTAGACCGGCGAGATACGCCGTTCCACAAGCCGACACCGCCACGCGGTCGATCTTGGCGAAGTCCCAGGGCAGTTCGATCGCTTTGGCTTTGCCATTGGTGAAATCGATGTAATTGCCAAGCGTATGCGAAATCACCTCAGGCTGCTCGTGGATTTCCTTGTGCATGAAGTGCCGGTGATTGCCCTTGTCGACAAGGAAAGCCGTCCCGACCGACTGTTGGCGCGCTCGAGCAACGGGTTCGCCGTCCATACCGTAAATCTGTACATTGTTGCGCCGGACCACCGCCCAGTCGCCATCTTCCATATAGGTGATCGCATTGGTGAATGGGGCCAGCGCGATGGCGTCCGACCCGAGATACATCTCGCCGTCGCCATGGCCGATCGCAAGCGGCGGACCATTGCGCGCTCCGACGATGAGGTCATCGTCACCTTCGAACATAATCGCCAGTGCAAATGCGCCCTCGAGCCGTTTCAGGGCACGGTAGGCAGCATCGACAGGACCTGCCCCCTTACGCAGTTCGCTGGCCACCAAATGAGCGACTACTTCAGTGTCTGTCTGCGAGCTGAACTCGAACCCTTCTTTTGAGAGTTCTTCCCTAAGCTCCGAGAAATTCTCAATAATACCATTGTGAACAATAGCGACGCCGTTGGAGAAATGCGGATGGGCGTTGGTTTCGTTGGGTACGCCATGCGTCGCCCAGCGGGTGTGCCCGATACCAATCTTACCTGCCAGAGGTTCGGCCAGCAGGCGTCTTTCCAGGTTGACCAGCTTGCCTTCGGCGCGGCGGCGGGCCAGTTCTCCATGTTCGATTGTCGCGACGCCCGCTGAGTCATAGCCACGGTATTCGAGCCGTTTCAGTGCGTCGACGATTAATGGCGCCACCGGCGTCTGGCCGACGATTGCAACAATGCCACACATGGTTTCTGCCCCGATTCGCACCTGCAGGGCGCATCGGCCCTTTGCCGCTATCTATGAAAACTGCACCGAGGCTCCAAGTAAATTTAGGTTTCCAACCATGTCAGATCGGATGCCTGCGCAGTCTCTGAAGCGCAGCATCTCAGCATTGCATTGAAATTTCGTCACTTCTGCGCCTTGGCCTTGGCTGCGGCGTCCGCGCGCCGCTGGCGCAACTGTTTGGCCTTGCCCGGCAGGGTTGTCTGGCGAGACCGGCCAAAGGCCAGTGCATCTTCCGGCACGTTCTCGGTCACGACGCTGCCGGTCGCGACATAAGCGCCGGCTCCGATGGAAATCGGCGCTACGAGTGAACTGTTCGAGCCTATGAACGCGTTTTCGGCAATGTCGGTGAAAAACTTGCCGTAGCCGTCATAGTTGCAGAAGATGGTTCCCGCTCCGATGTTTGAACCTGCGCCGATCCGAGCGTCGCCAATGTAGCTAAAATGATTGGCCTTGGCCCCCTCCTCGATCACCGCCTTTTTGACCTCGACAAAGTTGCCGATCTTGGCTTTTGCCCGCAGGTCGGCGCCTGGACGCAACCGCGCATAGGGACCAACCTCACAATGGCTCGCCACACTGGCTCCCTCCAAATGGGAGAAAGCATGGATGATGGCGTTCCCTGCAATCGTGACGCCCGGACCAAATACGACGTTCTGGCCAATCACAGTGTCGGCGCCGATCTCAGTGTCGTAGGAAAAGAACACGGTCTCAGGCGCGAGCAGAGTGACACCGGCCAACATGACTGCACGGCGCTTCCGCGACTGCCACACAGCTTCGGCTGCCGCCAGCTCAACCTTGCTGTTGACGCCAAGCACGCTGTCGAAGCTGGCTTCGGTTGCGCCGACCTTGAGACCGGCGGCGTTGGCGATCTCGACAATATCGGTGAGGTAATACTCGCCCTTGGCGTTTGTGTTGCCGATCTTGTCCAGCAATTCGAGCGCCTGTGACCCTGCAATCGCCATGAGGCCGGCATTACAGAACTGGATCTTGCGCTCTTCCTCAGTGCAGTCCCTGTCTTCACGGATGGCCTGCAGGACGCCGTCGCTTTCAATCAAGCGGCCATAACCTGCCGGATGTTCCGTCCGGAATCCGACGACAGTCACCGCATTGCCGTCAGCAAGCCCTTGCCGGGCGGCGGCCAGAGCCGATGCTTCAACTAGCGGCGTGTCGCCAAACATAACCAGGATGTCGTCATAGCCGCGTGACATAGCCTCGCGCGCAGCAAGCACGGCATGGCCGGTCCCAAGGCGCTGTTCCTGCACATAGATGTTTGCGCCTGGCGCAAATGCTGACGCAGACTTGCGCATCGCATCGGCGCCATGCCCGATCACCAGTGCTATGTCGGTGCCCCCGGCTTCGGCGGCCGCACGCACAACATGCGCAACCATCGGCAGGCCGGCAATCTCGTGCAAGACCTTGGGTTTGGCGCTTTTCATGCGGGTTCCCTCACCGGCGGCGAGGATAATGGCGAGACAAGTACGTTCAGTCATCGAAAGGGCATCACCAATTCTGGAACAGTGGCCGATATGGCATTGATTCGTACGTTTTCTTAGCGCAACAGCGATAGTTTGACGAATAAGCGGAGCAGGCTTTGACGGAGACTAGCGCAAATCACAAGTCCCTTGCCCTCGCCGTCATGTTGGTCTCGCCATTGTTTTTTGCAACCAATCTGGTTTTTGGCCGCGCGGTCGTTGGTTCTGTTGCGCCATTCACACTTGCGTTTACCCGGTGGCTGCTTGTTGCGCTCATCCTGTTGCCAGCAATGCTGGGCCAGCGCAGCGTGATTGCGAGCGTATTTTCCAGCCACCGCCGGCTGGTGTTTTTGCTTAGTTTTCTTGGCATGTGGCTGTGTGGAGGCGTCGTTTATCTTGGCCTCGAAAATACCACAGCGACCAACGCCACGCTGATCTACGCAACCTCGCCAGTCTTCATAATTCTGATTGAAGCAATGTTTGCAGGACGCCATATCCGCTGGAGAGAGGCTGCGGGTTCGGCGCTGGCGCTGGTTGGCGTTAGCGTGATCGTATTGCGCGGTGATCTGAATGCGTTGCTGTCGATGTCGTTCAATCGCGGCGATCTGTTGATTCTGACAGCCGCAATAGCCTGGGCAGGCTATTCGATTCTCTACCGGTCGCCAGGACTGTCAGTGCTGCCCAACGTCGCCCTTCTGGGCCTTGTTGCGGCTACAGGCGCGATCTTGCTACTTCCTTTTGCGGTCTACGAATATCTGGTTGGCGGCCCGATGCCCTTGACCGGATATGCGTGGATCAACATCAGTGGAATCGTGATTTTTTCATCGCTGCTGGCCTTCTCTACGTTCCAGTTTGGATTGCGGGAGCTGGGTGCGTCGCTGGCTGGCGTTTTCATGTATCTGTTGCCAGCCTATGGCGTACTGCTGGCGCGCATCGTCTTGGGCGAAGCCATGCATGCCTATCACCTCACCGGCATAGCCATGATCATGGGCGGCGTCATCCTGGCGACGCTGCCACCGAGATATTTCGCCCGTTTTCGCTAACCCAGGCGTTGCAGCGCTGGAAACGTTTCCAAAAGCCAGTAGGCCGCCGTTTGGACCCCGCCTGTCATGAACAGAATGCCTGCGACGACCAACAAGCCGCCCATCACCTTCTCAACGCGTCCCAGATGCATCCTGAACCGCGACAGAAATCGCATGAATGCATCGGAAAAGAATGCGGCAATCAGGAATGGAATGCCGAGGCCAATTGAATAGACCGCCAGCAAAAGAGCGCCTTCGCTCACCGTCGCCCGTCCGCCCGCTAAAGTCAGGATTGGCCCAAGAACCGGGCCTATGCAGGGCGTCCAGCCAAAAGCGAACGCCAGTCCCATAAGGTACGATCCAACCAGCGTTGCAGGCTTGCCTCCCGATTGAAAGCGCGCTTCACGCGATAGCCAGGGGATGCGCAACACGCCAAGGAAATTCAACCCCATCACAACGATCAAAATGCCCGCAACGATCGCCAGCGTGTCCTGCCACATGCGCAAAAACCGACCGATCGTCGAAGCGCCCGCGCCGAGCGCAACAAACACCGTGGAGAAACCCAGCACAAAGGCGCAGGCGGCGCCGAACAACGCCCAGCGCGTGGCAGTGCGACGGGCCGATTCGCCGTGACCGCGAAAATCTTCAATGGAGACGCCCGCCATATAACAAAGGTACGGGGGAACGAGCGGCAACACACAGGGCGACAGGAACGAAAGCGCGCCGGCGCCCAATGCGCTTGGATAGCCTATATCAATTGCCATGCTTGCTTATCGACGCCTTTGGTGCGGCACGGCTATAGCTGGGCTGCCTGCCAGGCGCTAATCACCATTACGTTGTCAGGTGCGGCCTGGTGTCCCGCTTTAACGCCAGTCCCAAAGCCACCAGTCGAGCGCCAGCCGCCAGGCTCGCGCAATATCCCAGTTAGCCAAAGCCTGACAAAAGGCTGAAGAGTTGACAATTGTGTTCATGGCCCTGCCTCACTTGAACCCGCCGCAACTCTAACGGGTGCAAATTACCAATTTCCTCCCAAGCACGAATCGTGCGCTCAAAGGGTTAATGGATCGTAAGCAGTTGAGGTTGGCTGTTCAGCGCGAAGCCCCTGAGTTTCAGGAGCAGGCAAAGTACAACTGGTGAGCCGGGAGGGAATCGAACCCTCGACCACATGATTAAAAGTCACGTGCTCTACCGCTGAGCTACCGGCCCTATCTCAAAGGGCGGCGCCCCCCGAAAAGTCGCCGGAACATAGGGAGAGGGTCCCTACCGGTCAACCGGAATATTCAACCGGTGCAGAGGTTCTTGGGAACCGGCCCCGGCCCGGCTCTGCAAACGGATATGTTGCAGCAACATTATCGTCTTGGCGTCGACAATGCGTCCGTCGGCAACTGCCGCAAAAGCTTCGCTTAGGGTCATCTCCAACACCTCGATATCTTCACCCTCCGTCGCGACGCCGCCGCCGGAAGAGATACGGTCGGCCAAACCGTAGCGAGCCGAAAAGAAATGCAGTTTTTCCGTCATGCTGCCAGGGCTCATGAAGGCGGTGTAGAGCCGCTGGATATAGGCCAGCCGCACGCCCAGTTCCTCTTCAGCTTCACGGCGAACCGCGCCTTCCGGATCATCAGCGTCAAGCAGCCCGGCGCAAGCCTCGATCAGCATACCGTCGCACTCTGGCGAATAAGCAGCAAATCTGAACTGGCGCACGAGAAGAACCGTGTCCCGGACCGGATCGTGCGGAATCACCGCCGCCCCATCGCCGTGATCGAAAATCTCCCGCGTTTGCGTTAGCCATTCGCCGTCGCGGCGGCGAAAATCGAATACCGCTTTCTTGAGCGTCCCCCACCCTTTCGACAGAATCGTTTCCGATTTGATGCGGATGCGGTCTTTCAAACTCTTCTCCAGTCGCGACACCGCCTATTGGCTCTATGCACGCGTCCGCATCCCGCTGCACAGCGCTCAACGGCAACGTTTTAATCAAAGAACCACTAGCAAGTATATGTTTCTAGTGCAATTTTGAACCTGACATTCGCCAAAGTCGCTTGACGTCGACCAGGATGCAAATGTCATGTTCGTTTCACTAGGTCCTGTCACGGAATTTGTTGGTGATCGGGTAACGCCGGTCACGACCAAACTGCTTTTTGGTGATCTTGACGCCCGGCGCTGACTGCCGCCGCTTGTACTCGGCGAGATAGAGCAAATGCTCAACCCGTTCGACGGTTTTTTGATCAAAGCCCTGTTCAACGATCTGATCGACGCTCAGCTCGTTCTCCACCAGTCCCTCTAGGATCGCATCCAGAACTGGATAAGGCGGCAGCGAATCCTGATCCGTCTGGTTGGGTCGAAGCTCGGCTGAGGGCGCCTTGTCCAGAATGTTTTGCGGAATGACCTCACCGGTCGGACCTAGCGCCCCAGGCGGCGTGTGTTTGTTGCGCCATCCAGCCAGCGCATAGACTTGCATCTTGTAGATGTCCTTGATGGGATTGAAGCCGCCATTCATGTCGCCATAAAGCGTGGCGTATCCGACCGACATTTCGGACTTGTTGCCCGTCGTGACCACCATTGAGCCGAATTTGTTCGAGATCGCCATCAGGATCGTGCCGCGTGCGCGGCTTTGCAGGTTTTCTTCCGTGATCCCCTGCTTGGTGCCCTCAAACAGCTCCGACAGCGCCTCCATGAAGCCATCGACCGGCTTGAATATCGGAACGATATCATACCGACAGCCAAGCGCTCGCGCACAGGCTTCTGCGTCTTTGAAGGAATCCTTTGAAGTGTATGTGTAAGGCATCATCACACAGCGAACGCGCTCTTCGCCCAACGCATCCACTGACAAGGCCGCGCATATGGCTGAATCGATGCCGCCGGAGAGTCCCAGAACCACGTTCTTGAAGCCATTTTTGTTCACATAATCACGCAGGCCCAGCATGCAGGCGCGGTAGTCGGCCTCCTCCTCGTCTGGCAGCATTGACATCGGCCCGTCGGCGCAGGCCCAGCCCTCGGGGTTGGCCTTTGCACCACGTTTCCAGGTTGTGACGATCACGCTTTCCTCGAACTGGCTCATCTGGAAGGCGAGCGACTTGTCTGCGTTTATCGCAAATGATGCGCCGTCGAACACCAGTTCATCCTGTCCGCCAATCTGATTAGCGTAGAGAATCGGTAGATCGGTCTCGATCACCTGCTTGATGACGATCTGGTGGCGCACATCAATCTTGTCGCGATAGTAGGGAGAGCCGTTGGGCACCAACAGCATCTCAGCACCGCTTTCGGCCAGCGTCTCGCACACGCCAAGATCGCCCCAGATGTCTTCACAGATCGGGATGCCGATGCGCACACCGCGGAAATTTACCGGTCCGGCAATTTCCGGACCTGGCCGAAAGACGCGCTTTTCATCAAACTCGCCATAGTTTGGCAAGTCGGCCTTGAAACGTTCGGCGACAACCTTGCCGCCATCAGCCACGACCACCGAATTGTGGACGCCGCTTTTGCGTTTCAGCGGCGTCCCGATGATGACGCCTGGACCACCGTCGGCAGTATCGCTGGCAAATTCCCTCGCTGCAGTTTCGCATGCCTCCAGAAAGGCCGGTCGCATGACAAGGTCTTCAGGCGGGTACCCGGCCAGGAAAAGCTCGGTATACAGCACCAGATCCGCGCCTTGACGTGCAGCGTCGGCCCGCGCATCGCGCGCCTTGGCAAGGTTGCCGGTAATGTCGCCCACGGTCGGGTTCAACTGGGCGACTGCGATGCGCAGAATGTCAGGTGTTTTAGCCATGAAAGGCATGTAGCGCGCGCCTCATAGCCCCGCAATGTTGATCGTCACCTGCCCTATTCGCCGATATATTCGAGCAACTGTTCTGCGCTTCTGTTTTCACCAATCGACATGGATAAAATTCGGGACAGATGTCGATATGGAAGGCCAGTCTCGCTATGCCATTTGTTGAGTTGCGTCTGGATAAGCGTCATGTCGCGCTTGGATGTCGGGTTTTCGGCGATTTCCAGCCCGGCATCCCGCAAGGCGGCGCCGAAATCGGGCGAGATAACGAAACCGTCCCAACCAATCCAGCGCAGGAAATATTGTCCTGTTGCCCCGCCCAGCCGGCTGCCATGCTTGCCAAGAAAGGCCATCAGGCCGATCTGATCGTCTGAGGGCCATTGCGCCAGAAACGCGCCAAAGCTCCCGTGCTCTGCAGCGATGCGTTCAACGAAAGCGGCATTGTCCTTAACCGACATGATCTTTGCGCCATTGCGCACGATGCGCTTGTCAGAGGCCAAGTCGCCCCAGAACTCTTCTGGCTGGAACAGAAGTCGCTTTGGCTCGAATCCCAGAAAGGCTTCTTCAAAACCCGGCCATTTGGCTTCGATAACCCGCCACACGAAACCAGCGGAAAATACCCGCTGGGTCATGGCCGACAAGACCCTGTCGTCGCTGACAGAAACCAAAGCCGCGTTGCCGCTTACCGTTCCCAACAGGCGTTCGAGCACGGCCTCGCCGCCTTTGCGTTTCGCAGTGCGGTTGCGGATCTTGGAGAATGCCAGCATGGGTCCTCGTGCTTGAATTGACGACGAGATACTAACATGTCTCGTCCTAAACGGGAGTGACGCCAGTGCCAGTCAACAAGACGATCGCCGACCTGTCGACACGCTGGCTCAGGCGAAGACCGGAAAATCTCAACGAGGCCGAGAACCGGGTGCTGCAAAGCGCAATCGATCGTCTTGCAATCTCCGAAAACAGGGTCGAGGCTTATGAAGAACAGGCAAGTACGGGTGAGCGCATAGCGGATGCAATTGCCCGTGTCGGCGGTTCATGGACTTTCATCATTGCCTTTCTGATTTTCCTGACATTCTGGACGGTCGGAAATGTGTGGCTTTTCGGACGGGAGAGTTTTGATCCCTACCCGTTCATCTTTCTCAATCTGGTGCTATCGATGGTAGCCGCCCTTCAGGCGCCCGTCATCATGATGAGCCAGAACCGGGCTGGCGAGCGTGACCGCCGGGCGGCTGAACACGACTACGAAGTGAATCTGAAAGCCGAGATCGAAATCATGGCGCTGCACGACAAACTCGATTCGATGCGCGAAAAAGAGCTGACGGTACTGCGTGCGGAGGTGGCTCAACTGATCTCGGCTGTAGAGCGGCTCACAGCGTCAAAGGCTGGGTCTTGAGCCCCTCGCTGCTTCAGCTGGTCGACAGCTACGGCCTGATCGCGATTTTCCTCGGCTGCGTGGCCGAAGGCGAGAGTTTTGCCGTGCTTGGCGGATTTCTTGCCCATCAGGGGTTCTTTTCGTCCTGGAACGCATTTCTCGTCATTTTTTTGGGCGCGACCCTTGGCGACGCGCTCTTTTACGTGGCGGGCAGGTTCTTCCAGAACTTCGAACCGATTGCGCGGCTGAAGACGCGGCCCGGCTTTGACCGGGCCTTTGCGCTGGTCAACGCGCACCCTGCCAAATTTGTCCTGTTCAACCGCTATGCCTATGGTTTCCGGCTGATCGGCGGCGTCGCTGCCGGCATGGCGGACATTCCGGCGGCCAGGTTTCTCGTCCTGAACATTCTTTCTTCGCTGATTTGGGCGACGCTATTCGGCTCAATCGGCTATTTTTTCGGGCTGGGCGTCGAAAAACTGATTGGAGATGCTCTGCACCAGCATCATCGCCTGTTGATTGGCCTGGGGATTGGCGGCGCCGTCGCGATACTCGGCGGCGTGGTCGCACATCACTTGATGGCCACGCAGAAGCGCAACTTGGCTCTAGCCCGCCAGGCGGTCGACAATCGCCAGCCCCCACACGCCAATCACCAAAGCGACCGCAAGCAGCACGGCCAGTGAGCCGCAATCTTTGGCAAGCTGGATTTCCGGGTTGAATTCGCGGGTAAGCGCATCGCAGGCAGCTTCGATCGCCGTATTGAGGACTTCAACAATCATCAAGACGACGATCGAACCCAAAAGCAGCGCATAACCGCGCCAGCTATCGGCCACAAACCAGGCAACCGGAACGGCCATCAAGAACAGGAGCAATTCCTGCTGAAACGCCTTTTCCGTAAGCGCCAGCCGCTTGAAAGCGCGAACCGAGTTGATGAATGCCTTGACCAGCCGCTCCACCGAGTGCTCCTTGGGGCCGGTTCCGGCCCGAATACAAGAAAGCCGCCCATGGGCGGCTTTCTCAAATCACATGTAAACGCCGGATTATTCGGCGTCCTTGGCCTTCTTCTTCGGCGCAGCTTTCTTCTTGGGTTCGTCACCCTCGACGGCTTCGGCTTTGTCGGTCTTCTTGGCCTTCTTTTCGGCCTTGTCCGGCTTTGCCTCGTCTTCGTCTTCAGCCGTCAATTCTTCCTTGGTCACCTTCTTGTCGGTGACGCTAACCTGGCCGAGCAGGTTATCGACGACTTTCTCTTCAAAGATTGGCGCGCGCAGGCTGCCCAGCGCATTCGGATTTGAACGATAGGCTTCGAAGATCTGCTGCTGCTGGTTGGCCGGATAGCGGCGCACAGTCTCAAACAGCGCACGCTGAAGCTCGTCGTCGCTCACCTGTACGCCGGCCTTCTCGCCGATTTCGGCAAGCACCAGTCCCAGCCGCACCCGGCGTTCGGCCAGGCGCTGGTATTCGGCGCGGGCTTCCTCTTCGGTCGTCTCCTCATCTTCAAATGTGCGGCCGGCGGCCTGCAAATCCTGATTGACCTGATTCCAGATATTGTTGAATTCCGCCTCGACCAGTTTCGACGGAGTTTCAAACTTGTAGCTTTCATCTAGCTGATCGAGCAACTGACGCTTGACCTTCTGGCGGGTGATCGAGCCAAACTGGTTCTCGATCTGGCTGCGGACGATTTCGCGCAGCTTTTCCAGTGACTCGAGACCGAGCGACTTTGCGGTCTCGTCGTTGATTTCCAGATCACCCGGCTTCTCAACGCCCTTGACGGTGACATCGAAAGTGGCGTCCTTGCCAGCCAGGCCGGGGTGCGAATAGTTTTCCGGAAAGGTCACATTGATCTGCTTTTCATCGCCTGCCTTCAGGCCAACCAGCTGTTCCTCAAAGCCGGGGATGAATTCCTTCGAGCCGAGCACCAGCGGCTGGTCGGCGCCTGCGCCGCCATCAAATGCAACGCCGTCGACCTTGCCGAGATAGTCGATCGTCACGCGATCACCATCCGCTGCTTTGCCTTCTTTGGGTTCATACGAGCGGGCCGACTCGGCCACGCGCTTCACCTGCTCATCGACTTCCGATTCTGGCACATCGTAGACTGGCCGCGTCACCGTGATGGACGCAAAATCCTTGATCTCGATGGGTGGAATGACTTCGTAGGCAAGCTGAAACTCAAAATCAGCATTTCCCGCGAGAACTTTTTCAGCTTCCTTTTCGTCCTCTGTCATGGTGACTTCGGGCTGCATGGCGGCCTTTTCGCCGCGCTCTGAAAGGATGTCACGGGCCGAATTGTTCAGGATTTCGTTGACGACCTCCGCCATGAACGACTTGCCGTACATCTTCTTCAGGTGCTGCATCGGCACCTTGCCGGGCCGGAATCCGTTGATGCGAACCTTGCCCTTGGCGTCATCCAGTCGTTTGTTCAGGCGCTCCGCCAGGTCTCCCGCCGGCACAGTGACCTTGATTTCACGCTTGAGGCCGGAATTGAGCGTCTCAGTAACCTGCATTGTCGTACCTTCGTTTAAATCGGGCGCTACAGTTCGGCGCCACGGGTAACTTTACTGGACCGGAGACGGGTTAAGCGGCCAGACCGGCGCTGCTTCGGCAGCAGCCCTTCATTTCAACCACTCGGGCCTGTGCGGCCAAGCGTTTGACTTTCCTGCCCTTCAACCAACCTTCGATTGAAGCGGACAGCCTCACCCGGTCGCATTTGCGTCGCCTTTTGTCACAGGCGGCGGCAATATTCAACACGATTGCGGCCACGCGGCGGCTATACTTGGCCTTTAACAGCATTGGTGCGGATGAAGGGACTCGAACCCCCACGCCTTGCGGCACCGGAACCTAAATCCGGGGCGTCTACCAGTTCCGCCACATCCGCGTTCCAGCCCCGCCAATCCCACGCACCGCACTCAAATGTCAACAGCTGCGCGACACGCGATTTGGCGTGACACTCACTAATATAGTGGCTCCTCATAGATCATTACATCGCCGTCCATCAGACCCTTGATCTGGGGAATGCCATCCGCAGTCACCGCAGCCAGGATTGCGAATGGCCGAACCCGCATATCCCTTTCGATCGCCAGCCCCTCGCCTTCAGGTACATAGAAGCGCTCAATCCCGTAGTCGACCGGAACAATCTTTCGGCCATCCGATCCGGACGTTTCGTAACCTAGAGAGACCGCACGCAAATCGATCTGATCGTCCGGCCGATTGGCCGCAGGCGCGTCAACATTGGCCGAGACCGGCGTCCAGAACTTGTCCACACCCCGGGCAAAACGAACAAAGACGATCCTGCCACCTGCCGGTGTGGCGTCAGCGGGCAGGCCGGCGATGATGTCTCGCGGCAATTGAGCAGCTTCGTAGCCAAGCCGCACATAGTCGCCGCGCAGCAGGTCGCGCGGATCGACCGGCTGCACCTTCAGCAGAACCTCGCGCCCATTGCGCAGGATTTCAGCGCGTCCGTTGATCATCCAGCCCAAAAAGCCAATCTGCGCGACCGCCACCGCGACGGCCATCAGTATCGCGCGCCAACCGGTGCTCATGCCTTGGCTCCTTCCAGTGGTTTGGTATTGAAGCGCTTTTCAATGCGCATGATGAAAAAGGCGACAAGGGCCAGCGCCACGCCCGAAAAGAGAAACAACGCTGCAGTGTCGATCATAGTGCCCAACGTAACAATATAGAGGAAGCCGAGTTCGACGGTGAATGCCGCATAAGCGATCCACCGCATCAGCGCGCTTTGCCGGCCGCGCATCAGCAGCGCCGCCACGATGCCGCCAAAAGCGACAAGCGTCGCCAGTAGCATCGGGCCGAAATTCTCGAATGATTGGGCCTGCACCATGCCGATGCCGACCAGGAAGCCGACCAGCGAATACGCCGGATAGGGCCCGCCCAGCTGGGCGAACCGCTCGACTTCGTCGGCCGCGAAGTGGGCGGCCAGGAAAACGCCAGCCGAGACCAGCGCCAAGCCGATACCGACTGTCACCAGCGATGTTTCGACGCCAAGCATCAACGCGTAGAGGATGATGGACAAAAGAAGAAGGTGACGCGCCACGATGCTTTTCGTCCAGTAAGACACCGCCCAGATGACCGCCGCCAGAACCAGGAACATGTGCGGAAACGCATTGTTCCAGTTGAAGTCGACGCCACGCATGGTCAACCAGACCACAGCCAGCACAACGGACGCATTGGTCAGGATGGGTGAGCGAAGCCCGGCCGCCGCCAATATCGTGCCAATGCACCAGATAAAGACGGCTTCTGTCTCGTCACCCGACATATGGTACATCTGGCCGATCAGCGCGATCGAACCTCCGAACGCCGCTGCGCCAACAAGATACAGCGCTTCGCCAAATGCTGGATTTCCGCGTATTTTTAGGACAGCGCCACCGACATAACCGGCCAAAATCAATCCAAACAGGCCAAGAACACGCGTAAGGCGCGGAATAAGTTCCCAGTTGGCCGAAATAAACAACAGGATCGCCGCGCCGACCAGAGTCGCCGCCATGATCGCCAGAACCGAGCCAAAGCTCAGTCCGTTACCCCTGCGCGTTTCAATATCAGCGACAAGTTGGCCAGCCGTCGCCCGATCAATCAGACCCTGGGCTGCCCATCGATCAATCTCGGTCTTGACGTTGGAAACGTATCGCGACATCGCGTCTCTCCGTGAACAGCGTTCATTTATACAGATCGACGCCCAACAAGGCAAGATTGAGGCGTTGCAATCCAGCAGCCATGAGGTTTGGGATTCGGCTGGGCTAAACCCTTGCGCCTCCGCCCCTTATGGGACTCGCGTCAACTTGCACAAAGTCACCTAACGCTATGCGAATCAAGCGCTGCCGCAATTGAGCCGTACACGTAAAGACAATTTAATGGTGCGATGCACAACGCGCATTGCTGCTATGCACAACTGGCGCTTCAAACTCTGCAGATAGAGACATATGTTGGGGTCGTTCAAAGATGAACAGCTGACCAAAGACGAAGTGAGAAACAAAATGAGCCTGATCCGCAGCTACCGTAACTGGCGCGCCGTACGCGACACAGTGTCAGAACTGAACCGCTTGTCGAATCGCGAACTTCAGGACCTCGGAATTAACCGCAGCGACATTCCAGCCGTTGCACGCAGGGCAGTCTAGGTTCGGACCCTTAGGGGACAGCCCAGAAGGCAAGAAAGTAAGAGAAGTAAAAATGAACCTCATCCGCAATTATCGTAACTGGCGCCAGTACCGTGCGACGGTGAACGAACTGAGCAAACTCTCCAACCGCGAGCTGGCCGACCTCGGCATTGGCCGTGGCGAGATCCATGCAGTGGCCCGCAAGGCCATCTAACGAATTTTGCAATTTCGCCGGCGGCCCACCTCCTCCCGGGCCTAGGCGGAACCAGCCCGATCTTCACCTCCTCCCGAGGGTCTGGCTGAACCATACGGCGCCCGCCGCACCTCCTCCCGCGGCGGGCGTTGTACCCCTTGAAAAGCGGATCGCCCCGCTCCACATCTGGCGAAGAGATTTCCGTCGAGGCCTACCTCCTCCCAGGCCGACACGGGAAAGACCGGGTCTCACCTCCTCCCGAGACACCGGTCATCAAATGCAACGCCTGCCGCACCTCCTCCCGCGGCGGGCGTTGTTTTTTCTGGACGCTTCGGACATCGCGCCGAACTGCGCTAGCGATAGAACGGGTTGGCATAGACTGGCCGCTGTAGCCGCGTATCCTCGGCGATGCCGTCAAGTGCGGTCTGCATGCGGCGCTGCAGTTCGGCCGTCGCATCCTCCGCAGTCCCATCAAACTCATGCATCGCCATCGGCTCCGGCACGCGAATATGCGCGCGGCGCGGGCCGGCCGGCTGCGGCACAAAGCGGTTCAGTGTATCCCGCCAGGAGCCGAAACAGTGGTCGGCGCGCAGCCGCTTGATGTGCTCGGCAATCTCCTCCTGACCAATTGTTGCCTGCTCCCATGAAAACGGACCAACGCGCAGCGCCTTGGTAAGGGCAGTGACGTTCTGCTTCAACCGGGCGTCGGCAGTCTTGCCCTGTAGCCGCAAGGTCTTGCGGCCAGCCTTGAGTGCGGCTTCTGCGGACACCAGGCCCTCGACCCCTACAGCCTTGGTGATCAGCACCGAAAGCATACGCACCAGCCGCGTATGTCGGGCCGAATATGGTTCATCTGGCGAGACAACCAGCCCAAGTGCAGCCTCATCGCGCGCCAGCAAGGTTGCATAGATATGATAGACGCGCTCGGCAAGATTGGCGCCTTCGCCGGCCTTCACCTTTAGCTTTCGTTCGACATAGGCGCATTCGCGCGTCAGCTCTGGTTCAACATCGTCCATAAAAGCGAGTTTCCATACGACTGGCGCAAGCCAGGTTTCGCGATGCTCACCGGCTTCGCGGGTCAGTTGCACGACGTCCTGCGCCATCTCCGCGGCGCCCGCCATCAGCGGGGCAACGCGGTTGCGGTGCCAGCCCACCTGCCCTTCAGGATGGAGCAGCACGACATTGCCAGCGCCAGCAAATTTGACCGAATAGTCCCGCGCCGGAGCGCTGTTGCCAGGGATCTGCGCAATCAGATTGTTCGCTAGCCAGAACTTCTGGACCGCGCGCCCGAGCCCGTTGACAACTGAATTGGTGGCCCAGAACGCCGCCTTCGGAAAATGACGTGATGCGATCTCCTTGTCGATCATCCAGTCAGTGAAGAACTCGGGATGGTTCGGCGTGACAAAACAGGCTTCGCCGGGCGCAGTCGCACGAGCCAAACGTTCCTGATCATCAGCCGGAAAGTCGATGCAACGGATATTCGTAGCGCCCCGCAACCCCGCCACCCGGTTAAACGGCGGCAGGTCGCGTAGTCCAACGATCCCCTTCAGCATGAATACGCGATTAACCGCCGTCATCAAGCGGATCAGCCCAAAGTTAGGTTTGGGGGCTACGAAGGCATCAAGTTGGCTCATTTGTTGAATTCCTCCTGCAATTCGACGATATGAACACTGTTCACGAGTTAAGGCAAGAATTTGAACGCAGTTCATTTCTTTATGCTTAACGAACATGCAGCGACCATCGTAAGACGCTAAAGTGTCCGTGTAGATCACTCAGGAGAAAGCATTGCTAAATCGCCCGCTTGGCCGCACCGGCCTTTCCATCGCTCCCGTCGTGTTCGGTGGCAATGTCTTCGGCTGGACTGCCGACAAGGCCATGTCCTTCGCCTTGCTCGACCGGTTTTTCGAGGCTGGCTACAACACGATCGACACGGCCAATTCCTATCAGACCTGGGTGCCGGGCAATACGGGACGTTCGGAATCGATCATCGGCGAATGGATGGAGAGCCGCGGCAAGCGTGATGAGGTGGTCCTGATCACCAAGGTTGGCTCGGATCTCGGCCAAGGCAAGAACGACCTCTCCGCCGCCCACATCGCTCAGGCCGCCGACGATTCGCTAAAGCGGCTGCGGACCGACCGGATCGATGTCTATTTTTCGCATTGGCATGTGCCGGAGACCGCCTATGAAGAGACGCTCGGCGCCTATGCCAAGCTTATCAAGGCCGGAAAGGTGCGCGCCATAGGCGCGTCGAACCACAGCGCTGACCAGGTCCGCGATGCGCTTGAGGTCGCCAAGAGCAATGGCCTACCGCGCTATTCAGTCTTGCAGCCACAATACAATCTTCTGGAACGCGACAGTTTTGAAGGTCCGTTGAGTGAAGTGGCCATGGCGGAAGGCCTTGGGGTGGTCACCTATTTTGGCCTGGCGCGCGGCTTCTTGTCCGGGAAATATCGCAGCGTCGCCGATCTTGGCAAAAGCGCGCGCGGTGGAGGCGTGGAGAAATATCTCAATCCGTACGGTCTGGCCGTCCTCGATGTTCTTGACCAGATCGCCCAAAAATACGCCGCCACGCCGGCAGAAATCGCTCTCGCCTGGATTATTGCTCGCAAAGGCGTCACCGCGCCGATCGCCAGCGCCACCTCAATCGAGCAGTTGGATAGTATGATCAAGGCGGGGTCGCTGTCTTTGGATGCAGATGATATGGCGGCCCTCAACGCTGTGAGCCAGCCTGCCACCTGACACTCAGGCTGGATCGTCCGTCAGGTTCTTGATTTCATTTTCGATATTCGCGCGGGCAGCTGGCTCACGCGTTGCCATCTGCGAAGTCTGATAGATGTGCTGGCGTTCAAGAAACCTGCGCATCACAGCGGCGCGGCCTGCTCGCCAGTCGCTATCCGAGACGAATGCATATTCGCGACGAACGGCGGAAACATAGTCGCGGTATGTTTCTGCGCTGCTTCCAAGGACCGCAAGGTCGAGATCAAGCAGAACCTGCGTCGCCGGGTCGGCGCTTGGCTTGTGCTCGGTTGTCGCGCCGATCATGTCGGCCACGCGGCTGACAGCGTCCGCTGCGAAGTCCCCGTTTTCAGCGGTCATCTGACGAAACAGCGAGGCGCTTTGCGCTTCATTGTCCTTTACGAGCGGGTCATAGACGGCGTCGTGAAAAAAGATCGCTAGTTCGATCTCATCCCTTTGTCTGGCGTCGAGACCCGCCACCTGGCTCACCTTGTCCAGTCCGGCAAGCATTGCCTCGATATGCGCCCAATTGTGATAGGCGCGGGCAGGTTCGGTATAGCCCGCGTCGAGTGTTGCCCAAACCGCGTCTGCGTCTTTGCCGCCGCAATGCTCCCAAACAGTCCGAAACCGATCGATCGTGGACATCAGTGACACAGCCCAGGTGAAAGCTCATTTGCAATTGTTCTGCGGCAGCATTATCCCCTCGCCATGACAAAACCCATCCACATTATTGGCGGCGGGCTCGCCGGTTCTGAAGCTGCCTGGCAGATCGCCAACGCTGGCGTGCACGTGATTCTGCACGAGATGCGCGGTGTGCGTGGCACTGATGCGCACAAGACCGACGGACTGGCCGAACTTGTCTGCTCCAACTCGTTTCGTTCCGACGACGCCGAGACGAATGCTGTTGGTCTGATTCATGCTGAAATGCGGCTGGCCAATTCACTCATCATGACCTGCGGCGACGCCAATCAGGTGCCTGCCGGCAGCGCGCTTGCTGTCGATCGCGACGGTTTTTCCGCTGCCGTGACGGCGAAGCTCGAAAGTCATCCACTAGTGACAATCGTTCGCGAAGAGATTCCGGGGTTGCCGCCAAGTGATTGGGATCAAACGATTATTGCGACCGGCCCGCTAACCGCCCCTTCGCTTGCTGACGCCATCGCCAAAGAAACGGGCGCCAATGCGCTGGCCTTCTTCGACGCTATTGCGCCCATCGTGCATTTCGAGACGATCGACATGGACATCTGCTGGTTTCAGTCGCGCTACGATAAGGTGGGGCCCGGAGGCAATGGCAAGGACTATATCAACTGTCCCATGGACAAGGCGCAGTATGAGGCTTTCATCGCGGCGCTGAACGAGGGCCAGAAGACGGAGTTCAAGGAATGGGAGGGCACGCCCTATTTTGATGGCTGTCTGCCAATCGAAATCATGGCCGAGCGCGGCCCGGAAACACTGCGCCACGGGCCAATGAAACCGATGGGCCTCACCAACGCGCACAATCCCGCAGTAAAGGCCTATGCTGTCGTCCAGTTGCGGCAGGACAATGCGCTGGGCACGCTTTACAATATGGTCGGCTTCCAGACCAAACTGAAACATGGCGAACAGGTGCGCATCTTCCGGACCATTCCGGGACTGGAGAACGCGGAGTTCGCAAGGCTGGGTGGACTGCACCGCAATACCTATATCAACTCGCCGACGCTGCTGGACGGCACACTGCAGCTGAAATCGCGCCCAGGTCTGCGATTTGCAGGACAAATCACCGGCTGCGAAGGTTATGTCGAAAGTGCCGCAATTGGTCTGCTTGCCGGGCGCTTTGCTGCTGCCGAATGGCTTGGCCGTCCACTATCGCCGCCGCCGCCGACCACCGCTTTCGGATCGCTGCTCGGCCACATTACCGGCGGACACATCACATCGGATGACGAGCCCGGAAAACGTTCGTTTCAGCCGATGAACATCAATTTCGGGCTACTCCCGCCACTTGATCCCGGCACGACGCTTAAACCGGAAGGTTTTGAGGGCCGTTTCCGTGGCAAAGACAAGGCGCATGCAAAAAAGCGCGCGGTGACTGCGCGCGCTTTGCGGGACTGCCGCGCATGGCTGGGATTGGATCAAACGCAAGAGGCAGCTGAATGAGCGTCCTCACCTCCACTTTCTTTTCCGTCTCACGCGATGGCGGCGTTGTGGAACTGGTGCTGAACAAGCCCGAAAAGGCCAACGCCATGTCGCCCGATTTCTGGGCCGACCTGCCCCGACTGCTTGGCGAACTTGACGCTGATCCCTCTGTACGCGTTGTGCTGCTGACGGGCGCCGGCCGGCATTTCACCAGCGGCATGGACCTTTCCACTTTCGCCAATCTGGCCAAACTCTTCAGCCAAGAGCAGGGCCGCGCCGCCTACGCCATGCGCGGAATCATAAAGGATTTGCAGCACAGCTTTACCGCCATTGAACAGGCGCGCTTTCCAGTGATCGCCGCGATCCACGGCGCCTGCATCGGCGGCGGCATCGACCTGATCACCGCCTGCGATATGCGTATCGCCAGCGCAGACGCCTATTTCGCTGTGGAGGAAATCAATATCGGCATGGCGGCCGATGTCGGCACGCTGCAGAGGCTGCCGAAACTGATCGCACCGGCGGTGGCCGCCGAACTTGCCTATACCGGGCGCAGGTTCAATGTCGAAGAAGCGCAGCGGATCGGGCTGGTCTCGGCGATCCACTCCGACGCGTCGGCCGTGCGCGAAGCCGGTCTTGCGCTCGCCCGCCAGATTGCGGCGCGTTCGCCGCTCGCCATTGCCGGCATAAAGCGCAACCTTGTCTGGTCGCGCGATCATTCAGTGGCCGACGGTCTCGAATATATCGCGACCTGGAACGCGGGTATGCTGCGTCCCACCGAGTTGATGGCGGCAATTCACGCCAGGATGGCCAAACGCGACGCTGAATTCTCCGACCTTCTGCCCGCACAATTGCCAGGCTGAGCCACAGTCCAAGCCACGACGGCGGGAGAACTCCAGGCGCCCCCGCCGTCGTATCGGCGCGCTGAAAAATCAGTTGGCGAATTTACGAATTTCGCCTGATTTCAACCTCGAAAGATAACTGCCAAGTTCCCGCTTGACGATCGGCATCAGCAAGTAGAGCGCAATTATGTTGACTACGGCCATGGCAAAGATTGCGGCGTCGGAGAAATCGATGACCGGACCTAGATTGGCCGCCGCGCCGATTACGACGAAGATGCAGAAGATGATCTTGAACGTGAGTTCTTTGCTCTTTCCCTCGCCGAACAGATAGGTCCAGGCCTTCAATCCGTAATAGGACCACGAGATCATGGTGGAAAATGCGAACAGGATGACCGCCACGGCCAGCACATACTTAAACCACCCGAAGGACGAGGAGAACGCGGCTGATGTCAGTGCGACACCTGTATTGCCGTCGACCGTCTGTATCGCTGTGCCGCCTTCGTTCAGCAAATAGAGGCCGGTGGCCGGATCGGAGACAAGCTGGCCGGTGATAATGATGACCAGCGCCGTCATCGTGCAGATCACGACCGTGTCGATGAAGGGCTCCAGAAGCGACACAAAACCCTCAGTGATCGGCTCTTTGGTGCGAACCGCCGAATGGGCGATGGCCGCAGAGCCGACGCCTGCTTCATTGGAGAACGCAGCGCGGCGGAAGCCTTGAATGAGCGCGCCGACGATACCGCCGGCAACGCCCAGACCGGTGAAGGCGCCGGCAAAGACCTGCCCGAACGCCCAGCCTATCTTGTCAGCATTCATGAGAATGATGATCAAGGCAGTGCCGACATAAAGGACGCCCATCAACGGCACGATCTTTTCGGTGACCTGTGCAATCGATTTGATGCCGCCGACGATTACCGCAAACACTACCCCGGCAAATATGACTCCGGTGATCCAGCCCGGATATTGCCCGACTACATTGGCTATCTGCGCATGCGCCTGGTTGGCCTGGAACATGTTGCCGCCGCCGAGCGACCCCAGAATGCAGAAGATCGCAAACAGGATTGCCAGCGCCCTGCCACCTGGCAGTCCACGTTCGGCGAAACCTTTGGTCATGTAGTACATTGGTCCACCCGAAACCGTGCCGTCGGGGTATTCATTGCGATATTTGACGCCCAGCGTGCATTCGGTGAATTTCGAGGCCATGCCCATCAGGCCGGCCAGGATCATCCAAAAGGTGGCGCCAGGTCCGCCAATGCCGATTGCGACCGCCACACCGGCAATGTTGCCAAGACCAACCGTCCCGGACAGCGCCGTGGCAAGCGCCTGAAAATGCGAAACCTCCCCGGCATCGTCCGGGTCAGAGTAGTCGCCCTTCACCAGCGCTATTGAATGCGGGAAAGCACGGAACTGGATAAAGCCGAAATAGACCGTGAAGACTGTCGCCGCCACAACCAGCCAGCCGACGATCCAGGGAAAATTGGTTCCGGGAAACGAACTGAAGATAAAGTTCACGAACCAACCGGTTGATGCGGCAAAAACCGCGTTGACCTGCTCGTCGATGGATTGGGCGAGGGCCTGCGTACCGGTAAAGATCACCGCCAGTATCACTGCCGCGGCGCCAAGATTTGTTCTCTGCATGGATTTGTCCTCTCCGGTATCAGGGCACGATCGTGCAAGGCACGGGCGATGACTGCGCCAGACTGCCGGCGACCGAGCCGAATACCCTGGAAGCCAATTCGCTCTGGCCTGCCCTGCCAATGAAAATCTGACTCGCGGAGAATTCCTTGACGATCTGCGCCAGCGTGTCGGCGACGTGGCCATAGCGCATGACGCTTTCCACCTTCGCGCCCTTTGCCGACAGGGCTTTTACAACAGGCGCCACGAGCGCAGATTCGGCTCGTTCGAGCTCCTCCTTGCGCCGAACGTGTCGCTCCTCGACCTCCTGCGGCGTCAGGAATGAATAGGGCGACCACTCCAAAACATGCGCTAGGACAATACCGGCATCCTGCGCCTGGGCCGCTGCAACAGCAAAATCGAGCGCACGTTTAGAGCCGGCGCTGCCGTCAAATCCGACAACAAATTTCAACAAATTACCGTCCTCCCCTTCTATTGCCTAATTGCCCCCCTCAGAGACGAAAGGATGGTAGCGCAATCGGAGAAGAAAATCTTGGTATTCTTGTATAAGGCGACAGCGTTTGGATAAACTAGTAAAGAACTGCGTCGTCTCCCAACAGCTATCTCATAGATTATCTAAGGCAAAATAAGTCACTTCTAAATTACGATTCTGCCTTTCTCCGTAGAGGTCTTTTTGATGCGAGTCTGTGATCGCATGACGCGCCTCATAGTTATTCTAAAGCCCGTCGCGCCAAATCGGGTTCATTCCATTTTTTCCATTTGGGGACGATTAGTCACGCGAACGACGTCGAGGCCAGTGCGGCGCACCGGCCGGGTCCGTCCGGTAACGTGGATAACGGTCAAATCGAACTTTGCCCGTCAATTCGAGCGTTCAAATCGACAATCAGGTATTTCCTGTCGACCAACTGGCCGGGCTGGTGGGCAGCGACGGTCAGATGCGACGCTCGCTATGCCATATTACTCTGCAGGCTCGATTCCTCGTCCTGGCAGACCGGGCTTGCCGGCCTCGCCCGGGTTGCGGCGCACATAGTCCGCCTTGAGACTTTCGGAAGTGTCGCGCTGACCGTCATGGCTCCAGCCTGGAGGCATGAACATATATTTCAGCCGCTGGCCGATGGTCAGGCCGGGTTGGGTGATGTCCTTCCAGATGCCGACATATTCGTGGGTCGCCACCTTCAGCGGGTTGAACGTGCCCAGATTGTGCACGATGCCGTAGCGCGGCTGGTCGGCCTCTTCTTCCGGCACAAAGGTTCCGAACATGCGATCCCAGATGATCAGCGTGCCGGCGTAGTTGGCGTCCAGATAGCGTGCATTGGTGCCGTGATGCACGCGATGATGCGAGGGCGTGTTGAAGATGTACTCAAACCAGCCCCACATCTTGCCTATCGTCTCGGTATGTATCCAGAACTGCCAGACCAGATTGAAACCGAACACAAAGATGATGATGGCCGGGTGAAATCCGAGCAGCACCAACGGCACCTGCAGGATGAACATGCCCGTGAACAGCCCGGTCCAGCTTTGACGCAGCGCAGTCGACAGATTGTAGTGCTGGCTGGAATGATGATTGACGTGCTCTGCCCAGACCCAGCGTATCCGGTGGGCAAAACGGTGATACCAGTAGTAGCGCAGGTCATCGATCAGGAAGGCTGCCAACAGCACCCACCAGGACGCCCCGAGGTCAAAAAACCGGAACTGCCAGACCCACATCAAAGCCGAATAGGACACAAAACCCAGCAACAACCCGGCGATGACGTTACCAGTGCCCATCATCAGGCTGGTCAGCGTGTCGCGCGTTTCATACGAGCCCGCTGCACGTTCCGTGCGCACCAGCCAAAGCTCGACCAGCATGGCGATCACGAAGAACGGGATAGCCAGCTGGGTGACATTGGCAAACTGATAGTCGTGCATGCTCAGGTCTCCTTACGCGGCAAACCAAGCGACACTGCGATTGCCTGCGCCGTCGCGGGCTGGTCGAAATGGAAATTTCCACCGGTCCAGGTGAAATCACGAAACCGGATAGTGACAACTCCCGGTCGGCTGAGCCGGATTTGCGCGATATCTGTTGCAGCGATCACACGGGTAAAGAAACCGTCGCCGAAAGACTGGACGATGCCGGTACGGTCGCCTGTCAACGACATAAAGGCTGAATGCCCCTCCGACGTCAGCTCCGGCGCGCCGGGCTTCTCATTTGGAAAGTCGGTGAGAAACAGGCTCAGCGCATGGGCAGGGTCGCGAATGGTCGCGACCTTGCTGCCGCCAGTGAAGTGCACCGCAGCAACAACCAGCGCAATACCAGCAACAACAAGTGGACCAAGCAGGAGCAGACTCATGTCCGGCCCCTTCCCACGCCTGACGAATTCATCCGTCAGGGCTTAGCATAGTTGACGTTTACGTCAAAGTCGATTCAATCAAAATTGGTCGGCTATTTGACAATCGCTTATGCGCTCACGGTATTGAGCACGGCTTCGATCTGCGCAGTAACGTCGTCGATCGACGCCATGCCGTCGACATTTGTCAGCAGCTTCTTGGCGTAATAATAGCCGGTCAGCGGCGCAGTCTTTTTGTAGTACTCGCGCAGACGTTCGTCGAAAACCTGCGGATTGTCATCCTTGCGCACCGGCAGACCGGCCGCCTTGGCGTCGTCCGCACGCTTGACAATACGGCCCACCAGCGCCTTGTCGTCTACGACCAGCTCGATCACCGTATCGAGTTTCAATTTGCGTTCCGATAGCATGCTTTCCACTGCATCGGCCTGCGCCAATGTGCGCGGATAGCCGTCAAGGATAAAACCCGCCTTGCAATCCGCCTGATCGATGCGCTCGGCAACGATTGCGTTCACAATATCGTCCGACACCAATTCACCGGCGTCCATAACCGCTTTTGCCTTGAGACCGACCGGACTCTGCGCCGCAACAGCGGCCCGCAGCATGTCTCCGGTGGAGAGCTGAGGAATTTTGTGTTTTTCAACGAGACGTTGAGCCTGAGTTCCCTTCCCCGCCCCCGGAGGTCCAAGCAGAATTAGTCTCATCGTCCCCTCTTCCCGCCACGCAGTTTCGACTTCTTGATCAGGCCCTCATATTGATGGGCGATCAGGTGGCCCTGGATCTGGGCGACCGTATCGAGCGTTACACTGACCACGATCAAAAGCGAAGTGCCACCAAGGTAGAACGGCACGCCAGCCTGCGAGATCAGGAACTCCGGAATCAAGCAGATAATGACCAGATAGACCGCGCCAACTGCGGTGATGCGGGTGAGCACATAATCGATATATTCGGCCGTCCGTTCGCCGGGCCGATAGCCTGGAATAAAGCCGGAGTGCTTTTTCAGCTGGTCGGCCGTGTCCTTCGGATTGAACACTATCGCCGTGTAAAAGAAGCAGAAAAACGCAATCATTGCGGCGTAAAGCAGCATGTAAAGCGGCTGGCCATGGCCAAGCGCAGCCAGTATCGCGCTCGCCCATGAGGGCAGTGTCGTCTGGTTTGAAAAGCCAGCCAGCGTCGCTGGCAGGAGCAGCAGCGACGATGCGAAAATAGGAGGAATAACACCGGCGGTATTGAGTTTCAGCGGCAGGTGCGACGTATCGCCCTGGAACATCCGATTGCCAACTTGCCGCTTGGGGTACTGGATCAGCAGACGGCGCTGAGCGCGTTCAAAAAACACGATGACCGCGATCACGACGATCGCCAGTACGAGGATCGCCAGAATCAGCCCTGTCGACAAGGCGCCAGTACGGCCAAGTTCCAGCGTATGGCCCAGGGCCGATGGCAGACCAGCGACAATGCCGGCAAAGATGATCAGGGAAATGCCGTTGCCAATGCCACGCGCGGTGATCTGCTCGCCCAGCCACATCAGGAACATCGTTCCGCCGGTCAGACTAATCACCGTTGATATCCGGAAGAACCAACCCGGGTCGGAGACAATGCCGTTGCCGCCTTCAAGGCCGATCGAAATACCATAGGCCTGGACGACAGCCAGCAGCACAGTGCCGTAGCGCGTATACTGGTTGATAATCTTGCGTCCCTGCTCGCCTTCCTTCTTCAGCGCTTCAAGCGTCGGAACGACCGACGTCATGAGCTGCATGATAATCGAGGCGGAGATATAGGGCATGATGCCCAACGCAAAGATCGCCATGCGCTCAACAGCGCCGCCGGCGAAGGCGTTGAAGATGCCTAACACGCCGTTGGACTGGTTGGCGAAGGCTTGCGCAAAGGCATCAGGATTAATGCCCGGCAGAGGAATGTAGGTGCCCAGCCGATAGACCAGCAGCGCGCCCAGCGTAAACCAGATGCGTTTCTTCAGGTCTTCGGCTTTTGCGAAGGCTGCGAAATTCAAATTGGAAGCAAGTTGTTCTGCTGCCGATGCCATGCAGTGCGCTCCGCCTGGAATGGGAGATCAAGAATCCGCGCGCTTGGCGGGACATGTCGTCACGAGATAGGCGTGCGACCAGAACAATGCAAGCGGCGGAACCGACTGCGGCGGCTTGTGGCCGCCGCCGTCTTGTCGTGTTTACTCAGACTTGGCCGCCACAGGCAGCTTCACCGAGCCGCCAGCCTTCTCTACCGCCTCAATGGCGGACTTGGAGGCGTGAGCCAGGTCAAAAGAGACTTTCGCCTTCAATTCGCCGCCGCCCAACAGGCGCACGCCATCCTTGGCGCGGCGCACAACGCCCGCCTTGACGAGCGCTGCAGCGTCAACCGTGTGCTTGGCGTCAAGCTTCTTGGCGTCGATAGCGGTCTGGATGCGGCCAAGCGACACAGCAACATATTGCTTGGCGAACGGCTTTGTGAAACCGCGCTTGGGCAGTCGGCGGTAAAGCGGCATCTGGCCGCCTTCAAAGCCGTTGATGGCAACGCCGGAGCGCGCCTTCTGGCCCTTTACGCCGCGTCCGCCGGTCTTGCCCTTGCCGGAGCCAATGCCACGGCCCAGGCGTTTGCGGTACTGGGTTGCGCCTTCATTATCGCGCAGATCATTGAGTTTCATGATTGCCTCCTCACTTCTCGTCGACAATGCGGACGAGGTGCGGGATCGCGTTGATCATGCCACGCACCGAGGGCGTATCCTCAAGTGTGCGACGGCGGTGCATCTTGTTAAGGCCCAGACCGACCAGCGTTGCGCGCTGTTCTTTCGGCTGGCGGATCGGCGAACCGATCTGCACAACGGTCAGGGTTTTGTCCGCCTTCTTGGCGGCGGTTGCTTTCTTGGCCATCGAAGCGCTCCTTACTCGTCAGCCGTCACGGCATTGCCGCGACGCGCCTGAAGGGTCGAGTACTTGATGCCGCGCGCAGCAGCCACATCCTTGGGATGCATCTGGCTTTGCAGCGCGTCAAAAGTGGCGCGAACCATGTTGTAGGGATTTGAAGAGCCCATCGACTTGGCCACGACGTCGTGCATGCCCACCGTTTCAAAAACAGCGCGCATCGGACCGCCGGCGATAATGCCGGTGCCGGGCTTTGCGGCGCGCAGCAGAACGCGGCCAGCGCCCCAGCGGCCTTCAACGTCGTGATGCAGCGTACGGCCAGAGCGCAGCGGCACGAAAATCATGTCGCGCTTGGCGGATTCGGTCGCCTTGCGGATGGCTTCCGGCACTTCGCGCGCCTTGCCATGACCGAAGCCAACGCGGCCTTTCTGGTCTCCAACAACGACGAGAGCTGCAAAGCCGAAGCGTTTGCCGCCCTTCACAACCTTGGCGACGCGGTTGATGTGGACGAGCTTATCCACCATGCCATCGTCTGGTTCACGGTCGCGGCCACGATCACGGCCGCCTTCCCTACGTTCTGCCATATCCTGTTCCTTGTTCTTTTCCGGACTGGTCGGGTTAAAAATGAAGTCCGGCGTCTATTCGATCGCCGGACCGGATGCAACTGCGAACGCCGGAATAATCCGGCTGCCCGTCAGAAACTCAGACCGCCTTCGCGGGCGGCTTCGGCCAGCGCCTTGACGCGGCCATGATAGATATAGGGGCCGCGATCGAAGACAACCTCCTTGACGCCTGCCTTTTTGGCGCGCTCGGCCAACGCCTTACCGACGGCAGTCGCTGCCGCGATATTGGCGCCCGAGCTATCCTTGGCGCCCTTTTCGAGTGACGAGGCAGCGGCCAATGTGTGGCCCTTCACGTCGTCAATGATCTGGGCGTAAATGTGCATCGAGGTGCGATGCACGGACAGACGCGGACGGTCTCCCGCGACCTTCTTGATCTGACGACGGATGCGCTGTGCGCGTTTCTGGATTGCTGCCTTGTCGGCCATATTACTGTTCCTTGCCTTGTGAAACGGCGGCGGCCCGGTCTCTATTGACCATGCGGTAAGCTTGATCTGCGCTTCCCGCGACCGCCCTCCGGGGCGATTTAGCGAGCAGTGAGTGGCGAATAGAAGAACAGAAACCTCTATTCGTTATTCGCCATTCCCTATTCGCTTCAATTACTTCTTCTTGCCTTCCTTGCGGACGATCTTCTCGCCAGCGTAGCGCACGCCTTTGCCCTTGTACGGCTCAGGACCGCGATATTCGCGGATCTCAGCCGCCACCTGGCCGACCTGCTGCTTGTCGATGCCTGTGACGACAATCTCAGTCGGCTTCGGCGTCGCGATCGTCACGCCTTCTGGCGTCTGGTACACGACATCATGGGAGAAGCCGAGCGCCAGCTGGAGGTTCTTGCCCTGCATAGCCGCGCGATAGCCAACGCCGGTAATTTCGAGCTTCTTCTCAAAGCCGTCCTTGACGCCACTGAGAATGTTCACGATCTGGGTGCGCGACATACCCCACTTGGAACGGGCCGTCTTGGACTGGTCCTTGGGCTGCACGGAGATCTCATTGTTCTCCATCTTCACCAGAACTTCGTCATTGACGACGAATTTCAGCTCGCCCTTAGGGCCTTTCGCCGTAACCGTCTGGCCACTCACGGAAGCCTGGACGCCCTGCGGCAGCGCAACCGGTTTTTTGCCAATACGAGACATTGTTGTCTCCTCGTTTCTATCTTGCGTTCACCAATCGGCTGGGCCGACTAGAATACCTGGCAGAGAATCTCGCCGCCGACGTTCTCTTCACGGGCCTGGTGATCCGCCATCACGCCCTTCGGCGTGGAGAGGATCGCAATGCCAAGGCCGTTGGCGACGTTCGGGATCGACTTTGCCGAAACGTAGACGCGGCGCCCCGGCTTAGACACGCGCGAAATCTCGCGGATCACCGGCTTGCCGTCGAAATATTTCAACTCGATCGACAATTCGGACTTGCCGTTGTCAAAATCGGTCTGGCTGTAATCGCGGATATAACCCTCCGACTTCAGCACTTCCAGAACGCGCGAACGCAGGCGCGAAGCCGGCGACAGGCAGCTCGACTTGTTGCGGCCGTAGGCATTGCGAATGCGGGTGAGCATATCGCCCAATGGATCGGTCATCGACATATCTCAGCCCTCCTTACCAGCTCGACTTGACCAGGCCTGGGATCAGGCCAAGCGAACCGAGCTCACGCAGCGCGATACGGCTCATGCGAAGCTTGCGGTAATAGGCCTTCGGACGGCCCGTCACCTCGCAACGATTATGGATGCGCACCTTCGCGCCATTGCGCGGAAGCGCCGCGAGCTTCAACTGCGCCTGGAAACGCTCTTCCAGAGGCTTCTTCTGGTCCATGATGATCGCCTTCAGCGCGGCGCGCTTGGTGGCGTAACGAGCGGTCAGCTTGCGGCGGCGCTCGTTCTTCTCGACTGAACTGGTCTTTGCCATTTCTCGGTTGTTCCTTTTTCGCTGCCGTTACTGCCGGAAGGGGAAGTTGAAGGCTTTGAGCAGAGCCCGCGCCTCATCATCCGTCTTGGCAGTCGTACAAACGACGATGTCCATGCCCCAGATCTGATCAACCTTGTCGTAGTTGATCTCCGGAAACACGATGTGTTCCTTGATGCCCATGGCGTAGTTGCCGCGGCCATCGAAGCTCTTCGGATTCAGTCCGCGGAAGTCGCGAACGCGCGGCAAGGCGATGTTCACGAGACGGTCCAGGAACTCGTACATGCGCTCCTTGCGCAGCGTAACCTTGGTGCCGATCGGCATATCTTCGCGCACCTTGAAGGTCGCAATCGATTTGCGGGCGCGGGTGACAACCGGCTTCTGACCGGCGATCAGCGCCAGATCGGCTGCCGCCACGCTCGGCTTCTTTGAATCGCCGGTGGCTTCGCCAACGCCCATGTTCAGCACAATCTTGTCGAGACGCGGGATCTGCATCTCGTTGTCGTAGTTGAACTGCTCTTTCATCGCCTTGCGAATGGTCTCGTTGTAGACCTTCTTAAGGCGCGGCTCGATTTTGGCCGTCGCGGCCTTTTCTGCTGCCTTGGCCATTACAGTACTGCTCCCGAGCGCTTGGTCACGCGCACCTTCTTGCCATCGCGAACTTCGAAGCTGACGCGGGTCGGCTTGCCGTCCTTGGGGTCGGCCAGCGCAATGTTCGAAATGTGGATCGGCGCTTCCTTGGAAATGATGCCGCCTTCCTGGGACTGCGACTGCTTCTGGTGACGGCGCACGATGTTCACGCCGCGCACGACAGCCTTGTCGTCCTTGGGCATCATGCGCAGGACTTCACCATTGCGGCCTTTGTCCTTGCCAGCCAGCACGACCACTTTGTCGCCTTTACGAATCTTCTGCATCTCTTTGGTATCCTTACAGAACTTCAGGCGCGAGCGAGATGATCTTCATGTGGTTCTTGGCGCGAAGCTCGCGCGGAACCGGCCCGAAGATACGTGTGCCGATCGGCTCTTTCTTATTGTCGACGAGAACAGCTGCGTTCTTGTCGAAACGGATCACGCTGCCATCGGGACGGCGGATGTCCTTGGCCGTGCGAACCACGACCGCCTTCATCACATCGCCCTTCTTTACGCGGCCCCGCGGAATAGCTTCCTTGATCGAAACGACAATAATGTCGCCAACCGAAGCATATTTCCGCTTCGAGCCGCCCAGCACCTTGATGCACATGACACGACGCGCGCCAGAATTGTCCGCGACGTCGAGGTTTGTTTGCATCTGAATCATGACTGGCCGCCTTCTTTATCTTTTCATAGAGAGGGGCTCATCGCCCTCCCCGGCTTGTCCAAAATTCGGTTTCTTACGCTTCAGTGGCGCCGGCCGCTTCGGCCTGGGCCGAGGTCAGAACCACCCAACGCTTATCCTTGGAGATCGGAGCCGATTCCTGGATGAACACGTTGTCGCCAACCTTGTGGGCGTTGCTCTCGTCATGCGCCTTGTACTTCTTGGTCTGGCGCACGGTCTTCTTCATGACAGGGTGCGTGAAGCGACGCTCGACTTTGACCACAACGGTCTTCTCGTTCTTGTCGCTGACGACGGTGCCCTGCAATACGCGCTTCGGCATGGTGTTAGGCCTTCTTCTTCGTCGACTGGGCAGCTTTTTCGGCTGCAATCGTCTTGATACGGGCGATGTCACGACGGACTTCGCGCACGCGGCTGGTCTTTTCAAGCTGGCCGGTCGCCTTCTGGAAGCGCAGGTTAAACTGCTCCTTCTTCAGGTCCGCGAGGTCGGCGTCGAGCTCGTCCGGGGTCTTGGTTCTGACTTTTTCGGCTTTCATCGGTACGCCCTCCTATTCCGCAATGCGCTGCACAAAGCGGGTCCGGACGGACAGCTTGGCGGCGCCAAGGCGCAGCGATTCACGCGCAGTTTCTTCCGACACGCCATCAATCTCGAACAGGATGCGGCCCGGCTTTACGCGCGCCGCCCAGTAATCGATTGCGCCCTTACCCTTGCCCATGCGGACTTCGGTTGGCTTCGAGGTGACCGGCACATCCGGGAACACCCGGATCCAGACGCGGCCCTGACGTTTCATTTCGCGGGTGATCGCGCGGCGGGCCGCTTCGATCTCACGCGCCGTGACGCGGTTCGGTTCCAGCGCCTTCAGGCCAAAACCGCCGAAGTCGAGATTCGTGCCGCCCTTAGCAGTGCCGTGAATGCGGCCCTTGAACTGCTTGCGGAACTTTGTGCGCTTTGGCTGCAGCATTGTTCTTCTTCTCCAAATTCCCTAGCCGGCTCAGGCGGCTTCGCGTTCGGGACGACGACGGCCCGTCGAGCGCTCACCCGAATGATCGCCCTCGGTAGCGCGACGCTCCGAAGCCATCGGGTCATGCTCGAGGATTTCGCCCTTGAATACCCAGACCTTGACGCCGCAAATGCCATAGGCGGTCTGCGCTTCGGCGGTGCCGTAGTCGACATCGGCGCGCAGCGTGTGCAGCGGCACCCGGCCTTCGCGGTACCATTCCATGCGGGCGATTTCAGCGCCGCCAAGACGGCCCGAGCAGTTGATGCGGATGCCCTCGGCGCCGAGGCGCATAGCCGACTGAACGGCGCGTTTCATGGCGCGGCGGAAGGCGATGCGGCGCTCAAGCTGCTGCGCGATGGACTGAGCGATCAGCGTGGCGTCGATTTCCGGCTTGCGCACTTCAACGATATTGAGATGCGTTTCCGATTTGGTCATCTCGGTCAGCTTCTTGCGCAGCTTTTCGATGTCTGCGCCCTTCTTGCCGATCACCAGACCCGGACGCGCTGCGTGAATGGTCACGCGGCACTTCTTGTGCGGACGCTCGATGACGATCTTGGAAACAGCAGCCTGCTTCAGCTCTTTCATCAGGTACTCGCGGATCTTGAGATCCTCATGCAGAAGCTTGCCGTACTCGCCGGTATTTGCGTACCAGCGAGAATCCCAGGTGCGGTTGATGCCGAGACGCAGGCCAATTGGATTGATCTTCTGACCCATTATGCGGCCTCCTTCTCTTCCACTTCACGAACGACGATCGTGAGGTGCGAAAACGGCTTCTCGATCCGGCTGGCGCGACCCCGGCCACGAGCGTGGAAACGCTTCATGACAATCGACTTGCCGACATAAGCCTCGGCGACGACCAAGGCGTCCACGTCGAGATCATGGTTGTTTTCGGCGTTCGCTATAGCCGACTGCAGCGTCTTCCTGACGGTGTCGGCAATGCGCTTGCGCGAAAACTCGAGATCGTTCAGCGCGGTCGCTACCTTCTTGCCGCGAATGAGCGCAGCAACAAGGTTCAGCTTCTGCGGGCTGATGCGGATGGTCCGCAGCACCGCCTGAGCCTCATTGTCGGCGAGCTTGCGAGGAGCTTTTGACTTGCTCATCGTTATTTCCTCTTCGCCTTCTTGTCCGCACCGTGGCCGTAATAGGTACGGGTTGGAGCGAACTCACCGAATTTATGGCCAACCATCTCTTCCGAGACGGAAACCGGGATGTGCTTCTGGCCGTTGTAAACGCCGAAGGTCAAGCCGACGAATTGCGGCAGGATCGTCGAACGACGGGTCCACATCTTGATCACTTCGTTGCGGCCGCCATCACGAACTTTCTCTGCCTTCTTGAGCAGGAAGCCGTCGACGAACGGGCCTTTCCAAACTGAACGGGTCACGTCTGACTACCTCTCTTAGGCCTTGCGCGCGTGGCGCGAGCGCATGATGAACTTGTCGGTCGACTTGTTCGACCGGGTCTTCTTGCCCTTGGTCGGCTTGCCCCACGGGGTAACCGGGTGGCGGCCGCCCGAGGTGCGGCCTTCACCGCCGCCATGCGGGTGGTCAACCGGGTTCATGGTGACGCCGCGATTATGCGGGCGCTTGCCAAGCCAGACCTTGCGGCCGGCCTTACCCAGGTTGATGTTGCCGTGATCCGGGTTGGACACGGCGCCAACAGTGCCCATGCACGAACCGTGCACGACACGCTGTTCGCCAGAGTTCAAGCGAAGGATCGCCATGCCCTGGTCGCGACCAACGACCTGAGCATAACCGCCTGCCGACCGGGCGACCTGACCACCCTTGCCCGGCTTCAACTCAACATTGTGAACAATCGTGCCGACCGGCATCGCCTGAAGCGGCATCGCATTGCCAGGCTTCACGTCCACGGACTTGCCGGCGATCACCTTGTCGCCAACAGCCAGGCGCTGCGGAGCCAGAATGTAGGACAGCTCGCCATCTTCATACTTGATCAAAGCGATGAAGGCGGTGCGGTTCGGATCGTACTCAATCCGCTCGACAGTCGCTGACACGTCAAATTTCGTACGCTTGAAGTCGATGATACGATAGGTCCGTTTGTGACCGCCGCCAATGAAGCGGGCGGTGATACGACCATAGTTGTTGCGGCCGCCCGACTTGGTCAGGCCTTCGGTCAAACCCTTGACCGGTTTGCCCTTATAGAGGCTCGAGCGATCAACCAGAACAAGCTGGCGGGTGCTCGGCGTCGTTGGCTTGTAGGTTTTCAATGCCATTGCTTTATCCTCAGAGCCCGGTGGCCACGTCGATCGAGTGGCCGTCAGCGAGCGTGACGATCGCCTTTTTGACGTCGCTCAGAGTGCCCA
>Ga0209573_1001552_pt1 | contig 34595 bp, 22 predicted proteins | sample TNRBio252014_DNA_FD_185870 | JGI IMG/M metagenome (GOLD analysis project Ga0209573, IMG submission 185870) | Wastewater treatment Type I Accumulibacter community from EBPR Bioreactor in Madison, WI, USA - TNR Reactor_6/25/2014_ DNA (SPAdes)... | ecosystem: Engineered > Bioreactor > EBPR >...
ACGACAGCCTCAGAAAATTCAATTGCTATTAAAATAGTTTTGTTTTCATTATAAGCACCATTAGGTGTTAAACTATAAACTTTTGTCACTACAGGCGTAGTACCAGAAACTACAAGATCTAAAACACCAGTATTAGGCGTACTTGCCATGGCATTTCCAGCCTTATCAAAAATCTTATTTGTGGCAGCACGAATCAATATAGTTTCCTGCCCAGAAACCGAACCAGCTACAGAAATCATTACTCTAATTTTATCCTCACCGCCAGTTAAGACGCCTGAAGGAATTTTACTTAAGGATAATATAGAAGCCGCTGTAGCACTACCCCCATTACTTGCAAAGATCAATTCTAAGTCATTGGTAGCAATCGGAGTAATTGACCCCGTTGCATAAATATTCTCACTAAAGGTTATATCTACATAGGTGTTCGCCGTATCTAAAACGCCACTTACCATGGTAGGCACTATTGTATCGATAATTATATTCTTATTAAAACCCAATGATGAAACTGCTCCTGGCACAAGTAAAACCAAAGTCGCGTCATTGTTTGATACATCTTTTATTGATCCACTATTTAAAAATAACGAAGTTGTATTTTGGTAATCAAGATCTGAGTTATTGTCACCACTAACTACAATATATCTAAAAGTTATTGTATCGGTGCCTGAGCCTGAAATATAAAGTGCATCCGTTCCAGAACCACCATTTGCTATTTTTATAGATGGAGTTCCTGTAACAGTAACGCTTTCAGAAAATGTAACTTCAATATCAATGACTTCGCCGGATTTGTATACTCCATTTGGTTTGGTCGAAGTTACATTTGTTATGTTTGGAGCAGACAAATCTGATAACACAACCGCACCAGTAGTTGTTGTCACTGATGCGGGGTTACCTGAACGATCAAAGATTTCAGAAGAAACAGGATTGACAGTTATTGTTTCAACACCTGCTATAATTCCAACAATACTTAATGCTAAACGATATGTGATTTCTCCACCTTCAAGTGGGTCACCAGAAACTTTAGTGATTCCAGAAATCGAAGCGCTTGTCGCTGAACCACCGTTTTGGTCAAATACCAGATTAAAATCTGAAATGAGCAATGCTCCCGTTCCGGTATTAGTGTTATACACCGCCTCACTAAAAGAAACATCCAAATATGCACTCGCGGCACCTAAAGCAAATGAGGCAATCGTCGGAGCAATTGTATCCACAACGATTGTCTTGGAAGGGCTAATATTAGTGCCAGGTAAATTTAACAATACGGAAGAACCGCCTAAATCCAAGAATGTACCGCTGCTCAAATTACAGGCTGTAGCATTGAGAGTTAATGTGTTTTCCCCTGCTAAAACTGTATAAACTCCAGTTGCGCTGGTTCCTGTGAAAGCACCATATTCTATGCTTCCCCCCGAAGACAGATTTACGCTTAATGTTCCACTAGCAAGAGTTACTGGCTCACTAAATGAAATCGTAATCGATATTACATCTCCTTCTTTATAAAAACCACTAGCTGTGCTTGAAAGTATGCTTGTAATATAAGGTGCTAGAGTATCAATAACAATATTGCTACCTGTGGCAATATTCGTTCCCGGTAAAGCAGTATTCAAATCATTTAAGGCCACATCGCTAGCTGTTGTGTTAACGGTTACGCTTGATGCTGTTAAATCTAAACTATTATGACCAGCTAGTACCGTATACACACCAGTAGCGGTTGTACCTGTAAAACCATTAATCACGCAAACTCCGCCTGAATCTAAATTAATGCCCATTGTGCCAGTTAAAGTAATCGACTCACTAAAATTAATTCGAATCGATATATTTGCGCCAACTCCATAAGTTCCATTAGCTGTTGAAGATGTAATTGAAGTTATAGTAGGTGCCGTAGTATCAATGATTATGTTACTGCCAGTAGCCAGATTAGTTCCGGGTAATGCCGTATTCAAAGCATTAAAGGCATCATCACATGCTGTCGCGTTGACAGTAATGCTGGAAACGGTCAGATCAGCACTAGTATGGCCCGAACCAACCGTATATACACCCGTCACGGTGGTACCTGAAAAGGCATTAATCACTGCCACACCACCTGTATCCAAATTAACCCCCAAAGTACCTGTAACAGTTATTGATTCTGAAAAATTTAAACGCACTGTAACATTTGATCCGGCTTTATACGATCCATCCGGAGTAGGGGAAGTAATTGAAGTCAATGTTGGGGCAGTCGTATCAATAACAAGCGCCTTATTGGCACCTAATGAATTTGCAAGACTCGGTGCGGGTAGTGTTAAATCTGCATCATCACCGAGTCCATTTTTAATAGTACCTCCATTTAGTGACAATGAATTAGTTGCTACATAATCAAGATCTGCGCTGGTATCACCTGCTTGTACAGTGTAGTTAAATATTAGTGCAGACGAACCACTACCGCTTACATAATTAAGAGTTCGATCAGTTGCTCCTGTTTCCAAAATTAATGTCGGTGTACCAGTAACGGTTACAGATACATTATAATTCACGATAATTGGTATAACAACTCCAGCTTTATAGGCACCATCTGCTTTAGAAGAAGTAACGGAAGCGACTGCTGTACTAAATATCCAATTTGTATTATCACCACTATCAACGGACCCTAATGCATAAATAGGTGACCCAGAGCTGGCATTGCTATATTTAACATTAATATTGTTCGTTAATCCTGAGGTTCCATCAAGTTTTAATTCCCAAGTTGAAGAAGCGTCACTTAAAGCACGCAAAATGGATCTTGACCCTGAATTTCCAGCAGAAGACAGAATCCCATTTATAGTGACACGATTCGGCGCACCAGTTTCAAATTCATGTATTTTATTGGCGCCTAATATCAAATGGTGAAAAGTTTTTGTAACATTTGATACAATGCCTGTAACGCCAGAATCTTTAAATTCAATAGTAGAGCCTGTGTTTATTGCAAAATTAGCATTAGTAGCTGGTGCAACGATGGAATTCACTGTAATTGACTCTGTGCCTTTGAGAGACAATTTACCGTTTACTGTGAATAATGTTGCTACAGTTACATTGTAGCCATTTAAATAAAGCTCACCGGCTGTAATAGTCAAATTGCGACTTGCATTAGGCAAAGTTAAATTCGCACCTAAAGTGACAATACCTGAAGATTTATTAATTTCAAGATTATGCCCACACACACCCGCTCCGGTAATATTCTGTGTACCAGTTCCATTTAAAGTTATTTTTTGCCCTGCTGAAGTAACTGTATAGGCAGCATCCGCAAATTCTACATCTCCTGCAACTTTTATATGAAAAGAACTGGAATTAAAATCTGAAACACTGTTCAAAGTAAGTTTGTTGGCAACAACGCAATCACTACCTGATATCGTATTGCTATTATTGTTACTAATAGTCAAATCGTAAAAGTTTCCATTAGTAATCGTGGAAAAGCTACCTGTAACCGCCAATGTTACACCAAAACCGCCCCAATTGACAGCACCTTGCACATGATTCCAGTTGGTACCAACCGTCTTATTGGAACCAATGATCAAAGTACCGCTTGGCTTATTAATAACAACACTCGGCGATTTGCCCGAAGTAAAGTTTTGATTTCCGGTACCATTAAAAGTTAAAGTTCCATTACTGACACTGGAAAGTGTGCCAATAAAGTCTCCCTTCAAAAAAATACTTGTCGAAGCTCCAAAATTGTTCGCTGTTCCAAAATCCAGATTACCATCAATGTACATACTTCCGGAAATGGTAGACGAAGTAGTAAATGTCAAATTATACAGCCCATTTCCTCCCATGTTTGTAACAGTTGGTGTGCTGGAGCCTTGAACCCTGACAGTTCCATTATTATGCAAAAATATTCCATTGGTAATTGTAAAAACAGTTGCATTGGCACTCGGTATTTGAAGCGTGCCACTAGTAGAAGTAAAAATACCACCTGTTTGAGAAAAAGAAGTACTAAGAGTAATGCTTCCGGAAGATCCATTAAAAACACCGCCACTGATAGACATGGTGGTGGCGGTCAAGCTGGTGGAAGAATTATTATAAATACCATCTGTTTGCAAAAAGGCTCCGCTATGAGTGATAACACTCGATCCGCCATTAAAAGTACCTCCAGAAATTGTGGCGGTAGTACCAGTAAAAGTTCCGTTGTTGGTATTAAATACACCACCATCCATGCTAAAACCGGCGGTTGTTAATGTTCCGGATGTTGAAGTGAATATACCTCCGCTAATCGTCGTAGTTCCTGTTACTGATATTGAATTGGCACTGCCATTAAAAATCCCGCCGGCAAATCTGAATTTACCTGCACCCACTGTAATATCAAATGCACCCTGTGTGATAGTACCCGTATAACCGTTCGTCACATTAATGCCACTGACATTTACAGTAGCATCAATGTTACAATCATTGGAATAAGAACTTACAAAAGTAGCTACATCGGAAGCACCAGGAACAACCCCACCCTCCCAGTTACTGGCCGTATTCCAGTTAGAATCCGTAGTACCTTTCCAGGTAAAATTCGACAAAGAAATAAAATTCCAATTAGTATTATTGGTGTTGTCGACAGAATTTAACGCCCATACCACAAGACCTGAGCTGGCATCGCAGTATTTAACTTCAACTTTATCTTCTAAAGCTGAAGTTCCGTTCAAACAGAGCTCCCATGTCGATGTCGCATCGGCAACACTGCGTAAAACAGAACGCGTTGTACTGGTACCGGCGGAAGATATTTGTCCATTGACGGTAACCCGATTGGCACCTCCTATAGCAAATTCATGAGTTTTACTGGCACCCAGGATCAAGTTATAATAAGATTTACTCAAAGTACTGACAACAGCTGTCACAGTACTATCGACAAACTCAACATTAGACCCTGTGGCTAAAGTAAACTTGGCATTGCCTGCAGAACCGGCACCATTTACTGTAAGTGTCTCATTTCCTTTCAGTGTCATTTTATCAGAAACGGTGAATGCATCGGGAACTGTAACATTGTAACCATTCAACTCAAGCACCCCATCATTAACCAGTAGATCATTACCTGCACCAGAAATCACCAGATTAGCACCTAACAAAACTTTACCACTACTTTTATTTATATCGAGGGTAGCATTACAACTACCTGCGCCTGAAATATTCTGGGTACCTGTACCATTTAATGTCAATACTGGCATAGAACCAAAAGTTGTAGAAAAAGTAACATCACCGCCAACGGTGCAGGATGCAAAAACAGGAGTACCACTTGCTACATTATAATTTAGATTATTGCTGATATTAGGCTTGATTCCGGCTGAAGAAATTGTCGTTGTGTTTTGAATAGTTAAATCATAAAATGAGGCATTGGTATATGCGTAACCAGAGCTGGAAGTGCTACAGGTTATTCTATGATTATTCCAGACAATGGTTCCATGGGAATGATTCCAATTTTTGTAAGCAATCATGTCACTATTAAAAATTAAATTACCACTGGGCTTTCTAATGGTCACAGACCCTAAATGAGCACCAGAAACGGTCTGATTGCTGGTTCCAGTAAAAATTACATCCATATCACCAACAACCGAAGTATAATTTCCCTTTAAATAAACAGTTGGCACAACAAGTTTATTGGTTGATGTGACTAAAAGATCGTTATCCACATAAATCGTTCCTGAATTGTCACAGGAAGCGCATTGGTTGGCCTCAAAATTCCAAAAGGGGTAATCGGCCAGATTACGCATGCCGGAATGATTTGAACCAAACACTTTAACTGTACCGTTATTGTGATTAAAAATACCACCCGTAATATCTACACTGTAAGATGAACCATTCACACCTGCTTGCAAAGTACCGCTTGTACTGGTAAAAATACCACCAGTTTGAATAAAAAATCTACCACAGGTTATATTATTGGAAGAGCCATTAAAGACACCGCCACTAACAGTAAAATGGGCACCTATGTTAATCGTATAGTTATTTTGATTAACGGTACCGTTTACAATGTTAAAATTGCCGCTAGTTGTATTCACTCCGTTGTAGTTGGCTCCAAAATTAAATTGACCACTGGTTTTATCGATCTCTAAAGTACAACCAACACTGGCTGTACCGGAAGTAGTTTGATCCCCTGTAGCCGCAGGTAAAATTTTACTAGTACCTCCCGCTACATTTCCCGTACATACTAGGGTATTTCCAAAATAAATGTTCAAACCATTAATATTGTTGGTGGTATTTAAAATTAGATTATTAGAAACTATTGTATTGCTTGTGCCAATCGTTAGGTTGTAAGGAGATACTTTGTTCATTTCCAGATTGTAAAAAACACCATTGGTAATTGTGCCATGTGCCCCGCCTAAAAATGTTGCTTTATTGGCATTCCAATTAACTGTACCTGCAGTCGCTGTATAACTCTGATAAAACTTTACATCTGATGTAAAATTAAGACTGCCACTAACTTTATTTATTTCAAAATGAATAGGACAACCGCCAGCACCTGAAACATTTTGAACTCCTGTACCATTAGCTACCACTTTATTCGAACCAACATAGGTTGTGGTAGCAAAAGATATATCGCCACGAACTTCAATATCATTGCCAGATATTGAACCCGCTGAAGTACAAATCAGATTATTGGTAACAACACAATTATTGGTAACGGTAAAGGAATATGTGCTTTTTGCTATGGTCAAGTCATAGAATGTACCGCTAGTAACTATGGAATTCCAACTGCTTAAAAATGTGGCTTTATAAGTACTCCAATTAACATTACCAGCAGTATATTTATAGTCACGATGAAAGCCTAAATCATTCATAAAATTAACGGTTCCCGAGGCTTTGTTAATTTCCAGACTAAAACCACTATTGCCTGTACCGGAAATATCTTGATCACCAGTGCCATTTACAATAATAAACGCAGTTGAGCCATGATAACCAGTAGAATTAAATACTATATTGCCTCTAGCTTCATAGTTTGAACCTGCTGCTGAACTTAACGCAGAAATTGTAAATGTGTTATTTACGATACAATTATTTGTCAATGTAAGAGTATAGGCAGACTTGTTTATTGTCAGGTTGTACATATTCCCATTGGTAATAGTACCTGCAGCACTATTTAAAAATGTGGCTGTATAGGTATTCCAGTTGACAGACCCAGCAGTATGAGTGTAATTTCGCTGAAACCCTAAATCAGAATTAAAGTTCAAAGTTCCGCTTGGTTTGTTTATCTCGAAACTGCACCCAATATTTCCGGTACCAGAAACATTTTGAGTACCTGTGCCATTCATAATAATATAATTAGTTCCATTCACCCCCGTGGCATTAGCTACCAAATCTCCTTTTACTTCGATATCTGATCCAGAAGTATTACTCAAACCCGAAATAGTAAGAGCCCCATTAACAACACAATTATTCGTTACTGTCCAGGTATATCCCCCCTTATTAATTGTAAGATTATAAAAGTTACCGCTTGTTATAGTAAATGTATTTGATGATGTCATTAATACAGTACCACTGTTATGGTTAAAAGTTCCCCCTGTCAAATGAAAATGAATATTCGTAGAGAATGTATTAGTCGTAGAAGTAAAAATACCACCAGACTGTGTAAATGACCCAGTAACAGTAATCGTACCCGAACCACCAATAAATGTACCGGATGCCCACAAAAAATTACTGCCACGCACTTGAATTGTGTATGCTCCTTGTGTGAAAATACCTAGGTACCCTGTCGAATCAAGACCAAGAACATCAATGTTCGCATCAAGCGTACAGGACCCAGAACCAGCATCAAAAAAGGCAACATCTGAACTTCCTGGAACACCTGCATTATCAACACCCGCTGAAGAGGTGGCAGACCAAGAGCTGGCATCATTCCAAACAGTTGCTCCAGATTTAAAATATCGATTGGCAGCACTAAGAGGGTTATACACCAACCCAAATAAAACTACACAAATAATAACTTTAAATTTGATGCTCATTTTATTTTTCTTTAAAAACCCTCTATATACATTATGCGTCGAAAATTAAAAATTTTCTTCAAGATTTTTTGGGATATGAATAGATGACTATTGAATTTAATAATATTGCATCTACCTTATGATTAAAACAGTTATTTTTGTCAATAATTGTATAAATTCAACTAAATTACTCAATAATAATTTTCAACTAGAAATAAAAAATTAAGTTTCCATGTGAAAATTGAATGTTTTACTTTCAATAAATTATAATTAGTAAATTCATACAAACTTTTAATACTATAAGAGTACTCGATATGTAAATTTTACGAGAGGCTAGTACAGCAAGACAGAAGTTCGTCCCACTAATTTTTAGTTATATTTAGACGGATTATCCCTTAGTGGTGTATTTTGCCATTTTTTCCATTCAGACTGACTATATAAGTTTGTTAATTTTTCACTTTTTCTCTTTTCTGATTTTTTGAGGGTTTACTCTTTTTAAAATTAGCAAATTTTTATCTTCAATTTCCCATTCAAATTCTTCTCCTTTTTCTACCCCAATTGCTTCCGCGAGTGCCGCTGGAAAATTTACATAGTATGACTTGTTTGTTGGGCGCTCTACTTTTTGAACTTTAATCCTGTATCCCATTTCCACTCCTTTAAAATAAATTTGCAAAACTCTTTTGTTTAATTGCATATAGTAAATATACTATATAATAATTATATTTACCTTTTGGAGAATGCAATGAATTTAATTTTTTTAAACGAATTTTCTGAAAAAAATTTTGACACTTTTGAGGGCTTCATCCGCTCGACTACAATTGAAATTAGAAAATGGAAACGAGTGCAAATTTTACTTCATGCCAATAAGTATGCCGATAATTCTTTGGTTGCAAAATTATGTGGGTGTACTGCAAAAACAGTTAAAAAATGGCGTAAAAAAGCTCTCGCCTTCTTAGAAATGTGGGTAGCAAAAAAGGTTAAACCTGATTTGGAGATTGAACTATTAGGCCTACTTGATGACAATTACCGTTCTGGAGCACCACCTATTTACCTACCTGATCAATTATGCGCTATTGTTGCAATTGCGCTTGATTTACCAAAAATGTCAAATCGCCCTATTTCTCATTGGACAGCACATGAGCTTGCTGATGAAGTAAATAAACGAGGCATTACTAAAAATATTTCACCTAGAACTATCTCAAGAATCCTTAATCAAAAAGATATTAGGCCGCATTTTGTCCGATATTGGCTTAATCCTAAAATTCTTAATAAGGAAGATTTCGATCTTATTGTTAAATATATTTGTTTTTTATACAGAAATGCAACTGAACTAAAAGCAAATAATACGCGCGTAATTTCCATTGATGAAAAAACTGGTATGCAAATCTTAAGCCGCAATTATCCAAACAAGCCTGTCATTGAAGGTAGTGTTGAAAAAATGGAGTTTGAATACAATCGAAATGGGACCTTAGCTTTAATCGGCTCTTATGATGTTGCAGATGGAAAAATGATCACTTCTTCAATTGGCCCCACCCGTTCTGAAATTGATTTTGTAAATCACATTCAAGCAACTATCGACACAGACCCTAAAGCTAATTGGATTTTTGTTATGGATCAACTAAATACACACAAATCTGAATTATTTGTAAAAAAAGTTGCTCAGCTAATAGGATTTGAAGGTGACTTAGGCATAAAATTTAAATCAGGTATTCTTAAAAATTTATCTACTAGAATGGCCTTTTTAGCTGATGAAAATCACAAAATAAGAGTTCAATACACGCCAATACATTGCTCTTGGCTTAATCAAATTGAAGCTTGGTTTGGAAAATTAGCTAAAAAGGTTTTGCGGCGAGGAAGTTTTAATACCGAGGACGAGTTAAAAAAAGCAGTGCTTGATTTTATTGCTTACTACAATGAGGGATATGCAAAACCTTGTAAGTGGACATATGACGGACGCGGTAAAAAAAATTGATAAATAGAAAATATTTGGAACGGACTTCTGTCTTGCTGTACTAGTGTTACAATTATTTTTGTGTGTTTTCCCAAATATGGATGAGCTGGTACCAAAAACAACATCGGATCAATAGTACCGAAACCTTTATCTCTGAAGAGATTGAATTGGCTTTTTATATTCTGTGTTGGATCAATATCGTTGTTTTCTTCGAGGTATTTAGGCTAGAGAAAAATAACACTTTACACATAACACCGCGTATTTTTTTCTCCCTAGATTTTCTTCTCTAATACTACTTTTACCGTAGAGGCCTTACCATAACGACCAAATTTATTTCTTGTCCTTACACTTAAAAAATTAGCACCTGAATGCAAAAACCATTTAAAGCTTAATTCTCGTGGCTGCTCAATACCATTATCAACAGCTACCATCAACGCATCAAAATTTGGGGTAAGCGTACCAACATTTACTCTGACAGAACCTGACCCTGTATCACTTCTCGATATTTCTATGCGAGTCGTATTTATGTCAGGGTACACATCATACTTTCTTTCTGTATATTGAAATAAGCCTTGCGTATACACATTGTGAATGGAACAATCTTCACCTTGCCCTTGATAACAATACTCCCCTGCGTGGCGGCTTTCTATGTACTGCAAAACCATATTTGGTGCCCAGTTACCTTCCGTTTTTAAAAAATCTCCATCACAAATATAACGGTTCCAAAATGCCCTTTCGGCCTCATGCACACCCGTTAGGGTTTTTAATACATTCTCGCGTTTCACTTCTTGTTTTAATCCAACAACTCGGTCTACACCCTCTCCTCCATTTTCAAAATACTCTTGACCCAATTCACTCGGTGAAAGCGGTATGCCATTCTTGGTATAATGAATGTCAAAGTGAGCATCCATTTGAACCCACTTCCCCAATTCATTTACAAATATATCCGTTACACCATGTGTAAGAGTACCTAGCTTAGGGTGATATTTTGAAACATTGCCTAATTTTCGACTGACAAAACCTGCTCCAACATATAAAAGCGAAAGCATATTGGAAAAATGTGGGCACCACCATTCTAAGCCCGCACCAGCTGTTTCAAGCATTTCAAATGCACTCGGAGATTCGCCCTTTGGGTAAGGTCGTTGATAAATTTTATCAAAACTACTGTATGAAGTACGAGGAATTGCTCGATGCAACCAATCTCGAATCAGCAAAATTTGCTCCCACTCTGTTTTGCCTTCTTGCATATAATCAAGGTAAGCATGAAATTTATTCATAAATCGTTGCAATTGTTCATTTTGATAGTCGTAAATTGGCATTGGAAATCGCGATCTTGCTATGCCTCTGTTGTTCCATTCCGCATGCACAACCTTTGCACCAGCAAACTCAAATGGTTCAATCGGTACAAAACCAGGGTCAACTAGTTTTTCGTCAGATGCTAATTTTTGATGTACCACTGTAGTTGGAAATTTTACCATGATCATCTCCTATAAAAATTTTACTTTCAACTGAGAATATACAATTTCCACTATTGAAATCTGAACAATAGCCAAGTGCAAGCGAAAATCTCCGATTTGATACATACCATTTACTATTGTAAATTTTTTGTGGTCTTTTGACCTAACATCAATAAAAACTAGACGATTGAAAGCATTTAGGATGAGTTTTTAGGAATATATCTCTATATTTAACAAAAATATGTCTATAATGGCTCCCTTTTTACTTTTCTCATAGGCAATTTTATGAAATTATATGTACTAATTTGGCTTGTGTTAATTTTTATAAACACACAATCGTTTTTATTATCACAGGAAAAATCAAATGAAACTTCAAAAGACTCAGCAAAAGATATCGCCAAAATTATATCTGATGCAAAACAAAAGGTTTTCCCGGCATTGATTTTTGTAAAACCAATCATTGAAACTTATGAAAGTGGCAAATTAACTCGCGTTCAAGTTTTTGGCAGTGGGGTTATTATTTCATCTGATGGCTATGCCGTAACAAATTTTCATGTGGTGAAAAATGCAATCAGTATCAAATGTGTTTTGTCAAATAAATCTCAAGTAAACGCAACCGTAATTGGTTCAGACAAAGATACAGATATTGCTTTAATCAAACTGGAAACAAAAGAGGCCTTGCCATTTGCTGAATTCGGCGACTCTTCGAAAACGGAAGAGGGCCAATTTGTAATGGCAATGGGCAGCCCATTTGGGTTTAGTCGCTCCATATCATTTGGTATCATAAGCTACACCAAACGATATTTGGAATATGGTCCATACAATTTATGGATACAAACGGATGCAGCAATTAACCCAGGTAATTCTGGGGGGCCTTTGGTTGACACAGACGGCAAAATTATTGGTATCAACACATTGGGAGGTGCCAACATAGGGTTTTCAATTCATTCTAATAAAGTCAAAGAAGTAATTGATATACTGAAAAAAAATGGGCAAGAAGGCGTGAAAAGAATTTGGACAGGAATTCAATTTCAAGCCTTAAAAGATTTTTCAACAGAAAATATATTGCCAGACTCTTTAGGTGTTTTGGTTAGCGGTGTTGAATTTGATTCGCCGGCCTTTGAAGCGGGGGTTTTGTCAGGCGATATTATTTTGGATTGTGATGGCGTAGCAACTAACTGCGAATATGTTGAGGATTTACCTGGTATCAGAAATTTCTTTGCAAATTTGACTGCGAATAGTTCGGCTACTTTAAAGATAAAAAGAAATAACGAAATCATCTCTCTTAAATTGAATTTAACTTTAAAAGGAAAAGTAGAAGGTGATAACTTTGAAGCCAAGCGTTGGAATATGACTTTTAAAGAAATTAACAAGTTTGATACGCCCTTGTTTGCATTTTATAAAGAAAAGGGTGTTTTTGTTTTAGGCGTGGACTCACCGGGGAATGGAGAAATGTCAGGGTTTTTAATTGGCGATATCATTTTAAAAATTGATGGCAAGGAAATCAACACTTTAGATGAAATAAAAAACTTATATTCGGAATCACTACTAAAAACGGATGCAAATAAAAAATACTTGTTTGAAGTGTTTCGCAAATCATCTCATAATTTTTTATTATTAGATTATAAAACAGATTACAAAAAATTAGGAGACGAAAAATGAAGTCTATTTTATTATTTACCTTAATTGTGTTGTGTTCATTTGGTAATTTAGCTAAATGCGAAGAAAAACTTGAAGAAAAGCTTGAAAAAAAATTAAAACCTTTTTTTGTGCAAATTGAATTTGAAATATTAAAAAATGAAAGCCCCTTGTTTGAAAACGACAGTTACGATGAATTTGAAGACTTTGTTAAACACAAAAAGCTTTATCGCACCCATGGCATCCCCATCAACGAAAATACCATTATATTAAATCATATATCAATTGCCCCAGAAAGATTTGCTAATATTAAAGTCAAAACGGCTAGCGGCGGGGTATACGAAGGAACACTGGAAGGTTTGGGTTTGAATCGAATGGTTAACATTATAAAAATTGAAGACAAAATACCTTACCCCAAGCTAACTGGCTTTGACAGTAAAAAAACAAGTGGAGCTATTTTTGAGTCTACAATTGTTTTTAGAGAACTTATCGCTTATTTACATTCGAAAGAAATCACATCAGAAATTACGGCAACACCTCTTTTGAGCTCAGAAGAAAACATTATTGCCACTGAAAGCCTTGAAAGTGCCAATAGAGGGATTTCACTTTTAACGACTAAAAATGGTCAGCCACTTGCGATACAAACCAAAAATTATTATAAATTTAAAAACAAATCTGCCCCATTTGTCGCTAATACTTTAAAAAGCATGAATACAGAGGAGCTAGCCGAAAAAGAAGAACAAATAGCAGACAAAATACACAAAGAAATTTTTTTAGTTAAAATAGAATATCGAATGAAGTCAGATAACTTAGATTATTATAATGATTCTTCGTTAAAGGATTCAGAAAACGCAAGCGAATCAAAAATTTTCGGCTTCTTAATTAATAAGGATGGCGACCTTCTACTACCATTTAATATTCCAATTGAAAAAATAAAAGATATCGAGAGCATCGAAGTTCATACGCCTGATAAAACGCATGTAGCTACCTTTAAAGGGGCATATTCAACATTCGGAGGTTTGCTAATTCATTGTGAAAGCTTGAAAGGGGTTTACAAAAATCTCGACTTTGCTTTACCAGAAGAAGAAAACTTGTTTTTTTCACTTAGTCTTATTTGGAGTGAAGCGGATTCCTATCAAATAGAAATTACACCTAATTATTTAAGCAATCGACTATACAGCATTGGCGATCGTTTGGCCTACAATGTGAAAACCGCCCCCAACATAAGGGAAACTGTTTTTGTAAATCAGTCTTTGGAAATATGCGCAATAAATTCGAAATTCATAAATATCGATGATTTAGGATCAGACGGTTTCGACAAATATGGTTATGGTGTTGACAGAATTAGCTACATTTCATTGCATGAATTAAAGGAAGAGCTCAAAACTCCAGAAAAATATTTTGATAATCGCGCCATGCAATTAAATCGACAAGATGCGCTATCACCAACTTGGTTAGGTGTTATTGTGCAGGCACCGTCAAATGCTTTGTTAGAATATTTTAAAGTGCTTGATAAAACCAAAAATGGCTTAATTGGTTTACTTGTTACACATGTCTATGAAAATTCACCTGCCAAAACCTTAGGTTTAAAGAAACTAGATATTTTATTGTCTGTGGCCTATGAAAACTCATTACAAGAGTATGAGTTTGTAAAAGCAAATGAATATAATGCTAATTCCTATAATCAATTTGACTTTAATCGCAATAACACAATGGAGTTATTTCCTGCTATTCGCAATGAAATTACGAATGTTTTAGGCAAATTAGAAGTCGGCAAAACAGTAAATTTAAAGTATATTCGCGATGGACAATTAATGACGGCTTCTTTCAAACTAGAAAAAGCACCAAATGACTTTAATAATGCTTCTAAATATGTAGATGAAGATTTAGGGCTACATGTAAAAGATGTAACATTCGAAGTAAGAGAAGCGTTACGCTTAAAGGAAACCGAATTGGGGGTAATCATCTCAGAAATTGAACCTGGTAAGGCTGCCGATATTGCTAGACTTCACTATTATTGTATTATACTAAAAGTTGATGATTCTCCCGTTACCTCAGTTGAAATGTTTAAAGAGATTATTACAACAAAAAAATCAAAAGGTGTTACGGAGTTTTACTTTACTGTATTATTTTTAGGCAAAACTTCATTAATAAAAGTAAACTTAAAAAACTAAACTCTTTTAAATAAGGAAATAAAAATGAAACTCATTGCATTTATCCTTTTGAATTTATGCATTTTATCTGCCTTTTCTTGTGGTGGTGGCGGTGGCGGGTCAAGCAACAATTCAGTTAATGAACCTGACCCTGTAAACGCAACCGTCAATTTTCAAAAAGTGCAAACCATTATAAGTGATAATTGTAGTAGCTGCCATGGTACGACTTTAGCAAATAATGCCCCTATGTCACTAGTAACCTATTCACAAATCTCACTTTTCGCAAATTCAATTTCAACCAGAATCAAAAAATCTACAAACGATAGCCAACTCATGCCTCCAGGTGGCCCAAAACTTTCAAATGAAGACATTGCCTCTATTGATACCTGGATTTCTGAAGGCAAACTAAACAATTAATCTATGAAAAAAACTGCGCTCTACTCATTATTAGGTTTTGTACTCCTATATTTATTGGCCTGTATAAATCTTTATTTTACACAATCCAATATTTTATTCCCAAGTCAAAAGGCCAACCAAGCAGCTTATCAAGATATTGCGGCTTCTTTGCCAAATGCCAATATTGATTTTGCAACCAAAGATGGCGTTATACTGAATGGGTATTTTGTTGATACAAAGCCAGATCAGCCATTAATAATTTATTATGGCGGTAATGCAGAAGATATAACTTACACTTTCTCTCATTTGCATAAGGGTTTAGACAAAAGCCTCTTAGGTTTTAACTATAGAGGTTATGGCAAAAGTAATGGGCAACCAAGCGAATCAAACCTTTTTTCAGATGCCTTGGAAGTATTTGATGCCTATCAAAATAAATTTCAAGGACGATCGATTATTCTAATTGGCCGTAGCCTCGGCTCTGGTGTGGCTTGTTATGTTGCATCCCAAAGAAATACTAAAGGGTTAATTTTACTAACGCCCTATGATAGCATTTTAAATGTCGCCAAATCAAAATTCTCTTTTATGCCCATAAAACTACTCCTCAAACATCCTTTCAACTCTTTAGAGTATTCAAAAAATATAAAAGTCTCAACTCTATTTTGTTTAGCACAAGCTGATTTTGTCATTCCTAGAGAAAACTCCATGCACTTATATGATAATTGGTCTTCTCCCAAAAATTTAATCACCATTACCAATTCAAATCACAACAACCTAATTGTTCAACCAGAATTGATCCATAATTTAAATGCTTTTTTGCTAGATTTAGAAAGTGTAATTAAATAAGGTTTAAATATAGACTTGTTTAAAAATCGCCTTTTAGTCATTTGTTTACAAAAACTAAAGATTAGATACACTTTTAACAAAACCGTAGCCATAATTCTAAAATGACCGAACAAATAATTAGCAAAACCTACGAAGGTTTATATCGAGTTGACAACTCATTTTCAAATGGCTTGCCTAACCCTGAAGATCATAAAGATTTTACTTTTATTCGCCTTAAACTACCAACTAGAAGATTTTTTATATTTCCAAAGTATGTAAACTGCATTCCGACTGAAATGCCAGAGGGTTTTCAGCTACCTAACCCCGTTTTTAGGTTTAAAAACAAAGAAGAAACCTATAGAATATTCAAAATTGCTCTAGAAGGAATCATTTCTGAAAATGCTTTTATACCCCCCGCCTACAATTCCTTAAAGTCTTATTTTCAATTTTCGTACCGCGGAATTCGAGTAATAAAGATAATCCACCTTGAAGAAATTCTTTAAAACAAAAAAATTTTAAAAATACAGTTTTTGCAATTTGCCTTGTCTCTCAAAAAAAGGTATGCTTTTAATATATTATTGACACTTTGCAATAAATAGAGATAAATACTAAAATTTACAGGTATAAAATTATCGATGATTAAGTTTAATGTCAAAACGAGTGAAATAGAAGAAATTCACCATGTTCTGGTAAATGGTGATTTAGACAATGAAACCTATATTGCAGTAGAAAATCAATTAAAAGAACTTTTGGAAAAAGACGAACCGTTGAAAGTACTTATAGACTTTACAGGCGTAGACGGTTTCTGCTCTGCGGCTGAATTTGTGCTATTGTGGGCTAATACTAAAATTAACGAGAATGGTGGTAAATTGGCTCTCTTATGTGGCAATCAAAATGTGATGGAATTAATGGTTGCTTTTGGCCTCAATAAAATTATAAAAACTTTTGATAATAAAGACGAAGCTATAAAATTCCTAAACCAATAGCCCCTCACCTAAATGCAAAGAATATTTCTAGGTCTTTCTATTCCCTCTGCTGTAAAAAGTCAATTGATCTCTCTACAAGGTGGTATTCCTGGTGCAAATTGGGTAGACCCAGAAAATTATCATATAACGCTAAAATTTATTGGTGAGGTCGACGAAATCACCAAAGAAGATATTGCAGAATCTTTAGATGACTTATCCTTCCCAACCTTTCAAATAAACCTACAAGGCATCGACATTTTTTCAAGAGGCAACGACCCCCACCATCTTTGGGTAAAACCCAACCCAGAAGAACCACTTCTAAAACTAAATAGCAAAATAGAAAATCATTTACAAAATCATTTGAATTTAAAAAAAGATACTCACAAATTTACTCCGCATCTTACTATCGCTAAACTAAAAAATTCAAACTTAAACAAAGTCGGTCAGTTTATTCAATGGCACAATTTATTTAAATCAATAACCTTTGATATTACCGAATACACATTATTTCAAAGTTTATTAACACCAAATGGGGCAGTCTACAAACCTTTAGATATTTTTAGCTTGGATGCACCTCAATGAATCGTTGGCAAACAGAAGTATCAATTCAAAAGCCACCTTTTTTAATAAATACAAACTCCTCCTTCTATTTTATTGGCTCCTGCTTTTCAGAACACATTCAAAAAAACTTAACTCAAAACTTATTCGATGTAAACGGTTCCCCTTTTGGCATAGAATATAACCCCATTAGCATTTCCCAGAATCTCAAAAGAATACTCAATCAAAACTTGTTTGATAAAGAAGAGCTCATTCAAACAAGCAACGGCTATTCTACTTGGCATCACCATAGTAAATACAACCACTCAAACGATCAAGAATTTATAAAAGAAAATAATCAAAACCTAAAAATGGCTTTGCAAAAAATGACTCATGCTGATTTTCTTTGCATAACCTTAGGCACTGCATTCTGCTATTACCTAAAGGATTCTCAAACACCAGTAAATAATTGTCACAAAATGCCTCCTTCTTTATTTTCAAGAAAACCAAGTTCTGTTTTGGAAATTGCAAATCAACTAGCTAGCTGCCTAGACAAAATTATTTCTATCAACCCAAAAATAAAATTTATTTTTACCTTAAGCCCCGTTAAACATCTGCGAGATAACCCCACTGAAAACTCATATAGCAAAGCTCTTTGCCGATGTGCCATTGAAGAGTTAATTTTAAAGTTCAACAATAACAGCTTTTATTTTCCGGCCTATGAAATTTTAAATGACGAATTACGCGATTATCGTTTTTATGATAGCGATATGATGCACCCGTCCAAGCAAACAACTCAATATATTGCTGAAAAATTTCTTGAAACAATGCTAGATCATCAAAGCAAAGAATTCATAAAAGAATGGGCTCCTATTCTGAAATTCCTTGAACATAATCCAGATAATCCTTTATCACCTTCCTATCAAAATGCACTAACCTCTATAAATAATAAGATTCTTACACTTAAATCTAAGTTTCCGCAACTCCATTGGAATAATTTTAAACCCAAATTTTGAATATTTATTAATTGCAATGTATACTAAATAAAGAATCCGGTAGTTACAGGTAATAAAACAAATATTTTGATCCGAAAATATACTTGGCGTAATTTTTTATGAAAACAGCTATGAAAAACACACGATGCGATATTAGAAAATATAAGGAAGAAAAAGCTAACTTTCTAACTCATTATTTCGGCTTTTTAATGGCAGTTATCGGGTTTTTCTTTTTAATCGTATATGCAAAATCAACTGGTAGTTATTTAAATCTAGCTTGTTGCACTATCTATGGTGTTTCTCTGTTAACTCTATTCGGTGCCTCATCTATCTACCACTATATGTCAAACAAGAAGTGGAAACGATTTTTTCGACGCATCGACCACTTAAGTATTTACCTGCTTATTGCCGGGTCATACACTCCATTTACCCTAATCAACATGAAAAATAATTGGGGTTGGCATTTATTCTTAACCGTATGGATTTTAACCCTAGTTGGCTTTATTATGAAAATATTCTTTTTTGGTAAATACGAACGATTTTCTGTTATTTTATACCTACTAATGGGTTGGTTAGTTATCGTTGCAGTAAAACCACTATTCTCCAGCATAGAAATAAGTGGTTTTATTTGGCTATTTGCTGGCGGTATCGTTTATAGTTTGGGAGTAATCTTTTTTGTAATGGATAAAAAACCATATTTTCATGCGATTTGGCATTTTTTTGTATTAGGCGGAAGTTTTTGTCACTACATCGCAATTTTCTTTTATGTGTTACCTAGAACTTAAAGAATTTAACTAAATACCTTTGATGCTTTTCTGAGTCTAATTATAATCTGGCCTTTTTCACTTTGAAAAGGATTCGATTATGACAATTTTGGCATGCTTAAAAACAAATAAAGGTGATATTAACCTAAAATTATTTGCCGACAAAACACCCCTAACAGTTGCAAATTTCATCAACCTAGCCCAAAGAAAATATTATGATGGTTTGATTTTTCACCGTGTTATTCCAAACTTCATGATTCAAGGCGGTTGCCCTCAAGGGATCGGTTCTGGTGGGCCTGGCTATTGTTTTGCAGACGAATGTCGAAAAGATACCAGACATGACCAACCAGGCAAATTATCTATGGCAAACCGAGGGCCAAAAACCAATGGCTCGCAATTCTTCATTACCCATGTACCTACCCCATGGTTAGATGGATTGCACACAGTATTCGGTGAAGTTTGTTCAGAAAAAGATATGGGTGTTGTCAATGAAATTGAAGGTCAAGACAAAATTATTTCCGCAACAATTTCAGGTGATTTTGCCGAATTCTTAAAGTCACAAGAAAGTCAAATTCAAGACTGGAACACAACTTTAAATAAAAACTTCAAACACCTAGCCAACTAATCTTCTTCCTTTCGAGCATTTTTAAAAAAAATGCTCGAAATCCTTATAAACCATAAAAACTCACAACACAGCCTATGCCTATGCAAAATAGGGGCAATAGCCTTTGCAATTTGAAATAATATCGTTATAAACTGAAAACCAATTCGTTTTAGCTTACCCCATTTCCCTATAGTTTTAATTTAATCATTTTAGGAGAAGTCATGCGGTTTCTTTTTATCTCAATTTTAATGTTTTTCGCTGTAACTACCTATTCCAATGAAAACGAAGTGTTCCAGGCTGATATTCTCGAAATACAGGAAGACTTTGAAATAGACGCCAACCCTTATAAAGAACCATGGGCTAAACAAAACTGGAACTTTCTAAAATATGCAGATACTAAAATTGCTGGCATGGCCAAAATAAACCCTAAAAAGTTTAAATTGTTAATTTCCAATGAAAATCTATATGTATTATTTAGTGGTACAAATTTATCTATATCAAAAAACAACTTCGTCGACCAAATAAAATTTACAGAAGAACCCCAAATTGGTTTTTGGGTAAAAAGCTTAAAAAATGAAAAACAATTTTACTTTTTCTCAGTTTCTTCATCAGGTCAAGCAACCCATGCAATAATAAAAGGCGAAGAATACGACTTCACCTGGAACCCCAATATACAATCCAAAATTAAAAATCATGCAAACGAATTAGTAATAGAATTAAAAATCAACCTGGAAGAACTTAGTTTTATTAAAGCAGATGATAGCATTGCCTTTAATCTCTTTACTAAAGAAAACCCTGAACTTTATAAAAAAAATAGAGCAAATGATTTAAGCCATTTCATTTGGGCACCATCTTTAGATTTTGCAACATTTAAAATTAGCTCATTGGGTCTCGGAATAGCAAAAAAAACCAAAAATGCAAATTTCAAAAATGCCCTAACTACTGGTATCAATGAAACAGGGACTAAAAAATTAGCAATTGAAGCTGATAAAATTAGAAATGGCCTTAAAAGAAAAGACATTGTTTTTGTTCCTAAATCTACAGAAAAAATAACAATTGACGGCAGACTAGACGAAAAAGATTGGTTAGAGTTTGACAAAAACAATACGGTAGCTCCCTTAAATTTTTTCGACCCACTATTTGCTTACCCGCCTGAAATTAATAAAACTTACTTTAAGCTTTTAGCTGATAACGAAAATGTATATGTTGGTTTTATCTGTGAAGAAAACAAAATGTCAGGCCTTATTACAAATTCTGAAGCCTTGTGGGCTGATGACATTGTCGACTTTTTATTTGATCTTAACTTTGGCCAAAGCGTTTTCTCTGACTCTTACTTTATAATTGAAAACAACCCTCTTAGCAAATCAAATACAGGGTTAGGCAATCAAAAACGATGGAAACCTGAATCCTATGAATCGAAATTTACCCATGAAAAAAACAAATGGATTATCGAATTTAAAATTGCCTGGAAAGACCTAAATGTTATACCAAACGAAATACCTCTCATCAGCGGCGCCAATTTTTTACGATATCGAGCAAATGAACGCGGCGGATATAAAGATATTGCTATCTCCAATACGGAGTTTGCTTGGGTTGGCAACTATATTGGCGACCCCCATATACCAACAAAATTTGGCTTGCTCTATTTTGAACAAGGCAATTTTATTACAACAAATGTTGGTAAAGCCTTAGGCATTAGTAGTGATGTTAACGCCAAAATTAAACTACAAAAAAATATTCCGATTGCTCCTAAAATTGAACCTATACCTATGGTTAATCGTAGTGCAAAATTAGTCGATTCAAAAATTACAAAAGAAGCAGATGGTAAAATAAAAATTGAATTTAGCGTTTCGAGTGAAATCGATGTCAAAGTAAATATTATCAATAATAAAGGCGATGTGGTTTGTCATTTAGCGGCAGGTGTGGTCGGTAATAATTCACCCAGCCCTTTTCAAAAAGGCCTCAAACAAGTTTTATTTTGGGATTTTACCAACGACTTCGGGCAAAAGCTCTCTAACGAAGAAACTTATCAGATAAAAATAGATGTCGGAATGGGGTTCGAATTCGACAAAATTATCGTAGGCGACCCGCAAAAACTATCGACTGTTTTAGGCATGAATGTTGATAAAGACGGCAATTTAATCGTTTTAAATGAAACAAAAGGTCATGGCCATTACCGAAGTTATCATATTATAATGTATGATCTTAACGGTAAATTTAAACAGGAAATACTACCACCATCTTCTTCTCTAGATTATGAAAGCGTTAAAGGTATTTCTCCTATTCAATTGTCAGATAAAAAATGGATGCCTGTGATGTACAAGCCAATGCTTCATGCATATATTCCCCAATTGCCTGCTTTAAAAAGACAATCTCCTATCATTTCCAAAAACGGCAATATCTATTTAGTGAACTCAATCACAGAAGTTCTGCTAAATTTCCCTCATCGCATCATAAAAATAGGTGTGGATGGGTCTGTAAAAGAAGATTACCTCGGGCCAATACTAAGTAAAGAATTTATTGGAGGTACTACCGCACTAGCCCTAAGCAAAGACGAAAAAACAATTTTCGTTACAGGTTTAGAGGGCAATAGCCGTTGGGGTGGCGCTCCTCACAATGTTGTATATAAAGTAAACCTTGAAAAAGATGATTATGATTGGCGTACCGAATACAGAAAACCATTTATTGGCGAATTGTTTGCTTCCGGTGAAAAAAATCTGCTAAACTCACCACGCGATATTACCATAAACAACAACGACGATATTATCATTGCAGACCAAAATAATAATAGAATTGCCGTTTTTAATAAAGAAGGGCTCTTAATCAAAGAAATTAGTTGCGGTCAACCTATTGGCGTGGAGTATAGCAATAAAAACGAAAGCTATTATGTATTAAGAGAAACGAAAGATGGCCGACAAATAGTAAAATTCAATAAAAACGGCTTTATGGTTTGCCGAGCAGACTTACCACAAATGACCCGTAATGCTCACTCCTTTATTTGCATTGATGATAAAGACGAAAGAGTAATTATTCATTATCTACACAGTTCCAATCAAATTAAACAATTCGTAGACACTGGTTTTAATTTTATTGAAAGAGGCGATAATATCTCCTATCATGTTTCACCGAATGAAACACTCGATCGTGGCAATAATTTTGATTCTTTTGAGCTAAGCCATGATGGCAAAAAACTATTTTTAACCTCTATTTCAGCCTATGGCTACAGCAAAAACTACGAAGTTTTTGACAGCAAAACAGGCCTACCATTACCATTTGAAAAGATATACCAATGGGGAGCAGATGGGAACTTATACTCTAAAGATCACGGACGAACTGAGTCAATTTCAAGATTTAGTGCAAACTTAGAACCCATTCCATTTAAAAATGAAAAACCGATTGAAGCCAAATTTGGTTTGCCATTTACCGTAGACAAAGAAGGTAATGTCTTTGTTCCACTTGCCCAAGGGGTCAAAAAATTCAATCGCGATGGGGAATTAGTTAATAACGCTTTTATAAAGGTTTCCTTACCCTCTAAAACCGGAGCCTCTGTTAGCAGTTTTGCACAAGATAAAGAAGGTCAATTTTATATTTTAAGCCCCATCAAAAATAAAGATGAATTAATTCCTAGCTTTTTCAAAAACAAATTACCTGAAGACAAAGAGGTTTACCCTGGCCCAGATATGGAATATTCTTTTTATTATTCATCCATTTTAAAATTCCAATCGGATGGCGGGGAATCTTGTGATAATTCTAATAGCAACCTTCTCGAAGGCCGTGGCTATAGCGGCTTGTATCCTGTAAAATTAACAGGTCTCGTATGGAGCCATCAAGGTGTTTCGCCGTATAATTACAGAACAACAAATCATGCAAGGTGCGTATGCGAACACGGCAAGTTTCACATGTCTAAAAGCGACTTAATATACTATACTGATGCAATGCGCTATTCAATAGTGATTATAGATAAAAATCAAAATGAAATCATACGAGTCGGTGAATATGGAAATAACAATTCGTTTTTACCAGAAACAAAGGAACCAAAAATTGGGTTCTCTTGGCCAACTTGCATCAAAACAAATGACGAAGCTTGTTTCATTTCAGACAAAGTCAACAGAAGAATCATTCGTCTTAATTATACTTTTCAAGATTCAAAGGTATTGACAATAAACAAGAAATAACATTTTGGTAAGGCATAAAAATAATAAAAACTAAAGGTGGTAATTGGTAAAAACAAAGACAACGAATTGCAATTTTTATATCATCAGTACTATTCAACCTATGGTAGAACTATAATTGAAAACAATTAGGAATCAATCATGCTAAGGATGGAGTCATTTATTGAGAGCTATCATAAAGGTAACACCATTAGCTCTTCTCTCGAAAATTTCCTGAAAGAAAACCCAGGGCACGAATTAGCCTTAGCCATGCAAAAGATTCGTGCCTCAGTTGCAAGGTCTGAATATTTTGAAGACGCCATAGAAGCTGTAAAACAAATTGACTACCAAAAATATGGACTTGAAGAACAACTAATTCTCTTTCAATTGTTATGTCACTCCTATGCTAATAATAACCGTTTGCAAAACGCAAAGTCAATTCTTTCTAATGTTAAAAAACTTATTACGCCAGATCTGAATCCAGAATATTTGATACTACCAATTACGCTAGAATCTGCTATTCAAAGTGTAGAAGGTGTTCATCAATACCAAACAGAGGCATTTGAAAAATGTCTAGGGATTCTAGGCGAAAAATCAGGGCACTATCGAATCATTCTTTGGATCTATTTGATGCATTTATGCAAAACAAACGAACTTGTAAAATTTGAAAAATATTTTGAACAATTTTATCGAATAACTAAAGATACAGGCTATACCAATCGAATTAATTTTATTTTATTACTTAAAAATTTTGAAAACGCAAATTTTAAAGTTTTATTGCCGCACATTCAAAAATTAAAATCTGATACCACCGATAGCTTTTGGGTTAATGATTTGATTGTATACGAAACCTTATATGAAATTGTTGTAAATAATAAGCACGATATAATAAATGAAAACAATAATGAGGATGGTCTATTGTTATCTTTTGCATTTCTGTATACGGGTAAACCGGAAAAGGCCTTGTATTGGGCACACAAACATACAAAAAAACAACCCAATTTAAGTTTAGCATACGGTTTATTAGGATACTATTTAATACGCGCAGAGCTTGCCAATGGCAATATCAATGCTGCGGTATTTGCATTAGAAAGAAAAATCAAGAATGGCAACAATTGCCCATTTGATGATTTCTTTTGGTTTCGAATTTATCATTTAAAAGGTGATTTTGCGAAAGCCCAAATTTTCTATAACCGAATTCTGACCTATATAGAAACAGAAAAGCTAGATCAAAGGCTAGACTTCGAATTAAAAGTTTCCCCTGAACTTACATTGACAGATATCAGAAACTACACTAAAAACTTTCAAAAACCAACTAGCGTTTCTGATAACGGCCTAATCAATCATCAAAAGCAAAAGACAACTGTAAATTCAATTGATTTTTTAAAAGGTCATAGCCAAGAAATTAACAAAGTTAAACAGCTCATTGAAAAATTTGCAAATACCGACACCTCCGTACTGATTTGCGGCGAAACTGGTACTGGCAAAGAACTAGTCGCTCGTGCCTTATGGCAAGCAGGAAACTACAAAAACAAACCTTTTGTACCGTTTAATTGCGGTGCTATTTCAGATCAACTTTTACAATCAGAATTATTCGGCCATCAAAAAGGCGCATTTACTGGCGCCTATCAAGATCACCAAGGTTTATTTGAAGAAGCTGGCGATGGAATTATTTTTATGGATGAAATTGGAGAAATAAATCATAATATGCAAATCAATTTGCTTAGAATCTTGGAAGCAAAAGAATATCGACCTGTCGGTAGCTCAAAAAATAAAAACCTAAAATGCAAAATAATCGCTGCTACCAATCGAAGATTAGAAGATCTTGTGAAACAAGGCGTATTCAGGCAAGACCTACAATTTCGCTTAGAACGCTTAATCATTGAATTGCCCCCTCTACGCGAACGCCGTTCAGATATCCCAGATTTGATTAATTATTTCTTGAATGAATTAAACCCAAATCTAAACCCAATTTATTTTGATACTGCTACCTTAGACTATTTAAAAAAATTACCTTGGCTAGGTAACATTCGCGAATTAAAAAACGAAATGGAAAGAATTAGGTTGTTATATTCCGATCATAAAACTTTAAATATGCATGTGCTAAACGATAAATACCAAATGAAAGCACCTATTCCCAATCAAGATAAAAAAAATCACAATGAAAAAATTATAAATAAAAATAACCATATTAATTTAAACTCAAAATTTAGACGGCTCGAAGAACTCAAAAAGTTATTTTCAATTCATACTAAATTAACAAGAATCGAGGTCATTGATTTATTAAAAATAAGCCCAAATACAGCTGCAAATTATTTAGAAACTCTAGAAAAAAAAAATTTTATTAAAAAAGAGATTATACCAAATACTAGGTCTCAATATTATAAGCTAGTCTAACCCACTCTTTAATAAAAATAAAAAACCTGCAACATCTTAAAATCAGATTTATATCAATTCCCCTCAAAATCATGTCAATTCTCAAATCCTACATCTAACCCCAAAAACTGATTTATTCGTAACCCATTAAAAATTAGCCTCTTACGAACATGCAAAAGTTTGGCATATCTACTGCTATTTAATTCTTCCTATAGCAAAAAATACAGGTGGAGATGAAAAAATGAATCAATTTGCACAGATTTTTTCTTTAAAAAGATTACATTTATTTGAAATAGAAGACCAAAAGTGGTGCCCTAAAATGATTCGAGATGGGGTAACAGATTTTTTACAACATATCGTTCAGGTTTTTGCCTTATACCGCCCAATCTCCTCTCGACTCGCGAATGCCTTAAATAGTAGTCGCCAAAAGAATATTATCGATTTATGTTCAGGTGGTTCTGGCCCATGGAAATTTTTATTAAAAGAATTAGAAAATCACAATTTAAAAGTAACTCTAACGGATTTATTCCCGAATCACAGTGCTTTTCAAAAAACAAAATCTCTCTATCCACAAAATGTTAATTTTTTAAAATCACCAATAGATGCCTCAAAAGTTCCAACAGAGTTATTAGGCTTTCGAACTTTGTTTTCCTCCTTTCACCACTTAACACCAAAACAGGCGCAAGAAATTTTACAAAATGCAGTTGACGCAAAAGTTGGTATTGCGGTTTTTGAAAGCACTCAACGCCATCCTCTTTCTCTACTTTATATGCTTTTTACACCACTACTAGTCTTGTTGTATGTTCCACGAATTCGACCATTTCGTTGGAGCCGACTATTCTGGACCTATATAATTCCACTAATTCCATTCATCGTAATGTTCGATGGAATTGTATCATGCTTACGAACTTACAACAAAGATGAGCTAAAAGCACTCACAGAAAATTTAACAGGCACTCCCTATCACTGGGAAATTGGCCTAGAACCAATCGGTAAATTACCCATTGGCGTCACCTATCTCATTGGCTTTCCTAAAACGAGCGAACCCGTATCAAAGAACAATTAGTTTCAAATGGATACTAATTAAAAAGTAATGGTCAGCCCACCGTCTATGGTAATAATCGAGCCTGTAATATAAGTTGCATCAGGCCCTGCTAAAAAATAAGCAGTGCCTGCAATTTCTTCTGGTTCACCAGCTCTTTGCAAAGGTAAATGGCCATATTTAATATAATTATCTTTAAACCATTGCGAATCTAATTCATTTTGACCGTCTTTTTTTATCGACATGGGCGTATTCACAAAACCAGGTGCAATTGCATTAGCAAGTATCTTGCGTGGCGCTAGTTCTAATGCTAATGATCTAGTAAATTGGGTAATTGCTGCTTTTGCCATTCCGTAGGCCGAACTCCCCTGGGCTACACGATCATGATGAATTGAAGTTATATGGATCACACGACCACCATCTGTCATAAGAGGTATCAATTCACGACAAATTTTTACGCTTCCATACAGCATGACTTGTAGGGCGTTATCCCATTTAGCAAAATCAGATTCAATTGAATGATGACCTTCTGAGACCCCAACGCTATTCACTAAAACTTGAAATGTTCCAAATTGTTTTTTAACTTTTGTGCTAAAATTTTTTATATCTTTATCGCTTCGAACATCTAATGGGTAAGCGCCATGACCTTCTCCCTTAAGATTGGAAATTACTTTTTTGGCATTCGCCAAATCATAGGCACCAACAATAACCTGCCAACCTTCTCGCGCAAATCGTTCCGCAGTCGCTTTACCTATACCCGAAGAACCCCCTAAAACAATAACCTTTTTATCGCCTTTGTTTTTTGCCATTAATAGGTTGCCCTTCCGCCTGATATATCAAAGATGAAACCCGTATTAAAGCTAGCTTCTTTTGAAACGATAAAACTAGATAAGGCCGCAACTTCCTCTACTGTTCCTAATCGTTTCATCGGTATTTTACTAGTCATATAAGCCAATTGCTCTGGTGAGGTATTTTCGTTCATGGCTGTTTTAATGACAGCCGGCGCTAACCCATTTATAGTAATACCTTTTTCAGCGTACTCTTTACCAATACCCTTTACTAAACCAAGAACACCAGCCTTCATTGATGAATAACCACACATAAAAGGGTTGCCTTCTTTACCTGCTATGGAAGCAATAAGCAATACACGCCCATAATTTTTCTTTTGCATAACAGTAATTGCGTACTTCGTCATTAAAAAAGCACCACGCAAATTGATGGCGTAAATTTTATCATATTCTTCTACTGGGTATTCAGTAATATTGGTACTTGTCGGCCCCACGATACCGGCCGAATTAATCATCACATCAACTTTGCCATAAATAGTTTCCACTTTTTGAAAAGCAAATTTGACAGAATCTTCTTTAGAAATATCAACTACAAAGGCTTCTGCAACATAACCCAATGCTTTGATTTCATCAACTGTTTTTTTTAACATCGCTGGGTTAATGTCAAAAAGCATTACTTTACCACCTTCTGAGGCTATTCTTAAAGCAATTCCTTTACCGAGACCATCGGCCCCTCCAGAAATAACCGCCACTTGGTCTTCAAATCATTTTTCCATTATTACCCTCTAAGAAATTTTTGGTCCATTATTTTACTTTATATGAATTCGTAAGACAACCCAGACACCATAATTTTATATCTAAAACATCTCAAATTGCAAATTTGTTCTGCTAGAAGCACAAATTTAATATCGAAAAATACTCGCAAAAAGTTATCTAAAGTCTATCCAACTAGAATTATAAACTCAATAAAAGCCCAGCAAAGAAAACAAAACATACCTTAGTGCGCCCGAAAAGTTGTGAAACAATTGAGAAACAAATTGCCAAGCAATTCTACATTAATTAAAAAACACATTATCCACGGCGTCCACTCTGTCAACTCTGTCCACTATGTCTACTATGTCCACTATGTCTACTATGTCCACTATGTCCACATTAAGTTATACAAGTATTTATTTATAAATACAAAAATCCGAATAAAAAGATTGCATACCCAAGCAAAAGACAAATTAGGCTAAACTAGCCCCTATTCTAACTGCCATGAACTTTCAACATAAGCATTGGATGCTCAGAATAAGACATTATTTACGGTTCTTGATATTATCTAGCCATCAGCCCCCTACATAACTAGCCAATAAATTAAAATCTACCCAGAACTGGAGGTGTACTAGTTTCGATAACGACGCGGAGCGTGGGCACGATGCGAACAACATGGCACTGAAACTCACTAAATATAGACCAAAGAGAAAGAGTATTTATAACATTTGATAATTATCACGATTTTTCTTTTTTTTCAGTGAATTTCAGTGTGTTCAGTGGTTAAAATCTTTCTTCTTAGCTTTAAATTTTCAATACCTCTGAGTACTCGTGCTAATGAATTCACAAATTTGTGCATTACATGCACTTCTTTCTAAAATTTCTCATCGCTGGCAGCCTGACTACTCCAAATCCTATCAAAAATGGACTAATCGCATCCATTTTGTTGCGGAAAATTTCACAGACAATTACATTGTTTTTAAATATTCCCTCACACCCTTCTTTTGCATGTCATAATCTGAGGTAGAATTAATTATCTCCATTATTTTTTTTGAGTCAACGCCTAAACTAGACCCAAGAGCTATGAGTTCTTCATCGCTATATATAAAAGCACCCCATAACCTAAATGTTTGAAATAATACAAGAGACTTTTCGCATTTGCCAAAATATTCAATTGTATCTTCTTCTGGATGATATGCACAAAAATTACCTTTATCACTGTCGTAGCCATACAGCGATAAATCTTCACTCCACAATGGAGTAAAATTTATGGTTGTTAACAATGTATTGTCATCTAATCTAGATTTTAAAAACAGCTTTTCGTTATCTATTAAGTATTCTGCCTCAATTAAATTTTCATAGATATTATTTTTTCCAAATAAATAATCAGAAAAATTACTACTGCATACCTTAGCAATAATTGCTTTTCTTTTTTCACCTAAAATTAGCATGTTTCTTTCCTTTTAAATTTAAGATAGCCTAATCCAACATATTTTAAGCGCCAATTGTAATTTATGGATATCTAAAATAGGTTCGTTACAAGAATATGCTGACGACATCAAATGATATAACTACCTTAAATGTTTTTCCTGCAAAACTATTTAAACCTTGAGCTTTACCACTTTGAATTGCATCAAGATATCAAGCAACTGGCCCATCTGACTTACTTCCAAGGCTGTTTATTGAATCCAACCACATTTGCATCAATTCATACTCGGTTTAGCAACAATTCATTACTAAATCGGGTATAAACTGAACTATAAACGCACCTAATAAAACCAAGTGCGTTCGTTATTCGTCTTTAAATTTTCAAAGAACTTTTGGGTGATTTTAATCTAAATTATTTGAATTTCTAGGAGGAAATATATCGATATTTTCTTTGATTATTCTATTCGAACAATTAAAGGATTAAGCTGGCCACTTCCTGTCATTGGTTTTACACAATTACTTAAATAATGCCTTTTCTGTTATCTCCCTTACCTTTTGAATCTCCGCTTCTAAAGCACGGGTATTTTCGATATATTCTCGAATCAGATCAGCTTGTTCCCTTGTTACCATTTTACCGACTGTTTTGCCATTAACTTTACGAGTCCAGTAAATATACGGCCCATGTAAAGCCTTTTCATCGGTTTGACATGCACAGGTTTTCTTACCGCACTTCATGCGCTTTTCGATGACTGAGCCTGTTAAGAGTTTTAACCGTTTGTTTAGCATTTTAGTTTCCAATTGTATATTATACACTAGGATTATAAGAAAAAAAATATAGAGTCAAGAAAATTTAGCTTTTTAAAATTAATTAGTTTTTTGATATTCCCCACCCAAACCAAGAAAACCACCTTGATTTGCAATAGAAGCAAAAGCCTTTCATCCCTTAGCTTTTCATTATCATGCTTTCACTTTTGCCTTTTCTAATTAATCAATTCAGCTTATTTTATCAGCAGATGAGTTGTTTGAACTTATATTATATTTTTCTAGATATGCCTTATAAAAAGTACTGTCTGAGATAGAGTACTCTAATTTCTTAAAAGCAATTGATTCATTATCAAAAATGCAAACATACCCAAAGCCTTCTGGGTTCAAAGTATTAAATAAATCACCTGGATAGATTGTGTTTTTAAAAAGACTTTTAATCGGAGTAGCCACATTTATAGGCTGATCTATTCTGTCGCCATTTTTACTAATAACAAAAGGTTTCATATTTCTAATTCCAATAGGCAAACAAAAACTTAGCTTGTCACTATTAAGCTTGCTTTCAAGTGTATAAAAACAACCAAAATCATTTTTATAAAAGTATGGTAATTGGGATAAATATTTTTTGTTGTTGTCACTAATTTTTTCCTTACATTGCAAGAAGCACTTTTCGCTTAATTTTGTTAAAACAAATGGCTCTTTATATTCTACTAATTGCTCTTCAAATCTACTCTTAAGTATAATATAATTTTTAGTTAATTCTATGCATTCATTTATTTCATCATGAAAACCAAAAGTACACCCTATTGAAACAATTTCACTAATATTTTCAAGTTTTGAGATATTGTTAATTGCCAAAAAAGCTTCTTTATAGCCATAAGCACAACAAAACACCAATGTTTTTTTTGATTTAAATTTTTCTAACATGTTATACACCATTCAAATATTAGTTATTTTTTTACTCCTGTTTTAAACAGCTCCATCATTAATGCCTCATGTTCTGCTACTGTAAATATACCAGATTTAATACTATCACCATATTTTATTTTTTGCGCTTCCGACATAAACTTTAAAAAATTAATATCTGCGGTTCCATCAGAGATTATACCTCTAAATTGAAAAGCATAATGTTCACCAGGGCCATATACGGTTAATTCTTTTCCTTTTCCTATTTTTCCAAATATTTCAGTCATTTGCTTTGCATATTCCGAACAATCATAATCTTTATACCTAAATCTAGCAGCTTTAAGATACTGATTTACATATTCTATTGATTGTGTCCTTAAATATTCTATTTCTACTTTTTCAAGCGTTTCTTTTGCGCTAGACATTAAAACTACATCATGTGTTAATTCGTCAAAACTTTTTTCAGCAACCTTTTTTGCTTTTAAACTTATTAATTTTGCACCACCCTTACCTATAACATAAAAAACACCTTCAAAAGATACACAAATCAAAGTATTTGTTGCACTATCTTTTGCCCAATCTTCAAACGACACTTTATCACCACGTATGCCATTGACAATTTGGTTAGCAGTTGAACTTTTGACCCCATAATATAATGACCTTGTAAGCCAAGTCGCAACTAAAACTTCATCACCAGGTATAGGCGTAATAGTTAACGCACCTACTATTAAGAAATCCATAGTTTGTTTATTTTCTTCTGATAAACCTACCTGTTCATTATATAGCCTAACTTTCTCTTTATAATTAATTTGCTGAAGTAAGGCTTCAAAAACTGTGATACCTTTTTTAGCCGCAAGCTCATGTATAATTTTATCTTTATATTTTTCTTGAACATAATAAGTATCATCCCATCGATCCACAGCACCTGACTTATCATGTTGCAATAAAAAGTTTACATAACCTCGGATTTCTTCATCCAACCCCAACACATCCACCCCATTAGGCCCAGCGTAGAACCTGTAAAGATTCTGCCCATCACGATAACCAGCAGGGTCGGGGGTTAGCCATCTGACATGTTGCGGGTCGTAAAGTCTGTAGTGAGTATGATAAAGCCCTGTGTGCTCATCACGCCACATGCCGTGGTAGCCGAATGGGTTTGAGAAATCTGACTTGACATTTTTGACTTCAGGGTTGTTGACATTTAGGTCATGGTCAAAAGTCTTGACTAGCCCGTTTTGGTCATTTTTTAATAAGTAATAATTCTCATTGGCGTTGGCATCAATTCATACTCGGTTTAGCAACAACCCATTACTAAATCGGGTATAAACTGAACTATAAACGCACCTGATAAAACCAAGTGCGTTCGTTATTCGTCTTTAAATTTTCAAAGAGCTAAGTAAACAGCTTTGCACTATTTTACCAAGTCAATAAGAATTATCAAAATCAAACTATAAAATGACTTGGCAACCTAAAATTTTATACCCAAATTATTTCTGCGTTTTATGCGAGAATAATTCTACAGTCTATGGTCTACAGTCTACATTCTACATCCCCCGCCCATGTTGCAGATAAAAATCGCCGGCTTCGTGGGAGAGTGCGTTTTTTCGTCGCTTATAATAAAACCGATTAATTTCTGTTCTTAATTCTTGAAGCTTTTCTTCTATTTGAAGTTTGCTGCCTATCATTACGCCATTCACAAAATACTTGAGCTTCTTCTGATATACCCCTCGTGGGCGATAATCGCTTTGTTCCATTTCTTTTTTAACTTCTTGTGGAATTTGTAATTTACCTTTACGGTTAGGCAGAGCACCCCTTTCGTAAAGCAATTGGCGATAATGGGCTAAGCTTTCAGGCCGTTTGTTGTGTTTCATAATCTCATTGATAGAAACCAACCATTTATCCTTGCCTACTATTCGTAAATGACAGGATGACCCCTCAAAATCTTCTGGATGTGTAACCAAACCTGCACGCACAGGGTTTAGATCAATATACAACATACATTCACGAATGGCGCGTTTACTTCCTAAAATTACGGATTTAAATCGATCCGCCCAAAAAGAACCCCGTGAATTCGTGCGTGCATTATACCAATTGGTGAAAGCGCGATTTAAACTGCGCATAAACTCAGAAATATCAAATAGACGATTTTGAAAGGTTTCCCATTTATTTTCATTCCATAAATCAATATGGGCTTCGCTTT
>Ga0209573_1001553_pt1 | contig 34578 bp, 34 predicted proteins | sample TNRBio252014_DNA_FD_185870 | JGI IMG/M metagenome (GOLD analysis project Ga0209573, IMG submission 185870) | Wastewater treatment Type I Accumulibacter community from EBPR Bioreactor in Madison, WI, USA - TNR Reactor_6/25/2014_ DNA (SPAdes)... | ecosystem: Engineered > Bioreactor > EBPR >...
GTGGAAGCTCCTGTGCTCCACGCATAGCTTGTGCCTCCGCTTGCTGTGAATGTAGATGAACCACCAGCACATATTGTATTGGTGCCTGAAATGCTTGCCGTTGGATTTGCATTTACTGTTACTGTAATAATATTACTCCAATACACGCAACTTCCAGTAGTTGTGCGCCTAACATAAGTGGTTGTTTGGGTTAAGTTATTACTCTCTGTAAACCCTGTAGCGTTTGTACCCCTATCTGTCCAACCGAGACCGGGAGAGCTATTGCCCGTTGTTGGGGTTGGGCAGCCACCACCTGCGCAACTAAACCAATTATAAGTATAGGCTCCTGTACCTCCCGTAGATGCAGCACCTGTAAATGCAGCAGGTTTAGTTCCCGTACATATAGTTTGGCTAACTGCTATTGCCCCTGCTACTGGTGTAGAATACACAGAAATATTACCTCTGTGTATTGTTCCATTGCTGGCAGTACCATTGCCTGTAGTAGCTGCATTAGCTTGTAATGACGGTGTTCCAGTGTGAGTATGACAAGGATTGGTAAAGATTTTTACTCTACCGCCACCGCCTCTACCACCGCTGCCTCCGGCTGCGCCTGCAAAACCGTTAATACTTGAACTGCTACAAAACAAATTTCCTCCATAGCTACCACTAACACTTCCTCCTCCGTTACCACCATTACCACCATTACCACCATTCGTTTGTACAGTGCCGGTAAGGTTAGAATTACCATATATCAGCAACATTACACCACCGCCCGAGCCGCCTCCTGCACCACCGCCACCACCAGCACCGGATACTGTTGTTGCTTCTTCCACATTCGACTGATCGCAACCATCGCTACAGCAATTGGATGCAGACCTGCCTCCATTGCCTCCATTGCCTCCATTGCCTCCATTACTACCATTAGCATAAATATTTCCTGACAGTGTAAATGTGTATGGTGCAGAAGGATTATTTTTAGAAATCAAAGTAACTTTTCCTCCACCTCTACCTCCGGCAGCACCAGCCGTGCCATTACTTGATGCCCTTCCACCACCGCCTGCCCCAGCACCGCCACTGCCAAAAGCGATAACTTCATCAGTTGCTGCACCATGAGTTGAGCCTCCCGCCCCACCAGCAGAACCACCACCACCACCAAATGGTGTTCCGCAGGAGCCATTATTTACTACCGCACTATGGCTCCAAGAACCACCAGTGCCACCGCTACCAGCCGCGCTACCCGCGCCACCATAAGCACCTCCGCCACCACCACCTGCTCCACCGGCTCCCCGCACCGCTCCGGCATAATCATCGCCACCAGTACAATCTTGCCCACAACCCACACCATTAGAGCCATTGGAACTTGCTCTTACTCCTCCACCTGAACCAGTGCCATTAGACGAGGCTCTAACTCCCGCAGCCGTATATGCATTACTATTCGCATCACAATTTAATCCCCCATTGCCAGAACCTCCTCCACCGCCTGAGGAGCCTGCACTACCAGTACCATTAGCATTTATTGTTCCTACAATATTGATATTATTGGCAGAAACATATAGTTCACAATCTACAGGCAAACTAACTGTAACACCACTGTTTACTGTAAAGTCCCCATTGAAATTATACGTTCCTGCTAAGGTTACATTGCTTGCCACAACTACGTTCCCTGTAAAGTTTGCACGAGGAACCACGCTTAGGTTGCCGCTGTAACTATAGCAAGAGCCTGCTGGACCCCTGCGCAAACGGTATGCATTGTATTGCGGAGTGGTTGCACCTGTAATGGTATAACTTGAGCTTGTTGCTCCAGAAATATTGGTTCCATTGCTGGCTTGCCATTGGTATCCCCCTTCGCCACCAGATGAGCTTAACACTGTATTTGTGCAACCATAAGATACACTAATTGATGAAGCAGTAGGATTTTCGCGTTTGTAATTTAACACTGCAGATGTAGTGTTGTTCCAAGTTCCAGGGCAGCCACCTTGATTAACAACAACATAATGTGTTGTTTGAGTTGCCTCAAATGTAAAGCTTGTGCACGAAGTACAACTACCCGTAACAGACCCACCATTAGCAACAGTACGCACAGTGATATAGTTTGCACCAGAGCCCCCGCTCAAGTTTACAGTGTACTTGCCTCCAACCTCTAAATTAGAAAGTGTTGCATAGCCAGAATGAGGCACATTTACTGATGCGGAAGTGCCATTGCAAGAAGGAAGTGTGCTAATGGTGTTTCCATTGCCACCGCCTCCCAATACTCCAGTACACTGCGCCACAACATTTAATTGGGCACTAAAAATTAAAACAAAAAGCGCAACTGAGATTTGTAGAACTTTCTTCATAGTTTTTACAATTTATCTTTCGTAAATATATATCAATTACTATGCCAAATCAAGGATTAGGATGAAGAAAAAGTTGCAGTTGTGATTGAACTTGCTTTTAAGAGTAACATTAAGAGAAATACATATAAACAATAAAGACTATACGTTCCGACAGTTTTAAAAAGAGAACCAATGAAAAGGGGATTCAAATGAGGCATAGAGGTATTTTTACATAAAAATACGAATAGAAGAATGAAAGGTTTCTTTTAAAAAAGATTGGAATGAGGGAATGAGACGATGATGTTACTCATTAAAAACATTACAAGTAAAATGAAGGTTTAGAGGTTTCTGGAAATATTAAAGAGCGAAGGGTTGAGTTTTTAAAAGTGTGTACAAAACCTTATCAAACCTTCACTCCTCGCAAAAACTCTTCAACTCCAATTCGTTTTTTGCCTTCGAGCTGCAAGTCGGTTACGCTTAACAAGCCCGATTTACAAGCAAAGTGCAAATATGTTTTTCCATCGCTTACAACAGTGCCGGGGGCGAGGGTGTGCTGCTGTTCAACAGCTTTTGCACGAAACACTTTGAGCGTTTTGCCATTAAAGTGCGTAAAAGCGGTTGGGTAAGGGCTTAATCCACGAACAAAATCCGATAGCTCAGGTGCGGTTTTATTAAAGTCTATTTGGCAATCGTTCTTAAAAATTTTGGGAGCGTGTTTTATTTCTGTGATGTGCGCCTGCGGAATCTGCGGATAGTTTTTACCGGCAATAGCAGCAATAGTGTTGCCTAATACTTTTGCGCCAATGTGCATTAGCCGTTCATACAATTCTCCAACTGTTTCTTCTTCTCCAATTGGTGTTCTTTCCTGAAAAATAATATTGCCTGTATCAATTTCATGTTTCAGAAAAAAAGTGGTAACGCCTGTTTCTTTTTCGCCATTTATTATTGCCCAATTGATGGGGGCGGCACCCCGATAATTAGGCAACAGCGATGCGTGTAAATTTATAGAACCCAATGGCGGCATTGACCAAACTATTTCGGGCAACATGCGGAATGCTACAATTACAAACAAATCGGCATTCAATGCTTTTAGCTCGGCAATAAAATTTTCACTTTTAAGTTTTTCGGGTTGCAGCACATTCAAATTGTGCTGCACAGCATATTGCTTAACTGCACTTTCATGCAGGCTCATTCCCCTTCCGGCAGGCTTATCGGGCGCAGTAACCACCGCTACAACTTCGTGTTTCGACTGCAACAAAACTTCCAGCATTGGCACCGCAAACTCCGGAGTGCCCATAAACACTAAGCGCAATTTTTTCATCATTGTTTTGATGATGCGAAGAAAGAAATTAAGCGCAGTATTAAAGTAGCTTTTCCAACTCTTTCCAAAATGCCGGATAGGATTTTGCGACCACCCAGGGCGATTCCACTTCTAATTTACCGAGCGCGGCCAAAGGGGCAAACGCCATTGCCATGCGATGGTCGTTGTAGGTATTTATTACCTCTGTTGGCAAGCGAAATGCGCCTTGTAATTTAAAAGTTTCGTTACCTGCATCCACAAGCCGAACGCCACATTTTTTCAACTCATTTTGTAGGGCTGCAATTCGGTCTGTTTCTTTTATTCTAAGACTTTGCAACCCGGTAAATGTGGCATGGATATTTTTTGCAGCACACAATACAATGATTGTTTGCGCCACATCGGGGTGATGTATAAAATTAAAATGCAGTATTACTTTTTCAGGTATTACAAACTGCTGTGCTGAAATTGTTACACCTTCCTTTTGGGGGCTTGCAACTACGCCAAACAATCTCATCCAATCTGCAACCACTCTATCGCCTTGCATAGAATGCAGCGAAAGATGCAGCAACAGGAACGAAGATGCAGGCAACAGGGCGCAAATTGCAAACCAATACAATGCGTTTGTCCAATCTGCTTCTATTTCAAAATGTGTTTTTTGAAGCGGCTGCGGTACAATGCGAATAGAATTTTCTTTTTGTTCAACCTTAATGCCTATGATCTTCAACATGGCAACACTCATATCTATGTAGGGCTGCGACACCACCGGATGCAACAATTTTATCTGCAAACCTTTGGGCAAAAAAGGGGCAATCATCAACAAAGCCGAAACAAACTGACTGCTAACATCTCCTCTAATTGCCACTTCATCTTTTAACTGATTAAAGCTATCTATCGGCTGTACAGCAACGGGTGGAAAACCCACTGCATCTACATAGCTGATATTAAAACCTATAATCTGCAAAGCTTCTACCAAAGGTTGTATTGGCCGCTGCAACATTCGCCTGCTGCCAGTGATAATACTTTTGCGGTTAGCAATGCAAGCATAAGCACACAAAAAACGCATAGAAGTTCCGGCATCATCAACATCTAATTCAACAGCATTGGACTGCAACAACTCAAACAACCTTTGCGAATCGCGTGCGGCTGAAAGATTGCCAATGGTAATTTTTCCACCACCCAATTTTTGTAGAATCAAAGCGCGATTGCTGATGCTTTTAGAAGCCGGCAAATATATTTTAACAGGTGTGGGTTTGGCGTGTATTCGCAACAAGAGCGTGTTCATTACTACAAGTTTGAGGATGTATTATCTAAATCAGTTTAGCATTAAAACTACGAATTGCATTTTTCACTACATCTTCTTCTACTTCGCAATTATACAAGCAATGCCCTATGCGGTTGGGCAATGAAAACAGTATTTTATCGCCCTGATTTTTCTTATCCTGCTTCATCAATTGAAGCACTGCGTTTTCATCTTCAATTTTTTGCTGCGGCAAAAAAACTTCTTGCAAAACCTGAATCACCTTTTCGGCTTCGGGCGATGCCATAATTTTAAGTTCAGAAGCTATCAACAACTCGCAAACCATACCAATGGCAACGGCTTCGCCATGCAAGAGCGGTTTGTTTGTATTCAAAAAATAGCTTTCTAAAGCATGACCAACGGTATGGCCGAAATTCAACTTTTTCCTTGCGCCTTTTTCAAAAGGGTCGTTTGCCGCAATGGATGTTTTTATGGCAATAGCCTTTTGAAGTATCGTTTTCCAAGCATTATAGTTTTCGGTATTAGGAATGCCATCCAACACAAATTCATTAAAAGAGGTTTCATCGGCAATAATGTAATGTTTTAATACTTCTGCCATGCCGCTTAACAATTCGCGCTCGGGTAGTGTTTCTAAAAATGAAGGGTAAATTGTAATGCTGTGCGGTTGAGCAAAAGTGCCGATTTGATTTTTGTAGCCCAAGAAATCAATGCCTGTTTTGCCACCAATTGCCGCATCGGCCATTGCCAAAAGCGAAGTGGGTACTTGCGCAAAATTGATTCCGCGTTTGTAACTCGAAGCAACAAAACCACCAATGTCGCACACCACGCCTCCGCCAATATTTATCAATATAGCATTGCGGTCGGCATGGTGTTTTGTAAGTTGCTCCCACACTTGCATGCAAGTGTGAATGTTTTTATGCTCCTCTCCTGCTTTAATCTCTATTACAACCGCATCAGCGGGCAATGCAATTTCGCTAAGGCAATGTTTGGCTGTATTGCTATCCACGAGCACAAAAGGCTTTGCCGCACCTGCAATTTTTTTCAGATGAATACTTTGCACAAAGTCAGGAAGCGGAAAATCGGCCATTTGTTTAAAGCAATAAAAACTGCATCAAACTTGTGTAGAAAATTGGAATGTCGCAAAAGTGTTTTGCGCATTACCAATAAAAATATGCTGAAAAGAAAATTGAGGAAGCACTGCTCAATATCAATTCAGAAAAATGCGCTTCCGCTTCACAAGTGTTGCAAAAAGAAATCTATTGCATACAAACCACATTGATTCAATCAGAAGTGTATATTCGCGCAGTTTTTTAAAAAAAATAAAGAGATATGTTTTTTGAACTTACCGAAGAGCAACAAATGATAAAGCAAGCTGCACGCGATTTTGCACAAAACGAATGCAAGCCTGGTGTGGTAGAGCGCGATGACAAACAAGAATATCCAACAGAGCAGGTGAAACGCATGGCAGAGCTTGGTTTTTTGGGCATGATGGTAGATCCAAAATATGGCGGTGGCGGCATGGATGCACTTAGCTATGTGTTGGCAATGGAAGAAATTTCAAAAGTAGATAATTCATGCTCGGTGATAATGAGTGTAAACAACTCGTTGGTATGCTGGGGCTTGGAAGAATATGGCACGGAAGAACAGAAACAAAAATACTTGGTGCCTTTGGCAAAAGGTGAAAAGTTAGGAGCGTTTTGCCTTAGCGAACCCGAAGCCGGAAGCGATGCCACAAGCCAACGCACAACAGCAATTGATATGGGCGACCACTACGTGCTGAACGGTGTGAAAAACTGGATAACCAATGGCGGCATGGCTTCAACCTATTTGGTAATAGCGCAAACCTATCCCGAAAAAGGGCATCGCGGCATCAATGTTTTGATTGTGGAGCGGGGCATGGAAGGCTTTGAAATTGGCCGCAAAGAAGACAAACTCGGCATTCGCTCATCGGATACGCACACCCTGCTTTTTACCAATGTAAAAGTACCCAAAGCAAACCGCATAGGCGAAGATGGATTCGGCTTTAAGTTTGCCATGAAAACCCTTAGCGGTGGCAGAATAGGTATTGCAGCCCAAGCATTGGGCATTGCAGCGGGTGCTTACGAACTTGCAGTGCAATATTCTAAAGAGCGTAAAGCATTCAATAAAGAAATTATCAATCACCAAGCTATTGCTTTTAAACTGGCCGATATGGGCACAGAAATTGAGGCCGCACGTTTGCTTGTTTACAAATCGGCCACACTAAAAGACCAAGGCAAAAACTACGACTTAGCAAGCTCTATGGCTAAACTTTTTGCCAGCGAAACAGCCATGAAACATACCGTAGAAGCTGTGCAAGTGCACGGTGGCTATGGCTTTGTAAAAGAGTATCACGTAGAGCGATTGATGCGCGATGCAAAAATTACACAAATATACGAAGGCACCAGCGAGGTACAGCGCATAGTAATTTCGCGTAGTGTGATTGGTTAATGTTCCATTCCTAAAATTTATCAAACGACTTTTTTTGAATCCATCAGCGATTGTGTTTCGTTGGTGGATTTTTTTGCGCAATAGGAATATACCAAACGCTTGCACAGCCAAATTTGCAAATGTGTTTTTCCAAAAAAACAAAAGGGTGTTCGTTGCCGAACACCCTTCGAAATTCAAACAAAAAATGTAATTAGCGAATAATGATACGCTCGGCAACTCTACCCGATGGGGTTTGTGCATTCAAGAGATAAACTCCGGCATTTAAGTTCCTTAGGTCTAATGTTTTGTTCAATGCCGTATTGTGTGCAACGGTGCTATAAACCACGCGCCCCATCACATCTGCAATGTGCAATTGCAAGTCGGTTACTTCGGGCGCGGTAAGCGTAAACACTCCATTGGAAGGATTAGGATGAATTGCTATGCGCAGTGCATTGCCCAACTCGCCTATAGAAGACACCTGAACATTAACTGTTGTACTTGTAGTGCAGCCATTATTATCGGTTACAACTACTGTGTACAAATCATTTGCTAAGCCTGTGGCTGTGGCTGTTGTTTGCGCTCCGGCATCGCTCCAAAGGTAAGTGTAAGGTGCAGTGCCTCCGGCAGGGGTTGCAGTTGCACTATTGCCAGTAGCAGCAGCAGTAGCAGAAAGTACAGCAGGCTCGGTAAGTGTAAACGACAGCGACTCGGCAGCACAACCCAAACTATCGGTTACCACTACAGCGTAATTGCCGGCACCCAAGTTTTGCACTGCAGCAGTTGTGGCAGTTGTGCCTACCCAAGCGTATGTGTAGCTTCCGGTTCCACCGGTTGCGTTTACTGCTACGCTGCCGTTGGTGCCACTTGCACAAGTAGGATTTTCAACATTGCCCTGAGCGGCAACCGGCAAAGAATTTACCGATACCACTAAAGCTACAGATTGATTGAATGCACCACGATCTGTAACTCTTACACTGTAGCTACCGGCTTGCGTTACTTGTAATGTTGCAGCAGTTGCCCCACCAATGCTGGTATTGCCTCTAAACCATTGATAAGTATAACCATTGCCTACATTGGCACTAAACGTAACAGTATCGCCCGCGCAAATACTTAAATTAGAAGAAGTAAGACTGGCAGTAGGAGCAGCCAACAACAATTCTTTATTAAAGAAATATTTACCCGAACCCGAGCCTCCAAATCCGGTGAATACCACTTTCCAAATTTCGCCATTTGTTGCTCTTCTTACAAGGAATGTAAGTGAATCTTCGATATGCCAGGTTGGTGGAGGCGAAAGGTTTACAGCTTTCCAGTTATGCCCCAAAACATTCTTTTGGGTTTTAAAACTATCGAGATAGTTTTCCCACACTAAATCGTTATCGTGCACACCACTAATTTTCACTGCTTTTGTATTTTTGTTCAACAAAACACCGGTAACAGATTGTGGGTCGCCAACAGCAAACGAATAATCGTAAGTAATGTAGCGAGTAAAGAGCAAATCCCAATCTGATGCTAATGGTTCGCGGTCGAGTGCAACGTTATTGGAAAGCGAATAGTAGCCAAAATTTTTACCTGCATAATTTGCATTGCTAACAGTATCGGTAAACTCATTTTGCCCATTCAAATCGGCCCATGTGAAAGAGTATTGGCCACCAAACAGGCGATTGACTTTAAATTTTTTCACGCCACTGTTCAAGCGAATCACAAAAATACTATCGCCATTTATTGCGTGAGCAGGTCCGTTTGCACCATTTAGATCGTACATTCCCCAACCAAGGTCGAAGCCACCAGCAGCACCTTTGTTGGTATTTAGCGCTCCGGCACTCCAGTTTTCAGGAGAGTTATCTAAACGTTGCCATGCCGTCATTCCGGCAGTATCTACACTTGCCCAATCGGCAATAGCATAAGGGGTTTGATACACACGGGTATTGCCTTGTGTGTTTACCAAAACAGAAGCCGTTTGTCCGTTTACTTCAAAACCCAAATCCCAGTTATCGCGCGGCTCGGTGCGCACGGTGCTGTTGGGCAAACTGTAAAAAACATCGTTGGTATAGGAAGGGCCGGTAACAGCCGAATCTTGCACGACCTGTGCGTGCAGCGAAGTTGCAAGCGAAATGCTTGCCATCATTGTAAATATTTTGTTCATTATAACTATAATTTTGGCGGCAAACATAGACTGCCGAAACCTGAAATAATCATTGCAGATAAAGTTTTACAAAAGTGTTACAATGCGCGTTATTATTGAGTTTCAAGCATCTTTTATTATCATAAATTATCTGAATTTATTCTTTCGTACCCAGCTAAAAAAAGCATCGTGTGTAGCAAGCGAATTGCCTTTTGACATCAAGAAAAAAATTACTTTATTTTATCGCTCAAAATTACACACATGAAAAAATTATCCGCTACACTGTTTGCAGTTATTGCAATCGTTCAATTTTCGTTTGCGCAAGCAGGCGCACTTGATGTTTCTTTTCAGCCAAAGGGAAGTATAAACGGGTTTATCAACAAAATGCTTGTACAGCCCGATGGGAAAATTTTGGTAGAGTAACTTCAGGATTTTGCAAAACATCAAAAATAAATAACACCTTCTGCATAGAATTTTGAAATTGAAAAAAGCGACAAATATTTTTTCACAAAAACATATTACCATGCATATCAATAAACTGCTTTTCTGCTTAATGATGCTTTCGTTTGCAGCTTGTAAAAAAGAAAATCTTTGCTCGGACACTACACTTCCTGTACTTGGTACTTGTGTTGCCGTAGCGCCACACGGCAACCTTACTTACAACAGCGCAACCCAAACTTATACATACAAAACAAAAGGTGGCGGCACAATAGTTTGGACTACACAACAAATACGAATTATGCACGATAATTACTCCAATTTTAAATATGAACTGTGGGGACAAAAACTGGATTCAGCAAGCAATAGTGTGCATGGTATCTATGTGTACGAAAATTTGAATGGTAAACACATCAAAAATAGAATTGGCAGCAACAGAACAATTGTTTTTCCTGATGGCGCAAAAGTTACGTTGGCGGCAAATAGCGACTCGAGCAGAGTTTTATCTGTAAGTATCTATGACGGGGCGGATAGCTATCGTTTTAATACCACCTGCAACAAAACCCTTGAACACAGTCTCGCAGACGAGTGTATCACACAAGCCCTCGACAACGCAGAACCCGATGGCGAAGCAGGTAGTTTTGAAATCACCTCTACCGGGCTGATGTTTTTCAATCTCTACACCGAAGATACTCCTGGCAACAAAGTGGAGAAACGTTATAACCTGGGCGAACTCTTTCTCAACGAACCCAATAAGATAGATGATTATTATGACGATCCACGCTTGGGACATACCTGAGATATTTTCTATAAAAGAACCACACACCGCAGCAAAAATTTCATCTTGCCACTTGAATACTTTTATATTGCGATAGTGAAAAATGGAGACAAGCAACCATTAAAAAAAACGGGGCGTATTCTGAAAAGCCAAATGAGTAAGACCATTTAAACAGCATAAGCAATGAAAAAGAATTTAGCAGAATTTATCGGAACATTTTGGCTTGTTTTAGGAGGTTGTGGAAGCGCAATGTTAGCAGCAGGATTTCCAAATGTAGGAATAGGACTATTAGGCGTTTCCTTAGCGTTTGGATTAACTGTATTGACAATTGCATATTCGTTTGGGCATGTTTCGGGGGCTCATTTAAACCCAGCAGTAACCATTGGGTTGTGGATGGGAGGCAGAATAAACGCTAAAGAAATTCTGCCTTATGTTGTTTCTCAGATACTTGGAGGCATTGCTGCGGCAGGAGTGCTTTATGTTATCGTTACAGGAAACGGGAGCGCAATTGGAGATTTTGCAGCAAACGGGTATGGAGAACATTCGCCAGGAAAGTATAGCATGCTTGCCGCTTTGCTAACTGAGTTTGTAATGACCTTCATGTTTTTGCTTGTTATTTTGGGCGCAACAGACGAGAAAGCCCCTAAAGGGTTTGCAGGCATTGCAATTGGCCTTGCATTAACACTAATACACTTGATAAGCATACCAGTAACCAACACATCTGTTAATCCGGCAAGAAGTATCAGCCAAGCTATATTTGTGGGCGATTGGGCGGTATCTCAACTTTGGTTGTTTGTTTTAATACCGATAGCCGGTGCAGCAACAGCGGGTTTGGTTTACAAATACTTCAAATCAGAATAAAATTGAATGACTTGGTTTTAAGGAGAGTACAAAATTCAACCTTTGTGCTGAGATACAAAAATGAGTATGTGCTTACTATAACTTTGGGTTAGGCTTTAAAAATACGGTTACAAGACTTTTATAGTAATACAAAATCAACAGCAAGTTGATAGCAAGCAACAAGCCTGTTTCTACATTTTCGTGCATACGGTTATCCATAAAAACATGAAGCAGAAAAATGTTTATTACAATTGGCAACAACACACATAAACCCAAAAGGCGAGTACGCGGAAAAACAATTAGTAAGGCTGCTACAATTTGAAACACACCAATAAAATACAAGAAACCCGACTGTTTCATAGCTTTCATTGTTAGCTTAAACGAAGCAGGACTTTCGTATTTGTCTTGCTCTACAGCCTGTACCAATTCTGCTGTATTACTTGGGCGCGGTGGTTTTGGAATAAATTTTTTTACCCCGGCATTCAGAAAAAAAAGTGCCATAGCAACACATGCAATTGTGTGAATATATTTCAATGTTTTGGGATTCATAAGCAACTGTTTTGAACTAATTTGTTTACCGATAATGTAAGATAAGCTTCATCTAATATTTGCATCAACGACTTCAACTCTTTTATATTAAAAAGTAAGTGAATTGCTTTTGCTGTGGTAGGAATGTAAATGCAGCGAAGGTTTTCGGGTTGCAGTTTGTTTTCATCGTAATAGGTAGTAATAACCTCAATAAACTCATAGAACTGTGGCTGTGTAAGTGCAATACTTACAGTACCAAAAACAACTTTTATGCCTTCGCATTGTGCGCATTGAAGCACACAACCTTCGGTGGTTTGATGTAAAAATTTGAAACTGCACATATTTCTATTACTACGATTTTTTTAGGTACGCCTCTATTGCCGTTCTTATGCTTTGTTTTTGTTCGTCTGCCGATGTTTTTGCTTGTTCTTTTTCTAACTTGAACAACTGCTGCCATAGCGTACTATCGGCAACTTTCTTTTCAAACTTTAATGCTGTGTTGGTATTAAAAACTTCGCTCCACACCGTGCGTACCAACTTCCAATAAGCGTTGTTTTTGCTCCACCAATCTATTGCCGCTTGGCAGTTGTAGCTTCCTGGTGTGAAACTTTCCATACCCTTTTCATTACATAAAAGTTTATCAAATCCATTGCTGCGCAAAATTTTCTGATTATCCTGCTCTAAGAACCAGCCATTAGCATCGGTGATTTCTATCCTGCTCTTGCGGTGCATCACATTGTAATCGCTGCGCTTTGTAAATTCTCTACGTGGTAGTGGTGCATCGCATTCGGCCTCCCAAAAATGTCTGCCATCCACATGATTCCACGTTCCCGAGGCTTCGTATCGAGGGCTGTCATCTACTTGAAAAACTTTTTGTGTCCATTGCCCTTTTACTTGGCTTGGCTTCAATGTTTTTTTCCGCCATTCATTGTCTTTGTAGTAAGCAAGTAGTGTGGTATTTTCAAACAACCAATCTTGTCGCCAATGCTTTACAATGGTGCTATCGTTTACTATTAGCAAATGCTGAAGTGAAATTTTCTTTTCGCTATCCTCAATTACAAAAACATACTCTATTCCCCACGAATGATAACGATCGTGATACTTGTAACTTGTATCGGTTGAAAAAGTTTCGGCAAAATTGAAGCTTACTTTGTAACACCCTGCCATGCGCAGAATTGCTTCTCTATCTTGCTGTATTTTAGTTGCAGTTTGCGCATTTGTAACAAACGGCATCAAACATGAAAACATTATAAAACTGAATAAAAATCGCATTGCAACAACTTTGTTTTTTGGAGCTGCAAAACTCATTAGCTTTCTTATTTAGACAATATCTAAATAATGATTTTACAAAACTGTTACACTCGGGGTTGCGATAACAAAAGTGCCACCACAGCAATAGAACTAAACATTATAGCAAGCATTACGGTGAATCAAATACATTTACAGCATTATGACAATTGAAGCCACATCGGTGATAAAAAAGTTGTTACTAATATTTTTGATAGTAGCTGCTTTATATATTGGTGAAGATTTTTTGATGCCCATTACCATAGCCATAATTTTGGCGACATTGTTGCTGCCGGTAAGCAGAAGATTAGAGAAGTGGAAAATACCAAAAGTGTTGGCAGCAATTATTTGCGTGATGTTGATGGTATCGTTTTTTGCGGTCTTTTTTGCATTGTTGGGCTGGCAAGTATCATTACTGGCCGATGACCTACCAAAAATTCAAGAAAAGGGAGGAGCTTTTTTTACCTCGGCACAACAATTCATTCACGACAACTTCTACATATCACTGCACGAGCAAAAAGAAATGCTCAAAAATCAGCAAGACATCATTACCGGATTTATATCCTCGCTTGCCGGCTCATTATCATCCATTTTTACAAACTCGATAATGATATTTATTTATGCCGCACTATTGCTGTTTTACCGCAGCCACATCAAAGAGTTTTTATTAAAACTTGCACCGCAGCACCAACGCAAAGAAATGGAAGATATGATTTTTCATTCTGCCAATGTTACTCAGCAATATTTAATAGGGCTTGCCAAAATGATCGTTTGCCTCTGGGTGATGTATGGTATTGGGTTTTCATTATTGGGGGTAAAAAACGCCATCTTTTTTGCCATACTGTGTGGCGTGTTAGAGATAGTTCCATTTATAGGCAACATAACCGGCACAACAATTACAGTGCTGGTGGCGGCAATGGATGGTGGCAGCCTTTCGATGTTGGGAGGCATAGTTGCCACTTACGGTGTTGTTCAACTAATACAAGGTTGGTTGTTAGAGCCACTTATTGTAGGGCCGCAAGTAAAAATAAATCCGCTGTTTACAATTCTTGCATTGGTGGTTGGCGAGTTGATTTGGGGTATTCCGGGAATAATAGTTGCAATACCATTAATTGCAATGCTGAAGGTTTTTTGCGATCATATTGATGCGCTAAAACCTTATGGATTTTTGATAGCAGAAGTAGAATCGAAACCTAAAGAACCTAATGCGATTATCGCCAAGATAAAAACATGGCTAAAAACAAAGCCATAAAAACGGGTTACAAAACCGCCAACAACAATGTTCGCACACTTAAAATGCAAACCAGCAAACCAACAATCAGCATCAGTGGTTTGGCATTTATTTTACCAACAAGGAAAGCTCCAAACGGAGCAGCAATAACACCGCCAAGCACTAACCCCACTATGATTTGAATGTTTTGCAAACCCATAAACATTGTAAAAACACCTGCACTAAAAAGAGTAAGAAAAAACTCTACAGTATTTACGGTACCAATAATCAAGCGAGGCGACTTTCCTTTACTCAACAATGTGGAATTAACAACCGGTCCCCAGCCTCCGCCCCCTACCGAATCTAAAAAACCACCCGCCAAAGCAAGCAAACCAATATGCTTTACCTTTTTGCGTGCAATTCTTGGGGCAAGTGCTTTGCGCAATATCACAACTCCCATAATGAACAGATAAATATTTACAAAAGGTATTATCATGTTACCATCAAACGAACTGAGCAAATAAGCACCAACCACACCGCCCAAAACAGCCGGAATAACCAAAGCTTTAAACAATCTTTTATTGATGTTTTTAAAAGAAAAATGTGCTACTGCCGAAGTACCGGTAGTAAAAACTTCAGCAACGTGTACACTTGCACTTGCCGCTGCTGGCGAAACCCCAACACTCATTAAAAAAGTGCTTGAGCAAACTCCGTAAGCCATGCCCAATGCGCCATCTACCATTTGCGCACCAAAACCAACCAAAACATACCACAGCATTTCTGTGGTAAAAAATACAGGTAATTTTTCTGCCAATAGCACACGCATATCAGCATCTACAAAGTAGATAGCAAGCACAAAAAGTAAAGCAAGCAGCGTAACAATCCATACCAATGGATAGGTGGCTGCTTGCTTTAAACGAAGTGTAAAACCCAGCATTAAATATTACAAATTGGGTTGCGGTGTTAAGCGCAAGTATGGCTTCACCACTTTAAATCCTTTTGGAAATTTTGCAGCTGCATCTTCTGTTTTTATAGCTGGCGAAATAACCACATCATCGCCTTGTTGCCAGTTGGCTGGTGTAGCTACCGAGTAGTTTGCTGTTAATTGCAAGCTATCAATTACACGCAACAATTCATTGAAATTTCTACCCGTTGAAGCAGGATACGTGATAATCAATTTCACTTTTTTATCGGCACCAATTACAAACACCGAACGCACCGTAAATGTTTCGTTTGCATTGGGGTGAATCATATCGTACAAATCCGATACCTTTCTGTCTGCATCGGCCACAATTGGAAAATTAACCGTGGTGTTTTGTGTTTCGTTGATATCGTTTATCCAAAGCTTATGCGACTCTACCGGATCAACACTCAATGCCAACATTTTCACATCCCGTTTATCGAACTCACCTTTCAGTTTTGCCGCAGTACCTAATTCTGTTGTACAAACCGGTGTAAAATCTGCCGGATGCGAAAACAAAATTCCCCACCCGTTTCCTAACCATTCGTGAAAATTAATTGCGCCTTCAGATGTTTGCGCAGTAAAGTCTGGTGCAATATCACCCAATCTTAATGTAGCCATTTTTTTAAATTTTAATGATGAAAAACGAAGCAAATATACAAACTCTACCAAATTAGTAGGGAATAGTTTATCCTTGCATGAAAATTTATAAAATTGAACATCAAAACTACTGAACAAGTAGCCGAAATTTCTTGGTTTTGCGACATGAGCGATGGCGACACCGCCTACTTGGGCGAGCGCGACAAAACAAGGGCAAGCACCTTCGAACACTGCCTTAATATTTTGCAAACTGCCGATAAAAACAACTTCAAAGCGGCATTGCTGCCAACTGCTTATGATACCGGCATGGATCCGCTTTCCTTTGCCACAGCCGCACAAGCATTTACACAAAACATAAGCACAATTGTAGCTTTGCGCATGGGCGAAATTTACCCTACCACCTTAGCAAGAATGTTGAGCACTCTCGACGAAACATCGAAAGGCCGATTCATCATCAATGCTATTTCATCCGACTATCCGGGAAGAAAAGACAGCCCACAAATGCGCTATGGCCGCAGTGCCGAAATACTTGACATTTTGATACAGGGATGGGAAAAGAATGAGATAAATTTTGACGGAAAATACTACCAATTGCATTTAGATGCAGCACCAGCAAAAACAAAATTCAATAAACGACCCTTAATACATTTTGGGGGCATTTCTAAAGAAGCAAAAGAAGTAGCAGCAAAGTATGCCGATGTATATTTAATGTGGCCCGAAACAAAGGAAATGATGCGCAAAACTATTGAAGAGGTTTCGGAGTTAGCTTATAAAAATGGGCGAAAAATAGACTTTGGTTTGCGCATACACATGGTGGTGCGCGAAACCGAAAACGAAGCAAAAGCATACGCACAAAAGTTAGTTTCAAAACTAAATGAACAAGAGGCTTTCAACATCAGAGCCAAGCACCAGGATGCAGCTTCGTATGGCGTTTTCAGGCAAGATGAATTACGCAAACAAGCAAACAGCGAAGGGTACATTGAGCCATTGGTTTGGAGCGCTGTTGGCAAAGTTTTTTCGGGCTGCGGCAGCGCATTGGTAGGCAGTGGCGAACAGATTGCTTCTAAGCTGCACGAATACATGGATATTGGTTTCAGAGCATTTATTCACTCTGGTTTTCCATTGATTGAAGAGGCCGACTATTTCGGCAAATTAGTAATGCCGAAAATGAATGTAGTTTCACTACAAGAACATTACAATAAAACGGTACTGCACTCGGCAATGGCGAGATAAAAAACAATCCCTTACGTAGTTCTGTAAATCGGTTCGCTATATGCCAAATCGGCAAACTGTTTTGCTTGAAATTTTGCAAGAGCAAGGCGAGTAAAATTCCTTGAATCAACTACATCATCATGCAGCAAGCGAATTTGGGGTTGATACGCCTCGAACTTGAATGTGCCGGTACCCGCAACCACGGCATTCAATTTTTTTTCTAAAACATATTGCATCACATCCTGAATGCTGTTACACTCGGCATTGTGTATTGCCTGCAATGAATTATTGAAAACACTCCAATAAACATCGTTGCGTCTGGCATCCAAAACGGGAATAAAACAAACATCATTATCTGTTTCCATTGCAGTGCGCATTCCGGCAGCCGTAGCCTGCAAAGTATTTATTAAAACCAATGGAATATCGGCAGCATAACAAATGCCTTTGGCAGTAGATAGCCCAATGCGTAATCCTGTGTAAGAACCGGGTCCCTCGCTCACAGCAATTGCATCTAAATCTTGCATCGCCAAACCACTTTCATCAAGCAACTGCCTAATTGTAGATGCTAATGAACGCGCATGACTGTTTGGAACAGTAGCCCTCTTTGCAGCCAACAAATGTTCGCCCCGCGCAACACTAACCGAGCAAAGCGGTGTGGCAGTTTCGATATGAAGAATTAAAGGATTATCCATTTTCAAAGCGCATAATGATGCAAACAGTGGCGCAACTATTTTGGCTCTGTTTGTATTTGCTTCATTAAATCTTCAATCAGTTTTCGCTGCTCATCGGGCGACATATTTTGCAAGTCTTTCAATTTTGAAACATCAATAGAACCCGGCAAGCTAGGATACATACCACCTTTTTCGTAACCACTTAAACTGAACAAATTTTTATCAACGGCTTTCTTTTCTGCTTTCACCAAATCAATCTGAAAGCTTTGCCCATCTTGACTTGCCACCACACGCACCGGAAACCCCGCAGCACCTTTTGCAGCAAGCGCACTATTCAAATTGTCTTTACCTGTATATTGCGTTTTCACTCTCGCAAAATCTGCATATCCGGCAATATCGGTGCTCGTCCACATATCCTGTAAATTCTTTCCACCTTTCACTTTTACTTTTACATGTGTGGCATTGTATCCGTTTACTTTCTCCTTTCCTATCACAGTAATTTCGTATTCGCTTTGCTCATAGTCTGCCCAATCGGCACTGTTATCTGTAACAATTTCCGAATAGGTTTTGGTAGTAGAGTTGAGCATAAAAATTTTATTTGGCTCGCTACCCAAATGCAATGCCGCCAAACCATTTGGCATAAAACTTGCCAACTTACCTCCGGTAAAATTCATTTCGCTGCGGCTGTTTCCATCTTGTGCCGAAACTTTCATATTACCAAGCAAACCTTCGCTTTCGCTGCTTAGTTTAAACTCCATATAATACCCTTGCGAAAACGAAAAGGAAGTAATAAATACCGATAGCAAAAAAAGATATTTCATAAACAAAGTATTTGAACACGAATAAAACGAAGCATTTGAAATTCACCACTATAATTGCAGCCTTTAATGAAATTTTATGCCTGAAAAAAGTATCCTTGAAAAATACGCCCGATTGCTTGTAAACTATTGCTTAGAAGTAAAGCATGACGATAAAGTGTATATTACTGCTTCCTATTTAGCCGAGCCACTGCTGCGCGAAGTAGTAACGGAAGTGTATAAAGCAGGCGGGCATCCTGTTATAAATGTGGAACTAAATTTAGGCAATGCCAATGTGCTTACCTATGGCGACACACACCAGTTGCAATGGATAAACCCCGCCAGAAAAATTGCGATGGAAACATTTGATTGCTACCTCAATATTCGCGCCCCATTTGAAAAAGGCGATGATGAAAAAGAACCTTTGAATACCGAAAAGTATCAGATTTTCCAAGAGGCTCAACGTGCATTAAATCAAGTATATTTTGAACGCACAGGCAATGGCAGTATGCGCAGGTGCTTGTGTCAGTATCCTACACCAGCAGGAGCCGAAGATGCAGAAATGACATTGGAAGAATACGAGCAATTCGTTTTCCAATCATGTTATTTATTTGATGAAAATCCGGTAGAAAAATGGCTCGAAGTACGCGCCACACAAAAGGCGTATGTTGAGCGATTGAATAAAGCAGATAAAATTCATTACAAAGGACCCAATATTGACATTACATTTTCGGTAAAAGGGCGCACATGGATAAACAGCGATGGACGCGCCAATATGCCAAGCGGAGAAGTTTTTAGCGCACCAATTGAAAACAGTGTAAACGGCAAAGCGTATTTTTCGTACCCAACTATTTACATGGGTAAAGATGTAGAAGGCATTACGCTGGAAGTGAAAGACGGAGAAGTAGTAAAATGGAGTGCAGAAAAAGGGCAAGATGTTTTAGATAAAGTGTTCAGCATTGCCGGTGCGCGCTATTGGGGCGAGGTTGCCGTAGGCACCAACTACAACATTCAACGCACTTCGCGCAACATTTTATTTGATGAAAAAATAGGCGGCAGTATTCACATGGCCGTTGGGCAATCCTATAAACAGTGTGGCGGCTTGAATGAAAGCACCGTGCATTGGGATATGATAACCGATATGAAAAATGGTGGCGAAATTTGGGCCGATGGCGAATTGATTTATCAAAATGGCAGATTTTTGATTTGAGGTTTTTCAAATCAACATTACAATCAACCGAAATTATTTCAGTTAATACAACCTTGTCTTATATCTTCGCGGCAGCCTAATGTCAGAAAAAGTAACGCCATATAACGATGCCAACCGCACTAAAAAAGAGCAGGTGGAAGAAATGTTTGACAACATTGCACATCGTTACGATTTTTTGAACCGCTTGTTAAGCCTTGGTATTGATAGAAGCTGGCGCAAAAAAGCAGTAAGATTTATTGCAGAAATTCAGCCCAAAAAAATATTGGATGTTGCAACCGGCACTGGCGATTTTGCTTTTGAAGCACTTTCGGCCAAGCCCGAAAAAGTTATTGGTTATGACATTAGCGAAGGCATGTTGCAATATGGCAGAAAAAAAGCAGCAGCAAGCAACACAGCACATATTGTTGAATTTGTAAAAGGCGATAGCGAAAGAATAGAATTCGACAACAACACTTTCGATGCCATTACGGTAGGTTTTGGTGTGCGCAACTTTGAATATTTAGAAGAAGGCTTAAAAGAAATTTATCGCGTATTGAAACCTGGTGGTAGATTAGTAATTCTTGAAGTAAGCCTGCCGCACAACGCAGTAGTTCGCTTTTTTTACGACATTTACTTCAACTACGTTTTACCAACAGTAGGGCGCATTTTTTCGCGCGATGTACGCGCTTATACTTATCTACCCGAAAGCGTGCGCGCTTTCCCTCAGGGCTTGGCATTTACCCATATCTTAGCCAATGTAGGTTTTACAAAAGCAAGATGGAATCCGCTAACATTGGGCACTTGCGCCATGTACACAGCCGAAAAGTAGCTTGCTATTCTGCATCTTTTATACGTTCAATGGTATAATTGATAAAATATCTATCCTTCAAATCATGTTTGCTAAACGGGCATACGTCCTCATTTTCGCCCTCGGTTGGAGCCGATTTAAAGTAGTTGTAATTCAACAAATCTGTAGGGGCGTGCAGCTTGGTGGCTTCACCAATTCTATCATCAAAGCAACCGCCAAGTGCCATCGCAATGTTTATCATTTTCTTCTTAAAAAAGCGTTTTGTTTTTGGCGTACATGGCTGGCATTGATCTACAACTTGCCCCATCAACCTATCCACACCATCGGCCTCCCACCCGGCTGCATAAACGCGAAACTTTTTCGCATCGGGCACAAACACTTTAAAGCTGTTGCTCAACTGCCAATTGCGTTTGGTAGTTTTGCCCAATCCGCGGCTTAGCACTTTCCCCTTCGATGAAAAAAAATCGTTCAGCAACACCCAGTGGCTACCAACATTTGCAAACATTCGCAACTCTGCTTTGCCTCCTTTTTCGCTCAGTTTTTTAAACTCTAATTGTGTAAGTTTTACATCATACTCCTGAATTTTAAAGTCGGTTGCAACACCATTGCCTTCATCCCAGTATAAAAAAACAGTTTTTGCAAATACAGCAAGGTCGCTTACCTGTTGCTCTTTCCATGGAATAAAAACAGTAACACTACCAGCCGAATCGTTTACCACTACTGCCTCGCTTGCAGTAAAGCTATGTCCATTCCTTTCCAGCAGTTGATACTTTAGCTTTGCTGATGCCGATGGTTTTGGTAGTGAATGATGCACCGTAAAACTGTAATCTTTACCGCTCATTTTTACACGCTGCACCCAATATGGCGACTCGGCTCTATTATTGACGAGCGCACCACCATCGCCACTTGCAAAAATATCGATACGCGTAGCAAATTTGGGAGATGAGTTTTCAACTTCAATCTTTTCTGGCAATTGCCTTTTGGTAGCAACAAAACGTGCCGGATGAATTTCGGCTTTAGCTGGTGGATGCCCCCTATCCCACACATAGTGTCCCTCTACATGAACCCAATCGCCTATCGAAGGCCAAGCCCAAAGCACATCGCCTCGTTTGTGCCCCGCAGAAAAAAAACCTGCACTATTGCCTTTATCCATGATGTGCTTAAAGGGATTATGCTTATTGTAGTTGGCTATGCCACACTCCCACTCCACATGAATTACACTGCGCAGCGCAGTATCTTCGTGCCCTTTGTTTTTGTAAACCATTAGCGGAAGCAGATTGGTAAATCTGTTATCGTCTGTACGGTCGGGAGCTACATTAAAATTCACATCATGGGTATAATGATACAAAGGGTAATCTTCGTGGCTGATAAGCGGCCCATCGCCACCATGTTTTGTATTGTACACAACCGAACCTTCTAAAACGGCAACATAATTTTCGTTTACAATCGGTTGCCACGAAGGCAGCACCACACCAATATCATAAAATTCGGTACGTTTTAAAACCTTTATTGTATCGCGACAAGGCTCGTTGCCCACCTCAGCTTCGGTGCTGATAGGATGCCGCAATAGCGGTTGTGCAGATAGGGTTTGTGATAGCAGTAGGTCTATCAAAATCAAAAACAATACATTTCTCATGCCGCTTGCTAAACTAATTTTTTGGCATAAAATTTTTGCTAATCTTTCATTCAACGGCATTTTGGTATTATCGCACCATGAATTTTTTGATGGTTTGCATGGGTAACATTTGCCGCTCGCCAATGGCGCATGGTTTGTTGCAACATAAAATCGAACAGATTGGGTTGCAATGGCAAGTAGATTCGGCAGGCACCAGCGGTTATCACAAAGGCGAGCAGCCCGATAACCGTGCTATAAGCTGCATGAAAAAACACAATATTGATATTACTTATCAGCATTCGCGCCCTTTTCAAAAAGCCGACTTCGCCAAGTTTGATGTAATTTACTGCATGGACAAACACAACTTTTGGGATGTGCGCGCATTAGCCGAAAATGCCGATGAAGTAAGCAAGGTATTGTTGATACTAAATGAAGTAACGCCCGATTTAGACGCAAGCGTACCCGACCCATACTACGGTAGTGGCGATGGTTTTGAACACGTTTACAGAATGCTCGACAAAGCAACCGATAAGATAATTGAGAAATACAAATGAAATGAGCGACAACAAAAAGATAAAACCCGCGCTAAGCAAAGGCACACGCGATTTTTTGCCCAAAGAAATTGCAAAGCGCAATTTTCTGTTTGATGTGATAAAAAAAGTGTTTGCAAAATATGGCTTTCAGCAGATTGAAACACCTGCAATAGAACGCTTAGAAACACTAACCGGAAAGTATGGCGAAGAAGGCGACAAGTTGCTTTTTAAAATATTGAACAGTGGCGATTTTTTAAAAGATACCCCCGATGCAATACTTGCCGAAAAAAATTCGCGCGAAACACTGAAACATATTGCCGAAAAAGGCTTGCGCTACGATCTTACAGTGCCATTGGCGCGTTATGTGGTACAGCATCAAGAGCATTTGGCATTTCCTTTCAGAAGATTTCATATTGGCCCGGTGTGGCGTGCCGATAGACCGCAAAAAGGTCGCTATCAAGAATTTTACCAATGCGATGCCGATGTTATCGGCAGCGAAAGTTTGTACAACGAAATTGAGTTGGTGTCAATTTTTAGCGAAGTGTTTCACATGCTGCAATTCGATAATGTTGAACTAAAAATTTCAAACCGAAAAATATTGGCAGGCCTGGCAGAAGTAATGAAGGCTGAAGATAAATTTACTGCACTTACCATTGCCATTGATAAGCTTGACAAGGTAGAAAAAGAAAAAGTATTAAGCGATTTACAAGCAGATAGCTTTAATGAACAACAGATAAAATTGTTGGATGAATATTTGGGTATCAGCGGTGGTAACGATGAAAAACTTGCGCAGCTCAAAACATACTTTTCAGGAAATGAAACTGCTCTTGCCGGAATTAAAGAATTGGAATTTGTAATCAACACATCCCATATCGCACATTTCGCATCACACATCTCCATCGACCAAACATTAGCTCGCGGTTTGAATTACTACACAGGGTTTATTATAGAAGTAAAAAACCATAGTGGCAGCTTGCGCAGTAGTATTGGCAGCGGTGGGCGCTACGACAATCTCACCGAAATGTTTGGCGGGCGCAACATGCCGGGCGTGGGCATCAGCTTTGGCATAGAGCGCATTTACGACATCATGGAAGAGTTGAATCTTTTCCCTAACAATGTTTCGCAAGGCACAAAGGTATTGCTTGCTTACTTTGACGAACCTTCGCAGCAATATGCTTTTAATGTATTGCAACAGCTACGTGCAGCAGGCGTGGCGGCAGAAATGTATCCAAGCGTTTCAAAACTTGCCAAGCAATTAGATTATGCCAACAAAAAGAAAATAGCCAACGCTATAATTATTGGCAGCGAGGAAATGCAAAGCGGCTTGTTGGCATTAAAAAATTTGATTGACGGAACCCAACAAAAACTAAGTGTAGCCGACATATTAAAGGTTATGCACACTTAATAGAATCAAAATTTAAAATCATCTTATGTTTATGCCTCCGCAAACGATTGCGGGGCAGTTTTCGTGAAATGAGCTAAAGTTAAATTCAACTATTGATATGAATATTTTTTTTGGCAACTTTCATGCAACCTGTAAAAAGCAAATCATTTACGCATGAAAGTTGTATTGCTGGCAGGGGGTCTTGGAACAAGACTGAGAGAAGAAACCGAGTTTAAGCCCAAACCTATGGTAGAGGTAGGTGGCAAACCTATTTTGTGGCACATAATGAAAACCTATGCGCATTATGGCTATAAAGAATTTGTGGTATGCTTGGGCTACCGTGGCGATGTAATAAAAAACTACTTTTTAAATTACGAAATGCGTGCCAATGATTTTACATTGGAACTAGGAACCGGAAAAGTGCAAGTACACAGCAAGCATGACGAAACATCGTGGACAATTACTTTTGCCGAAACAGGCTTAAATGCCATGACGGGCAGCCGCGTTGCACAAGCAGAAAAGTATGTTGATGGCGACTTGTTTATGGTTACTTATGGCGATGGCGTTAGCAATGTAGATATTGACGCGTTGGTGAACTTTCATAAAAGCCACGGCAAAATAGGAACGGTAACAGGCGTATTGCCTCCATCAAGATTTGGCGAATTAGAAACCGAGGGTAGTGTTGTAAAATCATTTGCCGAAAAACCGCAAATGGATAAAGGCGGTTTAATCAATGGCGGTTATTTTGTTTTCAACAAAGAGTTTTTCAAGTATTTAAGCAATGATGAAAGTTGCATTATGGAACGTAAACCTTTAGAGCAACTGGCGCAAGATGGCGAACTTTGCATTTTCGAACATCAAGGATTTTGGCAATGTATGGACACCTACCGCGACTTTGAATATTTGAATGGCTTGTGGAAAGATGGAAAAGCAGATTGGAAAGTGTGGTAAGAAACAAAGCAACAAACAAAGTGAACTTCAACCAAACATTTAAAAACAAAAAAGTATTTGTAACCGGCCACACCGGCTTCAAAGGAGCATGGCTTGTTTTATGGTTAGAAACATTGGGCGCAAAAGTGAAAGGCTATGCATTAAAGCCCAATACCAAACCATCACTGTTTGACGCACTTTCTAGGAAACTGCATTGCGAAAGCGTAATTGCCGACATCCGCAACAAAGAAAAACTCACCAAAGAAATTCTTGCATTTCAACCCGATTTTGTTTTTCATTTAGCCGCACAACCATTGGTACGCGAAAGCTATGAAATACCCGTAGAAACATTTGAAGTAAACACAATAGGCACGGCAAATTTACTGAATGCCGTAAGGGCATTAAAAAAGGTTTGCACCGTAGTGGTAGTTACTACCGATAAAGTGTATCACAACAACGAATGGCACTTTCCATATCGCGAAAGCGATAGGCTTGGCGGCTACGACCCGTATAGTGCGAGCAAAGCAGCAACAGAAATTGTGGTTGATTCTTTTCGTTCAAGTTTTTTTAATCCTAATGATTTTGCGAAACATAAAAAAGCTGTTGCAACAGCCCGTGCCGGCAATGTAATTGGCGGTGGCGATTTTGCAAAAGATAGAATTGTGCCCGATGTTTTTCGCGCACTTAGCAAGAATAAAACAGTTGAAGTGCGCAACCCAAATGCTGTGCGCCCATGGCAGCATGTTTTAGAGCCACTTTCGGGCTATCTGCAATTGGCGGCATTGCTGCAAAAACATCCGCAGCAATTTTCGCAGGCATATAACTTTGGCCCAAACCTTACCGACACTTTGCCCGTGGGCAAATTAGTGGAGTTAAGTATTGGCGCATGGGGCAAAGGCAATAGCAATTTTCCATCACAAAAAAATGCACCTCACGAAGCCGGATTGCTGAAATTAGACATCAGCAAAGCTGTAAACGAATTGCAATGGCAACCAAAATGGACGGCTCAAACGGCTATAGAAAAAACCATCAACTGGTATAAAAATTCATTGGCAAAAAATGCCGATGCATATCAACTTTGTTTGAAAGATTTAGAAACATATCAAAAGAAATGACAGAAAAAGCAAATGCAATTAAAACACAGATACAGTCTTTAGTTGCAGATTACTACCAAGAAGTTTTCGCAGGCAAAACATTTGCGGCAGGAGTAAATAATGTTCCGGTAAGTGGCAAGGTTTTTGATCATGAAGAACTGCAATATTTAGTTGATTCTTCTTTAGATGGTTGGTTCACCACAGGAAGATTCAATGATGAATTTGAGCTTGCATTGGCAGAATATATTCAGGTTAGAAAAACAATGACTGTGAACTCAGGCTCATCGGCCAATCTTGTTGCATTTGCAACACTTACAGCCGATGAACTGGGCGAAAGAAAACTAAAGGCAGGCGATGAATTTATTTCTGTTGCAGTATCATTTCCCACTACTATCAATCCTGCAATTTCTTACGGCTTGAAGCCTGTTTTTGTGGATGTGGACATTCCCACTTACAACATTGATGTTGCAAAATTAGAAGAAGCTCTTTCGCCAAAAACCAAAGCCGTTATCATAGCGCATGCGTTGGGCAATCCATACAATTTAGAAGTGGTTTCTGCCTTTGCAAAAAAGCATAACCTGTGGCTGATTGAAGATTGCTGCGATGCGCTTGGCGCAACATACAACGGCAAGCACGTTGGTACTTTTGGCGACATTGCCACATTGAGTTTTTACCCCGCACATCACATTACAATGGGCGAAGGCGGTGCGGTTTATACCAAAAATGTTCGCCTGATAAAACTGATGGAGAGCTTCCGCGACTGGGGCAGAGACTGCTACTGCAAAAGCGGAAAAGACAACACCTGCGGCAAACGTTTTGAATGGCAATTAGGCGATTTGCCTTTCGGCTACGACCATAAATATATTTACTCGCGCTTGGGCTACAACCTAAAAATTACCGATATGCAAGCCGCGCTCGGTTTGGCGCAAATGAAAAAACTACCTTCGTTTGTGGAATCACGCAGGTACAATTTCAATCGCCTAAAAGAAGGCTTGAAGCAATTTGAAGACCGATTAATTTTGCCCGAAGCAACGCCAAATTCAAATCCTTCGTGGTTTGGTTTTTTGATTACGGTGCGCGAAAATGCAGGCATCACACGCAATGAGTTGATTGCGGAACTTACTAAAGCAAAAATTGATACCCGTTTGCTATTTGCTGGAGACATACGAAAACAACCATATTTTAAAAATATTGACTATCGCTGTGTGGGTGAAATGACTAACACGGAAACCGTTTTGCATCATACTTTTTGGATTGGCGTTACGCCAATGATAAATGATGTCATGATTGATTACGTGATTGAAACCTTTGGTAAAATTTTGAATAAATAGTTTTGCTACACTCTATAATACAAGAAGATATTGAACAGGTTGTAAAAGCCGACCTGCCGTGGGAGCGCTTTCGCAACAAATGCGTGTTAGTTACTGGCGCAAATGGCTTTCTTCCGGCATATATGGTTTATACTTTTCTTGAGTTAAACAATAGGTTTGATTACAAAATTGATGTTGTCGGCTTGGTGCGTAATCAATCAAAGGCAGAAAAAAAGTTCGGTAATTTATTGCAACGAAAGGATTTTCAATTATTGGTGCAAGATGTTTCTGTACCAATAAAAAGTGATTCGAAATTTGATTTTATTATTCATGCTGCAAGTCAGGCAAGCCCTAAATATTATGGCATTGACCCGATAGGCACTGCCTCCGCAAATACATTAGGGACTTACAATCTGTTACAATTGGCTAAAGATTGCAACAGCGAAGGATTCCTGTTTTTCAGCACCAGTGAAGTTTATGGCACGGTTGCAGAAAATCAAATTCCCACTAAAGAAAACGAGTATGGATATATTGACCCTACGAATGTTCGTGCTTGTTATGCCGAAAGCAAAAGATTAGGAGAAAATTTTTGCGTTTCTTTTTTTCATCAGCATCAAGTACCTGTAAAAATTGTTCGTCCGTTTCACACTTACGGCCCCGGAATGGAACTAAATGACGGAAGAGTTTATGCAGACTTTATTGCCGACATTGTAAACAATAAAAATATTGTAATGAAAAGCGATGGAAAAGCAACGCGTGCTTTCTGTTATTCAGCAGATGCGACAGCAGGTTTTTTTACTGTTTTATTAAAAGGCGAAAATGCAAATGCCTACAATGTCGGTAATCTTCAGGGCGAAAGTTCTGTTATTGAATTGGCTGAAACTTTGGTCAATTTATTTCCCGACAAGAATCTTAAAGTTGAGAAGTGGCAACCGCCAACAGATGGCTCTTATCTGCCCAGCGCAGTGCTGCGCAATGCTCCAAACACCAATAAAATAAATACCTTGGGCTGGTCTGCAACAACAGATATTCCAACAGGATTTTCAAGAACCATTCAAAGCTATGCTTAAAGAAATTCAACAACAATTTAAAGGAGGGAAATTAGATAAATGGCAATACATAGATGCCATGTATCAGCAACATCAATTGCTGTTTGAATATGCCGATCTTCTACCTTCTACCAATATTTCATCTATCAAAATTGAAGATGGAAATGTGATAATGACTTTCCGCGATTCAGGAATAAAGTTTTTGGTGAATGAGGGCGACAAAAGATTAGCACCTTTAGACACTTTGAATTTTGCCACCTACGAGCAAGAAGAGTTACAAATGCAGTTTGCACTGATGCAAGATGGTTATAACGTTTTGGATATTGGTGGTAATTATGGATGGTATGCCATGCATGTAGCCAAGCGTTTTCCGGCCTCTACAATTCACTCATTCGAGCCAATACCGTTTACCTACAATCAACTAAACAAGAACATTGCCCTCAACAGACTTGCCAATATTTTTACTCATAATATTGGTCTATCAGAAGCCACAGGAAGTTTTGATTTCTACTACGACCCCAAACTTTCTGTAAATGCAAGTTTAGCCAAGGTCAGCGAAAGCGAAAGTTTAGAAAAAGTTGTTTGTAAAGTAGAGCAGCTTGATGCTTTTGTAATGCAACATCAATTGAAGGTGGACTTTGTAAAATGTGATGTAGAAGGAGCAGAACTATTAGCTTTTAAAGGCGCAGAAACAACACTGCAACAACAGCAGCCCATTATTTTCACCGAAATGCTGCGCAAATGGACTGCAAAATTCAACTATCATCCCAATGATATTATTGAGTATTTGAAAAAGTTCAATTACCAGTGTTTTGTTTCGCACGAGTTAAGTCTTGTTCCTTTTAATTTAGTAGATGAAGCCACCTTAGAAACAAACTACTTTTTTCTACACAAGGAAAAACACAGTGCAATTATTCAGCAGTTTAAAAAGGCATAACAAACATGACTTCAATAGAATTTGCGAAAAATATTCGCAAAACAATTCTGCAATTAGTTTTCAAAGCAAAGGCATCGCACGTTGGTGGAGCGTTAAGCATGGCAGATTTGCTTGCGGTACTGTACAATGGCACAATGAACGTGAAACCCGAAAATCCCGAATGGGAGGAGCGCGATATTTTTTTATTATCGAAAGGTCATGCCTGCACGGGCGTTTACGCAACGCTTGCGCTGAAAGGTTTTTTTTCGATGGAAGAGCTTTTCACTTACAGCCAAAATGATTCGCGTTTGCTTTCGCACACCAGCCACAAAGTGCCAGGCGTAGAGCTTTCTACAGGCAGTCTTGGCCATGCGTTTTCAGTAGGTTGCGGCTTGGCACTTTCATTTAAGCGCAAAAAAAACAACCGTAAAGTTTTTGTGATGCTGAGTGATGGCGAATTGGATGAAGGCAGCAATTGGGAAGCCATTTTGTTTGCTCCGCATCATGGCTTGAATAACCTGATTGCTATTGTCGATTACAACAAAATACAAAGCTTTGGCACTACAACAGAAGTATTGAATCTTGAGCCATTAGCAAAAAAATTTGATGCCTTCGGTTGGAATGCAATTGAAATTGACGGGCATAATCATGAGGAAATAAAAGCAGCTTTCAGCAAAGCGTTGAGCAGCGAAAAACCGCCTGTTATCATTGCGCACACGGTGAAAGGAAAAGGCGTTGATTTTATGGAAAACGAATTGCTGTGGCATTACAAATCGCCATCAGAAGAGCAGTTGAATGAAGCATTAAAACAAATTGAAGCATGAGAACAGCATTCGTTCAACAGCTGATTGAAGAAGCAAGAAAAGACCACAAGGTTTTTCTACTTACGGGCGATTTGGGCTTTTCTGTCTTAGAACCGTTTGCCAATGAATTTCCCGAGCGTTATATCAATGTTGGCGTGGCAGAGCAAAACATGACGGGCATTGCCGCAGGCTTGGCAATGGACGGATGGAATGTGTTCACTTACTCGATTGCAAATTTTCCAACACTGCGCTGCATAGAGCAAATTCGTTATGATGTGTGCTATCACAACCTGAATGTGAAAGTAGTTTCGGTAGGCGCGGGTTATGCTTACGCTTCGCTTGGCGCATCGCATCACGCTACCGAAGATATTGCTATGATGCGCGCCATTCCAAACATTACAGTTGCTTCTCCAGGCGACCCTACCGAAGCAAGACTTGTTACAACTGAATTTGTAAAACATAACGGACCATGTTATCTGCGTTTAGGAAAAGCAGGTGAGCCTAAAGTTCATGCCGATGATGTTTCTTTCACATTTGGCGCAGGAATTGAAGTAAGAAAAGGAAACGGAACGGCTGTGCTTACCTGTGGCGCAATGCTGAAATATGCGGCTGATTTTCTGAATGAAAACAAAAGTGTGTTCGGGTTATATAGCTTTCCGTACATAAAGCCGATAGACAAAAAATTGCTGAAAAAAATTGCTATTGAATACAATGAATTTATTGTGATTGAAGAACACCAACTGAGCGGTGGCTTCGGCTCGGTAATATTAGAAGCGTATAACGATTTGTTGCAGGAAGGCTTGATAAACTCATTTCCTAAAATCAGGCGTATTGCCATTCCTGATAAATTTATCAGCGTTGCTGGAAGTCAGGAACATTTGCGCAAATTGGCAGGCTTAACTTTATAGCATGAATCAACCATTGCTTACTGTTTCTATACCTACATGGAACCGCGCATTGCTGGTGAAAGAGTTGTTGCAGCAAGTGTGCGATGAAGTACTCCAACATAATTTGCAAGGCGAGGTAGATATACTTGTTTCTAACAATGCTTCTACCGACAATACCGATGAGGTTATCCAACCCTTTTTATCGCGTTATTCGTTTATTCAATACAACCGAAATGTTACAAACACAGGCGCCAAAAGCAATGTACTGAAAAGCATGGAGCTTGCCAACGGGAAGTATGTATTGTTTATGGGCGATGATGACAGAATTAAACAAGGTGCATTGTCTAAAATAATTGCGCTACTACAACAACACCCCGATTGCGGCACATTGATTGATCATGCAGATTTTAAGCGAAAGTATTTTCAGGATGGCGATACGCCTTCCCTCACCGAATTTCTGCAAAAGCATTTTTGGAACATGGGCAATGCGGGCTTTTTTATTCCGCGCACTGATTATTTTAAAGAATACTTGGCGCAATATGGCTATGACTTTTTCAACGAATGTTGGCCGCAATCGCAGATACAGATTCTTGGTTTGTTTAAACATCCCGAGCATAAAATTTACATAGAATCCATCAGCATACATGCCGAAAGTTTGCATGGCGAAGTAATGCAATACACTTCTTTTTATTTGTGGCGTACTTGCTATTACGAGTTGTTTCTTTCGGCCCAAGCCATCAGGAAAGAAACAAGCGAAGGAGTATTTCAGGCATGTAGAACGTATTTAAAAAATAGCTTAATTCAGCAACTTTTCAATATTCTACAATGTGGCATTTTTGTAGATACCAACGAACAAAAACAAAAAACCAGACAGCACATTGCTAGCTATTTGAATCTGTTTTCTTTTAAAGAAAATGTGCTTTTGGGCATCATTATCATTGGTTTATGGCTACCTTCATTTATTGCTAAACCATTAGCAAACACAGCAATATTTTTATTGAAAGGCAATGGCGGCATTCAAGCAAAAAATACATTCGTAAACAATGAACTTGCCAAACGCATTAAGAAACAACAAGGAGCAATAAGACAATTGGAATTTGAGAAGTAGTTATGATAGTAAAGTAAACCAGGCTTGTAAACTCGCCTTTTGCACCCAACTTTGTGTAAAAGCACTTTGTGTTGCAACAACTAACAAAACAAGTATGGCATTGCGAATCATAAAAAAACTTAGCCGAGTGAATATAGAACTTTGATAGCTTACAAAAGAACTTTTGTACTGTAGTTCGCTTGTTAATACAATCATCCCCTCACCCAATCATCCTCTTAACAATCTCCACAGAATATCTACTGGCAACATGCTGAATGAACGACACAAAATCAATGTGCGATTGTTCATCTGCGGCATCAGAAATAGTGCGAATGATACAGCAAGGGATATTATACTCAAAACACACCTGCGCTACGGCAGCACCTTCCATTTCTACACACAATACAGTAGGCAAGCGGCTCTTTAATGTTTCTTTATCTGCACTGCTCGAAAAAAACTTATCGCCACTGGCAATATCGCCAACATAAAGTTTAGGGGCAGTGATATTGAATTGGGCAAGCGTTGCTACTTCAATTGCTTTTGCTATATTTTCCCTTAGCAAAAAAGTATTTACTGCCGCAGCGGCATTGCTCAAAAGTTGTTCATCGCCTTCAAAAAACAATCTATCGAGCAGCGGAATTTCATACTGTGCTATCAGCGGTCGCGCATCCATATCGTGTTGAAACATCCGCTTGCCAATTACCACATCACCAATATTAAGTTCGTGGTGAATAGCACCCGCCACACCCGAAAAAATCAACTCGGTAATGCCAAACACATTGATTAAAGTAGAAATAGTAGTAGCCGCAGCCACCTTACCCCAACGCGAAAAAACTACTACCACCATTGTGCCGTTCAGCCTGCCCGAATAATACACACGGTTGCCCAATGTTGTTGTTGTAACATCACCAAGCAAATCCACAACTCCATCAATCTCCTCGGGCATAGCACCCATAATGCCAACAACTCTTTTGCTCATCAATTATGGTTTTGTAAAGGTGATAATTACATCTGCCAAATGTGGATACTCGGCAATCAACTCTTGGCGCGCAGCCATTTCAAAATCGTCAAAATCGAAACCAGGGGCTACGGTGCAACTTGCCAGTGCATAGCCTTTTCCGTTTTTCACCCTCGATGCAAACCATGTATTTGCCGGAATAACAACCTGCGGCATTGCACCACCCGCAAAATCATTTCCCAAAACAAAAGTGGTGGCATTACCGTTGATAATGGCAACTATTTCAAATGCTTCTCCTTGATGAAAAAACCATAACTCATCAGATTGAATGCGATGAAAGTGCGACTTATCATCGTTTTGAAGCATATAATAAATTGCCGTGCTTACATTGCGCGGCTTGCCGTTTTTACCGGCTACCAATTGCTCACCGCGATATGTTTCTTTATAATATCCGCCCTCGGGGTGTGGCAATAACTGCAATTGCTGAATAATACTTTGTGTTTGCATGTGGCAGCAAAAGTAAACAATCGCAAACCCTAAATAGTTTTAAAAGAAGAAATTGCATTTTTGAGGGCACTGGTAAACGAAAAAGGAAAATAAAAGTAGCTTATCTTTGCCGTGCAAAATTTTGAGTTATGAATATTAAGGAGGAAATAAAAAAACTCAGCGAAGCAGAAAAAATATTGCTCATTGAAGAAGTTTGGGATGATATTGCTGCTGAACGCAACGACTATTTAACTGAAGCACAGAAAGCAGAACTGGATAGAAGATTGCAAATGGCAAATGAGGGCAAAATAAAATATTTTACCTTAGAGGAATCGCGTGAACGAATCAATCGGTTAAGAAAACATGTTCACGGTGATAATATCTGAACCGGCACAAGCGGAATTTGAAGATGCGTACTTGTGGTATGAAATTAAACGAACAGGTTTAGGTGATGACCTTGCGCTTTGTTTTGACGAAGCTATCGGGATACTAAAGCGTAATCCGAATTTTCAGATTCGCCATAAATCATTGCGAACACTTCGTGTTAAGCGATTTCCATACAAACTTGTATTTCAGATTGTAAATGATACCGAAGTTATTATTGAATCATTTTTTCACACCAGCAAAAATCCATTAACATGGATTAGCGAATAACAATGGAAGATAAATACAGCAAATACGAAGTAATAGTAGGGCTTGAAGTTCACGCCCAGCTTTCTACCCACAGCAAAATGTATTGTAGCGACAGTGCAGCGTTTGGCGCATCGCCCAACACACAGGTTAGT
>Ga0209573_1001554_pt1 | contig 34558 bp, 26 predicted proteins | sample TNRBio252014_DNA_FD_185870 | JGI IMG/M metagenome (GOLD analysis project Ga0209573, IMG submission 185870) | Wastewater treatment Type I Accumulibacter community from EBPR Bioreactor in Madison, WI, USA - TNR Reactor_6/25/2014_ DNA (SPAdes)... | ecosystem: Engineered > Bioreactor > EBPR >...
ATGTCGGCGTCGGTCTCGCCTTCGGCGGGGGCATAGCCAAAATAGCGCCAGCCATCGACCACCTGTTCGGGCGAGCCTCTGCTAATGCCAAGCTGAAGGCGTCCTCCGGCTATCAGGTCTGCGGCGCCGGCGTCTTCAGCCATATAGAGCGGGTTTTCGTAACGCATATCGATAACGGCGGTGCCGAGCTCAATGCGGCTGGTCTTTGCGCCTGCGGCGGCGAGCAGCGGAAAGGGCGAACCGAGCTGGCGGGCAAAGTGGTGTACCCGGAAATAGGCGCCATCAGCGCCGATCTCTTCAGCAGCAACCGCCAGGTCGATCGATTGCAGCAGCGTGTCGGCGGCCGAACGCGTGCCGGAATGCGGCGAGGGATTCCAGTGTCCAAAGGACAGAAAGCCAATCTTTTTCATAGGACGTACCGCTCAACTAAAGGGGGGCGGGCCAGACGGCGCGCGTTTTTCTGTATCTAGGACGCCAACAGCTTAGCCGCCACAGCACAGACTGTTTCATGAATGGAGACGGTCAGACTTTCCGCCGCGCCGCCCAGATCGCGGCAATGGCGCGCCACAGATCAGCCCGGCGAACGGGGCCGATGACAAAAAAGCAAAATGCCATGGTCTTGCCGCCCCGAGCCCCGATAGAGCGACATAGAGCCCCGTCGCCATTAGCCAGCCGGCGATCAATCCGCCAAGGAATGCGGGAACGGAAGACCGTCCTCGCTTCTTGGGGTCAGGCAGCCCCCGCCATCTTCGATTTCTCGAAGCGCTTGCGCTCATGCGGGTCGAGATAGAGCTTGCGCAGACGGATGGTCTTGGGCGTTACCTCGACCAGCTCGTCGTCCTGGATCCAGGCCAGCGCCCGCTCCAGCGTCATGCGTATGGGCGGCGTGAGCTTGACAGCTTCATCCTTGCCGGCGGCGCGGATGTTTGTCAGCTTCTTGCCCTTCAGCACGTTGACTTCAAGGTCATTGTCGCGCGAGTGAATACCGATGATCATGCCGGCGTAAACCTTGACGCCCGGGTCAATGACCATGGGCCCACGCTCTTCCAGATTCCACAGCGCATAGGCGACAGCTTCGCCCTGCTCATTGGAGATTAGCACGCCGTTGGTGCGGCCAGCCATTTCGCCCTTGTAGGGCTCGTAGGCATGGAACAAGCGGTTCATCACCGCCGTGCCGCGCGTGTCGGTCAACAATTCGGACTGATAGCCGATCAAGCCGCGCGTCGGGGCGTGGAACACCAGGCGCTGGCGGTTGCCGCCGGAGGGGCGCAGTTCGACCATCTCGGCCTTGCGCTCCGACATTTTCTGCACGACGACGCCGGCATGTTCTTCGTCGACGTCGATGACGACCTCTTCGATCGGCTCAAGCAGGTTGCCGTCCTCGTCCTTCTGCATAACGACGCGCGGACGCGATACAGCAAGCTCGAAGCCCTCACGGCGCATGGTCTCAATCAAAACAGCAAGCTGCAATTCGCCGCGGCCCGAGACATAGAACGAATCCTTGTCCCTGGACTCCTCGATCTTCAAGGCGACATTGCCCTCAGCTTCTTTCAAGAGGCGGTCACGGATGACGCGGCTTGTGACCTTGTCGCCTTCGGTGCCGGCCAGCGGGGAATCGTTGACGAGGAAGGACATGGTGACGGTTGGCGGATCAATCGGCTGCGCCTTCATGGCTTCCGTTACCGACGGATCGCAGAATGTGTCGGCGACCGTGCCTTTTGACAGGCCGGCGATCGCTACGATGTCGCCCGCCTGCGCTTCCTCGATCGGCTGGCGTTCGAGGCCCCGGAAGGCGAGAATTTTTGAAATGCGGCCATTTTCCAGCAGCGAGCCGTCATGATGCAGCACTTTGACCGCCTGGTTTGGCTTTAGCGAGCCGGACGCAATGCGGCCGGTGATGATGCGGCCCAGGAACGGATTGGCTTCAAGAATGGTGCCGATCATGCGGAACGGACCAGGCTCGACGGTCGGCTCGGGCACGTGCTTGAGCACCAGATCAAACAACGGGGCCAGACCCTGATCCTTGGGGCCTTCAGCCTGTTCGGCCACCCAGCCGTCGCGGCCAGAGCCATAAAGGATCGGGAAATCGAGCTGTTCGTCGGTGGCGTCGAGCGCGGCAAAGAGGTCGAACACCTCGTTGATGACCTCGACATGGCGGCCATCGGGGCGGTCGATCTTGTTGATGACGACGATTGGTTTCAGGCCGACCTTCAGCGCCTTGCCGACGACGAACTTTGTCTGCGGCATGGGGCCTTCTGCCGCGTCAACCAGCACGATGGCCGAATCGACCATCGACAGGATGCGTTCCACTTCGCCGCCGAAGTCGGCGTGGCCGGGCGTATCGACAATGTTGATGCGCGTGCCCTTCCAGTCGACCGAGGTCGCCTTGGCGAGGATCGTGATGCCGCGCTCCTTTTCCAGATCGTTGGAGTCCATGGCGCGTTCGGCGACGCGCTGGTTCTCGCGGAACGAGCCGGATTGTTTCAGGAGCTGGTCGACCAGCGTGGTCTTGCCATGGTCAACGTGCGCGATGATCGCGATATTGCGGATTTTCATGTCGGTCACTCGGGATTTTCTTAAGGCGGCGCGCCAGCGCATACGCATCAGCCGCCAATCAATTTGGCGCGCTCATACAGGCTTTTTCGCAACTGCGAAAGGGGGAATGGCGAAAGGGACGCAACCGGCGCCAGAGCGCCCCCGCCAAAAGGTCAGACAAGACCGCGCTTTTCCATCATGGCGCCGGGTGAGGGCAGCTTGCCGCGAAAAGCCTTGTACAGGTCCTCGGGATCCTTCGATCCGCCAGCAGCATAGATGTGCTTTTTGAGCTTTTCGGCTAGCGCCGGATTGAAAGCGTCGCCGGTTTCTTCAAAGGCGGCGAAAGCATCTGCGTCGAGTACCTCCGACCACAGGTAGGAATAATACCCCGCCGCATAGTGACCGCCTGAGAAGATGTGCAGGAAATGCGGCGAGCGGTGGCGCATCGGGATCGCGGCGGGTGCGGCCAGACGCTTCAGGGTCTCGGCCTCGAAAACCAGCGGCGCGTCAGGCGCATCGGCCAGTTCGTGATAGGCCATGTCGACCAGCGCCGACGAGGCGAATTCGACTGTGCCGAAACCGGCGCCGAAAGTGCGCGCGGCCTCGACCTTGTCGAGCAGAGCCTTCGGCATCGGCTTGCCTGTTTTTGCATGCAGCGCGTGCTTTTTCAGGATCGCCGGCACTGTCAGCCAGTGTTCGTAAAGCTGCGAGGGCAATTCGACAAAATCGGTTGACACAGAAGTACCCGAAATCGAGGGCCAGGTGACATCGGTCAGCATGCCGTGCAGGGCGTGGCCGAATTCATGGAACAGCGTGCGCGCCTCGTCCATCGACAGAAGCGCCGGCTGGCCTTTCGGCGGCTTCGCGAAATTCATCACATTATAGATAATGGGCGTTGAGCCCGCGCCCAGTTTGTAACCCGACTGGAGCCCGCTCATCCAGGCGCCGGAGCGTTTCGAAGACCGCGCGAAATAGTCAGCGAGGAAGACAGCGACCGGCTTGCCTGCCGCGTCACGCACCTCGAAGGTGCGCACATCTTCATGCCAGCCCGCAACGCCTTTGATTTCCTTGAAGGTCAGGCCAAACAGGCGGCCAGCGACGTCAAAGCTTGCGGCGATGATGTTGTCCAGCTGGAGATAAGGTTTCAGTTCGGAGTCGTCGAAGGCGAATTTTTCGGCGCGCAGCTTTTCCTGATAGTAGCGCCAGTCCCAGCCGGCGATTGGTTCATTGCCGCCGCTGGCGGCCGCGATCCGCTGCAGGTCGGTCTGGTCGGCGGCGGCTTTCTCAAGCGCCTTTCGCCACACCGGCTCCAGCAGGCCCAGAACCGCGCGCGGGGTCTTGGCCATCGTGTCATCAAGCTTGTAGGCGGCATAAGTGGGATAACCGAGCAGTTTGGCGAGTTCGGACCGCAGCGCCAGCGTCTTCCTTATCACCTGGCCATTGTCATTGGCTCCGCCCATCTGGCCGCGCATGATGAAGCCGTTGAAGGCTTTCTCGCGCAGATCGCGGCGCCCGGATGCAGCCATGAATGGTTCGTAGATCGAGCGAGACAGGGTTACCGCATAGCGGCCCTTCTCGCCGCGTATCCCGGCTGCTTCAGCCATTGCGCTTTTCAGCGAGTCGGGAATGCCTGCAAGATCACTCTCATCCAGTATCAGCGCCCAGTTCTTTTCGTCGGCGAGTACATTCTGGCCGAACTGCGCGCCCAAAGACGCCAGTTCCTCATTTATGGCGGCCAGCCGCTTCTTGCCCTTGGCGTCAAGTTTTGCGCCAGAGCGCACAAAACCCTTCCAGCTTTTTTCCAGCACCCGCAGCGTCTCACCGTCCAGATCGAGCTGCGCACGGCGCTGGTAGAGGTCGTCGATGCGGGCGAAAAGCTTGGGGTTCATTGAAATGGCGGACCAGTGCCGCGCCATTTTCGGCGAAATATCGCGCTCCAGGGCTTGTATGACGTCATTTGTGTCGGCGCCGGCGCGGCACCAGAAGATCGACGAAACGCGTTCGAGCGGCTGCCCCGCCAGTTCGAGAGCAGCCAGGGTGTTGTCGATCGCCGGCTTTTCGGGATTGGCGGCGATCGCGGCGATTTCGCCGGCGTGTTCTTTCAAGGCTTTATCGAACACGCTGGCGAAATCGCCATCCTTGATCATCAAGAAGTCGGGCAGGCCAAGCGGGCCGGTCCAGTTAGTCAACGGGGATGCGGACGTGCTCTTTGCCATGGGCGCTCGCTTGTCTGGTGGGTCGACCTGCAGGTCAAGGGTATCGGCGCTGCATGTAGGCGCGGCTCTGGCGCACCGCAACCTCCCTTGACCGGATCACAACCCTTGCCTATGCCCCAAAGCTCCAACCAATGGCGAAACAATCGTGACAATCGACGCCACCCAGCGGCCGCCGCTGATGAGCGAGCGCCGGGTTAGCCTGATCGGCGCAATGCTTGCGGCGATCGGCCCGATTTCCATGGCGCTTTATACGCCGGCCATGCCCGAAATCGTGCGGGCCTTTGGCACGACAGAGGCAGCTGTGAAGATGTCGCTGTCGCTCTATTTTGGCGGTTTCGCCTTCGCGCAGCTGGTTTGCGGGCCGCTGTCGGACGGTTTTGGTCGCAGGCCCGTCACCGTCGCGTTCATGGCTATCTACACGCTGGCCAGTCTGGCCGCTGTTCTTGCGCCCAATATCGAGATGCTGATTGCGGCTCGCTTAGCGCAGGGTGTCGGCGCGGCCGCCGGTATCGCGATTTCGCGCGCACTGGTGCGGGATATCTTCACCGGACAGCAATCGGCGCGGGTGATGAACCTGATCGGCATCATTCTGGCGATCGGCCCGGCGCTTTCTCCGACCGTTGGCGGAATAATCCTAGACTTCTTTGGCTGGCATGAAATCTTTGTTGCAATGGCTGTCGCCGGCATGGCTGTGGCCTCAACAGCGATTTTCGCCATGCGCGAGACCGTTGAGCGGGATTTGTCGCGAATCAGGCCGGTGGCCTTGCTGAAAAGTTACGGTGCGCTGCTGGCCAACCGGCAATTCATGTCGGCGGGTCTGACCAATGCCGGCGCGCCGGGCGCAATCTATGCGCTGGCCACCATGCTGCCTTTTATTTTGATGGAACGCGTCGGCCTGACGCCGCGTCAGTTTGGTTTCGCAATGCTCATGCAATCACTGAGCTTTCTGACAGGGTCCTATGTCATGCGGCTGTGCATGCGTCGCTGGCGAGCCGACGCGATTATGCCGGCCGGTCTGGTGCTGATTACCATCGCCAGCGTGGCGCTTGCTGTCGGAATGCGTATGTCGGAGCCGACCCTGCTCAATGTCATGCTGCCGGTCGCGCTCTATGCGGCCGGGATGGGGTTTGTGATTTCGCCGATGACCACGGCCGCCCTGTCTCCCTTTCCAGAACGCGCTGGCGCCGCATCGGCGCTGTTCGGCTTCCTGCAAATGGGGGCCGGTCTGCTTGGAGGAACGGTCGCCGCTGCGATGGGCGACCCGGTCACGGCCATCGGTACGGTGATCCCGGCTCTGGGCATGATTTCAGTTTGTTCATGGCTGGTGTGGCGCAGCCTGCCTGAACACCGAACGGGCAAGGCCAGGGACGTAATCATTGAGCCGGTTGAGTAACCGGGTCAGGCCTGCGCGTAGCCGGACATCAGCATGGCGATCTCCGCCCCCACCTGCAGGTCGTCCTCGGCGCCGAAGGAATGGCGGCGTAACCGGCCAGCCCGATCAATCAGCAGCAGGCTGGGCGTGCCGCGCATGCCATAGGACGCCATGGTCCGTGGGAGAGGCCCCGGTTCGCCCGGCTGGTCGACGCCAATCGGGAAGGTCAGCCGGTATTCGTGGATGAACGCCGCCAGTGAGACCGGAGTCATTGCGGAATGGTGTTCAAAGACAGTGTGCAGGCCGATGACCTCGACCTCGGAGCGGGGAAACAAAGCCGCGATGCGCTTGGCCTGCGGCAGGCCGGTCTGCACACAGCCGGGGCACAGCATCTGGAATGCATGCAGCACCACGACCTTGCCGCGCAGGCCCGCGAGGGTCAGCGGCTCGGGGACGTTGAACCACTGGGAAACCTCAAGTTCAGGCGCTTGAGTCGGCGTTTGCATATTCGTACCCTCTCGAACCCGGTTATCGCGCCATTGCATGATATTCGGCGTTCGGACGCATATCGACGGCGGCGGCCACGCGGTTCGACATATTGAAGAACGCTGCCGTGGAAGCGATGTCCCAAATATCGCGATCGGAAAAGCCCGCGTCCCGCAATGTCTGTCGGTCAGCCTCGACAATCTTGGCGGGCGTCTCGGTCAGCCTGGTCGCAAATTCCAGCATCGCGGTCTGTTTTGGCGAAAGGTCTGCAGCGCGCCAGTTCATCACCATCATTTCGCCAAGCGCGGGGTCGCCGGATAATTGCCGCACCGCAGCGCCATGCGCCGTCAGGCAATAGTAGCAGTGGTTGATCGACGAAACCGCCACCGCAATCATCTCACGCTCAAGCTTGCTGAGCGCCGATTGGCCAAGCATCAGGTCGTTGTACATGTCGGTGAAGGCGCGCAGCTTCTTTTCATCAAACGCGTAAGCCAACAGGACATTTGGGACCATGCCCAGCTTTTCGACGCACTTGTCGAAATAGGCTTTTGTGCCGTCGCTGAGATTATCGGCGGGTTTCAGATCAAGCGCCGTGATCGGATGTTGCATTGCCACCTCCAAAGGGCCAAAAATCCCCTCAACGATGTTAGCAGAACCATCGCAAAGCGATCAGATGGTTCTAGCATATCTGACTTGGGCCTGAGGGAAATGGCTCAGCGGAGTGGTTATTGCGTAGCCAGTCCGTTTTAACTGAGGGGAGAAACTGATGGCCAAGGGAAAACTGACAAAGGCTGAGCCGAAAGCAGCGAAAACGAAGCTGCGTTCGCTGTCATCGGCGCTGGCTGTCTATCTGCGGGACAAGGCGCCTGATGAGGACCTGGGCGCTTATGACGCCAAGGTGCTCGATCTGGCGGCCAACAAGGCGGCAGACGCACTTGAGCGGCACCGCGTCGGCGGCACTGTGATCGCGCTTGATGACGATGCAGCCTTCCAGCGTGGCGGGCGCCCGCTCACTGTCATCACTGTCGTAAACGACAACATGCCCTTCCTGTTCGACTCTATCATGGGCGAAATTACTGATATTGCCGGCGAACCCTCACTGGTCGTTCATCCCGTCTTTGGCGTGCATCACACAAAGACCGGCGTGCGCGACATTGTCGATGACGGTCTTGCGCGCAAGAACGAAGGGGAAACCGATCGCGTAAGCCTGATTCAAGTGCATGTGCCGCGCCTCGATGCGGAAAAAGCAAAGGAACTGGAGGCGCGCCTGGAGCGGCTGGTCAAGCAGATCCGGTCCGTTGTCGCCGACTGGAAGCCGATGTTGGCGCGCCTCGATCAGGCGATTTCGGCTTTCCGCTATTCGCCTGCCCCGCTGCCCAAGGAAGCTGTGGCGGAAGCCATCGCCTTTCTCGAATGGCTGCGTGACGACAATTTCATCTTTCTGGGCATGCGCGAGTTCAAATATTCGGGCGACGAAAAGAGCGGCAAGCTGACCCGCGTCAAGGACGCAGGTCTTGGCATCCTTTCTGATCCGGATGTCACAGTGCTGCGCCGGGATAGCCATTCAAGCAGTACGACAACAGAAGAGGTGCGCGCATTCCTCTATGGTCCGGAGCCGCTGGTCGTCAGCAAGGCTAATGCAAAATCGGTCGTCCACCGCCGCGCCTATCTAGACTATATCGGCGTCAAGCAGTTCGATGCCAAGGGCAAGCTGTCGGGCGAACTGCGCATCGTGGGCCTGTTTACCTCAACTGCCTACACGCGCTCGGTGATGAAGATTCCCTATCTGCGCTCGAAGGCGGAAGCGGTGATCGCCAAGTCAGGCTACGACGCCAATGACCACGCCGGCAAGGCGCTGATCAATGTGCTTGAATCCTACCCGCGCGATGAGCTGTTCCAGACGCCGCTGCCTGTTTTGCGCAAGAATGCAGAGGCGATCCTCGGCCTCGTCGACCGACCGCGCGTGCGGGCGCTGGTGCGAACTGACCAGTTCGACCGCTTCGTCTCGGTGCTCGTCTATGTGCCGCGCGACCGCTACGATTCAGATGTCCGCGAAAAGATCGGCCAATATCTGAAGACGAGCTTTGACGGCCGTCTGTCGGCCTACTATCCGGCCTTCCCGGAAGGCGGTCTTGCCCGCGTGCATTTTATCATCGGTCGCTCCGGCGGCAAGACGCCGAAGGTCGAGCAATCGAGCATTGAGGCGGCAATCCGCGACATAGTGCGCACCTGGGATGACGCTGTGCGGGAAGAGGCGGCAAGTTTGAATGCCGACGTTGCCCTGGTGACGATCGCAAACAGGTTCCCGGAAAGCTATCGCAACAGTTTCCGCTCATCCGATGCCCTGGCCGATGCCCGGCGCATTGTAGGCCTGGACGCCGCCAATCCGATCGATATCGACTTTTATGGCGGCGCCGATCACCGGCCTAATCAGGTCGCGCTCAAGATTTTCCATTTTGGCGCGCCGGTGCCGTTGTCAAGTCGCGTGCCGCTGCTTGAGAACATGGGCTTCAAGGTGATCAGCGAGCGGACCTTCGAGGTTGGCGACGAGAACAGTCAGCCGGTCTTTGTCCACGACATGGAATTGGAGAGCGCCTTCGGCCAGACGCTGGACCTGTCCGATGAGGGGCTATTGTTTGAACAGGTATTCCTGTCGGTCTGGCGCAGTCAGGCGGACAATGACGGCTACAACGCATTGGCTTTGACAGCCGGTCTGCGACCGGCCGAACTTGGGCTGCTGCGCGCCTATGGCCGCTATCTGCAGCAGGCGGGCATTCCGCAAAGCCAGGATTTTGTCGCAGCAGCTTTGAACCGTTTTCCGGAAATTGCGCGCGGCCTCTATGCGCTTTTTTGTGCGCGGTTCGACCCGAAGGCTGGCCCCGAGGGGGAGGTGGAGGCCAGGCATCTCAAGGCCAAGCTGAAGGATTCACTTGATGATGTGCCAGGCATTGACGACGACACGATCATCCGACGCTATATCAACCTAATCGACGCATCGCTCAGGACAAACCACTTCGTCGACGGCAAGGCCGAAGCCGGACATTCGCTGGCGATTAAACTTGACTCTCGCGCCATTGACGGCCTGCCCGAACCGCGGCCATGGCGTGAAATCTTTGTCTATGGCCCCGAAGTTGAAGGCGTGCATCTGCGCTTTGGTCCGGTGGCGCGCGGCGGCTTGCGCTGGTCCGACCGGGCGCAGGATTATCGCACCGAGGTTCTGGGCCTGGTCAAGGCGCAGCAGGTCAAGAACGCGGTTATCGTGCCGGTCGGCGCCAAGGGCGGGTTCTATCCAAAGCGCCTGCCCTCGCCGCAGCAGCGCGATATCTGGTTTGAGGCAGGACGGCGCGCCTATGTCAACTTTGTCTCCAGCCTGTTGTCGATTACCGACAATCTGGACGGCGACAGGGTGATCCCGCCGGATGGAATCGTGCGGCACGACAAGGATGATCCCTATTTTGTGGTCGCTGCAGACAAGGGCACGGCGACCTTCTCAGACACTGCCAACGCGATCAGCGAAAAACATCATTTCTGGCTCGACGACGCTTTCGCTTCCGGCGGTTCGGTCGGGTATGACCACAAGAAGATGGGCATCACCGCGCGCGGCGCTTGGGAAGCGGTGAAGCGGCACTTCCGTGAAATGAACCGCGACATCCAGACTACGCCTTTCACCGCCGTCGGGGTCGGCGACATGTCGGGCGACGTGTTCGGCAATGGCATGTTGTTGTCGCACCACACCAGGCTGATCGCCGCATTCGATCACCGCGATATCTTTATCGATCCGGACCCGCACCCGGAGACATCTTTTGCAGAACGAGCGCGGATGTTTGCATTGGCGCGCTCCTCTTGGCAGGACTACGACAAATCGAAGCTCTCGAAAGGCGGCGCAATCATACCGCGCTCGCAAAAGTCGGCGGTGCTGTCGCCCGAGGCCCAGGTTGCGATCGGTCTCGACAAAGCGGTGGCCTCGCCGACCGAGATCATGAATGCGATCCTCAAAGCCGATGTGGACCTGCTCTGGTTTGGCGGCATTGGCACCTATGTGAGGGCGTCAACCGAAACCAATGCCGAGGTTGGCGACCGCGCCAATGACGCAATCCGCGTTACAGCCGCCGAATTGCGCGCCAAGGTTATCGGAGAAGGGGCGAATCTCGGTGCGACGCAGCGTGCGCGCATCGAGTTCAGCTTGCTGGGCGGTCAGTGCAATTCTGATGCAATCGACAATTCCGGCGGCGTGAACTCGTCGGATGTCGAGGTCAATATCAAGATAGCGCTGGCCAATTCGATGCGGCGCGGCGCGCTGACCCGGCCTGCCCGCAACAAGCTGCTGGCCGAAATGACCGAAGAGGTCGCAAAGCTGGTGCTGGCCAACAATTACGGCCAGACGCTGGCGCTGTCGCTCGCCCGCAAACGCGGTCTGGCGGATATGGCGCATCAGGCGCGATTCATGACCATTCTCGAGGAGCGTGGCGTGCTTGACCGCGCTGTCGAGACGCTGCCATCGCCAGCGCAAATCGCTGAGCGAATGGGACGCAACGAACCGCTGACGCGGCCAGAACTCGGCGTGCTCCTGGCCTATGCCAAAATTGTGCTCCTGTCGGACATTCTCGCCACAAAGGTTCCTGACGATCCGCATTTCGACCGCGACCTGATGGCGTATTTCCCTGATCGGATGGACAAGAAATACCGCGTCGACATCGAAGCGCACCGGTTGCGCCGCGACATCATTTCACGCGTGCTCTCGAACGACCTGATCAACCGGGGCGGCCCTGCCTTTGTCACCAAACTTCAGGAGGCGACCGGCACGACCACCGGCGAAGTGGTGCGCGCCTTTGCGGTTGTGCGCGACGGCTTTGACATGAAGCACCTGTTCGACGGGATCGATGCGCTGGACAACAAGATCGATGGCCAGTTGCAGCTCGAACTTTACGGATCGGTCTGCCGGCTGATCTACGTCGCCTCGGCATGGGATTTGAAGAACGGCGATGATGCCGCGCCGTTGGGCGAACAAATCGCCGCTTTGCGCACCGCCCGCACGGCGCTGCGGCCGAAGATTGCCGAGCTTGCGCCGCTCGCGATGCAAGAACGGATTGCGGTGCGTCGCGCCGCGCTGACCGAAGCCGGCGTCACCGGCGATCTGGCCGCGCGGCTGTCGCGCATCGAATTGTCGGAACTGGTGCAGGATATCGCGCTGGTGGCGCAGCGCGCCAAAGCTGACATCATCGACGCCGCAAGAGCCTATTTTGCTGTGACGGAAGCGTTTCGCATCGGTCGCATCGAAGACGCCGCCAATGCGCTGTCGCCATCTGACTACTATGACGGTATGGCGCTCGCCCGCGCGCAGGACACAATTGCTGCGGCCCGCCGCACGATGGCGGTCGCGGCGCTGACTCGGTTTGGCGGCAAAGACAAGGACGCCGACCCGGTGGGCGCATGGCTGCGCGAAGGCGGCGACAAGCTCACTCGGTTGCGCGAGCGTCTGCAGACGCTGACGGAAGGTGGCGACATAACCGTGTCAAAGCTGAGCGTCGCCGCAGGGTTGATGGGCGATCTTGGCTAGAGCCTCAGGCTGATATTCTGGTCCATTCTGCCGGAGAAGGTTTGGCTCGGCAGCAAATGTCTGATTGTCGATTTGAACGCTCAAATCGACAATCAAGGTTTCCTTTTGGCGGACGCCCACTGTGTCGTGCGGAGGCACAAGCAGAACAGGCTGGCTGTCTAAAGGTAATGTGATCTTGCTTGCTGCTAGCGCTGAAATTTGAGCTGACCTAACGTCAGTAGCGCTCCGCCAAGGGATGTAATTTCCGGCGGTCCTGCTATCACTTTGCGCAGCGGGGAGCGGGGGGAGAAACCATGGCCGGCGAAGTCGCGAAACGTGCGTCGAAAAAAGGCATCTGGGGCTGGATGTTTTTCGACTTTGCCCAACAGCCCTTTCACACTCTGATCATTACCTTTGTCTTCGCGCCCTATTTTGCGGCCTATGTGGCGAAAGACGCTGCGCAAGGCCAGGAATATTGGGGTTACGCTGCTGGCATTGGCGGCGCCATTATTGCGCTCTCCTCGCCGGTGCTAGGCGCAATCTCGGATGCGACTGGTCCGCGCAAACCCTGGATATTTCTCTTCTCTATCATTGGGGTCATCGGCTGCTGGTTGCTGTGGTACGCGACGCCGGGCTACGAAAATCTGGGCTTTATCGTTTTCGCCATAGCGCTGGCGCTGGTGGGCATGGAGTTTGCCGCCGTGTTCAACAATGCGATGATGCCAACTCTGGTGCCCCGCGCTGAATTGGGGCGGCTATCGGGCTCAGCCTGGGGGCTGGGATATGTCGGCGGACTGATTTCGCTGGTTATCGTGCTTGGCTTTCTGTCCGCCAATCCCGAAACCGGTAAAACGCTAATCGGCATGTCGCCGCTGTTTGGGCTCGACCCGGTTTCGCATGCAGGCGACCGCGCGTCAGGCCCGCTCACCTCGATCTGGTATATCGTCTTTGTACTGCCGATGTTTTTGTGGACGCCCGACATTGCCCGCCGCGCTTCAGCAGCCGGCGCGATCAAGCGCGGCCTGGCTGAACTTGGTCAAACGCTGCGCAGCCTGCCCCGGCAGACCAGTTATTTCTCGTTCCTGCTGTCATCGATGTTCTACCGCGACGCGCTCAATGCGCTTTATTCTTTCGGCGGCATCTACGCCGCTGGCGTGCTCGGCTGGCCGATCATGAAAATAGGCATATTCGGCATCCTGGCCAATTTGACCGGCGCGCTCGGCGCATGGATGGGCGGGCGGGCCGATCAGCGTTTTGGACCAAAGCTGGTCATCAACGTGTCGATCGTTCTATTGATCCTGTGCTGCATCACGATCATCTCGACGACCCCGACGCAGGTCCTGTTCATGCAGGTCGCGCCTGAGGGCGGCTCTTCCAGCCTGCCCGATATCGTATTCTATCTCGCCGGGGCCATTATTGGCGCGGCCGGCGGGTCGATACAGGCGGCGTCGCGCACGCTGCTGGTTGATCAGGTTGAACCCGACAAGGTGACTGAAGCCTTCGGGCTATTTGCCCTGTCGGGCCGCGCGACATCCTTTATCGCGCCCTTTGCGATCGCTTTCGCCACAGCCTATTTCGCCAGCCGCGCGGGCTTTTCCGCCGAAGACGCCCAGCGCCTTGGTGTGACGCCAATCATCGCGCTTTTCCTGATCGGAATGGTGATGCTGCCCTGGGTGAAGAGCCGCGCCTACTCGATCAGTGGGGAGCGTGTGGCGGGCGGTTGAGAAACGGTTCCAGAAAGGGACTTGCGCTGGAGCCCAAACACACCCACATTGCTGTCGTGTTCAACCAATTGAAAGGAGGTGATCCGATGTCGAGTGATTTCGTTTGCCGTAACGTGGCCTCAGCGGATTGCCGCAGCTTGGGACATCTCCTTCGCTGACCGCATGACGTGCAGCCGCCCTGTCTGGTGACGGGAAGGGCTGACGGGCATGATTGCGGACGAAAACACGGGCCGCTTCCGGTGACGGAAGCGGCCTTTGTTTTGCGCTGTGGTTGAGTGGCGGACTTCAGTTGGTCAGGCGGATAACTTCAAGGTTTCTGGTGATGGCGTCGAAGGCGGCGCTCAGTTCAGCTGCATTGCTCGCCTCGAAATAGTGCTGCACACCACCGGTATCGGGAGAGGCGCATGCCGCCATGGTCTGTTTTGCGGCCGCATTGTCCAGCATAAAGCCGATGGTGAAGACCTCCATGTCCGCCTTCATGGCGGAGCAATGAGCCTGTGCATAAGCTTGTGAACGCACCCCCTGGCCTCCTGCGGGCTGCTCACGCGGCCCCACCCCGGCATAGGCGGTGTTAAATTCACCGTCGGTCATCAGCACGGCGACCTTGCGCACGGATGTCGCGCTGGAGCCGAATCTGGCGGGAGCGGCGTCCGGCAAACCCCGGGATTTGAGATACTTGCCCCATTTCGGCGACAACATATAGCGTGTCCATTGAATGCCGATATGGCCAGCGGTGTAACCGCCGCCCCGAAAACTGTCGATAGCCGACAGGAGCCGGGACTGGTCGGCGGTGAGCGGCTGTACAGGCGTGGTCGGGCACGCCGTCTCGCCCGGGGCGAGACGGTCGTCGATACGGTCGTCGCGGTTGACCATGGCCAGGCCAGGTTCGTCGTCAGAAAGATCGATTGCGGTTGCGCCGCTTCCCGTGTCGCGCTTGCGTTCGGTGGTGCAGCTGTCCGTTAGCGGGCGCAGGGAAGCCAGTACCTGGCGGATAGCCCTAACCGGCGGCGTGTTAGGCGTGTCGAGGCCGATTGGCGCAACCGGAATGAGGGGGCTTTCTATATAGTTTGCGTCGGCCAGCGCGCCGGTGTTGACGCCCGTGGAATAGGGGATCAGCGCAACCTTGACCCGCGGCGTATTGCCGGGCTGATTGCGCGACAGGAGATCCTTGACGGCGTCCTTGGCGGCGACCTGAAGGTTCTGGAGCTTTGTTTGCCGGCTTCCGTCGGCAAGGGGCGTGCCGCGGCTGTTCATCGAGCCGGTTAGATCGAGCATCATTGCAACTTCGACGGGGCGGTCGGCATAGGATGCTGCGGCGTTGACCTCAATGTGCTGAGTTCTAGGCATTCCGAAGATCGGGAACACCATGGTCAAGTCGACGGAGATGGTGGCCGAAACGGTGCGGGCGCTGCGGTTGATGTCGGGTTGCGCCAACACGATCCGGTCGCCCTCGGAAAGTCCGCCATTGCCGTTGGCGTCTATGAAGTTTCTTATCGACTTCTCCGCGTCGTTGACAGGGATGACGCCGAGGGTGATGTCGCGGGTGGTCGAAGTGACGGCGCTGTCCACCGCCGCCTGCATAGCTGCGCGGGCATTGTACATCTGGCCGATATTGATCGCGATGCCTCCGGCGCAGAAGAGAACCGGCGCCGCCACGACCGCCATGATGGCAAAATTGCCGCTCCGGTCGCGTCGAAAATGTTCTGCATTGGATGTGAATTTTCTGAGAACGGACATGGCCAACTCCAACCGTCAAGCGCTTGTGGCTGTGGAGAAGCAGGAAGCAGGCCGGATTGGAGCCATCGCGCTGCGGCGGCGGCGTAACAGTCCTTATCCAACTGAAATCGTGGAGGGAACAATTGCGGCAGGGTAAACGGATGGTAAAGACTCCAGCCACTATGCCTCCCATTCCGCAGCAAACCGTATCGAAACAGGAAACGACGTCTCGGGCGGCCGTCCCGTCCTGGATCAGTCCGGAGGATGCGCGTCGAGCGCGTGATCGACTGGCCGGAGGTCCCAAAATGCATGAAAGCAGGCTGGCTTCCGCCAGACGGACAATTGCGCGCCGCAATCGCCCATTCTAATGGAGATGCGATGAGTGATACGACCGCAGCAACCTGGCGCCTCTCTGATCTGGCGAACCCGACCCGCTTCATCGCGCTGGCCGACAGACTGATTCCGTGGCTGGCGGCGCTGTCAATTGTTGCGCTGGCCATAGGTCTTATTCCCGGGCTGCAGGCGGAAGACAAATATCAGGGCGTCACAGTGCGCATCATGTACATCCACGTGCCGTTCGCCTGGCTGTCTATGTTCTGCTATTCCGTGATGGCGCTGGCGGCGCTAGGCACGCTGGTCTGGCGCCATCCGCTTGCCGATGTTGCGCTTAAAGCCGCAGCACCGATTGGCGCATGTTTTACCGCTTTGGCGCTGATTACAGGATCAATCTGGGGCAGGCCAATGTGGGGCGCCTGGTGGGTCTGGGACGCGCGGCTGACATCGGTCTTTGTGCTGTTTTTGATGTATCTTGGGCTGATCGCACTGACACGGGCGCTTGACGATCCATCCCGCTCTGCGCGCGCGGCGGCGATCATGACGCTGGTCGGCTTCATCAATATCCCGATCATCAAATTCTCGGTTGACTGGTGGAATACGCTGCATCAACCGGCGAGCGTATTTCGCATGGACGGGCCGACAATCGAAATGAGTATGTTGTGGCCGCTGCTGGTGACTGCGCTTGGCTTCACGCTGTTGTTTTTCACGCTGCATCTGTTCGCCATGCGCACTGAAATCTGGCGGCGCCGGGTGGCGGCCATGCGCCAGCTTGCGGCGCGGCGCGCCGAGGCGGCCAGATGAGCGCACACGCAGCCTATGTGATTGCGGCCTATGCCGCGACAGCGCTGGTTCTCGGCGGCCTGATCATCTGGCTGATCGTCGATGCGCTGGGCCGGCGCGCCGAACTTCGGACGCTGGAGGCGGCTGGCGAGCGCCGGCGTTCCACATCGTCGCGCAAAAGGACGGGCGCGGCATGAGCGAAACCGTACACAAAGCACCAGGCACACGCCGGTTTCTGGTGATACTGCCGCTGGCGCTCTTTCTGGCGCTCGCCGGTGTGTTCCTGATGCAGCTTTTGTCCGGCCGTGACATAGCAACTGTTCCGTCGGCGCTGCTTGGGGAACCGGCGCCGCAAACCAGCCTGCCGCCGCTGGAAGGCATGAATTTGCCGGGGTTCGACAGCAAGTCGCTGACCGGCAAGGTGACGCTGGTCAACGTCTTTGCGTCCTGGTGCGCACCGTGCCGCGAGGAACACCCATTGCTTATGGCGCTGTCACGGGATGACAGGGTGACGATTGCAGCGCTTAACTACAAGGACAAGGGGGAGAACGCCCGGCGCTTTCTGGGCGAACTCGGCAATCCCTATGATGCGATCGGCGTCGACGAACGCGGCCGCGCAGCAATCAACTGGGGCGTTTATGGCGTCCCGGAAACGTTCCTCGTGGGCAAAGATGGCGTTATCCGATACAAGCATGTCGGCCCGCTTTCGGAAGCCTCGCTGGACAATAAGCTGATGCCAGAAATTGAAAAGGCGCTGGCGTCCCCATGATCGGGGGATCGCTGCGGGCGCATCTTGAGGCTCAGGCAGTCGCCTGCGAGATGCTGGGCTCGCCCTTTACGGCGCTGATTTGCCGGCTATCTGCAGAATTGCTGGATGAGACCACCGACATTGGCAGGCTGGTCAATGCCTGGCCAGGCGACCTGCGCGCTGACGCTGTGGCGCTTCGGCTATGCGGGGCATTGCATTATCAGGCGCTGATAGATTCAGACGGTCCGCTGGCGACGGCCTATCCTCCCAACGCAGCCGATGTCACGATGCTCCGGCCGGCATTGGAAGCAGTACTCCGCGCCAATAACCCGCAGCTGGTCCAGTTCCTGGCGAGCCCGCCTCAGACCAATGAGGTGGCGCGATCAGGCAGCTTGTTGCCGGGACTTCTTGTTGTCGCCCGGGAAAGCGGACTGCCACTGGAGATCGCAGAGATCGGGGCCAGCGGCGGACTGAACCTGCTGCTCGACCGGTTCCACTATCAATATGGGACCGCAGAATGGGGCGATGCAGGTTCACCCGTGAGGCTGGCGCCTGAGCTTCGCGGAGCCGCGCCGCCGCTTGACGGGACTCTGACCATCGTTGATCGAGAAGGATGCGATATCGCGCCGGTCGACGTCTGCCAGCAAGAGGCGCGCCTGCGGCTGCAAGCCTATGTCTGGCCAGACCAGGCGCTACGGCTGGAGCGGCTGCGTGGCGCGCTGGCGCTGGCTGAAACCAATCCACCTGGCGTCGTCATGTCGGGTGCAGCCGATTTTGTGCGGCGAAAGCTCGGACAGCGCCGCGACGGCGCCGCTTTCGTGCTGCTGCATTCGATCATGTGGCAATATATGCCCGCGCAAGAGCAGAACCTAATTAAGGAGATGCTGGAGGCCGCCGGACGGAAATCGGCAGCGACGAAGCCGGTCTACTGGCTGCGGATGGAGCCGGACGATCTGCGCGACGGCTATCCAGCTCTGCGGTTAACCCGCTGGCCGGGCGGCGAGACGCGCGACCTTGCGCATTGTGATTTTCATGTACGCTGGATCGAGTGGCTCGACGGCAGGACATGCGCTGTGAAATAGAAATGGCCCGCCATCCGGCGATGGCAAGGCCGAATTCTTATGATTGCGCTGGAGTCGCGCCAGCCGACAGTCTAAGGCCGGTGCCCCTAGCGACGACCGTAGACCTCGTCGTAAGCGCCGCGCAGCATATCGGCGCGGTTGCCGTTGAAATCAGCCAGATCACGTACGGTGAGGCCGTTGATTTCGTTGATCATGCGGTTGTAGCGGGCGCGCTTGGCCATGGCTTCACGGGCGCGGGAAACAATACTCATTTTTGAGTTCCTTTCGGATCTGCGGCGCCCCTTTGGCGCCTGTTAATCCTCCCCTTGGAACGCACCTAAGATGGGGCCTGAGATTGTGCATCGCAACATAGAATGCTGCATCGCAGCGTTGCAGTTGGCGCATGGCTTTGTTCGGATTTCGTTAGTCTTTCAGGTCAGCTATGCGCTCAGCGCCTTGGCGAGATAGGGCAGGCTGATATCCATCCGATAGTCGACGCTCGAATGGTCATCGGGAAACTCTTCGTAGCGGTGGGCGACGCCGCGCTGTTCGAGCGTTTTGTGGATGCGGCGGCTTCCATAGAGAATGGAGTATTGGTCCTCTGTGCCGCAATCGAGGAAGAAGGCTTTCAATCTGCCGATAGAGGCTGCGTGGGCCTCGACCATTCTGGCGGGGTCCCAGGCCAGCCAGTTCTCCCACCGCTCGGGAATGATCTCGCAGGTGTCCAGCGTCACCGGAAGCCGCAGGCCGAGGAATGCTCCCGGGTCGGGATCGAAGCTGGCAGCCTGGCACAGATACATCAGGATCAAAGTGTCCTTGCCGTCGAGCTTCTGTTTAGCCTCAAAGGCGTTCATCCAGGCCTCAATCGAATTGCCGTGCCTGGCCAGCGCCCGCAGGACGTCAGGGAAGCCGCCAAGGTAGAGAAGCTCGAAACCGGCGTCGCCGGAGTGACTAGCCGCCGCCGACCAGATATCGGGATGACGCATCGCGTGGATCTGAGCGCCAAACCCGCCCGACGACTTGCCGAAGACGCCGCGCCGGCCATCGCCGCCGCATCCAAATTGGCGCTCGACGGCAGGCAGCATTTCGCCGATCAGGAAATCCTCATAGCTGCCCACCGCCGCGCTGTTTACATATTGATTGCCGCCGAGCCGGGAAAAACAATCCGGGAAAGCGACGGCCACGGGCCGCATGGCCCCGTCGCCGATCAGCCGATCGAGCCGCTCCGGAACATTTTCCCCGAACGCCTTCCAATTCGTGTGCGCCGGGCCGCCGGCCGTATAGCCGACAAGATCGACAAGCAGAGGCAGACCGGCGCCTGTGTGGCCATGGGGCACGTAGACATCGATAATTCGCGAGGTTCGATCGCCGAGCAGATTGTTGGCGAGCGCCTTGCTCTGGACGACGACCCGGTGAACGGCGCCTGCCGCGTGGCTGGTGCGACGCATGTCTTATTTCTCACTCTTGTCTTCAATAGAATGGCGCATGATCAGCGGCATCTGGGAGAGCACGAAGAGGAAGGTCAGCGCGGTAAAGCCGAAGAGCTTGAATGTGGCCCAATATTCATCCGCCAGTTCGGGCGGATATGCTGCGGCAAGACCACGCCAGAGGACCTCATTGAGAACTGCGCAGAAGATGAAAAACAGCCCCCAGCGGAAGGTGAGCTTGCGCCATCCGTCGTCATCAAGCTGGAACGCCGCTTCAAAAACATAACCCAGCAACGAGCGCCCGAACGCCAGTCCGCCCAACAACAGCACCGCAAACAGCGCGTAGACGATGGTGGGCTTCATCTTGATAAAAGTGTCGTTCTGGAACCAGATGGACAGGCCGCCGAAGACGAGCACAATCAGACCCGACACCAGCGGCATAAGCGGAATTGTCCGGGTGAGCGCCCAGGTGATGGCGAGCGAAATCGCCGTAGCCACAATGAAGAGCGCAGTTGCGATGAAGATCGGCTTGCCGACGGCAGCCAGCGAAGGGAACAGGCCGACCAGCCAATCCGACCGCATAATGCCAAGGAAAAAGACCAGTAGCGGCCCAAACTCGAGTGCGAATTTCAAGCCACCGGAGAGTTTCTTCTGGCGCGGATCGTGCGGGCTGGTTTCAAGGATCGGGTCGCTCATGGCTACCTTCTTTCTTTGCGTTGGGGGGCGCAGCGGCGATGGCACGGCCAAGCCTATCCTACGCCCGCAATCGCCTTTGCGAAATCGCCGGCGACGAAAGGTTCGAGGTCGTCGATCTGCTCGCCGACGCCAATAAAATAGACCGGCAGCTTATGCTTCGCTGCGATGGCGACCAGAATACCGCCGCGCGCTGTGCCGTCCAGCTTGGTCATGACGAGGCCGTTGACGCCAGCGACATTGCGGAAAATCTCAACCTGATTGAGCGCGTTCTGGCCGGTGGTTGCATCGACCGTCTGCAGCACGGTATGCGGCGCTTCGGGATCAAGCTTGCCCAGGACACGAACGATCTTTTCAAGTTCCGCCATCAGCTCGGTCTTGTTTTGAAGACGGCCAGCCGTGTCGATGATCAAAACGTCGGAACCGGCCTCCTTGGCCTTCTCGAACGCATCATAGGCAAGGCCCGCTGCATCGGCGCCCAGCTTGGACGAGACAACAGGCGAGCCGGTACGCTCTCCCCAGATCTTGAGCTGTTCGATCGCTGCCGCGCGGAATGTGTCGCCCGCAGCCAGCATGACGTCGAGGCCACCCTCTTTCAGCTTGGCGGCGAGCTTGCCAATGGTTGTCGTCTTGCCGGTGCCATTGACGCCGACAACGAGTATCACATGCGGCTTGTGCGAGAGGTCGAGTTCCAGCGGCAGCGCCACCGGCCTCAGCACCTTCTCGATTTCGGCGCCCATGACGGTGCGCACTTCAAGATCGCTGATCTCGCGGCCATAGCGCGTCGCGGATAAAGTGTCGGTGACGCGCATCGCGGTTTCGAGTCCGAAATCAGCGCGCAAAAGAACGTCTTCAAGATCCTGCAGCGTGTCTTCGTCGAGCTTTCGCTTGGTGAAGACGCCGGCGATGTTGCCAGACAGTTCCCGCGACGATTTCAGCAGGCCGCGCCGCAGGCGCTGGAACCATGGCACCCGAACTTCGGGCGCCGGCGCGGCAGGCGCTGTTTTCTGTTCGACCTTTTTGGCGACGGTGACCTTGTTCGCCAGATCCTCCGGCGACAGCGGAGGCGGTGGAGGCGAGGCAACCTGCCTGGTGGGCTCCTCATAGTTCATCCAGGCTGGCGCAAGCAGTTCGTCGCCGCCGGTGATCAACCCGGTTGAATAGGCGTCATTGGCGGACGGCGCGGGCGCCGCTTTTGCAGGCGTCGGCGATGGAACGCCGGCTGGCGTCACCGGTTTGGCAGGGACCTCAACCGGCAGTTCAGGCTCTGGCGTTTCATCTGGCGCGGGTTGTTGTGGCGGCGCGCCGGGGTGCGCCGGAACATCGGGTTCTGCCGGAATTTCCGACGGCAGATCGGGCTCAATGGGCATTTCCCGCGGAACCGCAGGCTGAGGCTCGTCGTCAAATGCGGGATTTTCCGGGGGCAGATCGACTGGCAAGTCAGGCGTCTGCGGCGTTTCATCGGGCAGTTCCGGGGCTGGCGGCTCGGGGAAGCGCGGCGTTTCTGCGGCGCGAGCCTCAATGGCGGCGCGTTGGGCAGCTTCGGCAGCGGCCAATTCGGCAAGCCGGCGTTCTTTGTCCACCAGTTCCTTGGCCAGGCGTTCTGCCTCTTGGGCCTTCGCTTTGGCCAGACGCTCTGCTTCAATGGCTTTGGCGCGGGCCGCTTCTTCGGCCTCACGCGCGGCACGCTCCGCCGCCTGGCTTATCGCATCCTGGGCGGCCCTGAGCTCTGCCGCCTCCGCTTCGGCCAGCCTCATCGCATCAGCTTCCGCAGTTTTGCTTGCGGCTTCGGCTAGTTCACGCGCTGTCTGCTCTTCAGCAGCCTTAGCCGCAGCCTCGTCAGCTGCTTTGGCAGTGGCGGCTTCCTCATCAGCCAGCTTTTCGGCTTCCTCTTCGCGTGTCAGGTCGCGCAACGCGGCCCAATTGATCGGCGCGAGTTCTTCGCCGCCGGTGCGCAGACCGGGAGTCTCAGCCGGCTTTTCGACGACTTCCTTCTTGCCGAAGGAGAACATCTTTTTGAGGAAACCCGCCATGCTGCTGTCAGGCCGCCTTTGTCTGCTGGGACATCTTTGCGGGCAGATGCGCGGTGGCAACCAGCCGCCCGGTCTCGGCCCCGGTGATTCTTGCTTCAATGATTTCGCCAGGCGCACCGGCGTCGATGGCGGTCAAAGTGAAGTCTGCGGTACGGCCAATGCCGTCGCGCTCGACCAGCACCGGCTGGGCAGTACCGACTAATTTGTGCAGGTGCGCCGAATGCGCGGCGTCACCGGCGGCGCGCAAACGTGCGGCGCGGCTCTTGATCGTGGCGCGGTCAAGCTGTGGCATGCGCGCCGCTGGCGTCCCTTTGCGCGGCGAGAACGGGAAAACATGCAGATAAGTCAGACCGCACTCGTCGACAATTGCCAGCGAGTTCTCGAACATGGCTTCCGTCTCGGTTGGAAAACCCACGATAATATCTGCGCCAAAAACGATGTCGGGGCGCACTTTTCGTATATCGTTACAGAAGCGGATCGAATCTTCGCGGCTATGGCGTCGCTTCATGCGCTTCAGGATCATGTTGTCGCCCGACTGCAATGAAAGATGAAGATGCGGCATCAGGCGCGGCTCGCCGGCGATCATCTCGATCAGTTCGTCATCGGCTTCGATTGAATCGATCGAAGAGAGGCGCAGCCGCTTCAGGTCCGGCGTTAGGCGCAGGATCGTCTTGACCAGCCGCCCAAGCCCGGGCGCGCCGGGAAGGTCGGCGCCATAACTTGTCATGTCGACGCCGGTCAGCACGATTTCAGCGTAACCATTGCCGGTCAAGCGCTGCACCTGCTCGACAACTGCGCCCATTGGCACCGAGCGCGAATTACCCCTGCCAAACGGAATGATGCAAAAGGTGCAGCGATGGTCGCAGCCGTTTTGGACCTGCACGAAGGCGCGCGCCCGGCCTTCGATTGCGTCGACCAGATGACCGGCGGTCTCCTTCACCGACATGATGTCGTTGACGCGGGCCTTTTCAAAGTCGTTGACGCCAAAATCGGGTAGCGCGCGATATGAATGCGCCTTGAGCTTTTCTTCATTGCCAAGGACCAGATCGACTTCATCCATGGCGGCGAAACTCGCCGGTTCGGTCTGCGCCGCGCAGCCGGTCACGATGATGCGCGCCTGCGGATTGTCGCGGCGCGCCTTGCGAATCGACTGCCTGGCCTGACGTACGGCCTCGCCGGTCACCGCGCAGGTGTTGAAGATGATCGCGCCATCATTCAGCTCGCCCAAACCGGCCTTCTCGGCCTCCCGGCGCATCACTTCCGACTCATAGGTGTTGAGCCTGCATCCGAAGGTGACGATATCAACAGCCATCAGGCGGCGCTCTCGGCTTCGCGCGCCCAGGCTCCGGTTGCGGGGTCGAACTGGCCGGAGAATTCCCATTCCGCCGGACCGGTCATCACGACATGATCGTCGGCGCGCCAGTCGATCATCAGCTGGCCGCCGCTTGGAACCGTTACGGTAACGGCACGATCTGTGCGCCTGGTGCGCGCAGCCGATACCGCCGCCGCGCAGGTGGCCGAGCCGCAGGCGAGCGTCAGGCCTGCGCCGCGTTCCCATGTCCTGAGGTTCAGGCTGTTGCGCGAGGTGACCTGGGCAATCGAGATATTGGCGCGTTCAGGGAAGATTGGGTGGTTTTCCAACAGCGGGCCGAAACGGTCGAGTTCATATGACCAGACATCGTTGTCGACCCAGAAAATCGCATGCGGGTTGCCCATGGAGGCGACTGATGGCGAGTGTAGGACTGGCGCGTCGATCGGCCCGACCTGTAACTCGATCATGCGGGTATCGCGGAATTCTTCCGCCAGCGGAATGTCGCGCCAGTCGAAGCGCGGAACGCCCATATCGACTGAAATCAAGCCGTCAGCATGTTCCTCGGCGGTCAGTATGCCGGCGATCGTCTCAAACGTGAATTGCTTTTGGCCCGTCTCTGCGGCCAGCGCCTGCACCACGCAGCGCATGCCGTTGCCACAGGCCTGGGCGTGGGTCCCGTCGGAATTGATGATCTCGACATAATTGAGCGTGCCGGGGGTCTTCGGCGTATGGATAGCCATGATCTGGTCGAAGCGGGTCGCAGGATCAGCAGCCAGACGAATAGCGGCCTGCGGCGTAACCTTGTCGGCGCGCGCGCGCATGTCGGCCACGATGATGTCGTTGCCGAGTCCGTTCATCTTGGCAAATTGCGCCATCCGCGTCATGCGCATGTCCCATTTCTCGGCGGTATATGGCGGAAAGGCGGTCGAATTACCAGTGTTGCGGCCAAGGTCAAAGCCAAAGACCTGGGCGTCAGTCCGAACAAGTGAAGATCGGCACGGCGTTCAATGCAGCAAAAATGCAACACTCTGGAAAGGAAAATGATCTATTTACCATAGTTGGTTGAAATAGCGCCGCATTCCGGGTCTTCGTCCGAACAGGGACGCGTCTGGCGGGGCGCTGCGAGGAGTTATCCGATGGTACGATTCAACACGGGAGCGGGAGCGGCAGTCCTCCTGGCCCTTGCCCTGGCGGGCTGCCAGAGCGCCCGTATGGGCGGGGTGGAGACGCCTCCGCCGCTGAACCCTGCACCGAAGGGTCAGGTTGAGTCGCAGCCGCTGCCGCCACCGGCCGCGCCGGAGAACAAGTTCCCCGAGCCGCCGCAAGGCGCGGAGGTCGCCTCGCTGCCGCCGTCTCAACCGCCAGCCAATGCGCCTGACGTTACCGTGGGCAGCGTAGCCGGCGTTTGGAGCGTGACGATTGCAGGTCAAAGCTGTCGGGTTGCGACGCCGCAAACCAAGTATGGCTCGGGATACCGGGCCGGCCCGCTGAAATGTCCGGCGCCGATTGATGGCGTCAAGTCATGGAATGTCGCCGGAAAGCAGCTGACGCTATATGATGAAACAGGCAGCGCGCTGGCGCGTCTCTATTCTTCGGGATCGGGTCGCTTCGACGGCCAGACGTCCGGTGGCCAGCCAATCAGTCTGACGCGCTAGTTTCAGGCTGGAAGACCGCAAGATCATGCATCTGCGCGACGGTATCCAGACACACCAGACCGTCGCACAACGCTACGCCCATCTGGTCGAAACCGGCAAAGTGATGCGTGACGCAGCGCAGGAGAGGGTTGCGCGCTCTCTCGACCGGCTGCTCAACGACATTCTGGCAGCGCGGCTGGCGTCGAAATCAAGCGCGCTCGGCTGGCTGTTTGCAAAGCGCCGACCCAACAACAGGGATGTCAAGGGTCTCTATATCTATGGCGGCGTTGGCCGCGGCAAGACGATGTTGATGGACATCTTCTTTGACATTTTGCCTGTGCGCCGCAAACGGCGCGTTCATTTCAACGATTTCATGACCGAGGTGCATGACCGGATCAGCCGTCACCGGCAGGCGCGCAAGGACGGCCAGACCAAGGAGGACGATCCCATACCGCCTGTTGCGCGCGCGCTGGCTGAACAGGCATGGGTCCTGTGTTTCGACGAATTTACCGTGACCGATATCGCCGATGCGATGATCCTGTCGCGGCTCTTCTCCGCTCTCTTCACCCAGGGGGTCGTTTTGGGCGCGACGTCCAACGTCGCGCCGCAAGATCTTTATCGCGACGGACTGAACCGCCAGCTGTTTTTGCCTTTCATAGCTATTCTGGAACGCCATGCCGAAGTGATCAGCCTTGACAGCGAGACGGACTACAGGATGGTCAAACATGACCGTATCCCGGTCTATATCTCGCCGCTTGGTCCAGAAACGGACAGGCAGATGGATGAAGCTTGGCGTCATGTCACGGCCGGGCTGGAGCCGGTGCCTGCTACGCTCAAGATCAAGGGCCGCTCGGTTGACGTGCCGCTGGCGACGGCTGACGCCGCTCGTTTCAGCTTTGCGGATTTGTGCGAAAAGCCGATGGCTGCGCGCGAATATCTTGCTATTGCGGAGCGCTATAACACTGTGCTGATTGATCACGTTCCGGTTCTGGACCCGGCGATGCGCAATGCTACGAAGCGCTTTATCCTGTTGATCGACACGTTTTACGACCGCCGCATCAGACTGGTCTTGAGCGCGGCGGCTTCGCCCGACAAATTATACGCTGGTCGGCCCGGGACCACCGAAGCGTTCGAGTTTGACCGTACGGTCTCACGGCTGATCGAGATGCAGTCGAAAGATTGGGAAGCGGTGACAGCGGTCAGCGCTAAAGCACCGGCCCTATCACCGTAAACACATTGAGCCAGATGCGGCGCGCCAGCGGCCAGGCGCGCACGGCGGCCGGATCGACCGGCGTTGAAGCCGCCGCATATTCCATCTGACGGGCCCGCACCGCCTGTGTAAGCGTTTTGTCACGCAGCAGGACGTCATTTTCAAAATTCAGGTCGAAGCTTCTGATATCGAGGTTCGACGAGCCCATGAACGTGACCTCTCCGTCTATCGTCAGCGTCTTGGAGTGCAAAAGGCCACCGTGGAACTCGACGATCTTAACGCCAGCTTCAACCAGCCCGGGATAATACGACCGGCTGGCGCGCGCCACGAAGCCGGAATCATTGCGGGCGGGAAGGATCAGCGTGACCTGCACGCCGGCGCGAGCCGCTCCCATGATAGCCTGGCTCACAATTTCGCCGGGCACGAAATAGGGCGTTGAAATGACGAGCTCGCGACGCGCGTCAAAGATCAGCCGAGAGAACAACTGCGCCGTTACATCCCGGCTTGTCGCTGGTCCGGTCCCGACCACTTGAGCGTGAAAGCCGTCGGGCAATGGGGCCGAAGGCCCTGCGATCGCGTCCAGGTCAACAGTGTGCACCGTCATCCAGTCTTGCAGGAAAAGCAGTTGCATCTGGTGCGCCACTGGTCCCTCAAAACGGACCATTATGTCGACCCAAGGCGCAAATCTGGGTTTCACGCGGAACTCGGGGTCGGCGCAGTTCTGGCTGCCGCAATGGCAGATACGGCCATCAATAAGGGTGATCTTGCGGTGATTGCGCAGATCGATGCGGCGCGAGAGCATGGTGCGGAAGATGTTGCCGAGCGGCAGTGCAACCGCAGTCTCTACTCCTGCCCTGGGCAGGCTGGCCCAGGTTTCGCTCCTGATCATCGCGTGCGAGCCGATGGCGTCAACCATTGCCCGGCATCGAACGCCCCGTGCGGCCGCCCTCTTCAGCGCATCAGCGACATCGCGACCGGTATGGTCGTCCAGCCAGATGTAGTACAGCACATCGACGCTCTCCTGCGCCGCATCGATGTCGGCCACGAGGCGGGCCCTCGCGCCTGCAGGGCTGGCCAGAAGTTCTCCCGCGTTTCCGGCGGTGACGCCGAATCCATTGATGGTGGTGGCATAGGCGCTGGCGCCGCCCCAGCGGGCAATGTCGGTTAGCGCACCACTGGCCGCGACGAGATTGCGTGTTGCGGCCTTCGCGCGATTGAGGCGGGCAAGCGCGGATCCGCCGAAATGCACCTCGCCAACGAGAAGATAGAGAATTGCCCCGCCAAACGGGACTACGATCAGGATCAGGATCCACACGACGCGGGTGGATGGAATGAGTTGAGACCGGGCGAGAACCCTGAGGCTGAGCACAACGGCTATGACTATGTGGAGATAGGTCATTGAGAACGAGATGCCGGTAAGGGGCGAACGTCGCCGAGATTACCGTAGAAAACACATGCGCGTCCACGACATTGCAATGCGCTGGACCATGGCGCTGGCTGCCGGCGATGTGGCTCGCCCCGAACCAGCTCCGCCAATTTTTCGCGCTGGCGCTATCCAGTAAATTACCGTTGTCGGTCTTGCTTCTCGAACCGGCTGGCGAGCCGATTTTGAGTGCGGGGTATCCAGAGCTCTTTCCCGGATGAAAGACTTTTGACGTTTACGTAAACCCGCTTGCATCTAACCGATTGAATATATTGGGCAGGAAATAATCGTTTGAAAATTCTAGGCGGCAAGTCTATGGAAACGCGGATTTTAAAGGGGACGCGGCGCCCTGTAGCGCTGAGGCGATTTCACAAAGGGAAACGGTTTTCTCATGGCACGCAAGAAAATAGCGCTGATCGGTTCAGGCATGATCGGCGGCACGCTGGCGCATCTCATTGGCCTCAAAGAGCTCGGCGATGTCGTCCTGTTCGACATTGCCGAGGGCATGCCGCAGGGCAAGGGCCTTGACATCGCGCAGTCCTCTACAGTCGAGGGGTTTGACGTCGCATTCCGGGGCGTCAACGATTACGCCGGGATTGAAGGGGCGGATGTCTGCATCGTGACGGCGGGCGTGCCACGCAAACCTGGCATGAGCCGTGACGATCTTCTCGGCATCAATCTCAAGGTGATGGAGCAGGTTGGCGCGGGCATCAGGAAATATGCGCCGAACGCATTTGTGATCTGCATCACCAATCCGCTGGATGCGATGGTATGGGCGCTGCAGAAATTCTCCGGCATGCCGAAGTCACATGTTGTTGGCATGGCCGGCGTGCTGGACTCGGCGCGGTTTCGCTACTTCCTGTCGGAGGAGTTCAATGTCTCCGTTGAAGACGTCAACGCCATGACGCTCGGCGGCCATGGCGATGACATGGTGCCGATGGTCCGCTACTCCGGCGTTGCGGGCATTCCATTGCCCGATCTCGTCAAGATGGGCTGGACAACACAGGAAAAGCTCGACGCCATTGTTGAACGCACGCGCAAGGGCGGCGGCGAGATCGTCGGCCTTCTCAAGACCGGCTCAGCTTATTACGCGCCAGCCGCATCAGCGGTCGCGATGGCCGAGAGCTTCCTCAAGGACAAGAAGCGCGTTCTGCCAGCCGCCTCCTATCTGGCCGGCCAGTATGGCGTGAACGACATGTATGTGGGGGTTCCCGTGGTCATCGGCGCGAATGGCGTGGAACGCGTCATCGAACTGGATTTCAACAAGACCGAAAAGGTGATGTTCGAGAAATCAGTCGCCGCCGTCCAGGGCCTGTGCGAAGCTTGCATGGGCATTGCGCCGCAGCTGAAGAAATAGCACCCGAAACGCATCTGACCGGAAGCCGGAGCCAGCGAAATGAACATTCACGAATATCAGGGCAAGCAGTTGCTGAAGGGCTACGGCCTGCCCGTCGCCGACGGTGTCGCCATACTCAAAAAGGGTGACGCTGCGGCTGCGGTGAAGCAACTGCCCGGTCCACTCTATGTTGTGAAGAGCCAGATCCACGCCGGCGGACGCGGCAAGGGCAAGTTCAAGGAACTGCCCGCCGACGCCAAGGGCGGCGTGCGGCTTGCCAAGTCGGCCGACGAAGTCGTCAAAAACGTCAACGACATGCTCGGCAATACGCTGGTTACCAAGCAAACCGGCCCGGCGGGTAAGCAGGTCAACCGGCTCTATCTCGAAGACGGCGCCGATATTGACCGCGAACTTTATCTCTCGTTATTGGTCGACCGCACGGTTGGCCGCGTCGCCTTTGTCGTTTCGACCGAAGGCGGAATGGACATCGAGACTGTTGCCCATGATACGCCCGAGAAGATTATCACCGTCGCCATCGACCCCGAAAAAGGCGTCACCGATGCAGACGTAAAAGAACTCAATGCTGCGTTGAAACTTAACGGTGACGCAGCCAAGGATGGCGGTTTCGTCTTCCCAACGCTCTACAAGGCATTTGTCGAAAAGGACATGAGCCTGCTCGAAATCAATCCGCTGATCGTCATGACGAACGGACACCTGCGGGTGCTCGACGCGAAGGTGTCGTTCGACAACAATGCGCTCTTCCGGCATCCCGATATTATGGAGCTGCGCGACACGACCGAAGAGGATGAGAAGGAAATTGAGGCGTCAAAATATGATCTCGCCTATGTTGCGCTCGACGGCAATATTGGCTGCATGGTCAATGGCGCCGGGCTTGCCATGGCGACGATGGACATCATCAAGCTCTATGGCAAGGAGCCGGCCAACTTCCTCGACGTCGGCGGCGGCGCGTCGAAAGAAAAGGTAACGGCAGCCTTCAAGATCATCACCAAGGACCCTGCGGTCAAAGGCATTCTGGTCAATATTTTCGGCGGCATCATGCGCTGCGATATTATCGCAGAGGGCGTGGTGGCGGCCGTCAAGGAAGTCGGCCTGCAGGTGCCGCTGGTGGTGCGCCTCGAAGGCACCAACGCCGAGCTTGGCAAGCAGATTCTGCGCGATTCAAAGTTGAACGTTCAGCCTGCCGACGATCTCGACGATGCAGCGAAGAAAATTGTGGCGGCAGTAGGTTGAACGGGTGAGCGGCTCGACCGTCGAACTCCTGTTTGCCTGGCTTCCGCTCATTGTGATCGTCATAGGGTATCTAGTTTACGCCCGGTACACACAGCGGAGTTACTGGGCGAATTACAAGGGCCACATTGACCGGGTCGAAGCAATCAACGACCGGCTGATCGCGAGCAACGCCGACATCGTAGCCGAGCTTCGTGAAATAAAAGAGATACTGAAGGACCGGAAATAATGTCCATTCTCGTCGACAAGAACACCTGTACCGAGCACCAGACAACTGAGCAGAATTGAACTTACACATAATCGCACATATAAATTATGTGTGATTATGTGGAGATAAAGATGAAGAACCTCACTTTGGCCATTGATGAGACATTGCTTGAGCGCTCGCGCGCTCTGGCGGAGCGTCGCAAGACGACGCTCAATGCAATGGTGCGTTCTCTGCTTGAGCATGAGGTTGATCAGGAAGACAGGATCGCCTGGGCGCGGGCCGGGATGAGGCAGCTTATTGAAGAGGCGAAAGCCAAGGCTGCCCTTGATGCCGGAGAGCCCTACGCCTGGAACAGGATGGATGCGTATGAAGAGCGAGAAAATCGACTGCTTTCTCGACACGAACGTCCTGCTCTACGCGGCTTCGGAGAGGAACCGTGACCCACTCCGCGCACCAATCGCTTCTGAGCTTGTCAGCCAATCGGCTTTCTGCGTCTCCGGTCAGACCCTCGCGGAATTCGTTGCGGCGGGGCGGCGGAAGAAGCTGCTGGCCGAGGATTCAATCGACGGGTGGCTGGTCTTTCTGGGCTGCCGCCCAATGGTTGCGGTCGATGACGCCTATGTACGGGCCGGATTCGACACGGCACGCCGTTTCGGCATCAACTACTACGACGCGGCGCTGCTTGCCGCCGCAGAGCGCCTCGGCGCGCCGGTCTTTTATACGGAAGATCTCAACCACAATCAGGTCTATGGCTCAGTCCGGGCCGTCAATCCATTTCTCTGAGCGTTAGGAAGAGGGCTGAATGTCCATTCTCGTCGACAAGAACACCAAGATCATCGTGCAGGGCCTGACCGGCAAGACCGGCACGTTCCACACCGAACAGGCGCTGGCCTACCATCACACCAAGATGGTCGCAGGCGTCCACCCGAAGAAGGGCGGCGAGGAGTGGGTTGGCTCAAAAGGCGAGAAATTGCCGATCTACGCCACTGTCGGTGAAGCGAAGGAAGCCACCGGCGCTGACGCTTCGGTCATTTACGTTCCGCCGGCGGGCGCTGGCGCAGCCATCATCGAGGCGATTGACGCCGAGGTTCCTTTCATCGTCTGCATCACTGAAGGCATCCCGGTGATGGATATGGTCAAGGTGAAAGCTCGTCTTGACCGCTCGAAATCGCGGCTGCTTGGCCCTAATTGCCCCGGCATCCTGACTCCGAACGAATGCAAGATCGGCATCATGCCAGGCAATATTTTCCGCAAAGGTTCGGTCGGCGTTGTTTCGCGTTCGGGCACGCTTACGTATGAAGCTGTGTTCCAGACCACCAATGTTGGCCTTGGCCAAACCACCGCAGTCGGTATTGGCGGCGATCCGGTCAAAGGCACGGAGTTCATCGACGTGTTGGAAATGTTCCTGGCCGATCCAGCCACCGAATCCATCATCATGATCGGCGAAATTGGCGGCTCGGCGGAAGAGGATGCCGCGCAGTTTCTCAAGGATGAGGCGAAGAAGGGCCGCAAGAAGCCGATGGCTGGCTTCATCGCCGGCCGCACCGCGCCTCCCGGCCGCACTATGGGCCATGCCGGCGCGGTTATTTCCGGCGGCAAGGGCGGCGCCGAAGACAAGATTGCGGCGATGGAATCGGCAGGCATCAAGGTTTCGCCATCACCAGCGCGTCTCGGCACGACGCTGGTGGAAGCGATCAAGGGTTGAGTGAGAAGAAGCGCGTAGCGAATAGGAAAAACGAAAGCGATTGGCCGTTCAACCATTCGCCATTCGCTATTTGCCCAATCAAGGAGACGGAGCACGGGCTCCGGACAAAAAATGGCACGGCAAGATCAGGCCAACGACCAATTTGAAGTGACTTCGTTCCTTTATGGCGGTAACGCCGACTATATCGAGCAGCTTCAGGCGGCCTACGAGGATGATCCGGATTCCGTCAATGTCGAGTGGCGAAACTTCTTCGATGCGCTGAAAGACGATTCCACCGACATCAGGAAGAACGCCAAGGGCGCATCCTGGGCCCGGCCGTCCTGGCCGTTGCAGTCAAATGGCGAACTGGTCTCGGCGCTCGACGGCAATTGGGGCCTGGTTGAGAAGGTCGTTGAAAAGAAGGTCAAGGAAAAGGCTGCCGCCAACGGCGTTGCACTGACCGACAATGATGTTCTCCAGGCGACCCGCGATTCGGTGCGGGCGATCATGATGATCCGCGCATTCCGCATGCGTGGCCATTTGCACGCCAAGCTGGATCCGCTCGGCATAGCCAAGCCGATCGAGGATTATGACGAATTGTCGCCGATGGCTTACGGTTTCACTGAAGCCGATTATGGCCGTCGCATCTTCATCGACAATGTGCTGGGCCTTGAATACGCGACCATTCCTGAAATGGTGGAGATTCTTGAGCGCACCTATTGCTCGACGCTTGGCGTCGAGTTCATGCACATTTCCAATCCCGAGGAGAAGGCTTGGATACAGGCCCGCATCGAAGGCGCTGACAAGGAGATCAGCTTCACCGACATGGGCAAGAAGGCGATCTTGCAGAAGCTCATTGAGGCGGAAGGTTTCGAGCAGTTCATTGACGTCAAATACAAGGGCACCAAGCGGTTTGGCCTCGACGGCGGCGAAGCGCTGATCCCCGCGCTGGAACAGATTATCAAGCGCGGCGGCTCGTTGGGCCTCAAGGAAGTTGTGCTCGGCATGGCCCATCGCGGCCGCCTCAACGTCTTGACCAATGTCATGGCCAAGCCGCATCGGGCAGTGTTTCACGAGTTCAAGGGCGGCTCTTATGCTCCCGACGAAGTTGAAGGTTCAGGCGACGTCAAATACCATCTGGGTGCATCGTCGGATCGTGAGTTCGACAACAATAAGGTGCATTTGTCGCTGACGGCTAACCCGTCGCATCTGGAAATTGTCGACCCGGTGGTGATGGGCAAGGCCCGCGCCAAGCAAGACCAGTTGGCAGGGCGCGAGAGAGGCGAAATCGTGCCGCTTTCGGAACGCGCCAAGGTGATGCCCCTGCTTTTGCACGGCGACGCGGCGTTTGCCGGGCAGGGCGTTATCGCCGAAATCCTCGGCCTGTCAGGTTTGCGCGGCCACCGCGTCGCAGGCACGCTGCATGTCATCATAAACAACCAGATTGGCTTTACCACGAATCCGCGTTTTTCGCGTTCGTCGCCTTACCCGTCCGACGTCGCCAAGATGATCGAAGCGCCGATCTTCCACGTGAACGGGGATGATCCGGAAGCCGTCGTCTACGCGGCAAAGGTTGCGACCGAATTCCGCATGAAATTCCACAAGCCGGTAGTGCTGGACATCTTCTGCTATCGCCGCTTCGGCCACAATGAAGGCGATGAACCATCCTTCACGCAGCCGATCATGTACCGCACGATCCGCGCCCATAAGACTACGGTCGATATCTATGGCGAAAAGCTGATTGCTGAAGGCCTGATCACCCAGGATGAATTCGCTAAGATGAAGGCCGACTGGCGTGCGCATCTCGATGCTGAATTCGAGGCCGGGCAGGCCTATAAGC
>Ga0209573_1001555_pt1 | contig 34548 bp, 32 predicted proteins | sample TNRBio252014_DNA_FD_185870 | JGI IMG/M metagenome (GOLD analysis project Ga0209573, IMG submission 185870) | Wastewater treatment Type I Accumulibacter community from EBPR Bioreactor in Madison, WI, USA - TNR Reactor_6/25/2014_ DNA (SPAdes)... | ecosystem: Engineered > Bioreactor > EBPR >...
AGTCTGGATGAAACTGGAGCGGGCCAATCCGGGCGGCAGCATCAAGGACCGCATCGGTCTGGCGATGATCGAGGATGCCGAACAGCGCGGTTTGCTCCAGCCCCACAGCGTCATTGTAGAACCCACTTCCGGCAACACCGGCATTGGCCTGGCGATGGCGGCGGCGGTCAAGGGCTACCGGCTGATTCTGACCATGCCGGAGTCCATGTCGCTGGAGCGGCGGCGCTATCTGGCGGCGCTGGGCGCGGAACTGGTGCTGACGCCCAAGGAAAAGGGGATGCCGGGGGCGATTGAGAAAGCCCAGGAACTGCTGCGGGAACTGCCGGGGGCCTGGATGCCGCAGCAGTTCGAGAATCCGGTGAATGCCGACATCCATCGCCGCACCACCGCGCGGGAAATCCTGGCTGATTTTCCCAACGGCCTGGATTATCTGATCACCGGCGTAGGCACCGGCGGTCATATCACCGGTTGCGCCGAGGTGCTGAAGGACTACTTTCCCAAGCTGAAGGTTTTTGCGGTGGAACCGGCCGCTTCACCGGTGCTGAGCGGCGGCCCGCGTGGCCCGCACCCCTTACAGGGGATTGGCGCGGGCTTCGTTCCGGCAGTGCTGAACGTGGAAATCCTCGACGGCATCGTGCCGGTCGCCCACGAGGACGCCTTCCGCTACACCGTGCGCTGCGTCAAGGAGGAAGGCATCTTCATCGGCATTTCGTCCGGCGCTTCGTTGGCGGCGGTGGCCCAGAAACTGCCGGACATCGCCGACGGCAGCCGGGTTCTCACCTTCTGCTACGACACCGGCGAGCGCTATCTGTCGGTAGCCGGACTGTTCGATTAGAAAATTCCTGTCCGCGCGGCGGCGCAAGAGGGTCTTCAGGCCGCCGCCGGGGTGGGGGGACACGAGCCACAGCCGCCCGCGCTATCGCAGGTTCCGCTGGACGCGCTGCTGTCCTTGGCCGGCGCATCATCCTTGACCACATTCTTCTGGCCGCCTTTTTTGAAATCGGTTTCGTACCAGCCGCTACCCTTGAGCCGGAAGCCAACCGGTGAAATCAACTTCTTCAGGTTGGGCTGACCGCAGACCGGGCAGTCGCTCAATTCGGGGTCGCTGAGTTTCTGCAATGCTTCCAGTTCGTGATTGCAGGACTGGCAACGGTATTCGTAGATCGGCATCGGGCGCCTCGCAGGCTGACAGGACAGTGGGGGAGAGTTCAGCGTTTGCTATGGGGATGCGCGTAGGCGATTTCAAGCCCTGGGCGCGGAGCAAGACGGATTAACGCTACACTATGAACATCTTTACCCGGCTTCGTCCATTGCTGATCGCGCTGTGGGTCTTCGGACTGACCGGTTGTGATGCCACTGCCGACCGCCCGGTGGTCGTGCAATTCTGGGCCATGGGTCAGGAGGGCGAGCAGGTCAAGGCGTTGCTGCCGGAGTTCGAACGCCGCTATCCCACGATTCGGGTGCGGGTGCAGCAACTGCCCTGGAGTGCGGCGCATGAAAAGCTGCTGACCGCTTATGCCGGCGACGCCTTGCCCGACCTGTTCCAACTCGGTAATACCTGGATTCCCGAATTCGTGGCCCTGCGCGCCCTGGAGCCGCTGGACGGGCGGTTGCGCGCCTGGCCGGAAATCGCGCTGGCGGACTACTTCCCCGGCATTCTCGCCACGAACCGTCTTGAGGATCAGACCTGGGCGCTGCCCTGGTATGTGGATACCCGCCTGTTCTTTTACCGTAGCGATTTGCTGGCCGCTGTGGGCTTTGCCAAGCCGCCGGACACCTGGGACGACTGGCTGCGGGCGATGACCGCGCTCAAGGCGGCGGGCGGTTCGGTGCGGCACGCCATTTTGCTGCCGATCAATGAATGGCAGTTGCCCGTGATCCTCGCCCTGCAAAACGGCGCGTTGCTGCTGCGTGACCGCGATCAATATGGCAATTTCCAGGATCCGCGCTTTCGCGAGGCTTTTCTGTTTTATCTCAGCCTGTTCGAGCGGGGACTGGCGCCGCCGGTGGGCAATACCCAGATGGCTAACCTTTATCAGGAATTTGCCAATGGCGTGTTCGCGGTCTATGTCAGCGGGCCGTGGAATATCGGCGAATTTGGGCGGCGCCTGCCGGCGGCCCTGCAAGACCAATGGATGACCGCGCCGCTGCCGGAATTTACCAAAACCTTCTCTCGCCCACCTGTAGGCGAGGGGACGGAGGCGAGGGTCGGCGCCTCGCTGGCGGGCGGGGCCAGTCTGGCGCTGAATCGCACTTCACCCCGGCGGGAAGCGGCCTGGAAGTTGCTGGAATTTCTGGCCGAGCCGGAACAGCAGGCGCATTTCTATCAGCTCACCGGTGATTTGCCCGCCCGGCAGTCGGCCTGGAAGGATCCGGCGCTGGCCGGTAATCGGTACGCCCAGGCGTTCCGGGAGCAGTTGCGGCAGGTCAAAGCCACCCCGCCCATTCCCGAATGGGAGCGCATTGCCAACAAGCTCGCCTATCACGCGGAACGGACGATTCGCGGGCAGGTCAGCGCGGATGAGGCGCTGGCGGCGCTGGATCGGGATGTGGACCGAATTCTGGAAAAGCGGCGGTGGCTGTTGGCGCGGGAACAGCAGCCCTCACCCCCGGCCCCTCTCCCGCTGGCGGGCGAGGGGAGCGAGCATCCAGCCCCGGTCCCACCGGCGGGTGAGGGGAGCGAACGATGAACGGCCCTGAGCGCCATGCCGCGTGGAGTGGCTGGGCCTTTGCTGCGCCGGCGCTGCTGCTGATCGCGGTCTTTTTCTTCCTGCCGGTGCTGGCGGCGTTGCTGTTGAGCTTCACCGATTTTGATATTTACGCGCTGGGCGATTTAAACCGGCTGCGCTTTATCGGCTTCAATAATTATCAGCAACTGTTGCAAAGTCCGCTGTTCTGGACCGCGCTGGGCAATACCTTCTACTTCGTCATCATGGGCGGGCCGCTGTCGGTCGCGGTCTCGCTCGGTGCGGCGCTGCTGGTCAATGCCCGTCTGACCCGCTTTCCCGGCCTGTTTCGCACCGCCTTCTTTCTGCCGGTCGTGACCACCCTGGTCGCGGTGGCGGTGGTCTGGCGCTATCTCTACCATCCCCGCTATGGGTTGCTGAATTACGCGCTGAGTCTGTTGGGGATCGAGCCGATTGACTGGTTGGGCGACCCGGACTGGGCGATGCCGGCGATCATTCTCATGGCGGTGTGGAAGAATTTCGGGTTCAACATGATCATTTTCATCGCCGGGTTGCAGAACATCCCGACCCAGCTTTACGAGGCGGCGCGCATTGATGGAGCGAGCGACTGGCGGCAGTTCCGCTACATCACCCTGCCCCTGCTGGGGCCGACTTTCCTGTTCGTGGCGCTGATGACCCTGATTGGTTATTTCCAGGTGTTCGCCGAACCGTATGTAATGACCCAGGGCGGCCCGGCTAATCGCACCCTCAGCATCGTACTGCTGATGTATGAGGAGGGCTTCCGTTGGTGGAACATGGGCTACGCCTCAGCGGCGGCGTTCATCCTGTTCACGCTGATTCTGGCCGCGACCGTGCTGCAATTGAAACTGCGACGGGGGCAGGATTGACCGGCGATCCTACGCTTCTGCACCGTTTTCTTCCGCGCCCGCCGCGACTTAGGATTACCCGTACTCAATCGGTTAAGCTCTTTTGAATAGAACCTATCATCGAGCAGACCTCTCGTGAATCGGACCCTCCACCGCTTTCTTCCCGCCCTGTTGCTCTACAGCCTGTTGACGCTGGGCCTGCTGCTGACGCTGACGCCGTTGCTGTGGATGCTCGCCGCCTCGCTGATGCTGGCGGGCGAGGCCAACAGCTATCCGCCACGCCTGTGGCCGAGCACGGTCACGTTTGAACATTACGCCGCGCTGTTTACCCGCCTCGATCTGGGCCGCTACCTGCTCAACAGCGTCCTGCTGGCTAGCGCGGTGACGCTGATTTCGCTGTTCATCAACTCGATGGCCGGCTACGCCTTTGCCAAATTCCGCTTCCGGTATCGCGACCGCCTGTTCCAGGGTCTGCTGGCGGCGCTGGTGATTCCCGCGCAGGTCGCGATGCTGCCGCTGTTCCTGCTGCTCAAGCAGTTTGGGCTGATCAATACCTATTGGGGGGTGATTATTCCGGGCATGGCCAACATTTTCGGTATTTTTCTGATTCGGCAATATTTGCTGGCGATTCCCGACAGTCTGCTGGACGCCGCGCGGATGGATGGGGCCGGCGAGTTTCGCATCTACTGGTCGCTGATCCTGCCGCTGTGCCGGCCCATTCTGGTCACGCTGGCGATTTTCACCTTTATGGGCGCGTGGAATGATTTCATGTGGCCGCTGATCGTGCTGACCGACAGCGCGCGGTACACCTTGCCGGTGGCGCTGGCCAATCTGCTGGGGGAACATGTGCAGGATACGGAATTGATGATGGCCGGCTCGGTACTGACTGTGTTGCCAGTGCTGCTGCTGTTCGTGGCGCTGCAACGGTATTACATCGCCGGGATCATGCTGGGCGGAATGAAGGGGTGATTCGGGGCAACCACGGGAAGCTACTTTGCGAATCTGTTGCAACGCTTGACGGGAGTCGCAGGCGCAGCGGTCGAGAGGGTTGCAAGTCCAGGTCTGGAACCCTATCGGGGTACCCCCAAGAGGCGATTTCGGGCTACCATGATGCATTGATCCGACCGGGATTTTCCGCATGGCTAAACGCACTCCCCTGTATGCCCGCCACGCCGCCCTGGGGGCGAAGCTGGTGGATTTTGGCGGCTGGGACATGCCGCTGCATTACGGTTCACAACTGCAAGAACATCATCAGGTGCGCCGCGCCGCTGGGCTGTTCGATGTGTCGCACATGACGGTGGTGGACTTCGCCGACCCCGCGCCAACCTGCGCCCTGCTCCGCTACCTGCTGGCGAATGACGTGGCCCGCCTGTACCCCGGCAAGGCCCTGTACACCAGCCTGCTCAACGACGCCGGCGGGGTGATCGATGATCTGATCGTGTATGACCGGGGTGAACAGGGTTATCGGCTGGTGCTGAACGCCGCGACTCGCGATAAAGACCTGGCCTGGATTGCGCCCATCGCCGAACGCTTTGGTGCGGGCTGGCGCCAACGCGACGATCTGGCGATGCTGGCGGTGCAGGGACCGGAAGCCTTCACCTGGCTGGAAGCGGTGCTGGGAACCGCCACCGTAGCCGCTCTCCGCGCCCTCAAGCCGTTTCACGCACTGGAAACCGATGGCCTGTTCATCGCCCGCACCGGCTACACCGGTGAGGATGGGGTGGAAATCCTGCCGCCGGCCACGCAGGCATCCGCGCTATGGGATCGGATTCTCGCCGCCGGCGTCGCCCCCTGCGGACTGGGCGCGCGCGACACGCTGCGGCTGGAAGCGGGCATGAATCTGTACGGCAGCGATATGGACGAAACCACCACGCCGCTGGTCTCCGGACTGGGCTGGACCGTGGCCTGGGAACCGGCGGATCGGGAGTTCATCGGCCGCGCGGCGCTGGAGCGGCAACGGGCCGCCGGCGTCCCGCAGGTCTTGATCGGCCTGGTGCTGGAGGAGCGTGGGGTGTTGCGCAGTCATCAGCACGTTTATGACGGCGACCGCGAAATCGGCCAGATCACCAGCGGCGCGTTTTCGCCCACCCTGAACCGGGGCATCGCCCTGGCGCGGGTCGAGGCCGGCAGCGGCGAGCGGTGCCAGGTGGACATTCGCGGCAAGCGTCTACCGGTGCGGATGGTCAAGCTGCCCTTCGTCCGGCAGGGCCGCGTTCTGGTTGAGTGATTCCTTTCCCAAGCGTTAATTGAGGAACCGAGCATGAGCAGCAACATCCCCTCCGACCTGCATTACACCGAATCCCACGAATGGGTGCGCGTCCACGACGACGGCACCGTGACCGTGGGCATCACCGATCACGCCCAGCATCTGCTCGGCGATCTGGTGTTCGTGGAAATCCCGGAAGTGGGCCGTGCGGTGGACGCCGCCGAAGCCTGCGCAGTGGTCGAATCGGTCAAGGCCGCTTCTGACATCTACAGCCCTCTGGAAGGCGTGATTGTCGAGATCAACGAAGCGCTGGCCGATAGCCCGGAATTGATCAATGAAGATCCCTACGGCGAGGGCTGGATTTTCCGGCTCAAGACCACCGCCGCGCTGGACGGTCTGCTGGACGCCGTCGCCTATGAAGCAATTGCCGCCGCCGATGATGAAGACGAGGCGTCGCTGGCCAATCCCAAGCTGATCGATTGATCGGGAGCGCGCCGCTCATGCCGTTTATTCCCCATACCCCGGACGATGTGCGGGCCATGCTGGCCGCTCTGGACGCGCCGACGTTGGCCGCGCTGTTCGACGAAATCCCCCCGGCGCTGCCGATCGGCGAACTGCCGGGGCTGCCCGAGGCTTTGAACGAGTTGCAGGTCAGCCGGCTGCTGGAAGGACGAGCGGCGGATTATCCGCGTCCGTTATGCTTCCTGGGCGCGGGCGCGTATGAGCATCACCTGCCGGCGGCGGTCTGGGACATCGTGGGGCGCGGCGAATTCTACAGCGCCTATACCCCCTATCAGCCGGAAGCCAGCCAGGGCACGCTGCAAGTGCTCTACGAATACCAGAGCATGATGGCGGGGCTAACCGGGCTGGCGGTGTCCAACGCCTCGCTGTACGACGGCGGTTCGGCGCTGGCAGAGGCGCTGCTGATGGCGGTGCGCGCCAACCGCAAGTCGAAATCGAAGCGGGTGCTGGTTCCGCACAGCCTGCATCCGTTCTACCGGCGAACCGTGCAGGCCATCGTTCATAACCAGGATCTGGAACTGGTGGAACTGGCCTACGATCCGGCGGGCGGACATACCCCACTCGCGGCGCTCGCCCCTCATGCCGGACAGGATTTCGCCGCGCTGGTCATCCCGCAGCCCAACTTCTTCGGGGTGCTGGAGGAGGTGGACGCGCTGACCGATTGGGCGCACCAGCAAAACGCGCTGGCGGTTGCGGTGGTCAATCCCACGGCGCTGGCGATTCTTAAACCACCGGGCCAGTGGGGCAAGACCGGCGCCGACATCGCCTGCGGCGACGGCCAGCCGCTGGGTGCGCCGCTCAGTTCCGGCGGGCCGTACTTCGGGTTCCTGTGCTGTCGGCAGGACCTGGTGCGGCAGATGCCGGGGCGGCTGGTCGGGCGCACCGTGGATCTGGACGGCAAATCCGGCTTCACCCTCACCTTGCAAGCCCGCGAACAGCACATCCGCCGTTCCAAGGCCACGTCCAATATCTGCACCAATCAGGGTTTGATGGTTACGGCGGCGACGTTGTATCTGTCGTTGCTCGGTCCACACGGTCTGGAGCAAGTCGCCACCGCCTGTCATGCGAATACGCGGGCGCTGGTGGAACGGTTGACGCGGGTAACGGGAGTGAGCCGGGCGTTTGACCGGCCCGTATTCCATGAGGCGGTATTAAATCTGCCCTGTCCGGTGGGCGAAGTGCTGGACGGATTACTGGCGCGGGGCATTCTCGGCGGCTTTGATCTGAGCGGCGAGTATCCCGAACTGGGGAACGCGCTGCTGATTTGCGCCACCGAAACCCGTGAGGAGAATGATTTACAGCAGTACGCCGAGGCGCTGGCGGCAGTCATTTAACCGGTCTCGCCCGGCGTTGAGAGAGTCGTCGCTGAACAGGGCGGAAGTGTTCAGTCCGCCCTGCTCAATGGGTGCTTAAGCGTGCTTCAGTATAGCAACGAGGGAATGGGAGCATGTCTCCGTCTTACAATCACTCCTACCTGGCTTATCGGATCGCCAGGATTCTCGACCGGGAAGAAAAATTTAAATGACAATTCCAAAACATCCACTTGCTGAAGTGTTTGGTTATCTGACCACGGATTTTTCAGAACGCGCTGTTCGTTATCGCCAAGACAGACTTTGTCCATTCAATAACAAAGTTCCAAATTGCACTAAAGATAAAGCAAAAAACCCTTTGGGCATTTGTAGTATATTCCACAATCACTCTTCTGCAATCACCTGTCCAATTCGATTCCGTGAAGATTGGTTAATCGTGAAGGATGCCGCTAACTTTTTCTTTCCAGAAGGTGCAACATGGAGTTCCTTGACTGAAGTTCGGCTGAACGATACAGATGGAAAATCAGCCGGCAACATCGATGTTGTACTAGTAGCTTATGATGAAAAAGAGCGTATTTATGATTTTGGGGCGCTTGAAATTCAAGCTGTCTATATCTCTGGAAATGTTCGTGAACCTTTTGAGTATTATATAAGCAATCCAGAGAACAATAAAAATATGGATTGGACCAATCAGCCGAACTATCCACGGCCAGACTATCTGTCATCTTCCAGAAAAAGGCTGGCACCGCAACTATTGTTCAAGGGTGGGATATTGAATTCTTGGAATAAGAAAATTGCTGTTGCGCTGCACAAGGGTTTCTATGAAACCCTACCCATTTCAAGGCTAAATCCAGTTTCCAAGAGTGATGGGGATATCGCCTGGTTTGTTTATGATCTCATCTATGACCCTGATTTTAAAAGATTAAAACTGATCAAATCCGATGAGGTCTTCACAAAATTCCAATCCTCTCTGATCAGTATCACGACTCCTCAACCCGGAAAAATAGATGATTTTCTGAAGCTATTGCAGCAAAAACTGGATGATCAGCTTGAGTCAGCGCCTATTAACCAATCTATTGAGAACCCGTTACTATGAATTTCCCACAACAACAGAATCTATTTTCTGATTCCAATACTCTTTTTACCACAGTCAAACCTGTAAACGTCGCGTCGGTGCCGCAACGCAGCCCCTTTCGCTATCCCGGCGGCAAAACCTGGTTTGTGCCGACTTTCAGAAGATGGATGCAATCGTTTGATTATAAACCGGAATTATTGATTGAACCTTTCGGCGGCGGTGGAATTGTCAGCCTCACAGCGCTGTTTGAACACTGGGTTGAAAAGGTCGTCATGGTTGAGATGGATGATGACGTTGCAGCGGTGTGGGAAGCGATAATGGACGGTCATGCTGAGTGGCTGGCTGACCGGATATTACGTTTTGATCTTACCCATGAACATTTGGCGAATGAACTAAAAATCCAGTCTACCGACAATAAACAGCAGGCTTTTCAAACTCTGCTTAAAAACAGAACGCTGCACGGCGGCATACTAGCAGAAGGTTCCGGGCTGCTAAAAAATGGTGAAAACGGCAAAGGCATTAAATCCCGCTGGTACCCGCAAACTCTTGCTAAGCGAATTCTTAATCTGGACACGATCAGGGAAAAGATGACTTTCCTGAAATCAGACGCGCTGGAAATCCTGCCGAATTACGCACAGAACAGACAAGCCGTTTTTTTCATTGACCCGCCCTACACAGCAGGCGGCAAGAAAGCCGGTAAACGCCTGTATCGTCATTGCAATCTCAATCATGAACAGCTTTTCCAGATTGCGGAAACCCTGCAAGGCGATTTTATCATGACGTATGACCATGCTGAGGAAGTCAAAAATCTGGCAAGAGACCACAACTTCCAAATGCGCTTGATTCCGATGAATAATACTCACCATGCCCAGATGTTTGAATTGGTCATCGGGAAAAATCTGGCATGGCTGGATGATTTACAAAAAGTCCATGAAAAGCGACCGGACTACTCAATCGCTATCGTTACCTAGCAAAAAAACCAGTAAGCGTTCAGTCCCCTCTCCCCCAGCCCCTCTCCCGCAAGCGGGAGAGGGGAGTGAACGGTTACAAAAACCACTCTGCAACTATCACCCACTGGGGACAATTCATGGCCAAGCTCACCTTGAAAGGCAACCCGATCAACACCAACGGCGATTTGCCCGCCGTCGGTCAACTCGCGCCCAACTTCAAACTGGTCGCCGCTGATTTGAAGGATGTCACCCTGACCGATTTCGCCGGCAAAAAGAAACTGCTGAACATTGTGCCCAGTCTTGACACTTCGGTGTGCGCGCTGTCCACCCGCAAGTTCAACGAACACGCGAAGGCCCATCCCGACACCGTGATTCTGATCATTTCCGCCGATTTGCCCTTCGCGCAGAAACGGTTTTGCGGCAATGAAGGACTCAGCAACGTGATTACGCTGTCGATGATGCGTTCGCGCAAGTTCGCCAAGGACTACGGCGTATTGCTGGAAGATGGCCCACTGGCCGGTCTGACCGCCCGCGCGGTGGTCGTGCTGGATGAAAATAATAGCGTCCGCTATACCGAACTGGTCCCGGAAATCGCCCAGGAACCGGATTACAACGCAGCGCTGGCGGTATTGTAGTCACGCTGTAATCATTCAGTCCCCTCGCCCCCAACCCCTCTCCCGCGAGTGGGCTGAGGGGAGTGAACGGTGACGTCACGCTATCTGCCTGAACGGGTGTCTTACTCATGCTGATCTTTGACCAATCTCGTCCCGGTCGCCAGGGCGTCATTCCCGCCACCGCGCCCGATGAAGCGTTATCCGACCTTCCCGCGCATCTGCGCCGCACTCAGGCCGCGCCCCTGCCGGAAGTCTCGGAACTTCAGACCGTGCGCCATTACACCCGGTTGTCGCAGAAGAATTTCTCTATCGACACCCAGTTTTACCCGCTCGGCTCCTGCACCATGAAGTACAACCCACGGGTCTGTCACCGGCTGGCCTCGCTGCCCGGCTTTCTCGCCCGCCACCCGCTCGCGCCGGAAAAAATCAGCCAGGGCTTTCTGGCCTGCCTGTACGACTTGCAGGACCTGCTGCGGGAAGTGACCGGCATGGCGGCGGTGTCGCTGACGCCGATGGCTGGGGCGCAGGGCGAATTCGCCGGAATGGCGATGATCCGCGCCTATCACGTCGCCTACGGCGACCACGCCCGCCGTGAAGTTCTCGTACCCGACGCTGCCCACGGCACCAATCCCGCCACCGCCATCATGTGCGGCTTCACGGTGCGGGAAATTCCCACCGACGTTAATGGCGACGTGGACCTGAGCGCATTGCGCCAGGCGGTCGGGCCGCAAACCGCTGGGCTGATGCTGACCAATCCCTCGACCCTGGGCGTGTTCGAGCGGAACATCACCGAAATCGCCGCCATCGTCCACGCCGCCGGCGGCCTGCTTTATTACGACGGCGCCAATCTCAACGCTATCCTCGGCAAGACCCGGCCCGGCGACATGGGTTTTGACGTGATGCACATGAATTTGCACAAGACCTTTGCTACCCCGCACGGCGGCGGCGGTCCCGGCGCGGGTCCGGTGGCGGTCAACGCCCGGCTGGAGCCGTTCCTGCCGATTCCCATCGTGGGCCGGGAGGGTGAGCGTTATCGCTGGCTGAATGAGGGCGACCGGCCGCAAAGCATCGGTCGGCTATCCGCCTTCATGGGCAACGCCGGGGTCATCCTGCGCGCCTACGTTTATGCCCGGATGCTGGGTCGGGCCGGGATGGGCCGGGTCGCTGAATACTCGACCCTGAACGCCAACTATCTGATGGCGGAACTGGCGAAAGCAGGCTTCGATCCCGCGTTTCCGCAGCGTCGCGCCAGCCACGAATTCATCATCACCCTCAAGCGCCAGGCCAAGACCCTGGGCGTGACCGCAATGGATTTCGCCAAGCGCCTGCTCGATCTCGGGTTCCACGCCCCGACCACCTATTTTCCCATGCTGGTGCCGGAGTGCCTGCTGATCGAGCCGACCGAAACCGAATGCAAGGAAGAACTGGATGCCTTCGTTGCCGCCATGGCGCAAATCCAGCGCGAAGCCGAGGCCGATCCCGACTGGATCAAGGGTGCGCCGCATCATCGCCCGGTGCGGCGGCTGGACGAAGTGCGCGCCGCCCGCGACATGGATCTGGCCTGGCGGCCGGTCGGCTCCTGAGCGGCGATGGCGTCCCAGAATCAGAAAGGCTGGCGGCGGCTGGTCAACGCCACCGGCTATTCCTGGGCGGGGCTAAAGGCGGCCTGGCGGAACGAGGAAGCGTTCCGCCAGGAGGCGCTGCTCTGCGCCGCGCTGGTTCCCCTGGCGCTGTGGCTGGGCCACAGTGCAGTGGAGCGGGCGCTGCTGATCGGCAGTCTGCTGCTGGTGGTGATCGTCGAGTTGCTTAATACCGGCATCGAGGCGGCCATTGACCGCATCGGCCTGGAACGCCACGAACTGTCGGGGCGGGCCAAGGACATCGGCTCGGCAGCGGTCTTCGTGGCGCTGCTCAACGCCGGGGTGGTGTGGCTGCTGATTCTGCTGGCCTGAACCCGCCGGCCAGTCGCTCCAGATGCAGCGCCAGCGCAGCCGATTCGGGACGGACGCCGTGCGGAACCACGCCCAGCAGCGGGGCGTTCAGGCGGGCTTGCAGGGTGTCCAGATTGGCCTCAAACCGCGCCATGGCCGGATCGAGCCGGTTGGCGACCCAGCCGGCGAACGGCAAACCGCGTCGCTCCATCGCTTCAGCGGTCAGCAGGGCGTGATTGAGGCAGCCCAGGCGCATTCCCACCACCAGCACCACGGGCAAGGCCAGAGCCTGTGCCAAATCCGCCGTGTCATAGCGCTCGTCGATGGGCACTCGAAAGCCGCCGACCCCTTCTACCCACACGACATCCGCCAGTTGCCGCAGCCGCTCCAGGGCTTGGCAAATGACGTCCATCACGATGGGCCGGCCTGCTTCGGCGGCGGCGATATGCGGGGCGATGGGCGGGTCGTAGAGATAGGGATTAACCCATTCCAGCGGCGGCGCAAGAGCGCTGGCCGCCAGCAGTTGCGCGACATCCTCGTTGCGCCCATCGGCCTCGACGCCAGCGGCAACCGGTTTCATGCCGACGGCGCGCCAACCGCGCTGGCGGGTCGCGTGCAGCAGAGCGCAGGTGATGAACGTTTTGCCGACGCCGGTATCGGTGCCGGCGACGAAAAAGGCGCTGGAGTTCATGGCCGGGTGGCGACCAGCCAGACCGCATCGTAAGTCAGCGGCAGTCCCGCCGGTTCCCGCAGTCGTTCGTAGCGGGCGGCGATGGCCTGCCACGCGCTGCGGCTGAGCGGCGTCGGCCGGCGCTGTTCCACTTCCCGCGCGCCGACCGCTTTTACACTGCGCAACAGGGTGCGCACGTCCGGGTAATGGCGGCGCACCGGTTGCCGCTCCCAAACCCGCACGTTCCAGCCACGGGTCCGGCAAGCGGCCTGTAGCGACTCCGGCGATGGAATCGTCAGCACATGGCTGTAATCATCCAGATCCGCGAAGACCTGACGCAATTCGGGAAAATTGTCCGCACCCAGGGTCGCCACCGCCAGCCAGCCGCCCGGTTGCGACACCCGCACCGCCTCGGCCAGACAGTGCTGTGGATCATTCCACTGCCAGGCCAGACTCGACCAGTAGCCGCCGAAACTGCCGTTCGCAAAGGGCAAGGCTTCGAGATCGGCGCAAATCGCCCGCGCGCCCGGATGTTGAATGCACGCTATCGTCAGCATCGCCGGCGCGAAATCCAGCAGAACCTGTTCAGCCTTGGGCCAGCGGTGCGCCAGCCAGCGCGCGCTATAGCCGGTGCCGCAACCCGCGTCGAGGATGGCGTCGGGATTCAGGTCGCCACCGGTTTGGGCCAGATACGCGGCCAGGCGGTCGGAGACTTCCCGCTGCACCCCGGCTGCGGCGTCGTAGGTGGACGCGGCCTGGTTGAAAGCCTGACGGATGCGCTGTTTAGGGGGCAGGATCGGAGAGGAAATAAACATCGACTGGAAACCATCACGAAAAATTTATTGCGGATTTTTGTCTTTTTTAATACGCACCCTGCTGTTTTTTTTTGATGCGCTCCCCGATGGCTGGAATCTGAAAAAGCCACTGAAACTGCTGAGCATTTTCGCTCCGCCCTCCCCGGCGCGGGGGAGAGCAGCCAGCGGCAATGGGCGACCCCGCGCGGGAATCCCCAGCTAACGATGCCGGCCCCCGCGCGCGGTCGGCGCCCGCTCTTCATTGACCTTGAGGCGCTGGCCGCGTAATTCCTGGCCGTTGAGTGCGCCAATAGCAGCGCGCGCCTCGTGGCCCTCCATCTTCACAAAACCGAAGCCGCGACAGAGACCGGAAAAAACATCACGGGTCAACCGCAGCCCATGCACCCGCCCGTAGGCGGCAAATAAATCGGTGACTTCCTGTTCGGTAGCATCCGAAGGCAAATTACCAATAAACACAGTCTTCATGCGGGGTCTCCTGTAGTCGCGACCCGCTAGGTCTCATTGAGAGTGAAAATGGCGTCCAGCCGAAGCTCCGGATACGGTATCCAGGCGCACGGGCCGCCATGACGAGGATGCCGTCGTGAGCCGCTCTCCCATCGGCGGCACGGCGCGGCAGGGCTGATGACGCTGGACGCCGCGAAACGGCGAAGCCTTTGACCACGGACAACGGCGATTGATGGCCCGGCGCTTGCGGAACCGGCCGGCCAGCCATCAGATCCAGAGAAACCAATGACATTCACAGCTCCCAAACCCGCCTGCCCATACGGAGCGCATGGAACCGGTCCAGACGGAAGATTTGAAAATCAGAGAGTAATTGGGAAACCCCGGCAGGGGTAAGTCACGGCGGGTTTGCGGAAGGAACAGAGGGTCAGTTGATCTGCTGGCGACAATTCCGGGCGGAACAGTGGGAACCTCGGGAACGCGAGCCGGATCGCGCCGCGACAAACTCAGCGCCGAATGTACCACAAGGCGCGCGATTTGCCTAATCGGGCGGGATGCAGCTCGGGGAGCAGGACGCCAGCGCCGGGCGCGGCTATTGAGTCCGGCGTCCTGGGTCACAGCAGACTGAGGCGCGCGTTGATTGCGGCGCTAAGTCGTTGCACCCAGCCGTTGTAGTTGCTGTGAATATTCACGCCGTCGTAATTCAGGTTGATGCTGTCGCGGTAAAGGATGCTGTACGTGGTCCGATCATACGGAATCTCGACCTGAGCCATGTGGTCGCGCACCTCCAGCGTGCCGATAATCAGGCCGGGCCGGACCGCCTTCATCTGCCAGCCTTGCGCCGCGCCCGCTTGCAGAATGGCGGCCCGCACATCGCTCAGGGCGTAACTGCGCGTGCTGGTGGTGACTGGCGCGCCCGTGACGTTGTAGACCGGGTTGCTCCGGCAACCCACCAGCGCTAGCACCAACAAACCCATCAGCGCCAGCCCTGCATTAAATCTCATGTTCATGATTCTCCCCCTTCAGCTCCGTTGTCGCTCGGCAACCGTAAAGGTAGTAGCCGCAGGGAACGCAGTAAACCCAGCGGGTACAGACCCCGCCTTAACAGCGACCACGCCACCAGATCTACGATGCGCAGCGTATCCCGCCAGGGTCGATAATGGCTGGGGCGACCTTGAGCGAGATAGATCGTTGCAATGGCGACCACCCGTGGGTAGCGGCACTGGCGACCCGCCTGCATCAGCAGGGCGCTTTCAAAAGCGAAACTGCGCTGGCCCGGTTCAGGTCCAGTCGCCCGGCGCAGGAACTCAGCCGGATACAGCCGAAAGCCGGACTGGGTATCGGTGATCGGGCAACCGGCCGCCCAGGACACCCAGAAATCGGCCATGCCATTGGCAAAGCGCCGCAACCGGGGCGCGGCTTCGCGGCATTCCAGGCGGGCGGCGATGATGGGGCAGCCGGGCCAGTGCTGGTGGGCTTCCAGCAGTTGCGGAATATCCTCGGGCCGGTGCTGACCATCGGCATCCAGGGTGATGACCGCTGTCGCACCCTGCTCTACCGCGATTTGCATCCCGCGCCACAGGCTGACGCCCTTGCCCTGGTTATCCGGCTGGCGCACCACCACCGCGCCCGCTGCTTCGGCTTGCGCGGCGGTGGCGTCGCAGGAACCATCGTCCACCACGAACACCCGCTCCACCTGTTGCCGGGCGCGGCGCACGATATCGGCAATAGTTGCGGCTTCGTTGTAGGCGGGGATGACGACAGAGAGGGTCACAGGCGACGCTCAGACGATGCCGCCGTTGAGACCGATGATTTGGCCGGTCAGGTACGCGGCCTGTTCGGACGCCAGAAAGCCGACCAGATCGGCGACTTCATCCGGCGTTCCCGCGCGCCGCATCGGCACCAGGGTTTTGATGGTCGCCGCGTCGAATACCGCTTCGGTGGCTTGCCCCGCGATGAGGCCCGGCGCAACGGCGTTGACGGTGATCCCGCGCGAGGCCAGCTCCAGCGCCAGCGCTTTGGTCGCGCCGTGCAGGCCGGCCTTGGCGGCGGCGTAATTGGTTTGGCCGCGATTGCCGGTCATACCGGCCAGTGAGGAGATGTTGATGATCCGGCCCCAGCGGGTGGCGATCATCGGCAGCAACAGCGGTTGGGTCACGTTGAAGAAGCCGTGCAGGCCCACGTTGATCACCCGCCGCCACTGCGCCGAAGACATGCCCGCCATGGGCGCATCGTCATGAATACCGGCGTTGTTGACCAGCACCTGAATCGGCCCGGCAGCGAGTAGTTCGGCCAGGATGCGGCGGGTCTGGTCTTCATTGGCGATATCGAACACGGTCATTTCCGCCGAACCGCCCGCCGCCCGAATCGCGTCCACTATCGCCGCCGCCCGCTCAGGATGTTGGCAGGCGTGAACGATGACCGGCAACCCGTCGCGCGCCAGTCGCCGGCAAATCGCGCCGCCGATGTCGCCACTGCCGCCGGTAACCAGCGCCCGCTTCACGGTGTGGCCTCCACGCTCAGGGTTGTGTTCTCATCAACGGCTAGCACCGCGCGTCCCCGCAAGCGTCTGGCGATGGCGCACAGCAGCGGTAAACCGCGCGCGGCGGGATTGCCAGCGCGCAGGCGTTCCAGATCGGGGTCGTCCAGCCGATCCGCCGGTTCGTTGGTCGCACTGGGTCCCAGTCGCAGCAGCGCCAGCCGGTTGACCATCGCCGTCGGATTCAGTAGCAGCGCCACGGCGAACGGCGCGACGATTTTGCGGCGCTCGGCCAACGGAAAGGGCAGCGGCTGATCGTAGACGACCAGCAGCACGCGCGCCTGGTCCGCCCAAGCCAGCGCCGCCGCTTCCCGCAGACCAGCGGCGAAACTGCCGTCGTAGGCGGACAGACTGAGCGAGGGTTGCATACAGCCCATGGCAATCGCCCAGTAACCGGCTGGGGTGTTATGGACCGATTGATGAAAATGGGTCGGCGACACCGGCCGATCCGGCTGGGTCAGCGCCACGCAGATTTTATCCAGCACCTCGCTGTCGCCGCCCGAGGAGGCGAACACCGTGCGGATCGTGCCTGCGTCGAGATCGATCTGCGCCATCGCTTCCTGCGCAACCTGGAGCGCCAGCCGAACTGTGGCGGTGACGCGCCGCCGCTCGTTGGCCGGCAGCAGGGTGGCGATAGTCGCCGGCATCGGTTCGGCGATGTAGGGCTGTTGGCCAGCGAGCACCGCCTGGCTGGCTGGCCAACCGGCCAGACCCGGCGCCATGAGGCCCACGGCTTCCACGGCAAGCGGATTCATATGTTCCCCCGTCCGAACAGCAGGCTGCAATTGGTGCCGCCGAAGCCGAAGGAGTTGCTCAGCGCCGTCCGCAGCACGCTTTCCCGATTCTCCAGCACCAGGCCCGCGCCCAGTTTTGGGTCGCGCTGACGGGTATTGAGCGTGCCGGGAATCAGACCATGCTCCAGGCAGAGGCGAACGAAAATGGCTTCGGTGATACCCGCCGCACCCAGGGTGTGGCCGGTCCAGCCCTTGGTGGAACTGCACGGCGTGTCCGGCCCGAACACTCGCGCGACCGCCCGATCCTCGGCGGCGTCGTTTAACGGCGTGGCGGTGCCGTGCAGGTTGATGTAATCCACCTGTTCTGGCGCAATCTCCGCCCGCGCCAGCGCCTGTTGCATCGCCAGCGCCGCCCCTGCTCCTTCGGGATGCGCGGCGGTCATGTGCCAGGCATCGCTGCTTTCGCCGTAACCGAGCAGCAGGACGCGATCGTCGCCGGGTTCAGCCCATTCCAGTAGCGCGAAACCCGCCGCCTCGCCGACGTTCAAGCCATCGCGTTCGATATCCCAGGGCCGGCAGGGCCGGGTGGACGCCAGCCCCAGGGCATTGAAGCCATACAAGGTGGTCAGGCACAGGCTGTCCACCCCGCCGACCACGGCGGCGTCGCAAAACCCCGCCCGCATCTGACGCCAGGCGGATGCGAACGCCTTGGCGCTGGAGGAACAGGCGGTGGAGATCGCCATGGCCACGCCGCTCAAACCCAACCAGCGCCGGGTAAAATCCGCTGCCGAGAATACGTTGTGGGTATGCGGGTAATCGAAGGTCGCCAGCAAACTCCCGGTAATGGGATCGCACTGGCGATAGGCGTGTTCGGTCGCGCCGATGCCGGAGGTGCTGGTGCCGATGAACACGCCGATGCGGTCGGGACCGTAGCGGTCGCGGGCCTGGCGCACCGCCGCGCCGAACCCGTCCTGTTCCAGACCCAGCCGCGCCAACCGGTTGTTGCGGCAATCGAACGGCGCGAACTCGCCGCGCAAGGGTTCCTCTTCCAACCCCGCGACCGGTCCGATCCAGGTGTTTAGATGGGTATCCTCGAAATCGCAGAACCGCAGCCCGCTTTCGCCGCGCCGCAGTGCGTCCAGCGAGGCCGCGACGCCGCGTCCGAGGGCATTGGTCAGGGTACAGGCGGCAATCGCCAGCGGCTGGATCGCCATGCGGTCAACTCATCTTCGTCAGCAAAGGTCGGGCCGCCACCAGGGCAGCGATGAAACTGGCGGCTACGCCCAAGCTCACGGTCAAGCCGATGGCCCGCAGCGCCGGCAGCGCGGAAAGCGAGAGCATACCAAAAACGGTCAAGGCCGAACCGCAGCACACCAGCAGCGCATGCAGGGTGCGGCGGCGCGAATCCGGATCAGCTCCGGGCCGGCTGAAGAACAGCCCGTAATCGACGCCGATCCCCAGCACCAGCAGCAGCGCGACCAGATGGAACAGCGATAGCCGTTCGCCCAGCGCCAGCAGCGCCGCTACGGTGAACACCAGCGCCAGCCCCACCGGCAAGAGCGCAGCGGCGACTCGTCGCCACGAGCGTAGTCCCAGCCAGACCACTGCCACGATCAGCGCCGCGCCCCAGGCCAGCCGAATCAGCGTCGCTTCGCGGAAACCGGCCACCAGCCGATTGGTTTCCGCCCGCAGGTCCAGATAGTACGCCCGGCTGGATTCGTCTTGCGGTAAATCGGCGGCCAGCGCTCGCGCATCCCGCACGCCGCTCAGCGGCAGCAGCGCGGTCCAACCCCGCTCGCCGGGAAACAGCAGCGCGTTGACCCGCGTTCCCAACAGCGTGTCACGCAAGTCCTCGGGCCGCAGCGGCGGCGCGGTGCGCGCGGCGGCAACGGCATCGAGAAACGGCGCGAACAGTCCCGGCTTGAACGGCAACCCTTCCAGCGCGGCGTTCAGGTTGGCGGTCAGCGTCGCCGCATCCGGCAACGAGGCTTGACGCTGCTGCTGCGTCTGGGCGCTGGGCAGATAGCGCATCGGGCCGTCGTAACCCGCCAGCACACCTTCCTGCTGGCGACGATCCAGATAAGCCGCGATGGTTTCGCCGTGGCGCAGGGCGGTTTCCGCGTCCGGCGCAGTGATCGCGATCAAATGACCGACTTCCGGGGCGCCCAGCGCAGTGCGCAATTCCTGATCGAGCCGCAACAGTTCGCGCGGCACCGGACTGAGCGCGGCCAGATCGTTTTCCCACAGCGCCGGGGCCTTGCCGATCAGAGCCAGCAAGATCAGCGCCCCGCACCCGCCCAGCGCCAGCGCCAGCCGGGGCCGGGGTTGCAACGCCCGGTCCGCCCAGGCACCGATAGCGGTCGGTCGCGGCGGCGTCCAGTCCGGCGGCAGCAGCGCCGGCAACAGCCAGCGGGTGGTCGCCACGGCGGCGGCGATGCCGGCGACGGTGAACACGCCCAACTGGCTCAAGCCGGGGAAATCGGCGTCGAGCATCGCCAGGCAACCCAGCATCGTGGTCGCCACGCACAACCGCAAGGTTGGCCACAACTGGCGCACCGTGTCCGCCACGGTGTCCGCCGCCCGTCGATGGCTGAACAGGTAGGTGGGATAATCCAGCGTCTCCCCGAGCAGGGTCATGCTGAACGCCAGGGTGATGAGGTACATCTTCCCGAAGATCAGGTCCACCGCCGCCGCGCCAGCGAGCAACGCCGCCAGCATCGGCAGCGCACCGAGCCAGACCGTGCGCGCCGAGCGGTAGACCCGCAGCAGAATCAGCACCACCGCCGCCAGCGCCAGCGTACTGAGCACCTCCGCCTGGGCATGGATCGTGTCCGCCGCCAGCGTCGCCAGCACGCCGGGACCGCTCATCGCCAGTTGTACGCCGGTCCCCGCACTGGCGGCGGCGAACGCCGCGCGAATCGCCGTCACCGCTTCGCGCTGGGCGGCGAGGTCGTAACCCGAAGCACGGGTTTCGACCAGCAGCAGCGCGCGGTCGCCGTCCGGCGCGAACCAGACGCCCAGCCGCTTGGCCGGTTCGCGCAAACCGCTCCGCCACTGTTTTAGCAGCGTCAGCAGCTCGCCGGTTGGGTCGCCAGCCAGCCAGCGTTTCTGGAACACCGCCAGCGGCGACTGCAATTCCGCCAGGCGCTGTTGCAACCCGGCGCGTAACCCTTCCACCGTGAAGCGTTCCGGGGCGACGGTGGGACTGAGTAGATAGCGGTGGGCGAACAGGGTTTGCAATTCCGCGTCGGGCAGAGCGTCCGCGCCATTGGCGACCCGGGCGAACCAGCCGCTGGCCCGCAGCCGTTCCGTCAGCCGCTGGCTGACGGCGGCGCGTTCGGCTTCCGCATCGCCGGCCAAGCCGAGCAGAATCAGCCGGGTGGTGGGTCCGCTGCGCAATTGTTCCAGCAGCAGTTCCGCTACCGGATCGGTGCGGGAGGCGAACAGGCTCAGGTCGGCGGCGACCGGCGTGGTCAGCACGATCCAGCCGCAGCCCAGCGCGGCCAGCAGCCACAACAGCGGAATGGACCAGCGGCGCATGAGCACGGCTTCAGCGTGGCGTAATCGTCATGAAAGCGCGGTCGCCATCCGGCTCCAGCGTCTCCATGCTGACGATCCGCCCGTTCTGGCCGCGCAGCACGATGGCGGCGACGTAGCGCTGGGCGTCCGCATCGCGGGGCGTCAGGCGCAGGCTCCAGTCGGCGGGCGTTCCCTGCAACTCCAACTGGTAATAACGCTCCAGCGCCGCCCGGTCGCCAGCCTGGGCAGCGCGAATCGCCTCGACGAAAGGACGCAGTTGCGGATAACCGTTGAGATCGAACTGCCGACGACCGGCATCCGGCGTTTCGACCGTCAGCCAGTGGCCGTCGGCCTCGTAATCCTCTAGGCGCGGGCTGAGGGTCCGCTTGCGCAGAAAATCGGGAGCGCGGTAGTAAAGCACGCCAGTGGCGACCAGCGGTGCATCCAGCATCGACAGGGTTTTTTCCTCCCGGAATGTCGCTTCCACCGCCGGCACCGCCGCCAGCGCCCGCATGACCTGAGACAGCGCGTCGTCGTCGGCTATGCCCGCCAGCGGCCAGCCCGCCAGTAGCAGCCACGCCCAGCGGTTCATGCACAGTCTCCGGCTTTAGGTTGCGGCGCGATAGTGATTCGGGCTTCCGCCAATACCTGGCCGGCGGCGCTGACCTGGATCGCATAAATGCAATAGGCGGCGTCGCCCAGCAGCCGGCGGGCGGCGACCTCCAGCGGCGCATCCACCGCTGCCAGGTCGGCGGCGAACCAGCGCGCGTCGCGCAACGCGGCCAAATAGCCGGCCGGGGCGGTTTGCCCTGCCGCCTGGGCGCGCAAACCGCCGTGAATCGCCGCCGCCTGGGCGCCGTACTCGCAGGCATGCAGCATCGCCAGCCGGCCCTGCCGACGCAGCGGGTTGGCGGGGTCGCGATGGGTCTGGGTCACGCATACGATGCTGTCCTCGTCCCAGGCGGTCACGGCCTCCAGCAGGCACATGGCGCCGGCGTGGGAAATCAGGGTTTGAATTTGCGCCGTGTCGAGCCGCATGGTGCCACGCGCTCAGGTGATCCGCGCCAGGCTGTGGCGGTTGTGGGTCCAGCGCGACCAGGCCCTGCCCACTTCGTACCAGTGCAGGTACCAGGCTTCCAGACCGAGCCGCCACAGCGTCAACGGGGTGAGGCGCAGGTGGTCCTCGGCGGCGCACAGCACCGGTTGCAAGTCCAGGCCACGCGCCAGCGCCTGACTGCGAGCCAGGTGATAGCGACTCGTTACCAGCACGAAGGGCCGCGCGCCATCCTCGGCCAGCAAGCGCCGCGCCTGGCGCAGGTTTTCGAGCGTATTCAAGGACTGGTCCTCGATGAACAAATGGACCGCCGGAAGCCCGAGTTCGCATAGAAATTCCCGGCCGCGTTCGGCTTCGCTGACGCTGCCGCCAGTGTGGCCGCCCACCACCAGAATCCGCCGCCGGGGATCGGCGTGGTGCAGCGCAGCGGCGCGGCGCAGGCGGCGAGCGTAGCCGGGCGCGACCTGGTCGTGGATCAACCGCGCGCCCAGCACCACGATCCAGTCCCCATCCACTCCGGCAACCGGCGCGTCCCGCGCAATGCGCCAGACCCGGCGCAGCAGCCACAACCCACTCAAACCCAGAGTCGCCAGCAGCAGCAGATTCGACAACGCCAGCATCGCCAGGCCATCCCAGCCCATGCCCAGTTGCCGGGCGAAGCGCCGGGATGTCGGTCCTCCGTTCACGCCTCTTCCCCCCAGTAATCATAGAAATTGAACCAGTTGTAGGGCGCGAGGCGGGCGTAATGTTCCAGCCGGTCGGCGTAACGTTGGATCCAGACCGTCAGTTGTTCCTGGCGGTGGCGTCGGTCCAGCGCGATCCGTTCCGCCAGGGGTTCGAAATGGATTTCGTAGCGATGGCCGCCCCGATACAGACCGAAGAACAGGATCACGGGGCAACCGATCAGCGCCGCCAGCAGCAGCGGTCCGGCGGGAAACGCCGTCTCCCGGTCGAAAAACCGGACATGCGCCGACTTTTCGCCCGCTGTCACCCGATCCCCGAGCACGCCGACCATGCAACCCCGCGCCACGTTTTCCTGAACCTGGAGCAGGGCATCCGGCTCGCCGATGGGGATGATTGCCTGAGCCAGCGCCGGATTCAGCGCGTTGAAAACTCCGGTAATGCCCCGGTTATGATCGGTGTTCATCAAAATTTTAATCGGAAAATGCCGCAGGTTGACGCCGATGGCCCGCAATGCCTCGAAGCTGCCCAGGTGCGATCCCAGCAGCAGACAACCCTGCCCGGACGCGGCCTGCTCCACGATCAACCGGTCGCCGAAAATTTCGATGGTAAACGGTTGCAACCGCCCGGTCAGAAAATACACCCGATCCAGAAGAGTCGCAGCGAAACAGTGGATGTGGCGAAACACTTCCCGACAGCCTGGCTCGCGGCCCAGCGCCCGCTGCAGGAACAACTGTGATCCGCGCCGCGCCGCCGTGGCGGTCGCCAGGAAGTACAGAGTAATGGGATACAGCAGAGCGCGGCCCACCGGCCGGCCGATATGCAAAGCGATCCACAGAATCAGCCGCAATACCAGCGGGTTGCCCCGCTCCGGCAGCCGCGCCCAATTCTGGCTCATGCGGAGCGTCCTGCTCTGGGCGCGACCGGGGCGGCGTCACAGTAGCCCATCGCTTCGTCCGCGCCCTTCTCGATCAGAAGCGCGCCGGCGTCCAGCGCCGCCTGTCGGTCGTGCGCCCAAACCGCTTGATCGGACTGCTCCAGCAACCGATCCAGGCGCACGAAGTGAAAACCGCGCGCCCGCAACCGATGGATGGTCAGTTGCGCGGTGGTGAGCACCCGCCGGGGTTCAAAGCGCGGCATTCCATAATAGAGTTCGTGCAGCAGGAGGATCGAACCGTTGCGCGCCCGCCGAACGATCCGGGCCGCGATACGCTCGGGATCACGGTAAAGACCCTCAAGGCCGCGCACATCCCAGGCGACGCTGCGGAGCTGCAATCGTTGTAATACATCGGCCAAATGCGGGCGCGACACCCCGGCCGGGGTTCGCACGAAACGCGGCGGCTGACCCAGAATATCGGCGAGGGTCCGGTTAGCCGCCGCAAATTCGGTGAAGAGCCGCCCGGTGGAGGAAACCGTCCAACCATAACCATGGCGGTCGGAGTGATTGCCGATCAGGTGACCGTCCGCCGCCGCTTGCGCGACCAGAGCCGGATAGCGCCGCGCCGCTTCGCCTACGAAAAAGAACGCGGCGGGTATCCGTTCGCGCCGCAGCAACTCCAGCAGGAGCGGAGTCGTGGCGGGATCGGGACCATCATCAAAGGTCAACGCCACCCCTGGCCGGTCGGTTGGCCCGCGCCGCGCCGCGCGCAGGTAGAAATCCAGACGCGGTGTCAACGAACCTGCCGTCAGGAGCACGACATAACCTCCACCCAGACTCATCACCGCACCGGCCTGGTGCGAACTGCTCTCCACCAGCGCCAGGATTAGTCCCAGCGCAATCAACACGCCCACGGTACTCCAGGCAAATCGGCTCATCGCTACCCATTGGAAATGGCGGCAATAACCATCCCACTTTCCCGGTCTGGCACGAAAAGGGATCCTCGGTCAAACCAGCGTTCAGCAGGTGCGCGATTGCGCGATGTGCTGGCTCAGCGCCCGCAGCGAGGCGAAAATACGCCGGTTGTCCTGGTCCTCGGAGCGCAGTTGAAAGCCATAGGTTTTGGAAATCGCCAGCGCCAGCTCCAGCGCGTCGATGGAGTCCAGGCCCAGCCCCTCGCCGAACAACGGCTCCTCCGGTTGGATGTCTTCCGGTTGGATGTCTTCCAGATGCAGGGTCTCAACCAGCAGTCGAGCCACCTCCAGCTCGAACGGCGAGAGAGCGTCCATTTGCGACCTCGTGAGGATGGGATGAAATACTGATCAGCGGCAACGCTATCAGGGTTTGCAAATTCGTCGTTAAACTATACCATGCCTCACGGTCAAAACTCGCAACTGTCCAATTTTTCAGCATAAATGCCTATCAAACCGCCATCTTGCCCCGGACTGGGCGGATTCGCGCGACCCCACCGAATGACGCCCTTTACCGTTTTTTATTGCGATGATGCGCACGCCGGAACCTGGTTGAACGATGACCGTTTGCTGGCGCTGATCCGGTTTGACTCGCCAGAGCCGTTCCCCGCAGACCCGCGCGTTTGCACAATCCCCCTGCCCGAACGGGGTGACGGCGCGACCGCCGAGGTCTGGCTCGGCGTGGAGCCGGCGCAAACCGGCATTCGGGAAGGCGTACATTACGCCGATAACGGCGACGCCCTGTTCCTGCACCTCCATCTGGACGAACCGGCCCCGGATGCCTTGAATCTCCTGACCGCCACCGCGTATGAACAACTGTTCGCGGCGGCCCGCGCCCGAGGTTATCCGTGCCTGCTGCGGATTTGGAACTACTTCCCCGCTATCAACCAGAACGCCGGCGGCCTGGAGCGGTACCGCGCGTTTTGCGTGGGCCGGCACGCGGCCCTGCGGGCGGAACGGGCGGAACTGGAAACCCACCTGCCGGCGGCCTCGGCCATCGGAACCCGGCAACCCGGCCTGCGGCTGTACGCGCTGGCCGCCCGGGATGCCGGCTGGCAAATCGAAAATCCCCGTCAGATCAGCGCCTTCCATTATCCGACCCAGTACGGCCCGCAAAGCCCTTCCTTCTCGCGGGCCATTCTCAAACGCTGGGGCGAGCGGGATCATCATCTCTACCTTTCCGGCACCGCCAGCATCGTCGGCCATGCCAGCCAGCACTACGGACTGATGGCGCAACTGGACGAAACCCTGCTGAATCTGGAGGCGCTGCTGGCCGAAGCCCACCGGCGAGCGGCGGCGCTGCGTCCGGTGCTGCTGCGGGTGTACGTGCGGCCGGACCTCGATCCGGCGCCGGTGCGCGAACGGATCGCCCAGGCGTTCGGGCCGGACACGCCGCTGCTGTTTCTGTGCGCCGACATCTGCCGCCAGGATTTGCTGATCGAAATTGAAGGACTGGCGACCAGCGCCGCTCCGTGAACCGTCTCAGGACATCGCCCCGTGAAACCCGACCCACCGCTTAAACCACATCCGGCGCTGACCGACTACTACCCCGATTTGGCGCAACGGCCCGCCTTCGTGCAGGGGCTGTTCGACCGCACCGCCCGCCACTACGATTACATCAACCGGCTGCTGTCGTTCGGCTCCGGGAGCGGATACCGCCGCCGGGCGCTACTGCGGGTAGGCTTACGTCCCGGCATGACCGTGCTCGATGTCGCCACCGGCACGGGGCTGGTGGCCCGGCAGGCGCTGGCCATCACCGGCGATCCCCAATCGGTCATCGGGCTGGACGTGAGCGCCGGAATGCTGGCCGAGGTGCGCCGGCTGTTGGGCATTCCGCTGATGCAGGGTTTGATGGAGCGGTTGCCGGTGGCCGACGCCTGTTGCGATCTGGTCAGCATGGGCTACGCGCTGCGCCACGTCGCCGACCTTAACGCCACCTTCCGTGAGTTTCACCGGGTGCTGCGGCCGGGCGGCGCGCTGCTGATCCTGGAAATCACCCGGCCCGCTCATCCCGTCAAGCGCGCCCTGCTCAAGTTCTATCTGGGATGGCTGGCGCCGCTGCTTGGTCGGTTGACCACCGGCCAGCGGGATATGCAAACCCTGATGCACTATTACTGGGACACCATCGAACACTGCGTCCCGCCCGAAACTATCCTTCAGGCCATCCGCACCGCTGGCTTCACGGAAGCGGGCTGCCACATCCAGTTTGACCTGTTCCGCGCCTATTTCGGCCGCAAGCACGACGGCGCCGAACCGGCAGGCGGTTAGCCGTCAGCGCGGACGACCGTCAGGTAACCCTGGGCGAGCGTTTGACCGTCGTCCCGGACGCACACGAACCGGATACCTCGGGCGCCGGATTCGGTAAACCGGATAGTGAAAGGCTGTTCCGGCCGCAGCGGCGCCAGGAACTTGACTACCGGCAGTCCGACGCCCCGGCTCTCCGGTCGCCAACCCTCGAATGCGCGCACCACTTCTTCCAGAATCACCACGCCCGGCACGATGGGATTGCCGGGAAAATGCCCGGCCAGGCTGGGATGATCGGCGGCGATTACGCAGCGGGTTTCAGGATTCATGGGGAGTCGTGGCGGAAGGGCGCAGTCGGGCAACCAGCGCCAGCAGGGCTTCCCGCGTGACCTTGCCGGTGTCGTTGCGCGGCAGAGCGGCTACCTTGACGAGCGGCCGGGGCAGAAACACCGGATCGAGGCGCTGGGCCAGCGCGGCGAGCAATTGCCGTTCGCTCAATCCCGGCGCGACCACCACCGCCAGCAACCGCCGGACTTCGGTTCCAGCACCGTCCGGCGCGATGAACACGCCCTCCATGACCCCTTCAATATCGTTGAGTTGATGATTGAGATAGCCCAGCGAGGTGCGCTTGCCGGCGATGTTGACCAGATCCTCCCGACGACCGAGCAGCTTGAATTCGTCCGCGCTGCATTCCTGGATCACGTCGTTCAGGGCTACGGGTTCTGGTAAATGCGCCCCGGACAGCCAGCCGTCGCGCAGTTGAAAACCGTCATACAGTCGCCAGCGCTCGCCGTCCAGGGTGCGGCGGCTGGCGATGGAGCCGGCCTCAGTGCAGCCGTAGATTTCCAGCACCGGCGCGGCGAACAGCGCCTCGGCCTGGGCGGCGAGCGGCGGGGCCAGGGGCGCGGTGGCCGAGATCAGGAACCGGGTCTTTGGCCAGCGCAGACCGGCCTGGACACAGGCTTGCAGATGAACCGGCGTCGTCACCAGCACACGCGGCGCCGGCAGGGCGTCCAGCGCGGCGCGCACGTCGTCGGGGAAAAACGGTCGCCCGCCATGGACGCTGATTCCGCTGATCAGCGGCGCCATGATCGAGGTTTCCAGGCCGTACATGTGTTGCGGCGGCACGGTCGCCACGAGCGTCATGCCCGGCGCGAAACCGAAGCGTTGCCGCGCCTGTTCCGCGCCGCTGACCAGTTCCCCCCAGGTTTTGGGATTGGGTTTGGCGCGGCCGGTGCTGCCGGAGGTGAAGGCCATCGCCATGACCTGATCGGCGGGCAATTCGGGCGCGGCGGGAAGGGTCTGATTTGCGGTATCCGATCCCAGCCAGGATCCGAGGTCGTCGTCCGCGATCCGGGCGTTGTCGGGATAATCCTCGGCCAACTGGCGCAGGTGCAGGCTGGCGCGGCTGGACGGCAACAAGCTGGTCTGGCCGTTTACGCCCACGGCGGCGAACGCGACCAAGAACCGGTAGCGGTCCTCGCATAGATTGAGGATGAAACGTGCAGGCGGCAGGCAGCGGGCGACGCCGGCGACATGGCGCAGAAAAGTCGCGCGGCTGATGGGTTGCCCCTGCTTCCAGGCGATGGGCGCATCGGGCGCGGCCCGTGCAAGCAGGGGGAGTCGGGTGGGGATCATGACATGCGAATTTAGCAGAACGGGGCAGCACACCCTGTGTTTCTGTTCAGGCCAGTCCCAGCAGCCGCGCCGCCAGCGGCAGCACGAGATCGGCCCGCGCCGGATCCACCCCGGTTTCAACGGTCGCCGCCGCGCGCGTCGCCCCATTGCGTTTGACCCGCTCGCCGAGCTGGCGACGCTCCGGGGCCGGAAAGGCGGCGAAAGTGCGGCGCAGCAGCGGCAACAAGGGCGTAAACGCTTCCCCGTTCAGACCACTCACCCAGTCGTCGAGAATCGCCCATAGCGCGTCGTTATGCAGCAACAGCAGACCGCCGCCCTGTAGAAATCCTTCCAGCCAGGCCGCCGCCTGGGCCGGCTCACCGACCAGCGACAAGGCCAGGCCCATGCGCCGGGCGGTTTCCAGCGGCGGCGCAACCTGTTGCTCAAACAGCAGCCGACAGGCGTAACCGGCCAGCAGGCCGTGTAATCCACTCTGATCGATCAGTTTGCTCAGCGCACCCTGCCAGACGGTGGTCAGTTCGGCATTTTGCAGCAGGCCAACAGCGGCGTTCATGGCCTGTACCCGCTGAAATAGCGCCTGCGCCGCGTCGTCATCCAGTGAACTACAGGCGGCGGGCAGACCGATGGCGATCCGGTTCACCAGTCCGTCCACCACGCGCCCAACCAGGCTGGCGTCGGTCTGGCGGACATTGCCATAGCGCAGCACCCGCGCCAGCGGCGGCAAGCTTTCCATTAAATGCGGAATATCGCGGGTCAGGGCGGCCACATTCTGCAACCGGTTCATCACCTCGCCCATCGCGTCCGGTAAATCCGCCAGCAGGGCGTGTTCGACCAGCGCGGTCAATGGGCTGAGCTGGTCGCTGCGCCGGGCCAGATCGCGGGTGCGGGCGGTGGCGGCGTCCAGCACGGTGTTGCCCCACAGATTGGCCTCGATCACCGCAACGACCAGTTCGGGCTGCCATTGCAGGCGCCAGTGCTCCTTGAACGTACCCTTGCCGCTGGCTTGCTCAACCCGGCCCCAGGCGACCCCCAGCAGGTTCAGCCGATGGAGAAGTTGACTGCGCTCCAGGTCGGTGGGCTTGCGCAAATCCAGCTCCAGCAGGCGCTGACCGGCTTCCGGCGGCAACCGCAGACGTTTCTGCTGGCGTTGCAAATCCTGTTGCAGCGGCAGCATCGGCGTACCGTCCGGCACCTCGCCCAGCCGTTCGTCGATCAGCAACTGCTCTTCAATCAGCTTCAGCGGCGTGGCGTCGCCGTGGCAGAGCACCGCCAGGGTGGCCTCGGTCAATTCCTCCTGGGTCGGGCGGGGCCGGTCGCGCAACGCGGCCAGCGCCTCGGCCAGTCGCGCCGCTTCAATCACGCTGGCGGTGGACGCGGCCAGATCGTGGTCGCGCAACAGTTGGGCAATCCGGGCCAGCCAGCGGATGGTTGATTCGCCGGCGCTCTCCCAGAGATGCAGATAAAATCCGGGAGCTGCGACGCCCGCACCGTAACCGCTGGCGTGCGTCAGCCGTCCGTGGGTCCACGGCGTCCAGGTGGCGGCCAGTTTGCGCCGGGGCAGTCCCTTGAGCCGGGCGGCGTCTTCGCGGGCGGGCGGCAGAGGAGTCAAAGCAGGCACATGCCATGCGCCGCACACCACCGCAATCCGCGCAAAACCGTCTTTTTGCGCCGCCCGCACCTGGGTGCGCATGGCCGCCTCCCGTTGTTGATCCCGCAAATCCGGCGCTGATTGAGCATCCGCTTCATTGCGCAACGCGGTCATCAGTTCCTGGATCGCCTGGAACAGTTCGCGGCTGTCCTGACGCTGCTCGACCAGATGCTCCCACCAGCGTTCGCCATCGCCGTAACCGGCCGCTTCCGCCACCCAGCGCAACGGATCGTGGCGAAGGTCGGGCAGGGCGGCGGGTGCAGTCTCCGCTTCGATCTCGTCCGAATCAGCATCCGCCGTAACTTCCAGCGCCTCGACCGGTTCAACGGCTGGTGCTTCGGTACCGGCGGGCGCGGTTTCCGCCACGCTGTCCAGCGCCAGGCTGATCGCCTGCGGTAAATCCATGAACCGCACCGGGATCTGGTTGGACAGACCGTAGCGGATCGCCTGCCATTCCGGGGAGAATTCGGCGAACGGGTAATAAACGGCGCAGCGCGGTTCGGCAGGATCGTAGATCAGCAGCGCCACCGGCGGTTTCATCCCCGGATCAGCGGCCAGTGGCAACAACTCCTGGGCGTCGGGCGGACCTTCGACCAGAATCAAATCCGGCTGAAGGTCCACCAGCGCTTGCACCACGCTGCGCGCCGAGCCGGGACCGTGGTGACGGATGCCGAAAAGAACGGGGTTGACAACTGCTGATTTATTCATAGATATACAGGATTCTTTGTAGTCATCTATACCGTATGAAACTGAGTGCGTGGGTCAAATGACCCGGCGTTTTGTACCAGACCGCCGGGCCGCTGGGGAAGGCAGGCATGCTACCGATGCCTGCCGAACCGTGGCCGACCGGAACCCTTATCGTACATCCGCCGCTGGCGGTCGCCGAGGGCGGCGTAGCCTGGTACGCCCGAATCTCCAGCGCCGACCAACAAGCCGACCTGGAGCGCCAGATGGCCCGGTTAGCAGCCTTGTGGCGCCAGTTCGGCCAAGAGCGAATTTTCAATACCCATTGTCCAGTACAAAATACCGGATTCAATTTTTTAAAGGTCATCAGCCTGACCTGCAAAGCACCAGGTTATTTTCTTGAAGACCCTCAACCCAACCGATCAGATAGGGGTTCCGCCCATCGGATAAGATAGCGATAGAAACGCTTGCAAATCCTGTAACGACGCACTGCTCGCCACCGCCCATGTCTGTTTTAGTCCATTCACCCCTGCCGCTGCGTCGTGGTCTGAGCCGGCGTTTTGGTCTGCTGGTCCTGGCCTCCTTTTGCAGCCTGGCCTTGGGCTTTACCGGTTTCGTGGCCCTGCCCGCCGCCCGCGACGCGGCTCAGGCGTCCCTGACCGCCGCGACGGCCCAGGCGGTGGGTGAGCTGAGCCCGATTTTTCAGATCACCGAGCGCCTGTTGACCACGGCCCAGCATCATCTGACGGACCCGCGCGTTCTCGATAACGCGGACCCTCGCGAGTTCAATCGCCATTTTCAACCCCTCATCCACGCATTGCCCCTGATCACTTCTGTCGTCGTTGGCGCGCCGGATGGGCGGGGCTGGCTGCTGTTGGCGCAAGAGAATGATCGCTGGATCAACCGCCTGACCGATCCGGCCCATCCAGGCCGTCATCGCTGGCTGGAATGGCAAGGTCAGCGCCTGGTTGCGGACACCTGGAAAGCGCTGGACTACGATCCGCGCCTGCGTCCCTGGTATCAGGCGGCCGCCGCCGCGCCAGTGGGTCGGGTCATCTGGACCGCTCCCTACCGGCTGTACACCACGGGCGATTCCGGCATCACGGCGGCGCTGCGCGTCCATTGGCCCGAAAGCGGCGAAATGCGGCTGGGCGCGGATCTGCGGCTGCGTGATCTGGCGCAATTTACCACCAGCATCGCCATTGGCGAACACGGTCTGCTGGCGATTCTCACGGCCGATGGCCGGATAGTGGGATTGCCCCGGCTGCCCGCTTACGCCACGCCCGAAGCCATCCAGCGCGCGATGCTGCAATCCGCGCGGGATTTGGAACTGGGACCGTTAACGGTAGCGCTGGCGCGCGGCCTTCCCGAATCCCACCCCGGAAATCCCGCAGAATCGCCGTTCTTCTTCACCGTAGCCACAACCCTTTGGCTGGCTCAGTGGCAGCCCTTTCAACTGGGCGACCAGACCTGGTGGATTGTCGCCGCCGCACCCGCTGCCGACTTTATTCACCTCGATCTCCAGTTGCTATTCGCCCTGTTGGTGCTGCTGGCCGGCGTGCTGGCGCTGGCGCTCTGGAGCGCCGACCGCATCGCTCGCGCCATCAGTGCGCCGTTGCAGGCGCTGGTGCGCGACAGCGAACTGATCTGTCGTCTCAGCCTACAGCCGGCGATCCCCATCGCGACCTCGCTGCTGGAAATTCGCCAACTGGCCGATGCCCATGCCCACATGGGCGCCATGATTGAAGATTTTATCGCCACCACAGACCAGCAGGCTCGCGATCTCAACATCCAGTTGGAGGAACTGCGCTGCCTGTACGCGCTGTCCACCCTGTTGGATCAGGAGCCATCGCTGGAACAGGCGCTGACGGCGGCGGTCGGGCTGTTGCCCGATGCGCTGGAGCATCTGGGGCTTGCCGGTGCGGTGATTCGCCACGCGGGCTGCGACTATCGGACCCTGCCCTTCCGCGACACGCCTTGGCGGCAGACGGCGCTGATTGTGGCGCAGGGTGCCGGCGTTGGACAGATTGACATTTATTACAGCGTGGAACCGCCCGCAGCGCTCAGCCGGTTGCCGCGCGAAGAGCAGGATCTGTTGACGCAGTTTGCCCATCAGTTGGGTCTGGACATCGAACGCCGGATCAGTTTGGCGCATTTGCGCGAACTGAACGAAACTTTGGAACAGCGCGTGGCCGAGCGCACTGCGCAACTGGAAACCAGCCAGCGCGAACAACTCCGGCAGTTGACCGAAAATCGGCGGACAGCGGAGGCGCTGCAACGTAGTGAACAATTTTTCCGGGCAGTGTTTGCCAACGCGCTGATCGGCATCGCCATTAACCATATCACCAGTGGCCAATTTATCGAGGCCAATGACCGGTTCTGCGAAATGGTGGGCTACAGCAAGGCGGAACTGATCGGGCTGACCGCTTTTGATGTTATCCATCCCGATGAACATACCCAGGCCCGCAGCGATATGTCCCCCTTGCTGCGGGGCAAGATCAGCAAACTCCCCTATTTGCAGCGCCGCTACCGGCGTAAGGATGGCGCGACCCGCTGGGGCCAGGTGAGCGCGGCGATGGTTCATGACAACTTGGGTGATTACACCATTACCGTACTGCTGGATATCACCGAGCAATTGCTGGCGGAAGCCGAACTGCGCCAGAGCGAAGAGCGCTTGTCGCTGGTGCTCAAGGGCGCGGACCTGGGTCTTTGGGACTGGAATCCGCAAACCAGCGCCATTGTCTATGACGAGCGCTCCAAGCGGATGCTGGGTTATGAGTCGAACGAGATTCCCCGCGACCTGGAGAGCGCCTTCATGGAACTGTTACACCCCGACGACCGGGCGCAGGTCACGGCCATTGCCCAGGCTCACTTGCACGGGCAAGCGCCGTTTTACGAGGCGGAATTTCGCCTGCGCGCCAAGAGCGGCGAGTGGCGCTGGTTTCTCAGCCGGGGACGGATCATCCAGCGCGACGAGCAGGGGCGGCCGATCCGCCTGACGGGTACGCATCTGGACATCACCGCGCGCAAGCAGACCGAAGAAGCCCTGCTGGCCGCCAAGCAGGCGGCCGATGCCGCCAGTCGCGCCAAGAGCCATTTCCTGGCCAACATGAGCCACGAAATCCGTACCCCCATGAACACCATTCTGGGCATGTTGCAACTGGCGCTGCAAACCGAGTTGACGCCGCCCCAGCGCAATTATCTGGAAAAAGTGCAGCGCGCCGCCCAGATGTTGCTCAGCATCATTAACGACATTCTGGATTTTTCCAAAATCGAAGCGGGCAAGCTGAATCTGGAGGCTATTCCCTTCCGCCTTGATCAAGTCCTGGCGAATTTGGTGGATGTATGCCTAACCAAGGCGCAGGACAAGGGTTTGGAGCCGTTGGTGCGGATCGAGCCGGACGTACCCACGACGTTGATCGGCGACCCGCTGCGTCTGGTGCAGATTTTGTTGAACCTGGTCGGCAACGCCATCAAATTCACTGAGCGTGGCGATATTCTGGTAGCCGTACAAACGGTGGCGGACGAAGCGGATCAGGTGCGGCTCCGGTTCAGCGTTCAGGATACCGGCATTGGCCTGAACGCTGAGCAACAGGCTCACCTGTTCAACGCTTTCACCCAGGCCGATGCATCCATTACCCGCCGCTATGGCGGCACCGGCTTGGGTCTGGCGATTTGCAAGCGGCTGACGGAGATGATGGGCGGTCAGATCGGGGTCGAGAGTCAGCCGGGTCAGGGCAGCACGTTTTGGTTTACCTGCTGCCTGGGCAAACCGGTTCAGACGCCGCCGGAACCGTGCGAACGCCTGGATCTGTTCTGCGGGCTGCGGGTCTTGGCGGTCGATGACAATCCAGCTGCGCTGAAAGTCCTCA
>Ga0209573_1001556_pt1 | contig 34545 bp, 32 predicted proteins | sample TNRBio252014_DNA_FD_185870 | JGI IMG/M metagenome (GOLD analysis project Ga0209573, IMG submission 185870) | Wastewater treatment Type I Accumulibacter community from EBPR Bioreactor in Madison, WI, USA - TNR Reactor_6/25/2014_ DNA (SPAdes)... | ecosystem: Engineered > Bioreactor > EBPR >...
GCGTTCCGCTGGAACGCATACGCGGAGCATGGTGATTCTACTACAAAGATATCGTTCCTCCGGAACGGCTACGGTGTGGGCGTGCTGATTCTTGTGGAGGTTTTGTGCGACAATTTGGTTTGCGCCCCTACGAGTAGGGTGTTTGACTAATAAAAATACATTTATTCAGGTTTTTTATAAAAAAACTGTTTAGCGTCAGGTTTAGCTAAACTGCGCATGCACTAAACTGCGTATGCACTAAACTGCACAACCGGGAGGCAAGTTGCCAGATATTTCCCTTTCGGGTAAAATTCCTGACTTTTCTCTGCTATTTTTACCGCCGTTTTGGAAGGAAGTACAAAACAGCATAGCAATGAACACCACGAATAAATATATCTGCATCCACGGCCACTTTTACCAGCCGCCCCGCGAAAATGCCTGGCTGGAGGTGGTAGAAAAGCAGGATTCGGCGGCGCCCTTCCACGACTGGAACGAGCGCATCAATTTTGAATGTTACGCGCCCAATACGGCTGCCCGCATTCTCAATGAGGGGAAACAGATCGTAAAGATCGTCAACAACTATACCCGTATCAGTTTCAATTTCGGGCCCACGCTGCTGTCGTGGCTCGAAACCGCCGACCCCGCCACCTACCAGGCCATCCTCGATGCCGACAAGATCAGCCAGGCCCGCTTTGGCGGCCACGGCTCGGCGATGGCCCAGGTGCACAGCCACCTCATCCTGCCGCTGGCCAACCCGCGCGACCTCGAAACGCAGGTCGTCTGGGGTATCCGCGATTTCGAATTCCGCTTCGGCCGCAAACCCGAAGGCATGTGGCTCTCCGAAGCCGCCGTTGACACGGCAACGCTCGAAGTGCTGGCAGCCCAGGGCATCGCGTTTACCGTGTTGGCGCCGCGCCAGGCAAAAGCGCTGCGCAAAATCGGCGAGACGCAGTGGAAAGAACTGCCCGGCGGCGGCATCGATACGCGGGAGCCGTATTTGTGTAAACTACCGTCCGGACGCAGTATCGCCCTGTATTTCTACCACGGCGGCGTGGCCCAGGGCGTGGCCTTTGAGGGTTTGCTCAACAACGGCAAAGGTTTTGCCTTCCGCCTCCTGGATGCCTTCGAAGACGACGACGCGCCCCAACTGGTGCACATCGCTACCGACGGCGAAAGCTACGGCCACCACCACCGCTACGGCGAAATGGCCCTGGCCGACGGCCTCAATTATATCGAAGAACACGGACTGGCCACTATTACCAATTACGCCCAGTACCTGGCCAAATTTCCGCCCAAATTCGAAGTACAAATCCACGAAAACAGCTCCTGGAGCTGCGTGCACGGCGTGGAGCGCTGGCGCAGCGACTGCGGCTGCAATTCGGGAGGCCGCCCGGGCTGGAACCAGGCCTGGCGCAAACCCCTGCGCGATACGCTCAACTGGTTGCGCGACGAACTCCTCCCGATCTACGAACGCGAAGCCGGCCGCCTGCTCAAGGATATCTGGAAAGCCCGCAACGAGTATATCCAGGTGTTGCTGCAACGCAATGAGGAGAGCCTCGAGCGCTTCCTGGCCAAACATACCCGCCGCAAACTGAGCCCACAGGAGGTCCCCAACCTGATACGCCTCATGGAGATGCAGCGCCAGGCCATGCTCATGTTTACCAGTTGCGGCTGGTTTTTTGACGAGGTTTCCGGCATCGAAACCAACCAGATCCTCCAATACGCTAACAGGGCTATCCACTACGCCCACCAGATTACACAGGTCGACCTGCACGACGAATTCGTGCGGCGGCTGGAAACCATACCCAGCAACGAATATCCTAATGCCGCCGCCGGCTATATCAAACACGTCATTCCCGCTCGTGTCAACCTGGAGCGCGTAGGCATGCACTATGCCGCCTCTTCTATTTTTGAAGAATACCCCGAGCGGCTCGAGTTTTTCAACTACATCGCCGAAAGCGAAGTCTTCGAGCGCCTCGAAGCCGGCAGCCACCGCCTCGCACTGGGGCGAACAACCGTGCACTCCAAGATCACTTTGTCGCAAAAACAATTCAGCTTTGCCGTGCTTTACCTCGGCCAACACCACATCATTGGCAACATCTCGCTCGACATGGATCGCGGGGCGTTTGATGACATGAGCCGGCAAATTACCGCAGCCTTCCGCCTCTCCGACCTGGCTCAGGTGATCGGCCTGATGCAGCAGTATTTCGGCCCCGATAAATACACTATTCAGCACCTCTTCCAGGATGAAAAACGGAAGATTCTACGCCTCATTACCAATAAAAGTCTGGGACACGTCGAGCAAGCCTTTCGCGATATCTACAACGACAATTACCAGCTCATGGAGAGCATCGCCGATAACGACATCCCCGTGCCCGACGCATACCTGAACGCCGTGCAATTTGTTGTCAATCACGATTTACACCAGTATTTCGAAAACGGAGCGCTGCATATCCGCGAATTGCGGCGATTGGTAAGTGAATACAAGCGGTGGCAGGTGAAATTGAGCGATAAATCCTCACTGCTGCTTTCTGCCGGCGAACGCATTTTTAAAGAAATCAAATCCCTCGAAAACGAAGAATTGAGCCTGGTACAACTGAACAATCTGAATACCGTCATGGAGATGCTCAAGCAATTGGGACTGACCCTCGATTTCTGGAAAAGCCAGAATTTGTATTTTTCTTTATTAAAAAGTTTCAAAAGCGGCGAACGCAAATTTCCCGACAGCGATTGGGAGGCCGCTTTTTACCGCCTGGGCGAGTTATTGAGTGTGTATACGGGATAAGTTTATTAAAATAAAACGCATCAATATGGCTATGCAGCAACCAACCAATGGATTCTCAGGTTATTTACGGCAACTTACGATTTTGCATGCGGCCCTTGTAATGGGCGTAGCGCTGATGGGAATCGTGATGTATTTTGTAGCCAGTCCCGCCGATACAGAGGGCGTCGCTCCTACCACGTCTATTCCCAGTTGGGTAGCCTCCGCATTTGCCATTGGAGGTGTACTGGCTAGTTCGTTCTTTTTCAGATTACAAGTGCAAAATGCAAAAAAACAAAGCAATTTGGCAGACAAACTGGCCATCTACCGCGGGGGGGCCATTCTCCGCTATGCACTTATCGAGGGTCCCGCCCTTTATTCTTTCGTTGCTTATCTCCTCGAAGGCCGTTTTTACAACCTCGCTCTTGGCGGACTTCTTATGATCGTCCTCTTTTTGTACCGCCCCAGCAAGGACCGCATCATCAACGACCTGGCCCTGAATGCCAAGGAACAGGCCGAATTGGTAGGGTGAACGTTTACCGTTCACCGGCCGAATTGGTAGGGTGAACGTTTACCGTTCACCGGCCGAATTGGTAGGGTGAACGTTTACCGTTCACCGGCCGAATTGGTAGGGTGAACGTTTACCGTTCACCGACGTAGGGCGAACGGTAAAGGGGCAGCGCTGCCGCTGCCGTCGCCCATCCCGCGTCTTTCGCATGCAAGCGAAGCCGGCGATGTATTTCTTCATATAGTTGCGGCGACCGGGCTAAGCGGGCAATACCCTCGCTCAATGCAGGCGCCGAAGGCGCTACCCACACAGCCTCATCCGGGCCGAGCTGCTCTGACAGGCCGCCTACCTTAGTGACTACCATCGGAATGGCGGCCCTGATGCCCAGGGTGAGCACACCCGACTGGGTCGCCTCCGTATAAGGCAATACCAGGATATCGTGCGACAACAGCAACTGCGCCATCTCCGCTTCGCTGAGCCTGCGGTTGATGCGGTGTACGCCCGGGGGTGGGGCGGGTTCGGCATAATGTGACAGGCCCGCTACAGTGACACCTCCGATGATGCCGGCCGGTAGGTTTTGCAATGCTTCGTAGAGTAGTTCCAGTCCTTTGTAGGGGCCTATGCGGCCCAGCATAAGCAACCGGGGTAGGGGAGCGTGTACCCGGTCGGGCGGGGCCTCCAGCCCCGGCAAGGGCAGGAGGCCGTGGGGAATAACGGAGCTGCGGCCCCGCAGCGACAGCCGCTGGACCGCCAATGCACGGGCATATTCAGTCAAAAAAATAATCTCATCGGCAACCCGCATGCTGCGGTCCTGCCACCACTGGTCGAATTGCTGCCGGCGCTCGCCGGCGTGCAACTCGCTGTCGTGCACGGTGAGTAGGGTCTTTACACCGTGCAGGCGGCACCAAAGCATTATTGGCAGATTCCAGTGGTGGAATACGGGGAAATACGCAACTTTGCAGGAACGGCGAAAATCGCGGCGCAGGCGTAGCAGCAAACGCGGCAATACCCATAGCGATTGCCAGGCGAATTCAAAGGTGTTGCGGTAGGAAGTTACGGGTTTACTATGCGGCAAAGGGCCGCCTTCGGCGAAAGCAGAAGCATACACGCGCACCGGTAGCGGAAAAAACGCCAGCATTTGCCGCGTATAGGGCAGGCAACCCCGGCGGGTGAGCGCAAAAACGAAAACGGGCTTAGCAGCCTTTTCCATAAACCAAAGTTATACAATCTCGCATTGTGAAGAAGATATTAATTGTAGCAGGCACGCGCCCCGAGATTATCAAACTGGCGCCGGTAGCTCACGCGCTGGGCAAGGTGGCCAAGCTTTGTCTGGTCCATACCGGGCAGCACCGGGAGATGGGCGCCGCCGCCTGGCAGTGGTTCGACCTGCAACCCCACTACGATCTCGATGTGATGGAAGAAGACCAGCCTCTGTCAGTTTTGCTGGGACGGCTATTGCAAGCACTTCATCCCGTTATAGCTGCTGAAAAACCCGACTTTGTCATCGTACAGGGCGATACGGCCAGCGCCCTGGCGGGGGCCCTGGCGGCCTTTTATCACCATATCCCCGTGGCGCACGTGGAGGCCGGCCTGCGCACCTTCGACCCCTCACAGCCCTTTCCCGAAGAAATGCAGCGCGTAGTGATCAGCCGCCTGGCGAGCCTTCATTTTGCGCCCACGGCACAGGCCCGCGATTTTTTGTTGGCGGAAGGTATTCCCGAAGAACAAGTTATCCTGGCCGGCAATACGGTGGTGGATAGCCTGAAATGGCTATTGGAAAGCGGCAAAGGCCGGCTGCCGGCGCCGGCACAGGAAGCCCTGGCACAGGGCCGGCGATTGGTGGCCGTGACCGCCCACCGCCGCGAAAACCAGGGCGAAAGGTTGTCGGCACTGTGCGAGGCATTGAAATCATTGGCCGCCCGCCAGGATGCGGAGATTATCTTTGCCGTGCACCCCAGTCCCGGCGTGCGCCACACGGTGTTCGCGCAATTGGAGAACCAGCCTGGCATACGACTATTGGAGCCCATACCCTATCCCGATTTTATCCACCTGTTACATGCCTGCCATTTTATTATCACCGACAGCGGCGGCATACAGGAAGAAGCCAGCATGTTACACAAGCCGGTGATCCTGCTTCGCGAGGTCACCGAGCGCCCCGAAGCCGAACAAGCCGGCGTGGTGAAACGCGTATCGCCCCAAACCCTGCTCGAAGAGGCCAATCGCTTGCTGGATGACACGGGGTATTATGCCTCGCGCTGCCAGTCGCCGGCGCTTTATGGCGATGGCAATGCCGCTTTGCGGATTAGTCAGGGCTTAGCAGTTAGCAGTTAGCTCTCAGCTCTCAGCTGCTAAACCCTAACTGCTAAACCCTAAGCCCTAACTGAACCAAAACCCGTATAATTGTATTTCTACAAATAGCAAGAACAAACGCTTTTATGAAAAATATCATCATCGTAATTGGGGCCGTAGTAATAACCCTGTTTTTTTGTTTTTGGAGAACGCCGGATATGCTTGACTCTAAAGAAAAACATGGCGCAGCTACCATTACGGACACCTTGCCCACCGATGCGTTGAGCAGCTACTGGTACCAGGGCAAAGCAGAAGTGACCCGATATGAATTGATACAGCATCGCTATCGCGGGTTGCACAAGGGTGAAGCCGTGATGGTATTTGTGACCGAAGACTTCCTTACCGACAAACAGGTTAAAAACGAAAAATACACCAATCCCAATAGCGTACTGGTACTCAAAAACAATGCAATTCGCAAGTTTGACACAGGGATCTATGACTATTCCGTGATGGGCTCGGTATTTACGCCGGTGGGGCGTGCCGATTACCCGCATACGCTCAAGTTGACCAACACCGTACAGGAGTGGTGCGGGCAAACCTTTTTGCAAGCCAATCTAAAAGACAATTTATACGAAACCGGCTCGTTTTCGTATTTCGAAAACGAAGGCGACGAGCATTTAAGCGTGCCCGCTATTCCGCTGGAAGACGAATTGTACAATCGCATACGCATCAATCCCGGCAAATTGCCCCAGGGCGAAATCGAGTTGCTTCCGGGCGCCATGTACGTGAGGTTGATGCATATTGATTTCAAACCCCTGAAGGCGGTAGCCACCCTCGATACCTATTCTGGCAAAGAAATAAAAGGAAAAGACCTGCGCGTATACCGGCTGCAATACCCCTCGCTCAACCGAACCCTGGAAATCATATTCGAAGCGGCGCCGCCGTATCGCATCGCCGGCTGGCTGGATACCCACCCATCTTTCGACAAACAAATGCGCACCACCATAGCCCGCAGCACGCATACTACACTGACTGATTACTGGAATAAAAACAATGTAGAAGATGTAGCCTTACGGAAAAAACTGGGATTGAGCACCTATTAGTAGTCATCTCTAACCCAGTCTTCTTCGTCTACCAGGGGCCATACGCGGCCTTCTTTGGCGGGTTTATCGCTGTCTTCAATAGTGAACAGCTCCACCTTATGGCGTTTTCCCTTCAATTCAATGATGCCCACGCGCATAAACTGCATGCTGTGCGGCGGCAATTGTAGCTTGTCGAGCAGGTATTTCGACAATAAAATGCGTACGTCATAGCGGTTGCATACATCCTGAATGCGGGAGGTAGTATTGAGCACATCGCCCGAAAAAACGATATCTTTTTTTATCACGCCTATTTCGCCAATCGTGACCATGCCACAGTGCAATCCCGCCTTGAAATCGGGTACCAGGCCGTATTTCTCGCGATATCGTTGCGATTGCTTCAAAATAGCTTCGCGCATGCCGTAAAAGCAGCGGATACAATTAGCTTGCGTCAGCCCGCGCTCAATGGGCCACGAAATCACAACCTCGTCGCCCACGTATTGGTATATCTCGCCGCCCGCATCGGTGATGGGATTAGTGATATCGCGAAAAAAGTCGTTAAGCAGGTTGAAAAACCGGATATGCCCCAGCCTTTCTGCAATGAGTGTCGACGATTTCATATCGACAAACATAAAAATCCGTTCTTCTTCTCTGGGCTTGTGATAACGCCCCATCAACAAATTGAAGAATACGCCGGTGCCGTATTTTTCATTAACGTGCAAAAAAACAATGGTCAGAAACACCACCAGCGACCAAAAGACGAGGCTTCGGTAATAGATTGAACTGTGCAACAAGGCCGATGCTTCCTGCAGGATGGGCGGAGAGAGCGGGCCCATGCCTGAGCGAAGACTCAGAAATAAATCGTAAGATATGGTAGTGATGCCAAAGTTGAGCGTAGAAAGCACCAGGCTGTTGATTAATATCGCGAAACCAAAAGACTTGGTGCGCACCCTTTCCCGCAGAAAAAATAACAATACAGAACCTGATAACAATCCGGCAAAAAATGCCGAAATAGCGCTAAACCAAAGAGATTGCTTGAAGCGATAAACCTCCGTAGGATGCATGTACAAACTTTTGGCCAGGGCGTGGGTATTCAGGGCGTCGAGCAAACCCATTAAGGTCCAAGCCACCGCAATCCAGGCCACCAGCCTCAGTTTTATGCCCAATTGTCCACGGAAAAACCGGTTCATTGTAAATGGCTGTTTAGCGTTAGGGTTTAGCGATTGGGTTTAGCGATAAGGTTTAGCTAAACTGCGCATGCACTAAACCATCTTTCTCAAAAAGCAAAGATGGGAATTCCTTTAGGTTGTGAGAATGCTTGCCACAAATATTCACTTGAAAAGCCTACATTTGAGCTATGTTGAAAACCCGCGATATGCAACCTCATTTGTTTGGAATTGATACCGTTTTACTTACCAATCGCACCGTAACCAGGCGTTTTCGCGAAGGCGACGGCGCTGCTTTTTTTGATTTATTGCAGGACAACTCTGCTGTGCTTGGCGATGAATTCGCGGAATTACTCGAAGAAGCGAGCGACAAAGAACGCGCTGAGGCTTATGTGCGCTGTACATTGTCGGACTGGCTGCTGCACAAGCAGTTTATTTTCGGTATATGGGATAACAAGTCGGCCCGGCAGATCGGCCTGATGGGTTTTCTCCATCCCGACTGGTCGGTGCCAAAGGCCGAGCTGACTTGTTTTATTCACCGCGACTATACACGTAAGGGCATTATGACCGAATGTCTTACGGCTTTGCTGCGCTTTGGTTTTCAGCAGTTATTGCTGGAAAAAATATACGTGCAAACCGCGATGGACAATTATCCCGCTCAGCGCCTGGTGCGCAAATGCGGGTTTCGACGCGAAGGCGATCTGCGGTTTGAGCGCAAAAAGCCCACCGGCGAATACGTTGACGTTATGCTATTGGCGCTCACCCGCCAGGAGACGGGGTATTAATAGCTGTCGAGTTTTTTGCGTACGCTGTCTACCGCTTTCTTTTGGTCTTCAATTTTTTGTTGCGCTAATTTTTGGTCTTTATCATTCTGCTCGATATCCGACTCTGCTTTTTTGATAGCCTCTTTGGCTTTTTCGATTTCTTTGTGGTAGCGCTCATTGGCGCTTACCAGTTTTTTGAGCTCGCCTTCCAGTTTTTCGAGTTGTTTTTCCTCCTGGGCCAGCGCTTCCCTTGTTTGTGCTTTAGCTATTTCTGTCGCAAAGCGTTCCAGCAATTTTTCGGCCTCGTCGTATTGGTCGCGGTAGCCTTCTCTGCTGAGAAATTTTCCGCCCAGGTCAACCCACAGCGTAAATTCCACATCCTCCCTGCTTTCCTTGATGGCCGCATAGAGGTCGACGGGATTGCCCAGACCCAGGGTAGGCACGCGGGCGTCGTCCGACATCCATTCTTCGGCTTTGCGGTTCCATTTCGATTTCGAGCCGTAATTGTCTTTGACGAAATTGGTCCAGGTATTTTCTACCAGCTTAGTTTTTACATTGCTAAATACGACCTGCATGGCAGGCTGAGACCCCAGGCTCATGTTTTGGGTGACGGGCTCCACGTCTATTTGTGCGTGTACGGCTACTGCCCAGCATGCCAGCACACTGTATAGGAATAATTTTTTCATGGTAGGTTGATTTTGATGTTGTGACGCAATACCTTACTGATAGTAACAAAGAAAAAAACTCCCGGGTTGACAGTCATCAGCCCGGGAGGATAAAACAGCAGGATATATTCGCGTTGATATAGACTAGAGTTGGCTCACGCGGCGCACCACCTGGTACAATCGCGTGTATTCATTGACTTCTTCCACAAAGGGATCATATTCGAGGTGGTTGGCGGAGATCAGTTTCAGGTGTGTAACCTTGCCCCTGTTATTGGCGATGCGTTGCACGTATTTGACCCATACGGCGCCGTTGTGTTTCACTGCATAAATTTTGTTTTCTCTGATTTCGTGTACGCCTGCAATTTCCCGGCAGATCACGATATCGCCATCCTGGATGACGGGGTCCATACTGGTGCCGCTGATAGGGAATGCCACCAGGCCGTTGCCTGTGAGCCCTGGCAACATAAAATATTCGGTGTCTTCGGTTTTAAAACTCCCTGCGTCAACCGCCGTACCGGCAAAGGCTTCTACGGTAGTAAACATGATATTGCCACCCATGCCCTTGGGCATATCATAGGCTGTTTCGGGCAGGTCAAGACCAAATGGAGAACCGATACCGTCGATGAGGAATGATTCGTTTACGCCAAATTCATGGCAAAAAATGCGCGCCTGGCGGTAGTCGATACATCTTTTATCGTCGGCGTTTAGATAAGCTCTGATGATATGGCCGTATCCCCGGTTTCCCAGTATCTTTTCTGCCAGATCGCCTATTCCCTTGCCATTCCGGTCATTTTTTACAATGATACCCCTTTCTTCGAGTTGTTTGAAGGATTTGATGAAACGCTCGTTTAGTTGGAGCCTGTCTTCTCTTATCATATGTGGTGCAATTAGCTTCTTTAAACAAAAACCAGTGAACTTGCACGCAAGATAAAACAAAAGGTATTATCAAACAAATTTTTTTATTATTTTTTTGCACTTGTTTTTTTTAGGGCTTAGGTTGCCGTGCTGGAGTGAGCGGTAAACGCTCACCCTACTCAGTGAAACTTATTATCCAGCGATTGCAGCACGCAATCCCAGAGGACCTCGTAAGGGACGATTTCCAGTTCTGCGCTTTGTTTGGCGCTCACCAGGGGCGCGCCCAGCAGCAAGTCGTGGAATTTTTTGGCCTTGCGCACTACTCCGTTTTTGTGGAAGTTGGCCTGTGGAAGTGTGAGCAACATTTTGATGAAACAGTTGCTGCGGTAAGTGTCGTCTTGTCGAAGATGGCGGTGGGCATACATGTTGAGCGATTCCATGCGGTCGATGATCTCGTTGTATTTGCCCTGCTGCAACAAAAACAATACCTGCAGGATCAATATGGAGATGTTGGTACCCTGCTTGTCTTTCGAATAGGTGGGTACCTCATTGATAAAGCGGTTGATGCGGAAAACGCTCTTGTTGTCGTGCCGCTCCGGTTTGATCTTGTGGATACTTATAAAGTAATGGATGAAGGCGTCTATTACCCGCCAGTATTCCAGTATGTTTTGGTGCAAATGCGCATAGTTGGAGTGCTGTGAGGCCATCTTATATACTTTGTAGGCCTTCTGGTATTGATTGGAATGCAAACACAATATCAGATAATATAATAAGGTGTTGTACCAGGTCACCGACCCCTCCGCGTTGATCTTGAGCAAGCGCTGCGCAATAGCCTCCCCCTCTTTGTGCTGCTCGAGTCGCAAATAACAAGCCAATGCATGGTTCAAAAAGGAGTTGAGTATGGTGAGATTGCTGGCCGACGCCTTGCGCGCCTGCTCAAAATAGGCCAGGGCCTCTAAACTAATCTTTAAGGTGTTCGCATAGTCGTTCAGGATTTCGTAGCGGAGAAGGGAAACAGTATAGTACTGTGAGTAAAATTTGTATGAACGATATTCTGGGGCTACTTTATCTAAGTCTTCAAAATACTGTTCAGCCATTACAGCCATATCTACTTTTGTAGCCTTTGATCGCGCAAAATGCTGGGTTATCTCATTTCGATACATTTCGGATAAGGTCTCTGCCCGATAGATCTCTGAGGATTTTATGAATAACTCTTTATACAGCTTATATTTTTTTAAATCCCCTACCGCATGGCCATAGTGTATGAATAGTAATCTACTCAACTCGAATATTAAATCCGTAAATTCAAATTCCTGGGCTTTTTTCAGCGTATACTCTGCCAGGGGGATGGCAGCCGAGCGGGCGTAACGCCCCAGCATGATCTTTACTGCGGTGGTGTATTTGTAGCAAGTATAGTAAGCCCGCTGGTAATCGTTGAAACTGGCTTGATTGGCATCGATAAAAAAAAGCGTATTGATAAGGCGTTCGCGCAATTGCCGTTTGAGGCGAGCGAAATACACCGGCTGCAATTCGCCTTCTTCAAAAAAGAAACGCGCGGCTTCTTCTTCGCTTTCAAAGCGATTTTCGGCAATGGCCTGATATAACTTTTGCACCTTGGTGCGAGCCCGCCCGGGCAGTCCGGCGACCTCAATTCGCTTGATTTTGTTCCTGGATATGAGATCTATCAAGGGTTTTAGATCCTTCATTTTAGTCTACTTTTAGTAAATTTAATTAACACAGCACAATGATAATCAATTTTTTAGTAAATTTATAGACATAAAAATCAAAATTATGCAATGTTTAAATAGCCTCAAAAAGTTAAATACCTTTTGACCCTATCGTCATAGTTTTAAACATCATTTTAAATGTTTAAAACTATGGCTACCATTATTGCATTACTGATTTCGCTTGGACTTCTTTCGGCACCGGGTCATTTCCGCGATTCCAAGGACAATACCTACCAAAAACCGCAACCGAAAATCGTCATTGACGATTATGACGGTTGGTAGCAGGTCTTTTCCCCTTGGGCGCCGTTGCGGCACAACCTGTGGCGTATAGCTATACATGTACAGCTATGCCTGGAGAGAAAATACGCGCATCGGCGGGATAGCGGTTACAACCTTAATTAAGCGTTGTAATCGACCTATTACATATAAAATCAATAGCCTGAAAATCAGGTTTTTGAATAAAAAATGCGTGTGATTTGTTTCAATCTGCGCTGTTCATTGCATCAATTTCTGTAATTGATGTAAAGGCTCTGGCCGATTACTTTTGCCATATCATAGTTGGTAAAGGTAGATTGCCAGGCTTTAAGCGCTCTCTCTGTGTGTGGCTGGATGAATATTCTCATACAGCTTATGTTCCCCTTAAATTCACCCAGAGATGAAATTACTCATTAGCGTGTTAGTAGTCCCCCTTGCCTTTGATGGGTCTAAAAGCCTATCAAAGGCCTTTTTTTTGCCCTGACATCAGCAGTCTTTTACTGCCTGAGGTGTTGTTCCTAGTGATTTTGGTGTAGTGCTAATTTTATTATCCATCGAGCCCACAAAATTAAATAAAGGGCAGATGATATAATTTCAGCGAAGGTAACACGACAATCCACAACCTACCAATCATCGAAGGTAAGATTTTTCGGTACAAGCGGCAAAGCAGTGCCTCATATTTAATTTATGTCAATGCATCGGGGAGAAGGAAAATAATAAGATAGGAGAGGAGAAAAACAAAAAGACCGGGCAGCCCCTTCCTTTGATCAATTAACTGGTTCAAGTGAGTGTAAAGCAGGGGCTGCGCCAGTCGCTCATACATCAAGCAAGGGTAAAACGAAAGAAGGTTGAGAAATGCTGCCTAGCGTGGATTATAAGTTGCCACCAATATTTTCAACTCACGTAGATAACTCGCTTTCACGGGCGCCCGGCGTTTTCTATTAGTGGCGGTAAAAAACTGGTGATTCTCAAGGAAGTTGACTTGTAGGCGGTTCCAGGCTTCTTCGGTGTGGAGAACGTTGAAGGCTTTGAGTTCTTCAAAGAGGGTGGCGCCGATGGCATAAAAGTCGGGACGGCCGAGGTAGTCGAGGTCGGCGTCACAGAGAATTTCTTCGAAGCGATCTTGGGGGCGTTGGGGTATCTTAGTGGCCATGATCATGCCGCAGATGCGACTGATATCGGTAGGGGAGAAACCGAAGCGCGGCAGGTGGGCACGGGCAATATCGCAGCCCAGCTCTTCGTGATTTTTGTTATTGACAGTAAAGCCGCAGTCGTGAAAAAGGGCGGCGGTTTCGAGCAATAGCGTATCGGTGGGGGGGATATTTTCCAGGGCGCAAAGCTCGGAGGTTACCTCGAGTACGTCGAGCGTATGGTGCAGGCCGTGGTAAGTGAGCCTTTGAGAAAGCTCGCGCTGCATCTTGTCGACGATAAAAGCTTTGGCTGCCTGGTAATCCATACAAGTGGGTTGAGGGAAACGCTTTTCGGCGGAGGCTTATTTTGGGGCCTGGTCTACCAGCATCACACCCGAAGCCATAAACTTGAGTTCTACTTTGGGTTGGGTGATGGCATCTTTAGCAGAAATAGGTTCGCCGAAGGTTTGTCCGGTAATCGACCGCGTGCTGTTGCAAGCTGCCAGCACAACAAACAGGGCTAAAACAGAGCCAGAGGTTTTTAATACACTTAACATGCGCATAATTAATAAGGTGTTAATGTAGCATGCAAAAGTAAGCTTTCCGTGTAAATTTTTTCTTAAAACGTTTTTGCGGTGCAATAAGGCCATATAAATATAGTTTATTCATAATAGTTTTCAACATACAACTACTACACATCAACACAATCCCTGCATAAGGGAATTACTAGCACGGGGAGGCTTATTGCATTTGCAAACCAAAAACCGTTTTCTATTGCGCCAACCGCTACACGCAGTTATTTCAATCTCTTTCGCCTGAGCTGCCGTATTTGCGGCAGCCTAAAAAAGACATCATCATGAGAGCAATCCTTCGTGCGAGCGTGTTGGTCGCGTTGTTCATTCCCGTGGGGCTAAAAGCGCAGTATAAGTGCCTCAGCGGCAACTGCTTCAACGGCTATGGCACTGCTGTTTTTCCCTCCGGCGGCAAGTACATCGGCGATTTTCTCGAAGGAAAAATTCATGGTAAGGGTATCTTTTATTTCAGCGATGGCAATAAGTATATTGGCAATTGGCACGACCAGTACCGCGAAGGTGACGGGCGTTTTGTTTTTGCCAACGGCGACGAATATTTTGGGGAATTTCACCTCAATAAGTTCAGCGGCCGCGGCGTGATGAAATACGCCAATGGCAATCGCTACGAGGGCGAGTGGCAGGAGAACTGGCAACACGGCCAGGGCATCTTTGTGTTTGTCAACGGCGACCACTATGAAGGGCAGTTTGTGATGGGGTATTTTGAAGGCTCGGGTCGTATGGACTATGCCGACGGGTCGCGTTACGAAGGCCAATGGTATAAAGGCAAACGCCAGGGACAAGGCGCCCTGTATTACGCCGATGGCCGTCAGATGGCCGGCCAGTGGACTAACGACTCCCTGGACGACGAAACGGAAAGCGTAAAATCCGTTGAGGTGGCTTTCGAAAAAGTGGACAAAGACCCCAAAGTGAAAATATGGGCCGTCATTGTGGGCGCTGCGCGCTATATACACATGCCCGTATTGCGCTATACCGACGACGATGCCTACCAGATCTATGCTTTCCTGAAAAGCCCCGAGGGCGGCGCCCTGCCCGATAACCAGGTGAAAGTGCTCATCGATGAAGACGCCACACGGAAAAATGTGATCAGTACTATGCGTATGGTGTTTTCGCGCGCCGATGACAACGATGTGGTTATGCTTTATTTCTCAGGACATGGCCTGCCAGGAGCTTTTTTACCCATAGATTTTGATGGTTACAACAACAAACTTACACATGTGGAGATTAAAGACGTACTTCGCCAAAGCCGCGCCAAACACAAACTCGTGATCGCTGACGCTTGCCATTCGGGTACGTTGTTTGCCGCAAAAACTCCCCTGGAAAGCACACTGAAAAAGTATTACCAGGCTTTTGAGGATGCTAAAGGCGGCATGGCGCTGCTCATGTCGTCGAAAGGCGAAGAATATTCGCTGGAAGACGGCGGCCTCCGGGCAGGCATTTTCAGCCACTTCCTGGTGCGCGGCCTCAAAGGCGAAGCCGATACTAATGTGGATAATTTGGTTACTATAAAAGAACTATTCGTTTTTATTCACCGCCAGGTTCGCCTCTATACGGCCAATGCCCAAACTCCTTCCCTCTCAGGAAACTACGACGAGGGTATGCCGGTGGGAGTGGTGAGGTGAATTACGAATTAGGAATTACGAATTACGAATGGGGAAGTAATGTGTTGATTTTGAGTTAATTAAAAATAATTATAAATTCGTAATTCGTAATTTATCATCCGTAATTATTCCCCAAGACTATGGGCAACAAACGCATGTAATCGGATTTTTTTCTTAACTTAGCCTGCAAGAATGGGCTTTTCTGTCAAATACACCATATGTTAAAACCCAAACGCGGCATGAAACACGTTTTACCCATCTTCATCTTATTTTTATTCCTGTCAACCTGGAGTTCGGCGCAGTGTATTTCGGGTGATTGCAAAAACGGCAATGGCATTTTGATTTTACCAGATGGTTCTAAATATGCCGGGCATTTTGTCGACGGCCAGATAAAGGGTGTAGGCACTTGTTATTATACCGATGGAAGCAAATACCGTGGGGAGTGGAACGCCGGCAAGCCCGATGGTCAGGGCATAAAAACCTATAAGAACGGTGTGCGTGAAGAAGGAGAATGGCGCAAAGGCAAATTTATCAAAACACAAACCACCAGTTGGTCGGAAATAGGCATAAAAGGCAATGCTGAGTTGACACCGGCCCAGACCGGTTGCGTATCCGGCGATTGTTACAACGGCACGGGTATTTACATTTATCCCAGCGGGGCGGTGTATATCGGTGAATTTCGAAATGGAGAAATTCAGGGTATCGGTGTTTGTTATTACTCCGACGGCTCCAAATACCAGGGCGAATGGATGAACCGGTATCCCGAAGGCAACGGCACTAAAACCTATGCCGACGGCTCCAAACGAACAGGCAGTTGGAAGCGAGGACAACCAGTTGACGCCGGCGGTAAGATCGTAGATGCTTCGGCCCTGGCAAAAGAAAAATCTAACGACGGCACTACTGTGCAATCGGGTTGCTTAAGCGGCGATTGTGTGAACGGCCAGGGTGTGTTTGCCTATCCCGATGGCAGTCGATACGAGGGGTATTTTCGGAATGGCAAACCCAACGCCGGCGGCACGTTTTTTTATCCCAATAAAGACAAATACGTAGGCAATTTTCGCAACGGCCTCCGCAATGGCAACGGTACGCTCATACAGGCCAACGGCGCCACTACTACCGGTGAGTGGAAAGAAGGCGAATTTGTAGGCAAAGGCGCCACCACGAAAATGGGCTGTATCGAGGGCGATTGCGCCAACGGCTACGGCACTTATGTTTTTCGCGACGGACCCAAGTATATTGGTACGTTTAAAAATCATTTGCCCGACGGCAAAGGCGTGGTGTATTATCCCAACAGCGAGCGCTACGAGGGCGATATGGCTAATGGCGCTTTTAACGGTTACGGGACGCTTTTTATGGAAGACGGTACCCACGTAAACGGCTTTTGGAAAGAAGGTACTTATCTGGGCGCTAAAAATCCCTACGCCATCGCCCAGGAAGACGTATCGAGCCCCAAATACCGCAAAACTATGCCCGACCTCAAAGTGTGGGCCGTAATTATCGGCGTGTCGGCATACAATCATATGCCCGTATTGCGCTATCCGGATGATGACGCGTACCGCATCTTTGCGTTTCTGCGAAGCCCCGAAGGAGGGGCTTTGCCCGAAGAACAAATCCGCATCCTGGTGGATGAAGACGCTACCAAGCGCAACATCAAAACCACTATGGAGGATATCTTCGGCAAGGCGGGACCCAATGACCTGGTTTTCTTTTACTTCTCCGGACACGGCCTGAAAGGTTCTTTCCTGCCCATCGATTTTGACGGTGTCGATAATAAATTATACCACGACGAAGTCAATGATATACTGACGCGCAGCCCGGCAAAATACAAGCTGGTGATTGCCGACGCCTGCCACTCGGGTAGCCTGTTGGCTATGCGCGGCGACAAAGAACCCAACATGCTCACCACCTATTACGAAACGCTCGCCAAGGCAAAAGCCGGCTCCGCCTTGCTGATGTCTTCCAAATCGGAGGAAACGTCACTCGAATCAAGCGGACTTCGGCAGGGGGTGTTCAGCCACTTTCTGATACGCGGCCTCAAAGGCGAAGCCGATAGCAGCAAGGATAAGATTGTGAGCGTACAGGAGTTGTTCGATTATGTGCAAGCCAATGTGCGCTCGTATACCGGCAACCGCCAATCCCCGATTATGCAAGGCGACTACGACCCCAGGATGACGGTGGCAGTACTTAGATAATGTGCTGATTGGTTAATGTGCTGATTTGCTAATTTGCTAATTTGCTGATTTGCTAATTATTAATATATTATAAGCACATCAGCACATCAGCACATCAGCACATCAGCAAATTAACTCATCAGCAAATTAGCACATTATTTTTTTGCCAGATACACCCCTGAAAGAATAAGCGCCAGCCCCAGAAAGTGCCAAAGCGCGATCGATTCGCCATCGCTAAAACCCCACATAATAGAAATGATGGGGGCTACGTAGCTCACCATTGAGGAAAAGACGGGGTTAGTCCATTTTACCAAAATAAAAAAGAAAACAGAGCCCAGCACGGTGCCGAAAATGGCTAGCAAAAAGATATAACCCAATGCTTCTGCAGCATGTGGATTATGCTGAAGTATATCGACAAAATCAGTAGTAAACAAATAGATTAAAGCAGGTGTGCCCACCATAGCAAAAGAGGCTGCACTGATGGTTATTGAATCGAGGTCGCGAAGCTTGAAGCCTACGGTATTCACGCTGGCCGCATAACATATCGTGGCTACGACCACGAGCATGCTGAAAAGCGCGCTGCCACCCAATCCGCCTTCGCTGGTGATATATACCAGCAGGATAGCGCCCGACAAGCCGATTAATACGCCTGCAATTTTAGCCCACGAAGCAGCAGCCCGGAAGAGTAATACGCCGAGCAATAAGGTAAATAAAGGTGTGAGAGAATTGAGGATTCCGGCCATGGCGCTGCTGATGCGCGTTTGGGCATTGGCAAAAAGAAAGGCTGGTATGCCACTGCCGCACAACCCTACTATCAGCAACCAGTGCGCCCGGCGCCAATCGACCAAACGCCGGCGAATCACCAACACGGGCCACAGCGATAATGCGGTAATACCAAGTCGCAGGCTGGCCACCTGATCAGGAGAAAATACGGCCAGGCCCCGTTTGATGAGGATGTACGAACTGCCCCACACCAGGCTGAGCGCAGCCATGATAAGCCAGCTTTTTGTGGAGACGGATACGGTATCAGCTCCAGGTGTAATTCCCGTTTGTGCTTCAGCCAAGAGGTGTGATTTGTGGTTTAGCGATAGGGTTTAGCTAAACTGCGAATGCACTAAACCCTATCGCTAAACTGCGAATGCACTAAACTAACTCAGATTAATACAGCCGCTGATTAGACCCGCTGCCTTTCGAGGCTTTGGCCACGCCGGCGAAGTAAAACTGGATGCCCAGCGAAAGGTCGAATTGATTAGACAGCGTTACTGTTTTTGACTGTACTCCCATAATATCCGTATTGAATTTACTTCGGGAGAAGTTATACTTCACCAGTGCCTCCAGGCCGATGGCGTCATCGGAGAAAATGGTGAATCCAGGGCCTATGCCTACGGCGAAAATATTGGTCTGAATATTTTGGGTAGGCGAATTGTTGGAAGAGTTGCCGAAGCCGAAATTTAATTCAAAAAAGAAAGCTTTGTCTTCTCCCAGCATAGCATAATAGCGAGTAAACGGACCAAAGAGCAAGTCGCTGTCGTTCGTTTCCTGGTCTAGCGTCGACTTCTGTCGGCTAAACGTGTAATCCAGGCCGATGCCCAGCGCCAGGTTGTCTATAACCATATAACCTACCTTTGGCGTAACGTTGAACTGGCTGGATGCGGGGCTGTCCGGGTTGCTCGTGCTACTGCCGTCAGTGACTTTGGAGGTAGCGGCTGAAAAACCAAGGGAAGCTCCCATGATAAAGTTGCCACGCGCAGTGAATTGCGCGAACAACGCATTGCCCGCCAATAGAAAGGCGAGCGTAAGCAGACAATTGGATTTCATTTGTGATTCAGCTTTGTTAGTAAGTTGGGCAAATATATAATATAACGCTAAACTTTCTCCCGATACGTATTCTGCAAGGCACTCATTTTATTAATAATTAAATTTGAGCCGCAAAAAAACAGCCTGGATAGGGCTGGTATAGCGCTTTTCCTGGGTGTTAAAAACGAGTTGCCCCACCATGTCGAGCGTCCAATTGTCCATGATTGACAAGGTAGCCGTAGGATTCACAAATAAAGCGTGTATGTCTACCGGGCTGTAAATCAATGCAATGCCTCCATTGAGTAATGGGGTAAATGGGTAAGCAGCTTGTGCAAAAACGGCATGGCGGTACGGATACAGGTTTTTTGCCGAAAGGCTGAAATTAAAAAGACCGGTGATAGGCGCATTAATGGCTCCGAGGCTATTATACAGGTACCCTCCCTGGAGGTAAAGCGAGTTGTTGAAAGCATAATCGAGGCCTCCGGTGGCTGCAAATGCGTCGGCGCCGTCATTCAATACGGGTTTGAACCAGGTGAATTCTCCTTTGAAACCAACGTCTTTGATGCTGCCTGCCCAGCCCCCGCCCAAAGCCAGGTCGCCACTGGAAAGCCCTGCCAACACCTGGAAGTCGTATTCGCTGCGGTTAAACTTCCAGAGACCTGCCACCACCGCTTCGTCCCAATGGTCGAAAGCCTTCACGGCCAATTCGAGGCTCGAGGCTACGCCGGAGTAATACCGCAGGCGCAGGGCGTCGCTGCCGGGGCGCTCTTCGTAGTCGAAGTCGGTAAATGAAAAGGCGTTAAAGATGTCGTTGGGGTTCCATACGGTGCTGATGCCCCAATTGACGCGCTGCCTGCCCACCCTCACTTCCCAATTGCCGGCAGTGTATTCGGCATACAAGCGGTCGAGCATGGTATGCAGCACAAAGCCGTTGTCGTCGAGCAAAACCCACGACAAGTCGAAGTAGTCGTTGTTGGCGTTGTCTACCCGGTCGGCATACCCGGGCGTGCCCCGCACCAGGTCGCCAAAAAACAAGCGGTTGCGCATTTCGGCAGAGACTGTGAAACGGCTATTGGGCAGCCATTTTACGTTGATCCGGTTGTGTACGAGGTTGTCCTGTAAAAAGGTATCGACGAGTTTAAACTGCTGAAAATCGGGATATGAGTTGTTGAAAAACAACAGGGTTTGCATGTTTTTGATGTAGCCGCCGATTTCCCAACGGGCAGGTATGGTGTCCTGGGGGAGGGGGCGACTGTGCGACTGTAGGACTTTAGGACTGTAGGACTGTACGACTGTACGACTGTACGAGGTAGGGAGGGCCAGGGCAATAATTACAATTATGAAATATAGGCGCAACATGGCGTTTGGCGGTTAGTGGGTGAAAAATCACAGCCAGTTTCGGCGTTTAAAATACAGCAAGGTGGACGTTGAGGACAAAACCATGAGAAACAAGGCCAAAGGATAACCGATATGCCATTTCAATTCCGGCATAAATTGGAAATTCATACCATAAAGGCTGGCAATGAGGGTAGGGGGCATAAACACTACCGTTGCTACTGTAAAAATCTTGATGATGCGGTTTTGTTCCATATCGACGAGGCCCAGAAACGTATTTTGCAGCGATTCGAGCCTGGCGAAATTAAAAGAAGTATGCTCCAGTAAAGAGCCTGCGTCTTTGATGATCACGCGAAGTTTTTCGCGTTCGTCGTGCGGGAAAATATCGCTTTTCAAGAGAGCCGAGATCAGGCGCTGCATTTCGCTGGTGCTTTGCCGGAAAAGAATGATAAGTTCCTGTAATTGGTTAATCTCGATCAGTACGTCCTGGTCGAGGCGTTTGCTGAGGGTCAAGCTTTTGCTGGCGGCGTGGATTTTTCGCGACAGGTCCTCCAGGAAGTCGGCTTCGATATCGATGCGGGTTTCAAAGAGCAGCAAAAAGATATGATACCCGTTGATATGGGGTCGTTTGCCGAGTCGGAACGAACGCGCCACCTCGTCGAATGAGCGCAGTTCGATATTGCGTTGGGTGACCAGCAGGTTGCCTTTCAGGATAAACGACACGGGGTCGTTGGCATACAGTCCGTCGCGATGGAAGATATAAGTGGAGTTGGCGTTTATTTCGTCGCCGTTTTCAAAATACTTCGAGCTGCTTTCAATTTCCTCGGCTTCCTGGCGGGTAAACAGTTCGATATTGAACTTGGCCTCTATGAGATCCCGTTCGTCGGCGGCGGTGTTAAACAAGTCGATCCAGACGACCTGGGCGGCATCGGTGAGGGCAAGTTGCTCCAACTCGGTGGTGGTGGAGAGTCCGGTAGCCGTTTTATAAACAGTAAACAACATCCGCTTGGATTTAAATCGACTATAAAAGTAATGAAATCTGCGGGCTAATCGCGTTTTTCATCGCTTGCCACAGCGCCGTCTACCAGAGTAATCACCCTGCGGGCGCGGTTAATCACGCGTTGGTCGTGGGTGGAAAAGATAAACGTAATTTTTTCTTCCCGGTTAAGTTCGGCCATAATATCGAGCAGGTTTTCGGTCGATTTGGTGTCGAGGTTGGCGGTGGGTTCGTCAGCCAGGATGAAGGCGGGTTTGGGGGCAAGGGCCCTGGCTACTGCCACACGCTGTTGCTGCCCGCCGGAGAGTTCGCCGGGGCGTTTGTCCATTTTATCATCCAGACCCACCGCGTGGAGCAATTCTTTGGTTCTGGCTTCCCGTTCGGCTTTGGGCCTTTGTTGAAGTAGCATCACGAACTCTACGTTTTCGCGGGCTGTCAATACGGGGATCAGGTTATATGCCTGAAAGACAAAGCCGATATGTTCCTTACGGAAGTCGATGAGTTCGTTGTCGCTCAATTCCGTAATCATATGGCCGCCCACTTCTACCATGCCTTCGCTGGGTTTGTCGAGGCCTCCGATGATGTTGAGCAGGGTAGATTTGCCCGAACCCGAGGGGCCTACGATAGCGGTGAATTCGCCCTCTGTGATCTCCAGGTCGATGCGTTGGAGGGCAAGAACCGGCATGCCGTCGGGGTCGTATGTTTTACTGATGCCTTTTGCTATGATGACGCTCATGTTGTGGTGATTTTGAGTGACAAGGTGACAAGGTGACAAGGTGAAAAGGTGACAAGGTGACAGGGTGACAGGGTGACAGGGTGACAAGGTGTTAATTGTTTTAAATTTTGCGAATAGCTTCTACGGGTCGCAGACTGATGGCTTTCCATGCTGGATAAAGTGAAGCCAGCAGTGCGGTGATCATTACAAAAATACCTGCCTGCCAATAGGTTTCAGGAGGTAGTTCAAAATAGATAATTTGTTCAAGTCCGTATAAGCGCAGGCTTTCGGAGTAGGCCGAGAGGTTAATACCTTTGCGCCCCAGATAGAGCATAGAAACCCAGCCCAGGCCCATGCCCAGGGGCGCCGCGATGAGCCCCAGCATCAACGCTTCAAAAACGATCATACTGAATACCTTGATTTTATTCATGCCGATGGCCATCAGCATGCCGATTTCGCGATAGCGCTCCAATACGGCCATAAGCATGGTGTTGACGATTCCAAATACGAGGGCCAGCATAATAATGCCGAGGTATATATACGACACCGTATTGATCTGCGACTCGTACATTTCCAGGTCGGGAGAGATCTGGTGGTAAGTTTCGGAGAGCAATCCCGGGAATAGGCTTTGCAGGGTGTCACTCACTGCTGCAGCGGTTTTGGGCTCGTGCAGCATGATGGCGATTTCCTGTATGACATCTTCTGCGGGGCTGCCGGGGGCGAGCAAGGCGGCCATATCACTGTGGTCTACGAAAATATGAGTTTCGTCAAAAGGTTTGTTGCCGCTATCAAAAATGCCCGCTACCCGAAAAGCGCCGGTGGTGAGTTCCCCACTAGTTTCCTGGAAAGTGAGTACGAGTTTCGAGCGCATTTTGATGTGTAGTTTATCAGCCATAGCCACGCTGATAAGTACCTCATTGCGGCGATCGGGCAGAAAATAACTACCCTCCACTATTTTTTCGCGCAGGGTGGTCACCCCCGCTTCCTGCTCGGGGTCTATGCCCTTGATCTGCACACCCCGTGCTCCTTTAGGCGTGGAAGCCATTCCGTTGACCACGGCGCGCGCGCTTACAGCTTTGATACTGGGCATGTCGCGAAGCCGGTCGGCCACGGCGCCGGGAGTTTCTACCATAAACCGGGCATCGTAGTCTTCTTTGAATTGGGGGTGGTGCATTTGCAGGTGCGACACAATGTTGTCGACCGCCGAGCGCACATAACCCCTTGCCATGCCGGTAGCAAAACCGGTCATGAACAGGGCAGCCCACACACCGATAGCAATAGCCCCGATGACTACCAAACTGCGCGTGCGGCTGCGCCAAATATTTCTCCAAGCGATTAGTGGAATCATTTTTTTTCTGTTGTCTGTTCTCTGTTCTCTGTTCTCTGTTCTCTGTTCTCTGTTCTCTGTTCTCTGTTTGGTTAGGTAGAGACAAATCATGATTTGTCTCTACTGGCAAAGTTAAGGAACGGATAACAGAGAACGGAGAACGGACAACCGAGAACAGCACATCAATCTCCCCGCATAGCATGCACGGGTTCTAATCGTTTTATTTTGAAAACGGGGTAAATGGCCAGCACCGAAGTCAACAACAACACGATGATGGCTTGCGTAAGGAACACTTGCGCATTAAACGCTGCAGGAAAAATGGGTTCGAAGCCGAATTTTTCGAGCAAACCGGCATAATCTCCTGTAAACCGAATAGGATTGACATAAAAATACCAAACCACAGGAAAACTAGCGGCGATGCCTGCAAGTGCGCCGAGCATACCCAGGAAAATGATCTCTAGCCAGACCATAAAGCCGAGTGCAAAGCGGCCCATGCCGATGGCTACCAATACGCCGAATTCGTATTCGCGTTCTTTGGTCATCATCAAAATAGTGCCCAGGATGCCAAAGGCGATCACGAGGTAAAGAATAAAATAGACGATATAATTGCCTGCGCTGTCGAGGGCTTTCGCCTGGAGCAGGTCGGGCATCATCTCGGGCCAGTCCATGACCTCGTAATGTTCGGGGTCGAGTTTGCGTTTGAGGGCCTTTACTACGGGGGTCACGTGTTCTTCTTTTGCTATATTGACGGCCAGGGAGGTGACCAGGCCTTCGGCGCCGTAAAAACGCTGCGCGGCTAGCAGAGGCAGGTAAACCATCTGCTTGTTGAGCTCGGGAGAGCCGAAGCGGACAATGCCTTTGACCGGGTATTTGGCGGCTGCGTTCACGCCGTGGTAGCCCTGGCTCACCAGGATAATGGTGTCGCCCACATCGAGCTTAAGCCGTTCGGCGATACCTTCGGCCAAAAGGGCGGCGTTATCTTCCGTGGCCAGGTAGTTGCCCCGTTGCAAACGCTCCGCCAGCTTGGTCATCCGGGTTTCCGCCTGGGGGTCGATGCCGATCACCAACACGCCTACCGTGTTATTGCCCGTGGAGGCCAGTGCAAAAGATTCGAGCCGCGGCGCCAGTCCCTTGATATGAGAAGAGGCGGCAGGCAGCGCGGTGAGATGGTCGCCCAGGACAAAAGACTTGTCGATCGACTGTTCGTCCCAATACCCTTTTTGGTGTATCTGCACGTAGCCGAAGTAATAATTCACCACGTTTTTGATCATGTGCCCCCAGGCGCCTTTTTGTAGCGACTCCATGAGCGAAGCCAGGAGTACGGCAAAGAGGATAGAAGCTATCGTGATGAGTGTACGTCGTTTATTGCGCCAAATATTGCGCCATGCCATTTTAATCAACATAACAGGGTCATTTCACTTTTTTCATTTGCTGTACCGAAAAGAAGCTATCGTTCATGGGCTTGTCAAAGTCGAGCGACAAATATTCGATGATGGTTTTGTTGCCCGGCTCGTCGGCGGGCACAACTTCCATGACAGAGGGCAGTACTTTGCCTCCCAGCGTTTTTACCTGCTTGCCGTACATCGTGTTGACAAGGTAGTTGTCTTCGTCGTAAAATTCTGCTTTGAGTTGCATATACTCGGCTTTGTCGATCCACACCACCACTTTACCCCACACAACGGCGGCGCTTTCTTTGGGGTCCATCTGAATTTTATAGCAACTGCGCCCGTCGATGGTCTCTGTGCCGAGGAGCTTGTGGTTGTAGTCTTCCACGACAGAAGATTGTTTGACGAGGTCGTCGTTGGTAAAGTCGGAGCCCATCCACGACTGGCTCATCATCGAAGGAGGCAGTTTGATGGTGCGGTCGATGGTGGGTTGCCAGTTCCAGATTTCGCGGCCTCTTTTGAGGAATGCCGCGCCTTTTTCACGGGCTGGAGACAAGATGAGGATGAGGGCGAGTTCGTCGCCTTTCGACCAGCTTTTGAGTTTTAATTCGCGCTTCCAGGTGGGGCGCACGATCGTCATTTTCATCTCTGCGAGGCTGGTTTTGCCTTTGAGTTTGGCGTCGGCTTTGGCTATGATGTCTTTGGCTTCGGGGTCGCCGGTGACTTTCGGACTGTACGACTGTACGACTGTACGACTGTATGAGTCACCAAGGGGGGCGCCTGTAAAAGAAAGTGCAGCAGCGGTAATTATCAGAAAAAAGAGCAAGCGTGTCATGAGCGCTGTTGTTTTGAGGTAAAAAATTGATTGATAAAGTGGTTTACAATATCGTCCACAGGAAATTCGTCATCCAAAACCATGTAATAAACGAAAATGCCGTCCATGGTCGCGCCGAACAAATAGGCGTCTTCCAGTGGAGTTTGGCTGCCCATACGTTCAAACAAAGAAACTGCCAATTTGATGTTTCTTTCGCGTTGGTTTTTGAGTAAAACTTCTAAACTTTTCATGGCCTCTGTCTGGAAAGCCAGGGAAGTAATGAGCTTCCAATAGTGCAAATTGCTTTTTACCATCGTAACCGATTGCCGGGCCAGTTCAGCTAACACCAGACTGGGGTCGAGCGAGGGGTCTTCGAGCACATGCAGGATATCTTCTCCGCTATTCATGGCGTCATTTACGATGCTTGTCAATAATTCTTCTTTACTATTGAAATAATTATACATCAGCCCCTTCGAGATGCCCGCCTCCCGCGCTATATCGCTGATAGAAGTGTGGTGGTATCCCTTATGTGCAAACAATTCCAGCGCCGCCGCTTTGATGGCGGTTACGCTGCGCTGTCGCGCCTGGGCCGATTGTGTTTTTGATCTCAATTTTTATTGATTGACTGTTCGGTCATTCAAAGATAAGGCACAAAGGCATACGTGTCAAGGGAGACTCGATGAAAACGGGGAAAATTTCGATGAATGGCCGTGCCTTGCCAGCGGTCTTGCCTTGCCAGCGGTCTTGCCCTGCCAGCGGTCTGACCGCTAACTAGACAAAGTGCTTCAGCATAATCACCTCGCGTTGGGTGAGGCGGCGCCAGAAGCCGCGGGGCAGGTCTTTTTTGGTAAGACCGCCGTAGTACACCCGGTCCAGCTTGAGCACTTCGTAGCCGAGGTGTTCAAAAATACGGCGTACGATGCGGTTTTTGCCGATATGGATTTCCACGCCGACTTCGTCTTTCGACGCGCCGTCCACGTAATCAATGCCGTCGACTTCGGCCACGCCGTCTTCGAGGGTGATGCCGGCCTTGATTTTTTCCAAATCGGTCTTAGAGAGTGATTTATTAAGCACCACGTGGTAAATTTTCTTCACCTTGTGGCTCGGATGTGCCAGTTTTTCGGCCAGGTCGCCGTCGTTGGTGAGCAGCAGCAGGCCGGTCGTATTGCGGTCGAGGCGGCCCACGGGGAAAATGCGTTCCGTGACCTTGCTTTTGAGAATATCCATCACCGTTTTGCGGCCCCTGTCGTCGGTCACCGTAGTGAGCACATCGCGGGGTTTATTCATCAGGATATACACTTTGCGGCCTTCGGGGCGAATGAGGGCGCCCTTATAGGTTACCTTGTCGTTTTCGTTGACTTCCACGCCGGGTTCGATAATCTTTTCCCCATTAACCGTTACCAATCCGTCGCGCACATACGCAATTGCCTGGCGGCGGGAGCAAATGCCGCAGTGGGCGACATACTTATTGAGCCGCATAGGGAATTCCGATACTTTGTCGGAAGGTATCGTTTCGCGGTTCCAATTGCGTTTGGGCTTGGCAGTGGTCGTCTTTCGACGAGCAGGTCTTTTCATAAAATTGGTATTCAACTTGTTGAAAGGGCAAAATTACACAAAACAAACGGCGAAAATTAGGATAACACGCGCTATCATCGCAATTTTGTGGTAATAACTATTTTGTTTGCTCAAAATGACCAAAACTACTTCAACATATGTGGCTATCATGGCAGGTGGAGTGGGCTCCCGCTTTTGGCCGTCCAGCCGCAGTACGCACCCCAAACAATTTCTCGATATCCTGGGAGTAGGCAAGTCTTTGCTGCAACTCACCTTCGAGCGTTTTTTGAATTTGTGCCCTTCCGAGCATATCTTTATCGTTACCAACGGCATCTACCGCGACCTGGTAAAGGAGCAATTGCCTGCGCTCACCGACAATCAGATACTCTGCGAGCCTTCGCGCAATAATACGGCGCCGTGTATCGCTTATGCCGCGCTGAAAATCCAGGGTCTCGACCCCGACGCTAATATGATAGTGGCGCCTTCCGACCACGTCATTCTGCAGGAAGGCGCTTTCCTCGAAGCGCTTCGCGAAGGGCTGGCCTTCACGGCTGCCCACGATGCTTTGCTCACCCTGGGCATCCAGCCGAGCCGCCCCGATACGGGTTACGGTTATATTCATTTTGAGCGAACAGCAGCCGAAGGGCGCGTTCACGCTGTGCGCCAGTTTACAGAAAAACCACCCCTCGAACAGGCCCAGGCTTTTCTTGCGAGCGGCGATTACCTCTGGAATGCAGGTATCTTCGTGTGGCGCGTACATAGCGTAATGGACGCCTTTCGCCACCATGCCGCCGCCATCTACGACATACTTGGAAAAGGCCGAGAGGTTTACAATACGCCGGCTGAACAAGCGTTTATTGATACATATTATCCTTCTACTCCAAATATATCGGTCGACTTTGCCATTATGGAAAAAGCGGATAACGTATACACCATCCCTTCTTCCTTTGGCTGGTCGGACCTCGGCACCTGGGCTTCCCTGTTTGCTGAATCGCCCAAAGACGGACAGGGCAATGCGGCTTTGGCATCCGCGCATTTGCTCGACGACACCACCGACTGCCTGATCAAAGCCAGACCTGAAAAGCTGGTGGTCATCAAAGGATTGCATGATTTCATCGTGGTAGACGAACCCGATGCGTTATTAATATACCCAAAAAATAAAGAACAGGAAATCAAAAACGTAACGGAATCGGTCAAACAGCGCTTTGGCGACCGTTACCTGTAACGCTACTATGAGAAAAAAGACAATCGCCATTGTGGACAACTCCACCTGGAATATCTACAATTTCAGGTTGGGGTTGATCAAACAGCTCAAAGCCACCGGTTATGATGTGCTCGTGATCGCTCCCGTCGACGAGTATATCCACTACCTCAATGAAAGCGGCATCGTACGCCATATTCCCCTGCACTACCTGGCGCCGCAAAGCAACAATCCCTTGCGCGACCTGGCACTGGTCGTTGAACTCTGGGATATTTACCGCAGGGAAAAACCCGACCTTATCCTGCATTACACTATCAAACCCAATATCTACGGCAACCTCGCCGCGTGGCTGGCGGGCGTAGACGCTATGTCGACAATTACCGGCCTGGGCTATACTTTTTTGCATCGCAGCCTGATCAACAGGATGGTGCCTGCCTTGTACCGCATCGCCTTTAAGTACGCCCGCCGGGTAATATTTTACAACCACGAAGACCGCGATCTTTTTATAAAAAAGGAAATTATCGCTCCCCATAAAGGGCATATTATTCCGGGGTCGGGGGTCAACGTTAATCATTTCAGACCGCTGCCTTTGCCCGACGACTCCACTTTTGTGTTCCTCTTCATCGGCCGGTTGTTGTACGACAAAGGCTTGGCCGAATTTGTGGAAGCCGCCCGGCAGATCAGGCATCAATACCGCCATGCGGAATGCTGGGTAATTGGCGAGATTAACGCCAAAAACCCGGCAGCCGTGAGCAAGGAGGATATGTTGCACTGGATGGAAACGCATGACATCCGCTACTGGGGGGTAGTTGCCGACGTGCGCCAGTATATCAAAAAAGCGCATGTGGTGGTGTTGCCCTCTTACCGGGAAGGCGTGCCCCGATCCATACTGGAAGCGATGGCTATGGGAAAACCCATCATCACTACCAATGTAGCCGGCTGCCGCGACACAGTTAAAGCCGGCCTCAACGGCTTTCTGGTGCCTCCGGCCAATGCCGGCGCGCTCGCCCAGGCCATGCGAGAAGCCCTGTTGCTTTCAGCCGATGACTATGCTTCTATGGGCGAACTGAGCCGCCAAATCGCATTGAGCGAATTTGATGAAAAACTCATCACCCACCAGTATATCAATGTGATCAGAGAAATTTTGCACCAGGGTCCTGCTCTTCCCGCTGAACTGCCAGCTTTGACGGAAACCGGCGAAAAAAATCAGCCGGGTGAACGGTAAACGGTCACCCTACGTTGCCGTCACCCTGTCACCTTCTATTCCTCAACCAAGGAATAAATACAGCGAAAAGCGCCACAGCCACTGCAAAAAGAGCAATGGGCAGCGCTGGGCCTCTCTTTTTTTCGATTTGATAAAAATAGAGGGAATCTCTGAGTTTTTTGTCGGCAATCAACTGGTAAAAGGAGTCGTCACTGAGGTCGGCGATGTAATTGCGTTCGCCTTGCTGGTCAAATTTGCCCAATTGGCGGAACCGGTCAATATTTTCATTGAAGTAATCTCCCGTAGCAATATTATAGTACAAAAAGCCCGTTTTTGTGGGCTCCAGGATGTTGATTCGCCAAAGGCTGTCGGTTTCTTCTTTTGAACAGAAAAAGTAAGTGTCCTTGTGTTTTTTTACGAGGAGGTCACTGTCTTCGTTATCTTTTCCGGATGAAAAGATTTTCTTTTTGCTGAAGCTATAGACTGTAATGTCTTCATTATCTGTAAAATAGTAATGTCCGTCGACGAGTTCCACTGTTTTTTTGCGGCTCACATCCACCCATGTTACGGTGTCGTTGCTGATCTGGCGTACTTTTCCTTTGCACATCAGGATATGGCCGGCAATGTCCCAATTTACGTCTACACTGTCGTTTTTGATAGAGCGGGGGTATTGAAGTAAATCTTTTGCTCTCGTACTGATGAACGAACGCATTTGCACTTCGCCCGGGGCCGTTTTTTCCAGTTTGATATACTGCACATCGTCTTCTTTCGTCAGGTCAATATCAAAAACCGTCGAAAGGAAGTATTCCGGTTTTTCTGCTTTTTTTCGCAATAATTTCAAAGAATCTTTGGACGTGATTTCCGTTTCGCTGACAAAAAATACGCCTTCCAGGAAATGGGGTATTTTTTGCAATTCCTCTGCTTGTTGCGGCAAAGGGTGGTAGTATTTGAGTTCGTTGCAGGAAAGGGCAAAAATGAATAAGCCGAGTCCAACATAAAGAATGGAGCGTTTCATAAAAGGCTGGTTTTTTCAATGTAACGCGGAGCAACGGCTAGTTATTAGTATTTGCTGCCTGCTGTCGGCAGACGGCTGCCAGGAGTCGACTGTCGGCTGTATAAATCGGACTATCGGATATTACCGGTTCCAGGTATTTCTACCGCAGAAGGGTGGAGTGTGGAATAAAACACCTCGAACTGCTTGTTGATTTCGGTTTGAAAAGAAGCCGGTAATAATGCCCAGTCTTTGATATCGACCAAGACGGGAATATTGCTGTCTTTTATTTGTTGTTGCAAGGTTGTAAAGGCTTTCCAGTCCACAGGTCGCAAATCCTTTGAGCGGATAACCAGGTCAATGTCACTTGCCTCATGGGCGGCGCCGTTGACCCTGCTGCCGTATGCCCAAACCTCCACCGGTTCCGGTATACTGGCCGAAATCAGTTCAATCAGTTTTTCCCTGTCTTTTGGTCGAATAAGCATAAGCTATCGGTTATGGGACTTAATAGCGAGGGCAACAGCTCTGGCATCTATAATAAACTGGGGCAATAGCACTAATGTTTCATTTGCAAAACCAACGCCATAATCGTGGGCTGTATTGTTCCTGTTATCCCTGTAAGTCAACCAGCGTTCGCTTTCTTCTAAAGAAATAATTGCATGGTTCGCGGCATGCCTGAAAATATCTTTGAATATTAATTTATCCACTTCTTTTGAGCTGTGGAAGTAAGGTTTCAGTACTTTCTTCAGAAGTTTACCACTTTGTTCCAAAATAATCTCAAACTCTTTTACGCACGCAGAGCGATATAAATCGTAATCAAGTTCTGTTTCTTGTGATTTGCGCAATAACCCAAGTGCCTTTTCAAGGGTATCGATACATCGTTCCAGGAAAGTGGTATCAATTGCCATAATTGGGAATTAGACATTAAAGATTTAAAGGTACGTATTTCCAGCTATTTTCCAGTAACCTGAAGACTATTAACAGATGCATACAGCCGCACAGGTGCAAAGTCGTCGTTTCGACTCCGCTCAACGACCGGCTTAGATCGCATAGGTCGCAAAGTCCCAAAGTCTCAAAGTCTCAAATACGGCCTGATCCGCTGCAACGTCTCCGCGGGCAGGGCATGCAGGCGTTCCAGGTCTTCAATTTGCCGGAAAGGGCCGTGTTGTGTGCGATAACTGACGATAGCTTTTGCTTCGCGAAAACTGATATAGGGGTGCGCATTAAGCGTAGCTTCATCGGCGGTATTGATGTCAATTGTTTGAAAAATCGGCGACAAGTCGAGTAGGGGGCGGATGAATTGGAACACACTGTCGGGTAGGCCGCGGGTTTCTGCTACCTGGTCGATACTGACAAAGCCGCCGAGTTTGTCCCGAAAGCCGGTAATCTTCCGGGCAAAAGCCGGCCCGATGCCGTCGAGTTGCTCCCAATCCGCAGCGGTGGCGCGGTTGATGTCGAGGCGAATAGACGTTTTTTTTATGGAGGCAAATTTTGCCGGCGCAGGCGGCGCAGGAGGTGCAGCCTGCGCTTCAGTAATACGAACCCAAGGCGCCAGTTGCTCGTACTTTGCCGGGGGTAGCCCGTAGATCTTTCGGAGGTCTTCGGGGCGGCGAAATACGCCGCCTTTTTTGCGGAAGTTGATCCAAATATGTGCCGTTTTGGCCGGCAAACCCAGGGTAATCAGATCTTCATAAGTAACCATATTGGGATCGAACCAGGTGAGTTTTGCCGGCGTCTCTTGGTAGGGATGCGCTTTTTGAACGGCGCCGGGTATGCGGATATAGGGTTCCAATCTGTTGTAATCCTCGCCGGAGAGTGTGTATATTTTGGCAAAATCGCGCGGCGCAAAAAAACGCCCGCCTTTGTCGCGATAGCGTGCAATGGAACCCGCTGTGCGCTCGTCGAGGCCCAACAAGCGAAAACTATCGGTGGGCAAGGTATTGGGATTAAAATAAAAAAGTGCGCGAGGAGCAGCCGCCGGCCTTCGGGCAGTAGCCGTATCGGCGATCAATTGCTCAAAAGCAGTGAAGTCGACAGCATTTGCTGGCTGCCAATAGCGGAATAAGGCTGGAATGACCAACAAAACGAGGCAAAACAAGGCAAGCGTGACGATGCCGTTGCGCTCGGATCTGGTAAAGTAAAAAAACGTTTTCCATTGCTTTTTCATAGGGTTGGTTTTTTATAAAAAATTATACTTCAATTACATAGGCGCCCTCTCCTTTCACATCGACAAAAACAATACCCGCTTTTTCGCAAGCTTTTTTCCACTGTTCCACGCGCTTGTAGCTGTTGGAGGCGTCGGCGATGATACCGCAACGAATAGTGTAGTGAGGATGCAGATCAGCAATAGTAATAGCCGGATTACCACTTAATAACAGGTAATCGACAAGAAGGGGAGCGGGAAGCGTCGCTTGCCGGTACGAACTATCGATGATGGCGATGGTGATATTGTAAAATTGCATGAGCTGCTTGTGGTAATACAAAGCATTCGATTGGAAGTCTCCTTTTTTTGTATGGATAGGGATGCTTTCTTTGATCAAATGTTTTCCCCGGCAGGCGGCGGCGGCTTTTTGCAATGCCGGGTGACCCGAGGGTAGGGTAGCGTAGAAAAAACCTGTCTTCCCATCAAATACGTCGATCATCGTGGCGCGCGGCACGTGGTAAATTACTACTTTGCGTTGATGTACCGCCCTCCAATGGGCCAGCCCCCTGTCGGCTGCGGCAATGAGCAGGAAAATCCCCATCCAGACCAGCCACTTGCCTCGGCGGCTCAGCACAGTTGCCCCCAGCATGAGAAGCGCGGTGTAGAGGGCCAGTACGCCCAGCTCGCTGATCCAGGCCTGTTCGGCCACCGCCCCGGGCAGGCCGCTGATAGCAAACACGGCTTTGTTGACCAGCCAGATAAAAGCGTGAAACCCTTTTCCAAGGATAGTAGAAACGGCCGCCACCGGATGCAGGGCCAGCAGCGCGCCACCCATATAAAGTAACAGCGTGGACGCCGGTACTACTACCCAACCCGACAGCCAGAAATAAAAGGGAAATTGGTGAAAATAGTACAGGCTTATGGGGAATGTAGCGAGTTGCGCAGCTATCGACACACAAGTAAGCCGCCATAAATAATCGGCCCAGCGTGGTGTGAGATGCCAACAGAGGTAAAGTGGTTTGTCGAATATTAAAATGCCTGCCACGGCCAGGTAAGACAACTGGAAACCGGCGTCCATCAGCAGGTAGGGATTTGCGCAAAGCAAAATAAAAGCCGAGGCGGCAAGTGTATTAAATGGCGAATGGCGGCGTTGAAATGACTGACCCAAAATGAGAAACGAAACCATGGTAGCTGCGCGAAGCGCTGAAGCGGAAGCCCCGGTAAAAATAGCATAAGTCCACACGCCTGTAATGAGCAGTGCGGCCCCGGCGTATTTGCCGGGTCGCCCCAGGAATTTCAGCGGATACAACAACCAGGCCAGCGCCAACCACACGATAGCAACGTGCATACCCGATACTGCCAGCGCGTGCATAGCGCCGGTGCGGCTATAAGCTTGGGTCACCTCGTCGGTCATGGCGTCTTTGGCGCCAAGGATGAGCGCGCAGCCCACCGCCCACTCGTCGTCGGTAGGCAGGTATTGGCGCAGGATGGCCACGCATCGGGACCGGCTTTGTTCGGCCAGTTGTACCAGGTTTTTGCGCC
>Ga0209573_1001557_pt1 | contig 34540 bp, 30 predicted proteins | sample TNRBio252014_DNA_FD_185870 | JGI IMG/M metagenome (GOLD analysis project Ga0209573, IMG submission 185870) | Wastewater treatment Type I Accumulibacter community from EBPR Bioreactor in Madison, WI, USA - TNR Reactor_6/25/2014_ DNA (SPAdes)... | ecosystem: Engineered > Bioreactor > EBPR >...
GGCGCTGTGCGGCCAGGCGATCAGGGTCGGGACCACATGCCCGGCCCCCTTCCCGCTCCGCGACGCGCCCACGATGATCGCGTGCTCGATCCCGCCATAGGTCAGGTATCGGCCGTTGAAGCGGCCAAGCACCCGGCCGCTGATCTGACCGCTGGTTTGCCCGCCCGGGCCAAAGAGTTTGGCGCGCCGCACGTCGTCGACGTCGGCCCAGGCGTCCCGGCCAAAAGCCTTGGGCTCGCGCTGCGATCGGCGGGTCAGCAGCGCCGCCAGCATCACCGGCGCCATCGCGACGGTCAGGGCGGCCAGGCCCGCCAGATCGAACGGCTTCGGATAGCTCGGTTGGAAGCGTATGTACCAGCCGACGAAGGACCAGGGCGCATAGACCCGCACCGTCCCGAGGTCGAAGGCGCCGGCCCCAAACTCGCGCGGATAGCCGTAGGTCTGCGCCACCATCTGGGTGGCCAGCGTCAGGCCGAGGAGGATCGACAGGGCCGCCAAAGGCAGGATGATCGAGGCGCGCGTTGAGCCGTTCATCGACCTCCCCCGCCCTAAAGGCCGGGAATGAAGCCACGTCCGATGACGCGCCCCAGTCCTCGGTTGAGCCGTTCCACGGCCTGTTGGCGGGCCGGCGCCGGGAAGCGCATCACCGCCTCCCGCGCGGGCCCGCCGATGTCGCGGATGAAGCGGGTTTCGTCGGGGACCTTGGCCGGCACACGAAGCTCGCCCTGCCCCAGCGCCTGGGCGACCCGCAGGTCGTTGAAAGTCCGCGTGGCGCCGGCGATCCGCTTGTCCGCGCGTTTCACTTTCCGCTCCAGGGTCCGCTTGCGACGAGCGACATCGGCGGCGGTCTCCAGCTGCGGTCCCCGGCGCGCTGCCACATAGGCCTGGCCCTGCGGCGAACGCGCCCAGGACGCGCGAACTTCAAGCTGCAGGTCAGCCTGCCGGAGCGCCGAGCGCGCCCGCGCGATGGCGTTCAGTTCGGCGTGCTTCGCCCAGATCATCCGGGCCGGATTGCGCACCCATTGGACCAGGTTCAGCCGCTTGGACCGCAGCTCGGCGACGCGCCCTTCGACACGGGCGAGCCGGGCCTTGGCAACCGCGCGCTCACGCGCCGCCTCCGCCGTCAGCGCCCGTTCGATCTGGCCGGCGGTCTCGATCTTCGGCCCGCCCAAGCCTGCCCGCTCAGCCGCCCAGCCATCCCGCTCGGCGACCATGCGCACCCGCATCTGCTCGGCCTCCTGGACCAGTTTGGCGACCGGCACCGAGATCAGGGGCACGGCTTCAATAAGCCGATCGGCGGTCTCCTGAAAGTCCCGCCGAAGCTCTGCCCGCTTGCGATTGTGGGCCACCGTGTCGCGGTTCTGCTCGCCCCGTTCAGAGGCGATGTTCTTGCGCTCCAAGGCCGAAGCCGTGGGTCCAAGGTGGACACCCGGCTCGCGATCCAGGCCCCGCTCGGCGAGGGACAGATGCGAGACCTGCGGGGCGTCTGGGCCAAGATGTCGACGCAGGTGCTGGTTCTGCGTTTCGGCCCACGCCGCACGCCACTTGACCACCGCCTGCGGGCTCCACCATTCCGGCGGCTTTCGCCCGAACCCCGCGGGTCCGACAGAGCGCGTCGTGACCAGCACATGGGCGTGGAAATTTCGCTGATCGCCCTCTTTTCCAGGCCGGTGCATCGCCACATCGGCGATCATCCCCTGCCCCACCAGGTGCTCTGAAACGAAGGCCCGGACGAGGTCGCGCCGCTGCTCGAAGGTCAGTTCGTGCGGCAGGGCCAGCAGCAACTCCCGGGCCGGCACGGCGTCCTTCCGCGACTCCTGCGCCTCGGCCGCATTCCACAACACCTCGCGGTCCCGGAAAGCTGTGGGCCCACCGGCCGGCGCCAGGATTTCCGCGTGCTCGATGCCATCCTTGGCGGCGAAGTCGAACTCCATCGCCAGGCGTTCATCCACCAGCCGGTCGCCTGACCGGTAAGCCGCGGCGGCCACAACAGAGCGGCCCGCCGAACGCTGGATTGTCTGCACCTGGCAAAGGAACGACGCCATCTCTTCCCTCCCCTTCGCCGGCCCTGCCGGCTGGATCGCTAAGGGCTGCGCCCTTGGCTCAAGGCTCCAAGGCCGTGCAGGCCGTCGGAGGACTTGAGGGTGTCGGGCGGAGCCTGGCCGCGGGGTTGGTGGGCGTAGCCCAACCAACCCGTATATGCGCCATTGTCCGTAATTACTGTTCTGCCATGGATAGACCATGACGGGCATTATTGATAGGTTTAGGCCGCTAGGGGCTTTTGCGACAACTATGGTGTGTGCCATGACCACGGTCGATAAGCGTCGAAGAAACACTCGCTCGTCGAAATATCGCCCGCGAACCGCGGCGCAGAAGGAGCAACGGCGCGAGCTTTGGATCGCCCGGACCGAGGACCGCGAGCAGGGTCGGCGGGTCTCAGAAGAAGACGCGCTGAAGCTCCGATTGGACGAGCTAGAAAGCGCGCTTCGCGATGCCGGCCATGACGGCGTGCATCGCCGCCGCCACGCCACACCGCTCGAAGATATCGCGGACGACGAGCAGCGTTTCCTGGTGCTCAAGGCCCGCGTCGAACGGCTCGAAGCCCTGTGGTCGATCAACCAGCGCAAGCGGGAAACCCGCGCCAAGATCATCATCGGCGGCGCGCTGTTGGCCGAGGCCGGCGACGATCTTCTCGCCGGTGACGCCGAGCTCCTCGCGCGCCTGGTCGACATCATCGACCGCCGCGTCGAGGGCATCCGCGACCGCCTCACCGTGCGCGAGCTGCTAGGCAATGTGCCGCTCTCGCTGCGCCCCGGAGGCGACGTTGAAGAGAGCCCTGAGAGCGCCCTCCAGACCGAAGGGGCGACCCTCCCAGACTTCGATCTGATGGCGCAGTCGGCGATGGCCGACGAGCCGGTCACGAGCTTCCTGCCCAGCGACGTCGATGCGGATTATGCGGACCTCGATGGCTCCTGGCAGGCAGCGTGATCACTGCCGCCACGCGGTCACTGTCCCGTCCTGGCGAACGAAGATGGCATGGGCGCCATCGGCCGGTTGAGGCTGCCGATCGCCGCCCTCGCCTGCCCCGTCCGGGGTCTCCGTAGGCGCCGCCACGGCGGCGGCGGCGGGAGTCGCGAGGGCGCGGTTCTCGCCCGCGAAGATCGCGCCGCCGGCGGACTGCCAAGGGTCGGATGCCGCACGGCCACGAGGCGCTGCGGCCGACCGGCCGGCGCCAGGCGTCGAGCCCCCTCCCCTGCCCGCTTCCACATAGAAGCTATGCGCGCCGATCACCGCCGAAGGCGGGGCGCCCCCGAAGTTCACAAGGCCGGCCGAGACCTCGCCGCGGGCCGCCCGGCCAGCCACGATCTGCGGGTTCTGGAAGAACCTGGCGCCATTGGTCGGATCGGGTAACCGGCCCTCCAGGGCCAGGTTGATGATGGTGTCGATCCGCGCCTGCCGGGCCTCCGAGACCGCCGGCAGGCTGCGCCAGCTTCCCCCGGCGCGCATCACCGGCTCGAACTGCCGCCGGGCATTGACGACCGCCTCGACCGACCCGCCCCAGCGGCCATCAGCGAGGCGATTGATGATCGTGTAGACAACGCCCGCCAGGCCACTGTCGCCCTGGTTCGCGGCCTCGGCATAAGCGACCCGCGCGATGGCCTCCCGCGCCTCGGGCGAGGAGACCAGCGTGGCCAGGGACCGGGCGGGCGGAGTGGCTCCCGCGAACGGCGTGGCGGGGGCATACACCCCTGGGCAGTTCACGCCGGACGGGACGGGCTGAGCCGTCTCGCCCCGGGCCAGGAGGGCGCAGAGAGCAGCAAGGGCCGCAGGATCCATCATCGGTCTCCAGAGGAGTGAGTTGAGGGGCTCAACGGCCGGAAGACGCCGAGGATCTCGCGCGTCGTCACCGGCCCGAAATAGCGGCTGTCGAAGCTGTTCGGGATGCGATCGGAGAACACGAAGAACTCGCCGCGCGCCAGCGCGCGGCAACCGGCCCAACGCGGCAAGCCCACACCCCGGCTGTCATGGGTGAGCACCGGCGCGCGACGGATCCCGTTGATCGTCAGCGTGCCGCCATCGGTGCAGACGTGATCGCCCTCCCCGGCGGCAATCGCCTTCAGGATTGGAATCCGGCGCAGGTAGTCCATCTGCCCATCGGCGTAGGGAAAGGCTGGCGCGGGCGCCTGAAATGCGATGATCGCGCCACGGGCGGGATGCCCCGGGGTGCGGATATAGAGCCCCAAAGGCTCGCTTGGACTGCGGTTCCAGAGGAGCGCAGGCTGGGGCAGGCTGGCGCCGAGGACCGCCGCTGCGGCGACAGGAAGAATCGCCCACGCCGCCAAGGCGGGGGTCAGCCCCCTCGCCGGGCGGACGGACGATTTTCTCATGCTGACTTGGCCTTGCCTTCGCGCTCGCAACCGAGCCACAGGCTCGTCAGCGCTTCAGGCCAAGATGTGGCTCATGCCCGGTGATTGTGGGCTTCGGACGCCCTCTCGGGCGCCCCGGCGGGTCACTGATACCCCGACGATTTACAGAAGTTGCGAGGTGACGACCTCAGCCCTTCGGGAACAGCTGGGGCTCCAGAGGCAACAGGGCAAAGGGGGATTTGCCCGCTTGGTCGCCGGTCATCCTCATGGGCATTCGGCCCCGGACAAAATGAGCGAGGCCCCCATCACGGCTAACGTAGGCGCCGTCCATCTTCCGGGACCGCGCTCAGGTCGACCTGGTAGCCCTTGTCCGCCAAAGCTTCCAAGACGAGGTATTTGACCGTCACACGCCGGTTCAAGGCCTCATGCCGGAGAGCTTGCCAAACCGCATCTGGAACATCGAACTTTAGAGCTGGGCTACGCCTTGCAGGCTCCGACGCCGGGGCTTGAGCCGGCGAAAGTGACCCGCGCGGCGCGGGCTGCGAGGCTGCTGCGGCCTTGGCTTTGGGAATGGCGGCAGGCGAGGGCTTTGTCGCGACCTCGGCCGGAGCGGGCTCGGACGCTGGCGGGCTCGTCGTGCGGCCAAAACCGAGGTCCGCGGTGGCCGCGTTCAGTTCCCTGGTCTGCTCCGGACTGGCCCGAGGTTGCGGCCGCGGCGCGGGCTGGAAAGCGAATGCTGCGGGCTTCCTTGTCATGACGTGTCCCCTCCCCTGCTACGCTGCGGCCTGGGCATTAGCTGCCAAGGCCTCAAGGATCTCGCCGAGCACGGCGGTGATCTCCCGGGCGGCTTTGGCGTCTCCGCCTTCGTGCGCCGGGGTCGCACCGGTGAAGTGGATCGACTGATAGGCTGCGCGCTGGATAATTTCGGTCTTGAGAACAGGAATGGAGTTGGCCTGAATTTCTGACCGCGCGTGCTGCGCCACGCGGCTCTGCAGTGGCGACATTTGGGTCAGAACCACGCGCGCCGGAATCGGGCGCTTCAGCATCTTCTCCGCGCGCTTGACCACTTCATAGGTGCGGAACACCTCCTGCAGGTCCATGCCGGAGATCTTGGTGGGGATGAGCACGAGGTCGCTCTCAGCGATGGCGTAAGTCACCGCCTGCGATGCGGCGCCTTCCAGATCGACGACCACCAAGGCGTATTTGGCCGCCGCCAGCGCGATGACGTCCTGGATCTTGGTCTCGTCAGCCTCTGAGATCACTGCGACCTTGCAGTCCTCCCCTGCCCGCTCGCGCCATGTGGCGACGTGACCGTTGGGATCTCCATCGACGATGGCTGTCGATCCGCCCTGGCGCGCGAAGGCGTCAGCGAGGCACATGACCAAGGTGGTCTTCCCGACTCCGCCTTTGGTCGAACAGACGCTGATCACCGACATGGCCGCCTCCCTCAAATGACCAACTGGGCAAATGCCCCTTTGCCCGCACGGGCTTAGGCCCGCTTGGTAAATATCCCTTTAACCCGAACGCCCCCTTACCCTATTGCCCAATTGAGGTCTTGGGTAGAGGGGTATTCACCCGCACGGGCAAGCGCGTAAACACCCGATAGCCCATTTGGGCAAGCGGGTGACGCCCCATTAGGGCAAACGGGCTTTTGGGTGTTTGCTACCGAACCGCATCGGCCGTGGCGATAGAGCGCGCACCTCGAGCCACAACGCCGACACCCCAGAGTTTCCCGCCTAACACGACTCGGCAGGGACACCGCTGCCTGGCGCCGCCAGAAAAGGACGCTTCCTGAAGCACACGGGCGCCACTGCCCCGTGCTCTTCAGATCCAGGCCGCGAGAGGGGAAGGGCTTCTTGCCAGACGCCAAACCCCAGATAACGGCGCGGCGGCGACGTTTTGACGTCGTCGGCCGGCGCGCCGGGCGCTTATAGAGTTAGATTCTATAGTCTTAGAGCAGTTAGAGGGGCCATATTACGCTTTCCCTTCAATGCCTTAAGGGCACTATCTGTCCTCGATATCACGAGCTTCCGTCCGCGATGTCCCAGGACCGCGGTCCGCGATGTCCCGACCCTTCGTCCGCGAAGTCACGCCTAAGCGCCTGTTTTTCTATGACTGTCCGCGATATCCCGAAGTTCTGTCCGCCAAATCCCGAGTGGGCGTCCCCGATATCCCGACTCGGCCAAGCCCCACCTCGGATCAAATCAAGAACAAATGGCGAAACACCTCGGGATATCGCGGACATTGGCCAGAAAAGAGTCGTGAGATCGCGGACGTGGGGCCTGCCAAGGCTCGTGAGATCACGGACGCCGCGAATCGGCTCGGGATATCGAGGACAAAGCGCAAAGCTCGTGATATCGCGGACATAGACCCCAAGATCGCCGCCGTACGCGTGGGACACTCCAGCACCGCAGACCTCCGCCGAGTAGGGCGTGGGGCCCACGAATGGCGCTGAAGGCCTGTAAGCCACTGCTGGAAGCGGGCCTAGCTACCCTCCACCGACTCAGGCGACCGCGGCGACGCGGCACCAAAGCTGTGCCGGTCAGGATCACCCAGGAAGACGTCGAAGCAAGTTTAGACGGTCGACAACGCGGCAACGATCGCGGGAAGGGCAGGGCCCAGCTCGGAGGCGTGATATCGCGGACTTTAGCCGGCGAGAGCGCGGCGCGGCCTAACCACGAGGTAAGCGCGCTTGGAAACACGCTGTGGCCCAACAAGCTTCAAGCCTCGCGGCTCCTTGGTAATTTCCAGGTCGAAGCCCGGAAGGCCACGCTCGACGATCTTCTTCAGGTCGTAGGTGAAGCGCCGCACATCGCGCTTCACACCGCACAGATCCTTCAGGGTGTCCGTGCCGATCTGCCACATCGATTGTTGGCCGAGGTGTTTACGCAGGATGCCGTAGAGCTTGCGTTCCAATCCGCCTTGAAGGTCGAAGTAGGCGCTATCGATGGCCAGCGCGCGTCGGCTGTTGAGAAAGAGCCCAAATAGCCAGTCGGAGATCACCACCTCGCAGGACGCCATAACGTCGGCGCCCGCGGCCGTGCGACGCCGCTTGATCTTGAAACTCTCCAGCCAACCAAAGCCTTCGTCGGCGATTTCGTCCGAGGTCGATATGTTCGTCAGGACAGTTGTGGTCTTCAGGCGAGTCAGCGCCTCCTTAAAGAGTTCGTATTCCCGGCCGCCCGTCCGGCGTCCGGTCGCCACCAGACAGTCATGAATGTGGAATGAGATCCGCTTGCTGACATCGCGGTTGCGGTTCAGCGCCTCGATAATCTGCGTCCGCAGATAGAGAATGATGTCGTTGTCCCAGATCGTGGCCAGGCCGAACTCACCCGGCGAGACCCGGATGTATTGACGACGGTCGCCGACGACACGCTCGAACTCGATGGGGTCGTGACGTGGTGTCTTCTCAATCGAGAAGAAGGGCAGGGACATGATGTCGATGTCGTCGCGGAGCGACGGCGCTTCGAGCTGCTGAGCAACGAACAGTTCGATCTGCCTGGGTTTCAACGTGCTCATGGGGTCTCGCCTGCTCAGACTCAGGCGTCCGGGCCACGAGTCCGTTCATGATTCCGCGCCAAGTGTTAAGGCCTCGCTAACCATGTGGCTGGCAGCGGCCGGCCCCGTCATATCGGCGGCCAGCAACCCAGGGAACATTTTGCTACAAGCGCCACGCTTGGAACCGGCTTCGGCCCGTCACTTCCTTCACACTGACGCCGAGACTACGGACCAGCCCACGGGCAGCCTGCTGCGAGATTCCCAAATGCTGAGAGATCAGAGGCGCCGTGACGATCGGCTTCCGCGCGAAGAGGTCAATGACATCGCCCAAGCGGGAGCTGGTTCGTCGCCCGACCAAATGACGGGCAACGACTTGATGGGCGATCCTAAGCCGATCAAGCTCTGCGTAAGCGGACACCTCCGCCGAACTGATCGCGCGCAGCCACCAGGCCGCCCTGCGCAAACCCGACTGCTGTTCCGGTCTTCGATGGCCTCCCGCTGTGAGAGCTCGACGGCCGGGTTCGACGTTGAGACGGTGACGCCGCAGCCTGCGATCGCGTCCAAGCACGGCATTGACTAGCACGGCGCCCATATAGCTGTGACGCGGCAGCGGATTGATCATGGCCCATGCTTCCAGCAGGACCGCGGCGCGCAGGAGCGCTGGCCACCGGGCTGGAACGTCGCGCTCGAGGTCGAACCAAGCTGCAAGGGCTTCGGCATCGTCCTCGGAAGTGACCGCTTCTGCTCGGGCAAGGAGGGCGTCAATTGGTGTCAGGCCGTCGCCGCGCATGGCGGCATTCTCGTCGTCGTCACATTCCGACTTCGACGCCTTGCTCGTCGCTCGGCGCCCCAGGCTGGCCATTGGCATCTGGAGGGCCGTGGCTCGACCCGCGCGGCCATGATCAAATAGCCCAAGGACAGCGCCGGCCGACAACAATTCCGAGGGCTTCATCTTGCCGGCGCGCCGCGTCATCCTCATCATCGCGTGGGCCCTGATGAGTTCCTGGTCCGGCATCCTTATGTCCAAGCTGTCGTCGTGCAGCACGAGATCCTCAAGGTGCACCAGTTCACCCCGATTCCACGCCCAGGCGCAGGCCTCGTGGAATTCGAGGCGGGCCCTTAACCCTTCGGCGAGGGGAGTCCGCATAGCTTCATCCAGACGGCTGACGGCGTCCTCGGCATCCGCGAGCGGCGTCAAAAGCGCCTCCAGGGGCCCTAGATCGAGGTTGGCGGACGCCAATTTTTTCAACGATTTTCCAATCCCTTAAGTTCTCTTATACAACCTAACGCACCTTTATCATTTGTCACTTGCGCTCTTTGGCGGAATCGGCGACGGGCCCTGAAAGTCTGGGATGCGGAATGCGTGGGGCAAAGCCCCAAGTTCACCTTTGCCCCCGCCGCAGGACACCACCCAGAACGCTAAATCGAAGGCAGAGGCGAAACGCCGCCTTGTCCGAAGGCGCCCGCCCGGCGAACCGGGCGGGCTCTCGACCTACTCCTCCGCGGGCACCGGACCAGTTTCCTGACGATCGAGGGACTTCAGCTCATGCTGCGGCGTGGCGACCACCACCTTGGAGAAGAAGCGTTCCTGGCCGTCCTTGTCGGTGTAGCGATCGTGCCGCGTCTCACCTTCAACGAAGACCTTGGAGCCCTTCGGCAGGCCACGGCTTTCGAGCCAACCGACCGTGCCCTGGTTCCAGATCTCGACCTGGTGCCAGGTCGTGTAGTCCTTCCGCGTGCCTTCTTTCTTCGTGTAGCGGCTGGTGGCGACCCGCAGCGTTGCGACTTTCTTGCCGCCCGCCGTGGTGCGGATTTCCGCTTCGGCGCCGGTAAAACCGATGAGTTGGACCTTGTTCAGCATCATCTTTCTCCATCTGCTGCCGAGAGAAGCCCCGGCGGCTCGCGGTCCCTGCCGCGATCACGCGACCTGCAAGGGCGGGGAGGCGGGCCAGGACAAAGCCCGGGCGGGATGGAAACCGGTCTGCACGAAGCGACAGCGAAGGAAGGCCGGAGGGTCCGCACCCGCCCGCCTCGCGCCAGCGGGGTCGGCTTTGACCTGGATCGCCCCGCCCTAGGTTAGCGAGATTGATCGCGCCGACCGCAGCCGGCCCGGGCTCCTTCATGGCGATGGAGAACGAGCTGAGCTCACCACAGTCGGGGGTACCGGCCCAAACCCGCCCTCGGCAGGCGGCAAGAGCCCAACAGCGCGCCACACAGCTCACAAGAACCTGAAAGGGGAGGGAGCGTAACCGCCCCGGGGCCCGTTCGAGGATGAACCGAAGCGCTCGGTCCGATCGCGCGACAGGATCGCGGACAGCATTAAGGACCCCGGCCGCTGAAGGTGCGTTGCGGCACCGCTCTCGCACCGAGCACCGGCTGAGTATGATCATCTGTAGTGGTCAGCATCAATCAGGATCAGCGGATCGACAGAGCTACGTCAATCGCCGTAACGACAGCTGGTCGTGCTGCGCCAGCCGGCTCCAGGGCGGGCTCGCTTTGGAGGCAGACACTGCAAAAGCCTTGCAGCCAACTAGGTGGACCCGAGATGTATATGGTCTTATATATGCGTCTGTCTGGATGATTCAGACCATTTTATGAGACTTATGATGCAATCGGCCGCGCTCGAATCCTTGTCTCCAACGGTGCGGCGATCCCTGGCGAAGCTGGGGACCGACATCGCCACCGCGCGACGCAAACGCAATCTGACCATGGTGATGATGGCGGAGAGAATCGGCGCGGCCAAGACCACCTACCTGAAGGTGGAGAAGGGCGACCCCTCCGTCTCCATGGGCATCTACGCCATGGCGCTCTTCGTTCTGGGCTTTGGCGAAGCGATCGGAGACATCGTCGATCCCGGTCGCGACGACGTTGGCCTGCTGTTGGACATTGAACGCCTGCCTAAGCGCGTGCGGCCGAAGATGGCGCCGACAGCGCTATGAGGCGGACCATAGGCATCGCGCTGGGCGATAACGCGCGCGGCGCCGGCACGCTACGGTTCGACGCTCAAGGGACACGGGAGAACGCGGCGTTCTCCTATGACGCCGAGTGGCTGGCCGCAGCCGACGGCTTTGCGCTCGAACCCGGCCTTCCTCTGGTGGCCGGTCCGCAATTTCATCGCAAAAGTCGCCTCGGGTCGGTCTTCCACGGCGCGATTGCCGATACCGAACCCGATGGCTGGGCGCGGCGGGTAATCCTGCGCGACCATGCCAAGCGGCGGCAGGAAGCCAGGCGCGCCGGTGGGGGAGGGGAGGTCGGCGCGCTCAACGCGCTCGACTTCCTGCTGGCGGTGGATGACGCCAGCCGTGTCGGCGCCTTGCGCTTCAAGGACGAAAGCGGGGTTTTCCAGCGCGCCGTCGAAGACGGCCGACGGACCACCCCGCCGCTGATTGAGCTGGGTATGTTGCTGTCGGCGTCGCGCGCCGTGGAAACCAACAGCGAGACGGCGGCCGATCTGCAATTCCTGAGAGGCCGGGGCACCTCGTTGGGTGGCCTGCGTCCGAAATGCACCGTCGTCGACTCCGATGGGCGCTTGTCGATCGGCAAGTTCCCCAGCGTTGCCGATGATCGCGCGGTCACCAAGGGAGAGGTCCTCGCCCTGCGGTTGGCGAAGGCCGCCGGAATCGACGCCGCCGAATGCCGCCTGGTTGAAAGCGAGGGCGAGCCGGTAGCGCTGATCCGGCGCTTTGACCGCCCGGATGGCGGCGGGCGGCTGATGTACGTCTCCGCCGCCACCATGCTCGGCGTCGAGGCCGAGGCCGGCGAGCACGCCTATACCGAGATCGTCGATGCGCTGCGGGCGAACGGCGCGGTGCCCCAGGCCGACACCGAGGAGCTTTGGCGACGGATCGCCTTCTCAATCCTGATCAACAACGTCGATGACCATCTGCGAAACCACGGTTTCCTGCATGTCGATCGTGGCCAGTGGCGCCTTGCCCCCGCCTTCGACGTCAACCCATTCCCTGAACGCGCCAGGGAGCTGAAGACCTGGGTGTCGGAGGAAGCCGGGCCGGAGGCGACGATCGAGGCTCTGATGTCGGTGCTTCCCTATTTCCGGATAGCGCCTGCCCGGGCGCGCGAGATCCTCGCAATGGTGGAGCGGGCGGTATCGCAGTGGCGCGCCGTGGGACGCGGCTTCGGCATGACCACGTCCGAACTCGACCAGTTCGCCGAGGCGTTCGAGCACGACCAGCGCGCGGCAGCGCGTAGCGCGAGCCGCTGATGGCGCTTAGCGCCGAGAGCCGAGCTTATGAGGCGTGACGAAAAGTTCGTTGAGGCCACCCCAAGCCATATACGAAATATGGCTTTCTACGGCGATGACGAACTTCCCACAGGCCATCGCACACCGTGCGGCGGCAAATTCGTGAGGGAAATAGCGCCCGCCGAAGCGGGCGCCGAGGTAGGTCAGTGCCGCGTGCTGCCTGACCGCCGGTGGATCATCTGGTGGAAGTGGGCGATGGCGGCCGTGTCGAGCTCGAAGGGGATCGCGGTGATCTCCTCCTGACGGTCCAGCTCCTCGGCGATGGCCAGAAGGTCCCAGCATTCGGCGACCACATACCAGCTGCCGGTGTCATAGAAGTCGTGGGCGTGTTGATAAACCGCTTGAGCCATCCCCATGCTGACCATCTTTCGTCTCCCTCTTGCGCTGCTGGATCTGCGGGCTCGTTCCCGCGATCTCGCGACCGCCCAGGGCGGGTGAAAGGAAGGGGCCAAAGGACGAATCTCCGTGGAAACCGGCCTGCAGCGCAGCGAAGGTCGGTGGGTCTGCGGGGGTTCGCCTCGCCAAGGCGAGGTCGCCTTTGACCCTGACCGTCCCGTCCTAGGTTCGTGAGATTGATCGCGGACGAGCTCGCCCCGCAGCGCCCAACCCGGGAGACGACTGACGGCTTGGTGCTGGCGCCGACATGCGGATCACCACAGCCAGACCCCAGACACCCTCAGCGCCTTGGGCGCTTGCTCGCGGAACCTCCACGGCTCAGCTTTTCGTCGGAATGTGCGTGGGAGTGATCTCTCTACTGCGAAGCGCCAGAAAGCTCCGCACGCCCTCGATCGGGCGCCTCGGGTGATTTGATCTCCGGGACGGCGCGAAGGGAGGGAACCCGCCTGCATGAGCACCTGTCCGCGCCGGACACGCCGCCACCGAGCCGTCGATACAGGGTGTTTGTGGGTGTCCTATCGGGTGGAGTCCTTACGGCGCCTTGGGTTTGGCCTTGGCTCGGATGCGGCCGGTTTTCATGCCGGGATCGGCGAGCACCTGACGCTTGAGGAGGTCATCAAGACTCGCGGCAACCGGTTCGGCAAACAGCGCCGTCAGGGCCTCCTCACACCGCAAGGCGAGCGTGGCCTTGATGAGATCCTCTATTGAGGCCTTGCCCTGCGTCTCCAAGCGCCGCCAAGTTCGATAGGCGACACCGGACCGTTGCGCGGCCTCTTGTTGTGGCCAGCCCAAGCTCACGCGCCGAACCCTGATCCGGTCGGCGAGTTCCTGCAGAAGTTCGGGAGCTGTTTTGATCACTGTCCTTATGTGGACAAATATACCCGATTCTTCATCATAATTGTCCATATGTGGCCGATCTTCTGCGGCGGCCCGAAGGCCGCCGCAGGCGGGCCCTCAGGCCCGCGCTCGGATGACGACATGGCGCACGCCCTTGTCGCCAGCCTTCTGTCCTAGATTGAGAGCCGGCCCGAAGGGTTGCAGGCCCGCGCCGCGCTCGGCGTTGAGGGTATTGGCCAAAGTCAGGGCGCAGACCGGCTCAAGTTCCAGCATCTGGTCGTTGGCCCGGAACGGCGCCGCACGGCCGTGTCGGTCGAAATCGGCCTTGGCGAGCACCAGCGTCACGTTCTTCTGCTTGGCCCACTTGATGGCGATCTTCTCACCGCCCTTGGCGCCCGTGGTGGCCAGCGCCATCTGCGGCCATTGGACGAGAGCCCAGTTCAGAGCGTCGAAGATGCGGTTCGCGTCGTCGGCGGTATCGGCCTGGGGGGCTGCACGGAAGGCCACGATGATCGCGCCGGGGTCGGTCGCGGAGTGCTTGCGGGCCTTGGCGGAACGGATGGCTTCACGAGCCTCGATCTGGGCGGCCGTGGTGCGCGAGGCCTTTGCAGAACCCTTCCAGGGGCTCCAGACGTCGCCGGTCGATGTCGTATAGCTGGCGGCCGCTGCGTCTCGAACCATCTCAAGGGCCAGGGTGGCGACATCGGCGGCGCGGGCCTTTTGGGTGGCGGCCTGCATCTCGGTGTCGGCGATCTCGGAACCGTCGAAGTCGCGGGCGAAGCGGTTGAGATCGTCCCGGGCCTTGTCGGCTTCACGCTCGATGCGCTGGGCGGCGGAATGGAAGGCGCCGATCAGGGACTCGCAGACGGTCGACTGAAAGTCCTCCAAGGCCGTCTCGGAGAGGACGTCGAGCACTTCGTTCATCAGGGCGTGGCCGAGCTGTTGGAGAGCGTCTTCTGCGGGGTGGACTCGGGGGTCGTCGAGCAGCAGGGCCTGGGCCTCGAAGCTGCTCATGGCGCCCGTTAGGGGAGAGAAGGCTGTAAGTTGCATTGGGAGAAATCCCTTTTCGGAGTGGGGTGCGGAGCCCATCGGCTCGTTGACCGTCTCGCGCCGACGGCCGTCGTCCCCCACAAGGGCTTTGAGCACAGCGTCCCTTGTGGGGGGCGTCGGGCGGTGGCGAGGTCACAACAAGCCAGAGGGGTTTGGGCCCTCATCGACAGGACGATTCCACTGCCTCTTGCACTCGCTCCCGCATGCCTGGCGCCGTGGGCTCGGGGTCCAGGACCTGTGATGGCCCCCGCCGCACTCCCGGACGCGCCAACTCCCGGGCCTCGCCGAACGAAGCGCCGGCCTCCCAAGATTGAAGGATGGTCAGCCGACACCGAGAACACCGCGCCTCTCCGCCGTCAGCACAGGCTGAGGCCGACCGGGCTGATCACAACGCCGGCCGCGGCGGCTCCCTTCGTCGACATCCGGCAGCGGCAAAAAAACGACGCACCAGCCGTCTCCACGCAAAATGAGCTCTTGAAGGATCAGTAAGCTACTTTAAGTGCGTTCAACGGCGCACGGCCCTGTGGGCTCCACCGAAGTGCGATTGCTCGTCACCGCGACGCAGGTCGCCCAGATCGAGACCCTTGAACGCCCATGCCAGCCCGCAACATGCTGCTCCTCGCTCCGCCCCATCCCGTTGAACTGGCCCTGAAGGAACTCGGGTCGAACCTGCGAACTGCGCGGTTGCGACGAAACCTGACGATCGAGGAGGTCGCGCAAAAGATTGGAGCGGGTCGCCGCGCCGTCTCGGATGCCGAACGTGGCAAACCATCGGCCAGTGTCGCGATCTATGCCGCCCTGCTCTGGGCCTTCGACCTTCTCGCCGACGTACCCAATCTGGCCGATCCAGCTCGCGACCAGGAGGGACTGATCCTCTCACGTTCAAAAGCCCGCGTCCGCGCACGGCGCGGCGAAGCCTTGGACAACGACTTCTAGGGTCCATGACTGAGGGGCTTGGGGGCGGCTGGCCGACGTCGCTCACGGCGCCGACCACGAGGCGCATCACGCCAATTTCCTGGGGCTGGCCTCGACCAAGGACCATGACCTGACGCCTAGAATTCTTGAAGGCGACTTCGTCTTCGTCACCCGCTAACCAGTTGCGCGAGCCAAGTCGGGAGCAGCGGGGCAGCCCGCGCCAGCGCCTGGAATTCCGGCGAGGGAAGCGTGCGTCTCAAGGCGACAAGCGCGCCCGGCGCGTTCACGGGCCCAAGCCAGGCCAAGGCCCGCAGAGCATCACCCGCAGAGCGGCCAGCCAGCACAAGTTGCCAGGCTGGGGCGTGTCGCAATTCGGCTGTCTGGCCTCCAAGCCGAAGCATTCGGCTCGGCCCCGTGGTCAGATAGATGCTGCGGACGGGCACTTGCGAGGTCAGGCCGAGCGCGTTGGCCGCTGCGGCGCCGTGCGACGCGACGGTTTCACCGCGCAGTTCGGCCAGGCCCGCCACGACCTTTTCCGTGGTGGGCGCGCGAGCCCCAAAGCGGCTCTCGACGGGCCGGACATAGAGGCCCCGGCCGGCGCGCAGAAGTTTACCCCGCCGCGCGAGCCGTGCCAGAGCCTGATCGACAGCCGCGCGCTGGCCCAGGTGCAACAATCCCTTGGCGGTCAGCAACGCGCCCTCCGGCACGGTGCGGCTGTGTTCGAGAATCTCTTCCGTCAATCGTTGCATGGGTCACCTGACTGTCAGAATAAATAGGACCACTTCTGACAGTTAGCAACCCGCGGGTTAGGGAACGGTTTCCACGGCTGACCGACCTCACGCCGCCAGGGATATGCCGGCCACATCCACGCGGCTGAAGGCCTCCAAATGATCGACCGCCCGCTGCGCATGGCCTGAAGCCTCCAGCAACGCCGCCGGTCGCTCCTTCAAGATCGTCGCCCAGTGGCTCAGATAGGCCGCATGGCCATCCAAGAGCTGAGGGCGCAGGCCGATCCGCAAGCCCAGCGCCGCCGCCCCGATCTCGGCCACCAACTCCTCGAAGGCATAGGCCTCGTCGCCGAACCTAGCCCCAAATTCCCGGTTCAACCGGTGCGGCGCTCCACTCCAATGGACCGCCTCATGGGCGAAGGTCGCCTGATAGTCGTCGACGGTGTCGAACGCCTCCGGGGCCGGCAGGCAGATGACGTCGCGGGCGCGGTTGTAGCAGGCCACACCGCCGCCGAGTTCGATCTTGGCGGGGATCGCGTCCAGCAACGCGCTGCGCGCCGCGGCCCGAACGGCGGGATCGATCTTTGGAGCCCGAAGGTAGGGCTCCGGGCAATCCGTCAGCTGCTCGGCGTTGAAAACCGCGTAGGCCTTCAGGTAGCGCAGCACCCTCGGATCGTCCTCGGAGGCCCCAGGCGACGCGGCGTCACCGCCATCGAGAACGCGGGTTTTGTAGAGGATCGCGGGCGAGCTCTTGGCCCCCTTCTTGACCGGCGCCCGGATGCCAAGCGCCTGACGGAAGGTGAACCAGTAGGGTGAGGCATAGCCGCCCACGGCCCCCGCGAACGACAGCAGCCAGGCATTGCTGCCGGTGAAGGGCTGGCCGTCGGAGCGCAGCGGCAGGCTGGGATCGGCGCAGGCGACCCACGCCTGCCTCCAGGGCGGAACACCGCGTTCGATGCGCGCGATGAGATCGGCCATCATCGACTCAAGGGGATTGGTCATGGGATCCTCAGGGGTTTTTGCGCCGGGCCTTTTCCCGGATCGCTCAACCCTCTCGGTCCCTGCCTTTGTCCTTTCCAGCTGCCGCGGTGCCGGCTCGATGCGGGCGGCCTATGCTCCGCAATGGTGGCCATATCAGCCTCAACGCATGGGTGGCAAACACCACTCATGGTCGTGGAGAATCGATGATAGCGTGACCGTGGGCGGGACATCGGCCGGAACGGACGACGACCACAAGTGCCTGAGGAAACACCTGCAATGTTGCTGACGGACAATGAAACCCGCGTCGATCTGCTGAACAACGAGCCGTTGGCAGCCACCATCATCCAGCTGTTACGGGACCGTCCAGAACAGCCCGTGACGATCGGAGTTCATGGCGATTGGGGCGCGGGCAAATCCAGCATCCTGGAGATGATCGAAGTAGGGTTGGATGGCGACGCTCGAATTCTGTGCCTGAAGTTCAACGGTTGGCGCTTCCAAGGCTTTGAGGACGCCAAGATCGCTTTGATCGAAGGGATCGTCACGAGCCTGATCGAGAAACGCCCAGCATTGGTGAAGGCAGGCGCAGCGGTCGAGGAGATCTTCAAGCGGATCGACTGGCTGAAGGTCGCAAAGAAAGCCGGCGGCCTGGCGCTCACCGCCTATACTGGCATCCCGTCCCCAGACCTGATCCGATCGGCGATCGGCGCCTTGCGCGGGTTCGCCGCCGACCCGGGCAAGCTCGCGACCAAGGAGACCTTGGAGGGCGCTATCGAGGGGCTGGGCGGTCTGCTGAAAGCAGGGGAGAGCAAGAATGTCCCCGAAGAGATCAACGAGTTCCGCAAGGCCTTCGACAAGCTGCTGAAGGACGCCGGCGTCGATCAGTTGGTCGTACTGATCGACGACCTGGATCGCTGCCTCCCCGACACAGCGATTGAGACGCTCGAAGCCGTTCGGCTGTTCGTATTCACGTCGCGCACAGCTTTCGTGGTCGCCGCCGACGAGGCGATGATCGAGTACTCGGTCCGAAAACACTTCCCGAATCTCCCCGACACCACCGGCCCGCTGACGTACGCGCGCAACTACCTCGAAAAGCTGATCCAGGTGCCGATCCGCATTCCGGCGCTCGGCGAAACCGAGACCCGCATCTACGTCACCCTGCTCTTGGTCGGCGCCGAGCTCGGCGAAGACGACCCGCAGTTCGAGGCCTTGATCGCCGCCGCCCGTGAGAAGCTCAAGAAGCCCTGGGCGGAAGGCTCACTTGATGCGGCGACGGTCCGAACCGCCCTGGGCGCCAAGGCCGGCAAGGCCCAGAACGCCTTGGCTTTGAGCGACCAGATCGGGCCGATCCTCGCTTCCGGCACCAAGGGCAACCCGCGCCAGATCAAGCGCTTCCTGAACACCTTGGTCTTGCGCGAACGGATGGCCGCTGCGCGCGGGTTCGGTGACGACGTCCATCTCCCCGTGCTGGCCAAGCTGATGTTGGCCGAGCGCTTCTTGCCGATCCTGTTCGACCAGGTCGCCGCAGCGGCGGCCGGCGCTGCCGACGGACGGTGCCCCGGGCTTGCGACCCTGGAGGCTGCGGCCAGCTCAAAGCCTGCGCCTAAGACTGGGGCCGGCAAAGGCGCCAAGGCTTCAGAAACACCCACCGCCCCTGAGGGGCTGGCGGCGGAATGGGCGACTTCGAAGGCGTACATGGCTTGGGCAGCGGTGCAGCCGGAGATCGGTGACGAGGATCTCAGGCCCTACCTCTTCGTGGCCAAGGATCGGAAAGACTACTTCGGAGCGACCTCCGTCCTCGGCCATCTGTCCTCGGTAGTGGAGCAACTCCTCGGCCCGAAGATCGCCGTCCAAGCCATGGACGGCGATCTTCGCAAGCTGGCCCCGCCCGAAGCGGCGCAGGTCTTCGAACTGCTGCGCGCCCGGATCATGTCGGCCGGCGTCTTCGACAAGGAGCCTCCCGGCGTCGCGGGGATGACGGTGCTGGTGAAGGCGAAACCTGGCCTGCAGACCGACCTGATCGCCTTTCTGGAAGCACTCCCCGTCGATCGCCTGGGCAGCTGGCCCGTGAGCGGATGGGAAGGCGTCCTCAAGGACTCACCCATCATCAGCCGGTTCGCGGCGCTCCGCGAACGCTGGGCCACCGACGGCAAGGGCGTGTTGAAGACTACGGCCGCCATGGCCCTGCGAACCAGTAAGGCGGGGCCGCGCTGATGGGAACCTCCAACGCCTATGGCGGACCTGGCGGCGGGACCCCCTTGATCCCGAGCTGGCTTGAGCCGGATACACCTTCGGCGCCACCAGCCGCACCCGCGGATGATGCCCCGCCTCCACCGGATGGAGCACCACCCCCAACCATGCCGGCCCTGCCGGCCGCAGCGCCAGCCGGCCGTTTTACCGCGCCGCGCACGAGCTTCACGAAGTTCGCGGCGTCCGGCGGACGAGATCGGGTCAATCTCGGTCGTGCGGTATCGGGATACGTCTCCGGATCGTCCGGCGGCGCTCGGCAAGCTGCCCGGCGGATGGGATCATCCCGTGGAGCCACAGCGGGCCTCGTGAACTTCCTAGCGGACGCCGCCAACCGCGGTGTCCGCGAAGCCCTTCGATCCCTCAACCTCGACGCCCTCGCCGGTCGGCCGATCGAGGAGGTCTTCATCGGATTGATGGAACACATCTGTCCTCAAGGGGGCTCAGTCGACGAGGGGATCGCCCGCGACGCCTTCATCGAGACGATCGCCGAGTTGGCCGAACATGGCGTCACAGACCTCGACAGCCTGACCGCCGATCAGGTTCAGACCGTGTTCGAACTCTACGCGACCCACGCCATCGAAGCGCGCCTGTGCAATGACGTCGGGACCAAGGCGATCACCATGCCAGCCAACGCCGCCGAGGCGCAGTCTGTGCAGGACCAACTGCACGACTTCATCCAACGGGGCGTCGCCGACGCGCTGGCGGGGGTCGGCGAGGCGCTCCGCGACCTTACGCCGGATCGGACTCAGGCCTTGGTCGACAACGTCTATCAGTCAGCTTTCGAAATCCTGCAGACCATGGGCGAAGGGGAGGCGGCGCGGCGATGAATAGGCACATCCTCATCGGGCGGCTCGGCGCAGACGACCAGGCCGTCATCGCCTGCGGGCGTGACGAGATGGCGACCGAAGTCCGACTGCTGACACCGACGCGCCGCTTGGGCCATGGCGTCGGGCAGGCCCTGGTCGATCTCAACCGCCTAAACGTCTACCCAACCGAGCTCGGCCTAGACCTCGCCTTCGTGGCCGCGATGGTGCATGCGGCCGACACGCGGATATCGAGAGCCTCGGAGTCCCAGGATTCTTGGACTCGGGAAATCCGGCTGGCGATCCCGGTGAGCGACGCCCCACTCTGGACGTCCGCCACCCCCATCCTGAACGGGCTCCTCAACTTCTTGACGGGTGACCGGTGGACGATTGCCTTCCGGGCCCGACCGTCGGCATCTGTTAGCTTGGCGACGCCGGTTCCGGCGCGCCTGATCGGCCCCCCGTTCGATGGCGTCGCCTTGTTCTCCGGTGGGATGGACAGCTTGATCGGCGCCATCGACGCCCTCCACGCCGGCCGCGCGCCACTGTTGGTCAGCCATGCCGGTGAAGGGGCAGTCAGCAAATCCCAAGACGACTGTTTCGCATTGCTCAGGCAGAAGTACCCCGGCCGACCGTTCGATCGCCTCCGGGTCTGGATGAACTTCCAGGATGGCCTGATCGATGGCGTCGCGTCGGAGAACACCACACGGGGCCGCTCGTTCTTGTTCTTCGCCCTTGGCGTGTTCGCGGCGACCGGCCTGGAGGCGCCGTTTGCGCTGAACGTTCCGGAGAACGGATTGATCGCCCTCAACGTGCCGTTGGACCCGCTGCGGCTCGGGGCGCTGAGCACGCGGACGACCCATCCGTACTACATCGCCCGCTGGAACGACTTGTTGCGCGCGCTGGGCCTCGACGGTCGAATTGTGAATCCCTACTGGGATAAGACCAAGGGCGAGATGGCGCTGGCCTGCGCCGACCCGGGGCTGTTGAAGGTCGCTGCGCCCAAATCGCTGTCCTGCTCATCGCCCAGCAAGGGCCGCTGGAATGGCCGGCCTACCGAACATTGTGGCTACTGCCTCCCCTGCTTGATCCGACGGGCGTCGCTTCTAACAGCATGGGGGCCAGGGGCGGACGTAACGCCATACACTTTGAGCGACCTCACCGCCCGCGTGCTGGACACACGCCAAGCCGAGGGCCGGCAGATTCGCTCCTTCCAGTTCGCCGCCGCCCGGCTCAAGAAGAAACCCCGCCTTGCGAAGCTCCTCATCCACAAGCCGGGACCGCTCGATGACGATCCGTCGAAGCTGGATGATCTGGCGGGCGTCTACAGCCGGGGCCTAAGCGAAGTCGACGCGCTCTTGACCGGGGTCCAGACCAAGCCGAGTTGATGCTCGCATGTCCCAAGGCCTCATCGACTTCCATTGCCATCTGGACCTCTATCCAGACCATCCCGCCCTCGTGGATGAATGCGAGCGGTTGGGCGTACGCACGCTGACGGTCACCACGACCCCTAAGGCCTGGCCGCGAAATCATGCACTCGCGTCGCAGACCCGGTACGTGAGGGCTGCCTTAGGCCTCCATCCGCAGCTCGTCGCCGACCGCGCCGCAGAGGTGTCCATATGGGAATCGCACCTCGATGAGACCAGGTATGTGGGGGAGGTTGGCTTAGATGCGGGGCCCCGCTTCTTCCGTTCGCTCGATCAGCAAAAGCTAGTCTTTGATCACGTCCTGAAGACCTGCTCACGGCGCGGCGGCAAGATCCTCACGGTCCACAGTATCCGGGCCGCCAAAGCGGTGCTCGATGCGGTCGAAGCCCACCTCGCGGCGTCACGAGGTCGCGTCGTGTTGCACTGGTTCACCGGCTCGACGTCGGATGCACGCCGCGCGACCGACCTCGGCTGCTATTTTTCTGTCAATGCTGAGATGCTGCGCAACGAGCGGGCAAAGAGCATGATCGCGGGCCTGCCGATTGACCGGGTTCTGACCGAGACGGATGGGCCCTTCACCCGCACCGGCGACCGCCCGGCACGGCCCGCAGACGTCGCTACCGCAATCGATCTCCTTGCCGACCTCCGACGTTCGAATCGAGATGCCACGGCCCGCCAAGTCACAAAAAACCTCCGAACTCTCCTAATCGCGGCCGACATAGATCCGGACTGATTGGATCCAGGGCATTGGCCAACGCCAACGAGTTCAATGCCTCAAGTACGGTGGAGCCGTTTCGCGGCTTGCCGGCGCCGCACCGCCTTCATGAGATTTCGATCGAGCTGGGGTCGGTTCCAACGGGCTGCGGATCGCAGTCCGCTCAGTTCCTCGGGATAGAGCAAGTAGGTGAACACCCGGTCCACCACCTCGATCATCAGCGCCTTCATCTCCTCATTCGAGATTCGCGACAGCCGCGCCCACGGGATCTCGCCATAGGGCGAGACCACCTTCACATCGCTGAAATCGCCGACCTCAGAGTCTGGAAACGTGCCGGCATGCAGATCCTCCAAGCAAGAGTTACGCATGCAGGTTTCCACCAGCGACTTGGCGAGTAATTCCATGTGCCGGCGCTCGGCGGCGGTCCATCGAACCTCACTCATGGCTGCTGCGCCCGCTTGAAGCGCACGCGATCCTTTCCGGCGATCAGGAAGGCTTCGTAGCCGGCATCGCCCCAGGCTTTGCGTTGAACGTGTGTGGTGTCGGGATCGGCGACGTTGGCCCACCATTGGGGTCGCGCGGCGCTCCCGGGCAGCATCGCGCCGATGACCCGCTCCATGTCGGCAAAACTCAGCTCGAATTCCGCAGCCCGTTGGCGGCGCAGGTAGCGGCAAAGGGGATCGTATTTGGCCATGCGCCACCTTGCCTCGCTAACGTCGATCGACCAATCCCCGGCGACGTTCCGTGGCGTCTTGGTGACCCTGCTGCAAATATACAGCCCCGCCCTTGTCCTATCCCGACACCGCTGAACCGGCGAGCCACGCTCCGGCAGGATAGCTACATCAGCCCCAACGCCTTGAAGCTGGCGACGTCGGCTCGCCCGACAACCACATGATCATGCACCGCGATACCCAGGGTCCTCGCGCCCTCGACGACCTTCCGCGTCATCTCGACGTCAGCGGTCGATGGTGTCTGATCACCGGATGGATGATTGTGCACCAGGATCACGGCCGAGGCCGACAGCTCCAACGCCCGGCGCATGACCTCCCGGGGATAGACCGGGGCATGATCGACGGTGCCGTGGTTCATGATCTCGTCGGCGATCAACTGGTTCTTCTTGTCGAGGAAGAGCACCCGGAACGCCTCGCGCTCGCAGTGGGCCATCGTCAGCTTCAAATAGCCGATGAGGGCGGACCATGAGGACATGACCGAGCGTCCTGGCAGCTCCGACGCGGCGAGACGGCGCGCCGCGTCGTAGATCAGCTGCAGGTCGAGGGCGACGCCGGCGTCGACGATCACGCACAGAGCGGCGAAGTCGGCAGCCAGAACCCTTCGCAGACAGCCGAAACGGCCCAGCAGCGCCGCGGCGTTGGCCGGAGCGCCGCAAGGCATGGACCGCGAGAGCAGGAGTTCGAGCGCTTCGGCGTCGTTGAGAGCGGCAAGACCGCTGGCCCCGGCTCTTGCCCTAAGCGAGGCGTTTGAGGTGACGGCGCGCGATGGGCCGGCATAGCGCGCGGCCACCTCGCCCACGCCTGGAAGGTCGCCGAAGAGATCCGGCGCCTGAAGATGGGGGGAGAGCTTGGACATGGGAGCCTTGGGTCGTCGGCGCCGGACCTCTTCCCGGATCGCTCACCCCCCTCGGTCCCTGCCTTTGTCCTTTCCCGGCGCAGCCGGTTGGCCAAGGCGCTGGAAGGCCGTGAGCGCCAAAGCCCACGGCCCCCAAGTCACTCAGGCGGCGGCCGGGAGCAGCGTCTGCGGCGGCCACTTCGCCAGCAGCGCCGACAACACGTGCGGCTTCTCAACCGGCACGAAGACGCGGGGCGTGTAGTTGATGATCTCGACGAAACAGCCGAGCAGCGTGAAGGCCGAGCGGTCAGCGGCGGCCCCCACCACCTCGATCCGATGACGATCCATCACCTTGGCGCGTCTCAGCCAAAACCCGCCGGTCAGCATGATCGAGGTGTTTTCAGTCAGGACCAGATGGGCGGCGTTCGAGCCTTCACCGACCACGCTGGCCACGTCGCTCAGGCCCAGCGCGATCTTCAGGCCCGGGACCTGGCCGGCGTCGAGTACACGACCCAGCCAGCGGCGACCGTCCGGCGCCTTGAGGCGCCGTACTGAGGCCTGCTTGGCGGGCAGGCTCTCCCAGACCGGCAGAAGGAGGCCGGTCACCAGGACCAGCTCGCGCGTGATCCAGGGATCGGCCGCGGCGATCTCGGTGTCCCAGGCGGCCCGCCAGATCGGTTCAGGCACGATCTCCCAGGCCGATTCCTCATAGACCTTGAGGGGCGAGACGCCGCGCTTCTCCGGCCGGATGATCCGCACCGCCGGCACCAGGCGGTCGTCGTCGTCGGTCGTGGTCAGGCCCTTCACGACCAGGCCAGCCCGCCCCGAGCGAGCGTTAACCACGTAATCCAGCGCCTCGGGGTTCAATCCGTGCAGCGCCTCGCCGGAGCCAGTCAGCACTCGCCGCGTGCGGACCTCAAAGGTCATGATCTTGGTCTGCGCGCCGGTCAGGGTGTCGGTGCGGATCACCTCCTCCGACTTGATCGCCAGGTCGTCGGCAACGATGTCCTCCATCCCCCTGTCGAGGGCGCCGGAGGCCGACGCCCGTTCGAGGATGCTGGCCAGGATCTCGTCGAAGGCGGTGAAGAGACCGTTCTGGTCCTCGATCCGCAGGGCCAGCAGGCGATTGAGGAAGGTGTTCATCGCCGGCATGTCGTCGGACTTCTTGAGATTGCCGTCGGTATCCAGCAGCTTCAGCCCGGTCCTGGTCTCGAACGTCTCGCGGCTCATGGCCTCGATCGACCCGAAATGCAGGGCCACGAAGAAGGCCTGCAGAGCGCGGTGCGCCCACGGGCTTTCCAGGTTGTCTTCTGGCCGAAACAGCCCGTTGCCCGCCGATCGGCGCTCACCGCGGGTCAGGGCGCCCAGACTGTCGAGCCGCCGCGCGATGGTGCTGAGGAACCGCTTCTCGCCGTGGATGTCGGTCGTCACCGGCCGGAACAGCGGCGCATGGGCCTGGTTGGTCCGGTGCGAGCGACCAAGGCCCTGGATGGCGCCGTCGGCGCGCCAGCCGGGCTCGACCAGGTAGTGGGCCCGCCGCTGCTGGTTCGCCGCGCCCAGGTCAGCGTGGTAGCTGCGCCCGGTGCCGCCCGCGTCGGAGAACACCAGCACCCGCTTCTTGCCGGACATGAAGGCGTCGGTCTCGGCCTTGGCCGCCGAGGCGCCGCGACGCTCGACGACGCGCCTGCCGCCGCGCAGCACAACCCGGCGCGCCCGGCCGGTGATCTCCGCCACGGCGTCGGTCCCCAGCGTGTCGAGGACCGCGTCCAGCACGCCGCAAACGGCCGGAAGGCACGCGAGGTGGGTGACGAGTTCTTCGCGCAGCCGCAGCGCCTCCTGGCTGGCGACCGGCACACCATCGACCATGACCGGGATCATGGTGACATTGCCCTCCTCGTCCTCGATCGCCTGCATGGCAGTGACCGGAAAGGCCCCCATCAGATAGTCGAGGACCTGGTCCTTCGGCGTCATGTCGATGGTCAGGTTGTTCCACTCCTCCGGCGGAATCTCGGCCAGCCGGCGCTCCATCACCGCCTCGTTGGTCGAGACGATCTGCACCACGGAAGAGCGGCCCTGCGCCAGATCGGTCCTGATCGCCGCAATCAGGGTCGGGGCCTTGAGGCCCGCCAGCAGGTGCCCGAAGAACCGCAGCTTCGCGCCCTCGAAGGCCGAAAGCACCGCTGAAGCCGCCTGGCCATTGGTCGCCTTGCCATCCTCGGTGAGGCCAACCGCCTCCAGGGCCGCCCGCAGATTCTGATGGATCAGCTGGTAGGCATCGGCCCAGGCGTTCCATATCTCGATGTCTTGAGCGGCGAGGGGGTGCCGCAGCGCCTCGTATTCGACGCCGTCGAAGGAAAGGGAGCGGGCGATGTAGAGCCCGAGCGCCTTCAGTTCGCGCGCGATCAGCTCCATCACCGCCACGCCGCCCTTGTCGACGGCATCCATGAAGGCGTCGCGGGTGTTGAACGGCGCCTCCGGCCCGCCCCAGAGCCCAAGCCGCGCGGCATAGGCGAGGTTCTCCGGCGTCGTCGCGCCGGTCGCCGAGACGTAGAGGATCCGGGCGCCGGGCAGGCGGTTCTGCAACGCCAGGCCGGCCATGCCCTGCTGCGAGGCCTTCTTCGGCCCGCGCGAGCCCTTGCCGCCGCCGGCGGCGTTGGCCATCGCGTGCGCCTCGTCGAAGACGATCACGCCGTCGAAGTCAGCGCCCAGCCAGCTGACGATCTGATCGAGCCGAGACGGGCGATCTCCCCGGGCCGGCTGACGCAAGGTCGCGTAGGTGGTGAAGAGGATGCCGCGATCCAGGCGGATGGCGTCGGCCTGCTTCCAGGCGCTCTGCGGGGTGATGTCGGAGCCGGCCCCGCCGATGGCGTTCCAATCGCGCCGGGCGTCCTCAAGCAGAGCGTCGTTCCGCGAGAACCACACGGCCCGGACCCGGCCCTGGGCCATGTTGTCGGCGATGACCCCGGCGATCTGACGGCCCTTGCCGCAGCCGGTGCCGTCCCCGAGGAAGAAGCCGCGCCGAAACTGCACCGCGCCCTGGGCGCCCTCCGCCACCAGATGGACCAGGTGCGCCGCCTCGCCCAGCACCCAGGCGCCCGGCAGGCTGCTGGCATGAGCTTCGCCGGCATAGATGATGGTCTCCATCTGGGCGTCGGAGACCAGGCCCTGCTCGACGATCCCGGCCGGCAACACCGGGCGATAGCTCGGGGCGGGCGGAGAGACCGAGGCCATCGGCCCGGATTCCACGAGCGGGGAGGGGTGTGGTCGCGCCTGCGCCAGATCGACCCGCCCGAGCGCGTAGGCCTGGTAGAGGCCGACATCGTGGCCTTCGCCGGACCAGTCCTTCACCGCATAGGCGACCGGCGCCGTGGTGGACAGGAACCCCAGCCGTGACGAAGGTGTCGCCAGCGCCCGGGCCCGAGGCGTCAAGAAGGCGACGTTGGAGACGGCTCGGAACTGGCGAGGCTGAGCCGTGGGGCGAGCAGCGACGCCCGCCGCCAGACGGGCGGCGTCGGCCAGGGTCTCGCAAGCCTGAACCGGGCAGGGGGAGGGGACGCTCCCCTCGGCGCGGTCAATCACCAGAAGCCCGGTCTCGACCGAGGTTCCGTGCTTGGCGTAGGCCCGTTGCGGGAACACCAGCATCGCGATGAGGTGCCCACGGCGGCCGAGGGCCTGCATCGCGCCGCCGTCCTCGAAGAGCCGGGTCGGCACGATCGCCGAGAGCCTGCCGCCTTCGGCCAGGCAATCGAGCGCGGCGTGCAGATGGCCCTCCAGCTGCTGAAACGGCGGGTTGGCGATGACGGCGTGGAAGCTGCCGGAACCGGGCAGGATGTCCTTCAGCAGGACCGCGTCATGGCGGGTGCGCGAGGCTCCCGGAAACAGCCCGTCCAGAATCTCGGCCCGACCGGGGGCCAGTTCGTTGAGGTCGAGCACCGCGCCGCACGCCTCGGCGACGATGGCGAGAAGGCCCGTGCCGGCCGAAGGCTCAAGCACCCGGTCGCCGGGGCGGATCTGGGCGGCGGCCACGGCCAGGGCGCTAAGCTCCGGCGGCGTGGAGAACTGATCGAGCGCCACCTGCTCTTCGCTGCGCCGCGTGTGGGTCAGGGTCAGCTCGGTGACGCTGGCCAGCAGGGCGACGATCTCGGCGGGCGCGTCCTCGAGCCGGCTGATCTGAGGCGCCAGGCGGCGCAGCTGCAACACCACGGCGGCTTCCATGGCGTCGTAGGCATCGCGCCAGCACCAGGCGCCGTCGGCGTCCGAGCCGCCGAAGGACATGGTCATCACCCCCGCCACCAGCTTTCGGTCGAGCGCACGCGAGCGGTTGAGATGGGGAACCATGGCCCGCGCGGCGGCCAGAATGTTGGCGGCCTTGTCAGAGGCGGAACCAGAAACCTGCGCCTGGGCGAAGAGCGGAAGGAAGGCGTTCATGAGAAGCGTCCAGATCACCTGCGGCGGAGGGCTCCTCCCTCCCGTCCCGTCAGGCTCACCTGACGCCTCCCTCCCTCCATCCTTTCCGGGCCCAGACAGCGAAAAGCCCCGCCGGCTGGCGCCGACGGGGCTCCCTGTTCAGGGCCGATAGTCAGCCGATCAGGCCGCCAGTTGTCCCTCCGAGGACTGGGCCGTTTCCGGCGCCTCGGAGGGCTCTTCGTCAGCCACCGGCTCCTCGACCTCGTCCTCCAGGGAAGCGTGGCTCTCCCAAGACAGGGCCGAGGGCGCCCATTGGCGTTCTGCGGCGGCCTGCGCCACGAAGCAGACCAGCTCGTCCTTCTTCAGGGTCCGCGCCCGATCGTCCGAAGCATCCATCTCCTCAAGCAACGCCATCAGCTGCTTCTTGGAGTGAACCGCCAGGTAACCTGCGTCCGGCGTCCAGTGGCCGGCGATGTCGGACCCGCAAAGTTCGGCGATCTCGGCCGCTTCGGCGCGGGCGGCGTGACGGATCGAGCTGGTGCGCGCCTCGCGGACATCGAGCGAGATGGCCACCAGCTCGGCCAGCAGCGCCATCTTCTCCCCGTGCGCCAGGCCCTCGATCCAGGCGATCGGCCGAAGGCCGGAGGTCTTGTAGGCCTCGCGACGCGCCTCAAGTCTGGCCCGCACCTCACCGTCGAGCGCCGGAATGGCCGGGGTTTGGCCACGGCGATAGCCGCTCGCCGAGACCGTCACCGCCGACGCCTCGGCCGAAGCCCCGCCGTGCAGCGCCAGATGCTTGAAGAGCTGGGCCAGGAGGGCGGTCAGCGCGACGCTGGGGTTATCGGCCAGGTCGCGGATCAGGCCGCGCGTGGCGACATCGGTGCGAGTCTCGTGGAAGACGTGACTGGCGCCTTCCACATCGACGTCGGCCTTGGGAAACTCAACATCCGGCTGGCTGCGCCCATAGCGCCCGTCAAGACGCCCGCCCTCGCCGGTCTCCGCCTCCTCATCGGCGTCGTCCTGGGCGATCACCGGATTGGAGAAGAAGCTGGCGACGACGCCGACCTCGGCGTCCGGAGACAGGATCACCGCCCCGATCGTGCCGCCTTCGAGCGAGGCGGCGGCGAGCTGCCGGTCGGCCTGCAGAAGAGCCAACAGGCCCTCGACCTCGTCGGCCGCCAGATCAGCGCCGGCCAAGGCCTCATGCGCCTCCCTGACAACCTGCTGGGCTTCCTTGTAGGCCGCTCGGGCGGTCTCGCTCATCCCCGCGACGTGGACGTAGGGCAGGTTGAAGAAGCCGTCGGGCGCGCGGTAGCCGCGGCTCTGGCCGATGAACACGAGCAGGCCTTCGGCCTGCAGCGCGGTCACCAACGGCTCCGTGCGCTGGCGCCACAGCTCGGTCAGCGTATCGGGGTCCAACAGAACGTCGGGAAGCTCGCCGAACAGGTCGGATTCGACCCGCCCGCCGATGGCCGCGTAGCGCTGCGGCCCCACCAGGGCGAAGCGCGGATCGTTGACGTCGGTGCGGCCCCGCTCGACGCGGGCGGCAAGCTGATAGTCCTGCAGATAGCCATCGAGGGCGGTCTGGGCGATGTCGGCCTGCTCGTCCGCATCGGTGATCCGGGCCAGCTGACGGGCCTGTTTCAGGGTGATCTTGCCCAGACGCAGGGCCTTCAACGCCTTGGCGTGCAGACCTGCCAGGGCCGAAAGACGCTTGATCTCCAGCTCATCATAGCCGAGCGCGCCGGCGATGGCGGCGGTATCCATCTTCGACTTGCGCAGCTTGCCGATAGCGACGATCACATCGGCGATGTGAACGGGCGTGCGCTCAGCGGCCGTGAGGATGGTCGCCGCGGCCTGACTTTCGCGGGTGGAGAACACCTCGCACTTCACCGGCCAGTCCTGCGCAATCCGGCCGGTGTCCAGGAGCTTGCGGAGCGCGAGCAGCCGGCGGCGGCCGTCCAGCACCATGAAGGGCCGCTCCTTCCTGGCGCCAGGTCGCACGCACAGGGGCACGACAACGTCAGCCTTGAAGATGGTTTCGGCCAACCGATCGATCTCGTCGTCGGCCGGCTCCTTGGCGCGAAGGTTCTCCGGCGCGATCTCAAGATTGCACAGGGGCACGAACTGGGTGTTGGGAACGCCAGCGGGGGTTTCAGCAGCGGGGGTCATGGGGATCATCTCCGGCGTCAGAGGCGAGGGTCATCCTGCCCCTTGGCGCACCCCCTCCAGCCCTCCCTCTCTCCTTTCAGCGGCCGCCAGCTCGGACCCTGACGCCGGCCGGCTCGGCGCTGACCCTGACGACATCACCGGCGCCTGGCCCGCCGCCTCGTTCCAATCGCCGACGACACCCGGGGGAAACTCGACCCAGGCCTTCAAGCCGGCCCGGACCAGTTTGGAGCGCAAGTGCTCGGCCGACGCCTCGCCATCCTTGCCGCGATCCGCGGCGATCAGCACCGAGCGCACGCCAGGCGGCGCGATCCAGCTTCGCAGGTTGCGGGTCGACATCAGCGACCAGGCGGGAAGCGCGAACCGCTCACTGGCCGACAGCGTAGTGAAAAACCCTTCGGCGACCAGCATCTCCGGCGCCGCATCATCGATCCGAACCGCCGCCCCGGCGGGTACGGCGCCGACCGTCTTGCGGTTCAGGCGCAGGTCCTCCGCCCGATGAGCATTGGGCGCGAGATAGGTCACCTCGACGGCGGTGAAGACGCCCATGGCATCGCTGACGCCCACCAGAAGGGCGGGGCGATGATGGCGGCTCTCCGCCGCATAGGCCGAGACCGGCGCATGGCCGCAGTGGCGGAGCACCTGCGGACCTGGCAGGGCGCGCGTGATCGCCCGCAGCCGGCAATGGCGTTCGGAAAGGGTGTTGGCCACGGCCTTTCCAGCCTCCCAGATCCGCCGGGCGGCGTTCAGGCGCTCGATCGTCGTGCCGGTGTTCCCGATCGCCGAGGCGCGGCGCGACTGGCTAAGGGTGGTCGGGGCGTTGTGGGCGTCAACCAGGCCCTCGGCGCGCAGGTGATCGAGCACCGCGCGCCAGTCGCCATCGCCGAAGGTGTGGACGATGATCCGCCCCTCCTTCAGCAGCAGCGAGACGGATCGGTCGGCGGCGCTGTGGCCCGGCGCCGGAATGTTCGCTCTCTGGCCGCGATCGTAGAGATCGCCGCCCAGGGCCTGGACGATGGGTCTCAAGGACATGGCGACCTCCCGGGACTGCCTGACCAAAACTCACCCACCCCAGACCTGCCTCCACCCTTTCCGGCCGCGGCCGACGGCCGCTCGGGATCTGACCCGGGGGCGTTGCGGGGGCATCCCCCGCTGGTGGGGGTAGGCTCAGGCCGCAACGCCTGCGACTCAGGGGGAGGGCGCTCCCCCACCAAATCCAGAGACCATCACTGATCCTGGCCAATCACTCGCCAAACCGAAGCTCTCCCTCGGCATCGCGACCCACAGGCCTGAAATTGAGGCGATAGCCCGGGAAATGGCGGCGCAAAATCGTCACAGGCGGCGATCAGGAGGGCGACAGCCATGTGCTTTTATAGCAAGATAAGCCCATCATGAGTTTGGGGCATTCCGTGATGAACACCGATCAGATCGCGGGGGACGAGGGCCGGAGCGAAGAGGCCTGGGTCATCGGCGCGAACCCTGAGCTGGCCATCCGGGCTCGCAATGTCTCGATGTATCTGGAGCGCGGCGGCTCTCTCAAAGATGTCCGGCTGACCGAAAGCGAACACGGCGACTGGAGCGTCTGGCTGCGCCTGGCCGGACGCGCCGGAGAATACCGGCTCGCCAAATTCAAGTCCGACGCCCCGAAGCTCTATCGCGACGTCAGCCTGGCGGTCGCCGCCTGCCGCGATGATTTCGGCTATTTCGGCCCCATCATTCTATCCACCGACCGACACCCAAGCGCCGGTCCCAGTCAGAACCTGGCCGTCGCCTAAGACCGCGCGAACGCCACCAACTGCTCAAGGTCAAATCCATCGGCGGCCCTGAGGGCAGCGATATAGGCGGCCCGGGTCGCGCCCGGGTCGGTCAGGTCAGCCCGGCCCCACGTAAACGCCTCGCGGCCCAGCCGCTCGGCCAATAGGTCGGCCGACAGACGCGCATGGCGCCCATTGCCGTTCGGAAAGACGTGGATCAACACCATCCGGTAGTGGAAATCGACCGCGATCTCGCCAGGCGCGCGCGTTCCGGCCTCGACCTGGGCGGCGATATCGCTGGTCAGAACCTGCAGATACTCGCGGACTTTCCACCATTCGGCCACGCCGATGTTCTTCTCGGACGCGCGCGGCTTGCCGGCCCAGCGCCAGACGTCGCCGAACATCCGCCGGTGCAGGGTGAAGAGGCTGTCTGCGTTGAGCACGTCGAACCGGCCGCGGCGCGCCCAGCGCAGGCCGGCGGCGATATTCGCCCGCTCAGCCCGGTTGAGATCGTCGCGGGTGACGATCCAGGTCGGGATCAGCCCGACCCGCTCCTCTGGCGTGAGGTTGGTGGCGGCGTCATCGCCGCCGTGCAGATCTTCGTCGGTCACGGCTGGCTCGCCCAGACTTCACGGGGATCGAGTTCGTCCTCGATGAAGCGCCGCAGGCGAACATCCTCGTCGGCGTCATTCACCGACTGGTCCTCCAAGGCCATGGAATGGCTGATCGCGGCAAGCTCTCGACGAGCGACCTCGCGGGCCGCGGTCTCATAGGTCCGTTCCAGCGGCTCACGGGGCACGAAGGTGTAGACCAGCTCGCAGTTCAGGGCCTCGGCCACACGGCGCAGGCTGCTTAACTGGATCGTGCCTTCCTGTTCAGACCGTTCGAGCTTCTGGACGGTCGGCTGGGAAACCCCCAAACGGCCGCCAAGCTGTTCGGCGGTCATGCCGAAGGCGTCGCGAATTGCCCGGATCCAGCCTCGCGCCGGCCGCGTGGAATTGAGCGTCCGATAGGGCGCCAGCACGCGGTCGAGCGAGCGACGGGCCTCGGCGGAAGATTTACGACGGTCCATGATATACCCTGGGGGCTATTTCGGACAAACAATAAAACACCCTATAGGCTATATATTAGCGAACTGTCTATAGCCCACGGGCCATACACTGCGGGGCACGATGAATTGAAATCGATCATCGATGATCCTTGCGCAGGGTGACCAGGACCCGCTCGACGAACACCTCGGCGACCTCGGCCGCCTGCAAGATGGCCGTCAGGTAGTCCCGTTTGATGCGATCTGCAGCGATCCCGCTCGGCGTCGATAGGGTCAAGAGCCCGTCCTCAATCCCGTGGAAACCGACCTTTCCGAACCAACTGCCATAAGCGCCTTCGCGGACGATGGCGCGAAGCGCCGTATCGATGGCCTGCCAGGTCGGATCGTCGGTCCCCGGCGCGGCCATCAGGGCTACGGGCGGGGCGGCCTCCGGCGGCGGGATTTCCCCCTTCACCCGCATGATCCGGGCGAGGTTCAGGCGCAGATCGGGCGCGCCCTGGGCGGTTCGAGTGACCATCCAGCCGAAGTATTTGCAAGGGCTCTGGATTGCCGGGTCTTCCAGCGCGATGGCCAGCATCGCGATCACGCGTGGCCCGTGGCGGGCCCAGCCCCAGCCGACCGACAGGGCGTTGTTGCGTTCGATCTCTGGGAGCCAGGTTTCCGCCGCCGCGGCGATCCGGGCGACATCGGCAGGCCCCGCGCTGGCCGGGTCGGCGAGGATATGATCCCCCACCAGCGCGGCCAGTCTCGGACAGACCTGGACGGCGGCCCTGAGCTCCTGGCGCACCATTTCCGCCGCCGCGGAGGGTGCAGATTGAGCGCCGCCCAAGCCGCTTGCTCCCTCCGGAGAGCAAATGGCGTCGGACTTGCCGTCGCTGTGGCGTTGGCTCGAGGATCCGTTGTTCTTGCTGGTCGCGGGAGGCGTAGCCGGACGCGCGAAGGAAGAATTTCGCGGCGTAGGCGCGTCCTTATCCTGTACAGAAGAACTGTCGTTCTTATGGGACTGTTCTAGGCGCCGGGATATAGGCGCCTGGGCGGCATATCTCTGCGCAAACACCACTGGCTCAAGGTACTGGGCTCGGCGAGCTTGCGCCGCCTCGCGGAACGCGGCGTCAGCGGCCTCCATTTCGTCCAGGCGCGCCACCAGTGGGGCCAAGTCATAGGCTTCGACGCCGGCGGGGCGGTTAGCGCGATTGTAGTCGCGGACCATGTAGCCGGCCGCCTCCAGGCCTCGCCGGTTGGCCCGCGCCGTGCTCTCGCTACAGCCGAGGTAGTCGGCGATCAGCGCCGTGCTCGGCCACACGCAGGCGACGTCCTTCTCCAGGCGGTCCTGATTGAGGTGCTCGACATAGAGCAGCAGGGTCATCCGCTGCT
>Ga0209573_1001558_pt1 | contig 34514 bp, 53 predicted proteins | sample TNRBio252014_DNA_FD_185870 | JGI IMG/M metagenome (GOLD analysis project Ga0209573, IMG submission 185870) | Wastewater treatment Type I Accumulibacter community from EBPR Bioreactor in Madison, WI, USA - TNR Reactor_6/25/2014_ DNA (SPAdes)... | ecosystem: Engineered > Bioreactor > EBPR >...
GCTGATCGGTGAATACGTGGGACTGGAGGAGGTGGCCGACGGGGTGTGGGGGCTGTACTTCTACGAGTACCTGCTGGGCCACCTGGATGCACGCACGGGGCAGATCGAAGAAATGCCGACCGGCATGAACCGGGAGGATCGCAGTCGGTATCACGTGCGCGGAAACCCGCAAAGCAAGAGTTACCGATGAATCATAACGGGAGTGCGATGACAAAGCGTTCGACCACAAGGCCCCTCTCCGGAGCCTTCGACTCCTACGACGGGCCTTGTGGTCGGAGGGATGATCAGCTAACTAATCTGTAAACCATGTCTCCGTGCTAAAGTGTCAACGATGTCCCCGGGCGCTCAGTTTCATTGTGCGAGTCGTCTCCGCGCCAACTCAAGTCGCTTGCGACCTGATGCCGTCAGTTCAGATTCAATCGGGACCAGTAGATCGAGGACTTGCTGGTAGTCGCTTTGGTGAAAGGCTTCTTGGGACTTCACATCGATTCGTGACAGTTCTTTGCGGCGATTCTCTTTCGCTGCCTTTTCCTGCTCTCTTTGGACAAACGCCCGTATCTCATCCAAGTGCGACAAGTCGCCGTTGAGGAGGTCTGTGGCCGTGAGTCTGAGACCCTCACCAAGCTTCAACAGTTGTGTCAGTTGTCCACGCTTCTCAGGATACGATGGCTCAAGTAGATGCGGAGCGCGAAGCATCATGAGGTAGCCAAGATTGATATGTTCGGGACGTCTCTGTCCGCGTTCTGTTTCAATCGTGAAGTAACAGTTCAATCCGAAGCCGTAGCTCACACCTTCAACTAGAAGCGAGATACCCTTCTTTTTGTAAAGGACAGAATAGGAATTGATGTACTTCTCGGATCGATTTGTGACCTCCTGAAAGCCATACATTCGCACCAAGAACGACATCTCGGCGCGAATAGCGTCGAGCAGTTCTTGTTCTGATGGCACGTAGTAATCGTTCATGTTTTATCGGCCAACGTCTAGGTTGGCCGGACAGCAGTCAGGACAACCTCTTGTGTCTAGCCGCTCCGGGCTCGCTGTACGGCCCAACCTCTTGTTGGATGCTCCCATTCTGTGACGATTCCTTCTCCAGTTCAAGAGCATCCCCCCAAAAGCTGAAACATCAGGCGGGCCGATGGATTTTCCGATGTTTTCTCTTTGATCGGCCCGGCGTTCTTCCGGCGGTGGCCGAAGGGTCCTTGCAACCGAGGTGCCCAGGGTGGCTCCGCAGGCTGGGGGTGAAATCGAAAGATCAGCCGACGTGTTCCGAGGGTGAGGCCACCGCCGAGTCTAAAACCATCCGGTCATCCAACGTCTGCGATGAGGGTCAAAGCCCCGCCGCGGGGATTTGTACCTTCAGCGCCTTGTTGGAATCCGAATGTTCTCTCTTCTCTTCTCCAAAAACCAAACCAAACCGACGCCTCGAGCCGCCACCATTTTCCGATCTGCCGGCCGCGACCTGCGCAACAAACGCAGTCCCCAACACGCTGAGCGGTCGGCTTGCCGCGCGATCACGCGCGGCAGTGGCGGCGAGCAACCGACCCATATCTATTCTATTCCAACGTCTGCGATGAGGGTCAAAGCCCCGTCCGCGGGGATTTGTACCTTCAGCGCCTTGTTGGAATCCGAATGTTCTCTCTTCTCTTCTCCAAAACCAACGCAACCCGACGCCTCGAGCCGCCACCATTTTCCGATCTGCCGACCGCGACCTGCGCAACAAACGCAGTCCCCGACACGCTGAGCGGTCGGCTTGCCGCGCGATCACGCGCGGCAGTGGCGGCGAGCAACCGACCCATATCTATTCCATTCCAACGTCAGCGGTGTGGGGCGTTGACCCGTCCGCGGGGCGACGTACCCACAACTGCCTGGTTGGAGCCTTCATTTTGTTGCTCGATGTTGTGGTTCGGCGCCATTGTTGCCATCAAAAATAAGGGGCCTGAACTTCTGCTCAAACCACTCTGCATATCTGTTCTCGAAATGCCGTTTTTCGTCACTAGCAAAACCGAATCTATCGCCGCCATACAATAGAGCCACGACTAACGGATGAGTCGCAAATATTTTTACGTGATTGCGGCGAGTGACGAAGTGAACCCGTATATCCCATCGCGGCGTGACTATCAATTTTCGGGTTATACCGATTTTCGCCTTCGTGCCTGGCTCATCAATCCGAAGCCTTTGTTGAATATTCTCTGCACCGATGCACAATTTCGTCTTAATGATCTTGGGCATAAACTTCGCTTATGAAGCTCCAACGTCTGCGGTGAGGGTCAAAGCCCCGCCGCGGGGGTTTGTACCTTCACTGCCTTGTTCGGGCTCTTTTCATTTTTTCGAGGTCTATTCCGCATTGAGGATTTCATGCGTCTCTTTCCACGGCAACAGCCAAGCCTGAAAACGTGCTCTGTCGATATATTCAACTGCTGCATTCAGATGTTCGTTGGTTTGAGTTGTAGAACTTTCGCCATCAGTGCGATAGGAAAAGACCCGTATATTGGTTAGCTCCGCATGTTGGAGAGAATTCATAAGCCACTTGAATTCCTTTTTAGGTACATTGGGCTCAACGAGAACGAAGATAGACATTTCCTTCGAGACAGAAGCAAGCTTCTGCAAGTGGGTCAAGCAATCCTCTTTCCTCTCCAATTCCCGCCCGTTTATTCTCAACACCGTCACGTTGTTGCTATTTTGAGTCAGCCCGATATACGGCACCGACGGATGGGCATCTGTCAGGGTGAACGCACAAGAGATAATTAGCCCGATCAGGATGAGCTTTGCTTTCATGTTTTTAGGCCCGAACGTCAGCGGTGTGGTTTGGTGACCCGCCGCGGGGAACCATAACCACCACTGCCTTGTTAGCCGATCCGAATTTCTTTCCGGCTCATTCGTCCATTCAAATCCGACTTGGTTCCCACGGTCACTGATTTCTTGGGTCTCTCCCCATCCATTTGCCCCCTGCTCACCGACGTTGTTCCACATTGTTTTTATCAGGCTAACGTCTGCGATGAGGGTCAAAGACCCGCCGCGGGGTTTTGTACCTTCAGTTCCTTGTTGGAATCCGAATGTTCTCTCTTCTCTTCTCCAAAAACCAAACCAAACCGACGCCTCGAGCCGCCACCATTTTCCGATCTGCCGACCGCGACCTGCGCAACAAACGCAGTCCACGACACGCTGAGCGGTCGGCTTGTCGCGCGATCACGCGCGGCAGTGGCGGCGAGCATTCGCCCCATTATCTATTCCATTCCAACGTCAGCGGTGTGGGGCGTTGACCCGCAGCGGGGCGACGTACCCACAACTGCCTGGTTCGGCATTCATCCTTCCATCAGAATTAGTAGAGTCCGCCCCATCTGCACCAGTGAACATGCGAGAAGAGGGAAACCGATAATTTTCCTCCATAGGGAAACTGGAGGTGATATGCGCAGAAGAAAATAACAACTGGTTGCACAGATCAGTGGCAACGACCATAGGATGCATGCCCAGCCAATCCCCAGATGTGGATGGCTGGAGCTCATTGCAACGCCGATGAAAGCGACGAGATAGATCGGAATTGATCCTGCTGCTGCTCCAATCGCTGCAGCGGCGATCAAGCTGATTTTCGTTTTCGTATTCATCATCGTTCATGTTGCCGAACGTCAGCGGTGAGGGGAGGCGAACCCGCCGCGGGTGAGACTTACCCTCAACTGCCTGGTTCGCCAACTATTCACCGCTTCGCTGTCGCATGAAAAGATTAACGCCCTGCAACATCAGAGCTATCTTTTCACGATTCTGAACGCTCTCCCAATCACCATGTGCGGCAGAATTTCTTATTCCCGCCCATGATGTGATATCCTTTGAATCTTGTTTTGTAATCAGATCGTTTTCGCGCAGGACTTCAACATACGATTCCATCCCGGGTTTTCGCTTACCCAGAGACAGGCCCTTTGCATCAATCCATGTTCTCAAGAACTCCTCAAGCGTTGCGCCAATAAGTACGGCAGGCGCTGCAGGATGTATCGACTTATCCGCCAATAATGCATTGGCTTGTGATAGCAGCTCGGATACGACATCGATTTGAGCTTTTCGCTCTGGCGATACACTATCCTTCAAGCCAGCCTCAAGGTAGTTCATGAAAGCGATAAGTATAAATGAGGCTTCTGTTGCTGTGCTGTCTGTGTGTACTGGGTGTGTTGGAAGTGGCGCAATTCTTTTATAAAAGGAACTCTTTTCGCCGGCATACTGCCGAAGAAATTCACAAGCCACCGTGAAGGCCGTGCGTTTTTCCTGGGAAACTCCAGTCGTTAACCTCTGCGCAATATTTCGAGCCTGATTTATGAGTTCATCGGTATTCATATTATCCTCTGGCGAACGACGGGCCTCTCCGTTTGCGAACCCACGTCCGCGCGGGTGAGCAATACGAGAGCGGGCCGTTGTTCGCCCTTGTTTCACACCCGATGTTCACCGCAACCCGTCTTCGGGTCGCCGATCAACGACAATCCTGTTGTTTCTGACTGCGAACACGCCTGTCTCTTTGGGCGCACTGGCGTTAATCCACTCAAGGATGGCCGAGTGGTCCTTCAACTCGAGGTCGTACCGCGATGCCTTAAAGGCTTTGACGCCGTGCGTGAAGTGCGAAGTGGTCGCGAGCAAGGCGCCCGCGACTCGCAGGTCGCATTTGACAGCGTAGAGGGACCGAACGACATCGACTCCAACTGGCCGCGTCGGATCCCATCGTTTACATTCCACAATCCAAGTGTGGCGGATTCCGAGGGAGTCGGTATGGACTCCGAATATATCATATCCGCCGTCTTTGGTGTGCCGGGTGAGATCAACCTGCCATCCGTGTGAGGCGAGGATGTCGGCCATGAGATGCTCAAAAGTGCGCCAGTTCATTGTCCGGACCTTGTCGGGGTGAGCCCGAAAGAACGCGATGAGCTCGTCGTTAAGAATGATGGCCGTACGTTCATGCTCTGGCTCATCACGGCCAGATGAGTAGAGTTTCAGCAGCGGCTGGATTCGAGCGAGTTCGACTGCCATATCTTCCAGACTAATCCCGCACTGTCTAAGGTCGTCGCTGTGTATATATTCAAACGCCATTTGGAGATACTGCGCAATGTCATTTTGACTGTCGGCGTGGACCTCCGGCAGTCCCTCGGCATAGAGGAGTTCCGTCGCATAGACGCTCCAATCAATTGCATAGGTGTTCACTTCACATTTGAAACCACGTAGGTGTGCATTTGCGAAATTGGTCCCACGTGCGGAACGTACATCCAGTGATGCGCCGGACAGGTCCGCGCCGGCAAAGTTGGCCCAACCCAAGAACGCCCGATGAAAGTCGGCATCTGTGAAGATGGCTTCGCGGGCGTCCGCAAGGTTCCATTGCGTCTTGCGCAGGGAAGCGCTTCGAAAGTTTGCCGATCGCGCGTCCGTTTCTCTAAAGTCAGCCCCCCCAAGAACGCCTCCAGAAAAGTCCGTCTCGCGGAGGTCGGCATTTTGCAGGTTGAGTACTTGCCCCTTGGCATCATGAAATGAGAATTGGAGATTACGCAAATCGGCGCCAGAAAGGTCGGGCCGCACCGCAGGGAAGCGCGCGCGCCACGAGTTCCACGCCTCAGTGCCTTCTTTGAAGATGCTGATTTGCTCTGAATCCGCCACTGGGGTTTCTTCCTTTGTCGGCGAACGTTTAATCTGACACGCGTGGCTTTTCCTAGCGCAAGCGCGGTTTTCTCAAAAGTGACGACCTGATGCAACTCTCAGCCATGGAGGGCAGTATATCCGCCAGCCCGCCCGCGTAAAGAATTCGTCACGCCATCAGGCCGAACGGGGCGATCAACTGCAGCGCGCCGAGCGGGTAGACGCTGGACGCGGACCTGCTCTGTAGGCGCGTTCATGGCGATTTGGTTGCCGAATCCGAACCGGTCCAAGGCTCCCAGGGCTCCGTCAGGTCACTTAGGGTGACCTCAGAGAACGAGAACTTCGGCTGGCCGCTGTCTCTTTGAGATTCGTGCTGGGCAATCACCCATCTTCCTGTGGAGAGATTCCGGTGAAAGGTCACGAGCACGCTGGGTCCGTCGGTAGCGGGATCGGGGCCGAATTCTACGGTCTCTACAAGTGCCTCGCCTTCCTTGCGGTACTCATGAGCAATTAACGGCTTAAGTTCAACAACCTCGTGCCATACTTCCAAGATAACGGAGAGCGCTACTAAGCCCGCCGATGTGCCGTCTGAAAAGATCGCGACAATCTGGTCGTCTTCGAGCATGAGGGCCAGCGACCGCTGAATATGAGTTCCATCATGAGGCACGCCTTCGTGAAACTTCCGGCACTCTCTAGAGTGAGCATCGATCCCGTCCTGGACAATGTCTGCAAGGCTGGACTTCAGTCCGTCCCGCTTTCGAGCAAACAACGGCAGGTAAAGTCTTCGACCTCTAATTTCGTCGAACCCGATCATAACGTTGCCATCCGGTTTGATGAGCGGTGTATAATAAACGCCCACGGCCAAGAGCGTCATTCTGGGGGTGAGCATGCTGACCCCTCCCACTCGGAAGGCTTCTGCAACCGTGGCAGGCGTGAGGTCCCGGATATCGCGCACCTCGACGCCGAGCCGTCGCGCTTTCTCGCGAGCCGGGCCTGTAAAGCCGGAGCTTGAAACGGCAATTACCCTGGCCGCACCGACGGAAACGGCCTTAGTAGCCAGCTCTTCGATCCACCGAGAGTCTTGTGGACGCTTTCGGTCGCGACACTCGGCGATGATGAGCACGCTGGTAGAGCCAATTGTAGTGCGAATGGCAATGTCCACTTCTCGAGGCTCGCCAGTATCCCGATCGGCCAACCGATCTGGTGTAGTTATGTGCGCTTCGTCGCCAAGCGTCTTCTCAAGAAGCGAAACGAGGATCTCGAGAAAGCGTCCCTTCCTGTGTAGCTGTGGTCGCAGAGTGTTCAACGTAGCGTCTAACTGGTTCTATATCTTCTTAATTGCCTGATATACCGCTAAATGGCCTTGGGCAGTATAGGCATCGGGGGGGCGGAAGCGCAAGAAGTCAGAAAGGCTGCGCTCAGTGACGCGGTCCGTCAGGGTGGTTGGCGAGTATAAACCGCCGCGCTTCTGTGTGGCCACCGGTGCCCCGCGCCTCTGCAGCGTGTAAACCGCGATGGGCCCGGCATTGGCCGGCCACCGATGCAGGTTCGCCAGCGACAACGCGACGACGGTGTCGTCATGATAGCCTGACGGCGCGCCGTAGCTGATCTCCCCTTCGGCGTGACGGCGTACTCAAATCGCTTAATCTCATTACTGGACCGATCACTGTATAAGAACTAGCGGTCACCATAGATTGACTCGGCAGAACGGAGCCGCCTTGAGGACCATTCATGCCGCTGCACCGACCGACGACAACTTGGCGCGACTGGTACAACCCCCTGCGGGGGCTGACCATGGCCCGCCTCGTCTCGATGGAAGACGCCACCGAGCGCGGGCCTTTCTCCAACCTGCAGTGGTTCTGGCACCACATGGAGCGGACGGACGCGACCGTCCCGTCCGCCATCGCCATGGACCGGAAGACCGGAGTCTGTGTGGACATGGACCGCTTCCAGCGCCTCGACTGGCCGATCCAGAAAGAGCGTATCCTCGCCTTCTCCAAGAAATGGCGCGGCCTCCTGGTCATGGACGCCACGGGGGCAGGGGACCCGATCTATGGCGACCTCGCCCGCGTCTGGCCGCGGATCGAACCCGTGAAGTTCACGAATCAGAAGAAGGTCGAACTGATTCAGCGCCTCATCGTCGCCGTGGAACAACGGAATGTGTCATGGCCTGCAGCCTGGGAAATCCTGACCAACGAGATGAAGCGGTACGAGTACGCCATCAGTCCGAACGGCGCGATCACCTACAGCGCACTGAGCGGGTATCACGATGATTGCGTGATTGCGTTGGCGTTGGTGGCGCGTGTGCGGACCGTGGATACCGTGGGATTGATGAGCGCATTGCAGCGGCTTCTCCCACTCGGATAGTCTCGCTCGGCGAGCGGCGCGGGCGGCTGCTCAATTTTCGCTGAACCGATTGTTCGGCATGTTTTCGCTCAGTCATCATCCCATACTTTATGTCGAAACATGACCCGTCGAGCGTCGATCCGAATAGCATCGTCTAGCGCAGCGATCGCGACAACCTTTTGATTTGTGGGATTGAAGTACGCGTCTTCGTCGAGGTCGAATGGCTCGCGCCCGACTGTGACTAAGTGGTAATAGGAATGCTGATCAGCAGTCCTTCGATACCGGAACACAAGTCCATTCATATTCATACTACCGGGATCAGAGACAGCCACCTGCCTAGTAGGTACATATTTATACGTCGCCGATTCGCCTTCAGCCAATACGTCTGTCACCACTCTATTGGTCCTTGTGTATCCGTGAGTCCACGCCTGGCTAGATCCTATTGAACAAGTTGCTTCCAACTCCCCAACGAGCATCACGTCACCGACCTCTACGGCACCTTGATTCGAGAATGTGATAACGGTGACCCACTCGTTAGAGATTGACTGTTGCATCGCATCAATATCGAGCTCTGGCAAAACGGTGGACGCTATCTGTTGCTTGGTCAACGTCAACTCAGCCTGTGCTTGCCACAAAGACAGCAGCATCGATATGGCCACAACTGTCTGAACGATAGCGGCGATCAGTTGCACGAGCTCTGAATGTCGTTTAAGCCACGGTCCATCAGGCGGCGGTCTACCTGCCTGCGGCATAATCTCTTTAGTTTCCATAATGTAAACCTCACCTGCGTATACGGAGTCGTATGATGCCGAACGTCTGCGATGAGGGTCAAAGCCCCGTCCGCGGGGATTTGTACCTTCAGCGCCTTGTTGGAAATCCGAATGTTCTTCTCTTCTCTTCTCCAAAACCACCCCAAAACCGACGCTTCGAGCCGCCACCATTTTCCGATCTGCCGGCCGCGCCATTCTGACGATTCTTTTCCCTGCTCTCCCACTGCGCGGTCGGCTTGCCGCGCGATCACGCGCGGCAGTGGCGGCAAGCATTCGACCCATTAATCTTATTTTCCAACGTCTGCGATGAGGGTCAAAGCCCCGTCGGCGGGGTTTTGTACCTTCAGCGCCTTGTTGGAATCCGAATGTTCTCTCTTCTCTTCTCCAAAACCAACCCAACCCGACGCCTCGAGCCGCCACCATTTTCCGTTCTGCCGGCCGCGCCATTCTGACGATTCTTCTCCCTGCTCACCCACCGCGCGGTCGGCTTGCCGCGCGATCACGCGCGGCAGTGGCGGTGAGCATTCGACCCATATCTATTCTATTCCAACGTCAGCGGTGAGGGGCGCAGCCCCGCAGCGGGGATGCGTACCTCTCAACCGGCTTGTTCGCCTCAATTTCTCTCTGTCAGATCAGCTTCGCGTAGCCTCTGCTCGGATCGCATCACAAAGATTATCAGGATGTCTTTACCTTCTGATCGGTAGAATATTCGACAGGGCGGAACGACTACTTGGCGATATGGCAGATGCGGTACCTCTGGAGGTATGGATCCAGACTTCGGGAACTGTGCTAAACGTTCAACGGCTTGGAATACACGCTGTACATATCGTCGGGCCGCATCTGGTTTATCGAGTGCTATGTATTCGGCAATTGACTCTAGATCGTTGAGCGCGGATTCGGCCCAAATCAAGCGAGCCATCGCTTCATCCTCGTCTTGGCTTGCTCGTGTGTAACGGTGCGTTTCTCCTGTACCGCTCGTTCTCCCCTGGCAATGCCTTCGAGAATTTCGATTCTGCTTTGTTGGTCGTCAAAGGTCTGCACATCAACAAGATAGGCTGCTGGTCGTCCGTGCTCGGTAATCAAGACCGGGTTTCGATCTTCCTGAATTTCTGCGATTAAGCGCGTGGCCTGACGCTTGAGGGTCGTGACAAGTTCCATTTTCATAGTGATACTATAGTGGCACTTCTCTTCTTTGTCAATTTCTGGCGAACGTCTGCGATGAGGGTCAAAGCCCCGTCGGCGGGGATTTGTACCTTCAGCGCCTTGTTGGAATCCGAATGCTCTCTCTTCTCTTCTCCAAAACCAACCTCAACCGACGCTTCGAGCCGCCACCATTTTCCGATCTGCCGACCGCGACCTGCGCAACAAACGCAGTCCTCGACACGCTGAGCGGTCGGCTTGCCGCGCGATCACGCGCGGCAGTGGCGGCGAGCAACCGACCCATATCTATTCTATTCCAACAACAATTTGAAGGTCGGCGGGTAGCCGTACCTTCCAAATGCTGGTTGGAACTCTTGTTCCTTCCAGCGGAAAGAACAGAAATGAAGTTCAGGAAAAAGCCAGTTGTGATCGAGGCGGTTCAGTTGCGCGAAGATACGCTTGATGAACTGTACCGATTCATGGGCATTGAGGGACGTGGTTGCTTCTCCGATTGTGGTCATGGCATTGACCCATCAGACGGACACTTCAATATCACAACGCTTGAGGGCGTACACACGGCCAGCATTGGAGACTGGATCATCCGGGGCGTGAAAGGCGAGTTCTACCCGTGCAAGCCGGACATCTTCGAGGTGACATATGAACCTGCGGAGTAGTTCCAACGTCAGGGGTGTGCGGACCCGGAGCCCGTGGCGCGCCTCTTGCTCAGCAAGAGGCGTGCCGCGGGAGGAGGGTACGCACGACCCCCTTGTTCGGCGGCCAGGATTCTACAGCTTGCCTCGGCCGTAAGTGCGTGTGTTCCTGTGGCATGTTTGACACATTGCGGTGATGTTTCCCAATGTGTATGGGCCGCCAGCCGTGCGTCGATGCATCTCCCACTCACCCCTGAGAATTGCATTGCATCGCCCCCGGTGACCGCACGTTGTCATCGTACATTCACACCGTCCGCCAGCTCGCTTGCGAACTTCGTCACGAATTGCCATTGTTTTTCTCCTTTATGCCCCGAATCTGGGATTTCTACTTCTCGCACGTTTCCTTCCTATTTGCAGAGACGAGTGCATATGAGTCGGACACATCCAATTCGCCCTTGTGCTTGTTGTGGTCACCGCACAAGGGATAAATGTACCACTTCTGGTCAGTACTAGTGCCACCCTTCTGGACATGTGCACCCACCAAGTCTTTCTTGAGACAGCCGGTTGCTTGACAGTAGTCGGTCGACTGACCGCTGAACTTTTTCCAGTGGGCGATCCAAGAGCCGCACGAGCAGTTGTTGTCAGATGTGCCATTGATATTTCTAATCTTCATCGATGTATCCTTTCCGTATTCTGGTTGTCTTGCCGAACGTCCGCGGTGAGGGGCGCAGACCCGCCGCGGGGATGCGTACCTCTCAACCGACTTGTTCGGTGCTAAGTGATCTATCATAAAAGTCAATGCGACCGATGAATAGGGCCTCAACTATTGGCGCCTGGGTCCAGGTCTTCCCCAGCGACAAAAGTTCGCATTGTTCTACTCGAGTGCCAGACCAATATGATCGTGATACCTTGTTGACTGTTGCCTGATTGAGGGAGTGGTTTTGTCGGAGGAAATTGACCCAGCTGGAGTCGTGGAGGGAGTAGATATATGGCCCACTGGATTTGACTCGTTTGAGGATACGCGTCGCGACGTGTTCGGGGTGACGCGTCCCATAGCACCGTGCATGGTCCTCACTGTCGAAAAGGAAAATGGCCTGCAAGCGCGAGGGGTATTGCGGAAACCATCTTTGTCGATCAACCTCGAGGTTATATTCAGCGCGGTAGTTACGCAGTACATTGTTGTGAAACGGACTGATCGCAGATGAAAAGCGAGGATTTGGCAAGAACATCAAAGAGTCGCAGCCGTTATTGCACGGCGTGGATGCGAAGGAGCCGGCAAGTCCGACTTGGTGCTGTATGAGCCAGTCTGCCGGATCAACATACACGAAGAAATCGCGCGTGCTCTTGTCTCGAATGATGTTGTCCATCACATTCATAAATCACCGAACGTCAGCGGTGAGGGGCAAAACCCCGCCGCGGGGTTTTGTACCTTCACTGCCTTGTTCGATGCATCCTAGTTCCTTTGACTATTCTCAATTAATTCGGCGATAGATTCGGCAACGCGTTTGTACCCCTCCGCATTTGGATGAATCCGATCACTTTTGAGTGAGGGTGTCGATAAGACGTCGGCAATTGTATCTCGGATGAATGGAATGTCGTATTCTTTTGCGATATCTTCATAGAAGTCCGGTGTTTTCAGGCGAAGCCCCGGCTTGGGGACCCCGATCAGTATCACATCAGAGCCTGTATCTCTTGCCAGCGAGATCATTGCCCTCAGATTTGCGCTGGTTATGTCTTGATCCTGCTGTCGCAACATATCGTTTCCGCCGTGACAAAGGATTACTAGATCTGGTCGTTCTTTCTTGAGGATTTTTTCGAGCCTTGAAAGGCCATCAGTAGAATCTTCTCCTGGTACACCCGCATTAACGACTCGGCATCCGATGGATTGCGAGAGTAAGGCGGGATAGCTTTCTCCGATGTCGGCGCCACTGCCATGTGTCAGGCTGTCTCCAAAAGCAATCACAACTGAGGACGAGTCCAACTTGCTGATCTTTGCACGGCTGCTACAACCAATGCAGAGCGAACCCAGAATGAGCACAACAATGAGATACTTGAAGCTCATATTGTTAGCATCGAACGTCAGCGGTGTGGGGCGCAGACCCGCCGCGGGGCTGCGTACCCACAACTGCCTGGTTAGGCCTCATTTCTGTGAATGTAATCCGATTATATTGCCTTCAGTATCATAGACTAATGCTATGAAACCATGTTCGCCAATCGGCATCTTCATCTTGAATATTTTCCCACCGCTATTCGCAGCGCGCGCAGCCTCAATCGCGCAGTTATCACATGCGAAGTAGACAATGGTGCTGCCGCCCGATGGACAGCCAGGCATATGCACAAGTGTTCCTGACGAACCATACGTATTCATGGAGGAAGGGAATGCCCACATTTCCATTCCAGCCAAGGCTTTCGGATCAGGATTCGGCAAGGGGGCCAATTTCACCTGAAATACGGCTTCGTAGAATTTCTTGGCGCGACTCATGTCCTGAACATAAATTTCAAACCAGCATATGGGATTACTCATGGGTCACATCCTTTCGAGTTCTGATTATACTATTTGGGCCTAACGTCTGCGATGAGGGTCAAAGCCCCGCCGCGGGGATTTGTACCTTCAGCGCCTTGTTGGAATCCGAATGTTTTCTCTTTTCTTCTCCAAAACCAAACCCAAACCGACGCTTCGAGCCGCCACCATTTTCCGATCTGCCGGCCGCGCCATTCTGACGATTCTTCTCCCTGCTCACCCACTGCGCGGTCGGCTTGCCGCGCGATCACGCGCGGCAGTGGCGGCGAGCAACCGACCCATATCTATTCTATTCCAACGTCAGAGGTCACCGGATTCCGAGCCCGCCGCGGGTGAGGAATACGGTGAACCTCATTGTTGTGCAATATTTCTACTTTGCATCAATTTCAAGCAGTTCGCAGAGAACCAACCGGACATATTGCAGAAGCCGGGCAACTTCCTTCTTATCCGTTGGTGTGTGAGTCGATATATTGGAACGCGTGTAAACAGAGCGAACGAATGATCCGACAATAGAATCAATTAGGGTTGCCGCATCCTCGGTCGGTTCGGATATGGCCTTGGACACCTCACGATTCTTGAGGACGTAGCGCACCTTCTGCTTCATTGTCGGGCCGCTGCAATTTGGCTCCAGTTTGAAGCCAGGCATGGCGATCACGTCCGCATCAGCCGCAAGATAATCGAGCGTTTCGCGCAACGCTTCACGTAGGTCCGTGGCGGGGCCTCGCCAGGAATGCCGCGTCGAGCTCTGCAAGTCCTGTACAGCCTGAGAGTACGAGGCTGAAGCGCCGGGAACCATCGCAGATAGAGTACGAATAATATCCCCGTCTGCAGGAGTGATGCCGCTATCGGCATCGGCGCCATGTGACGTAAGCAGGACTCCATCTATTGTTATTGCCGCTGCTCGGGCAGAGTCGAGCAGCCGAAGATACTTCGCGACTGTTCCGCGCTTATGACATGATTGCGCCAGTTCACGTAGGTGTGAGTCGATCTCGTTAAGATCGGCTGCTTGCACCCCGCTCTTCAGAAGCGTGGGTCGCAGATCGGAGAAGTAGGAGTCCGCAATGCGGCGGAGGTCGTCCCGTAGTTGTTGTGAATGGACCTGGTCGTTCTTAACGCGCCTCAACGCCTTCTTGCATCGATCCACGTCGGCGAGAATGACCTGAAGAGAGTCATTCATCAGGACTTGGCTGCACCAGGAAGCTTGTGAACGGCCAAATTGTAGCCAACCGCATTAAGGCGGTATTCGCCACGTGCTGCGGTATCAAAGTAGCCAGATCGCTTCGCATCGATAAGGACTTGATCGATATTCTTTGGAAGAGCGAAGCCGGCCTGCTTGAAGTACTTTTCGATATCATCTGACGATATCGATGCTTTTCGGTCGTGCTCTGGCGCGAGCTCATGTAAGTAGTGCGCGACAAGGCAGGCCATTTGCTTCGCAGACTTTGGCGACTTTTGCTCGCGGAGACTTCGGATGTCGGTCACAGGATGCCTCGCCTTTAACGGGGCCTCTGGAGGGTGCTTGGCCTCAGGCGAGACCCCCGCTGGTGGGTCCGTGCGTCTGGTCAGTTCCGCTCCCTCAATTTCTATTCCGAGGTGAGCGCACGCGGCTTTGAGCGCTGTAGCGCGAACGGGCTTGTCTAGCGGTTCTAGGGCCTCGATAAGTCGGTCAATCGCTTGTCCCAAGGTCAGCTTGTTTTCACTCATGATTCACTTTCCCTTTCTTCAGTATCTGCACAACGTCAGCGGTGAGGTTTGGCGACCCGCCGCGGGAAGCCATAACCTCAACTGCCTTGTTGGACCTCCGTTATTCCGAAATAGACATGCTCATTCTTGCCGAGCAACATTCTAAAGCAGAGTACCATGTATGCGATTCCAATAGTTAGCGCCACAACACCATATATTCGAGTAATAATAGTGATATTAAACAATTCTACACTTTCACTTGAATCAATTACCGGGACGCTAAATCCAAGGATAGCCATAGCAAGAGCAAGCGTTCCAATTGCAGAGAAGATTACAGCAGACGCCAGCCTTGCGTGTCGATTACGAGTGAGAATACCGAATATACACAGCACCGATGCGATGAACCCAGGTACCCACATTGCATAAGCGTCAAGGTCCCAGAATACTGGAGTGAAGTATATTGCGACGCATATCATTGCGATAATATGTATTGCCATCGCTTTCATCAGTTTTGGTCCAACGTCAGCGGTGTGGGGCGTTGACCCGTCCGCGGGGCAACGTACCCACAACTGCCTGGTTCGACGCATCTTGTCTTCTTCCGATCATCAATTGAAGCGGCGTAGCATTTTGTCCCCAAGGGCGAAGATGGGCAGCGCAAGGGGGGCGGCTGCACCACTACAGAATAGCCAAGCTAATCTTGCGTATGGGAGACGTACATCAGTCCCCCCTGATAAGATCCCGAGCAGAACAAGCCACAGAGCAGTCGTTACCACAAGGAGGTGAAGCAATGCCCTTTGAGGCTTCATTTTCAGCCGATAGACGATCACGCCGATAATTGGCATAGCTGGTAAACTGGCAAGAACTAGAATCCCAAGCCCGATGTTCTTCCAATCGCTAAACATTGCGAGCCAGAGTGACGGTAGTAATACAAGTCCATACACTTTGCTTGCAGACTCGAGTTCCCAAGCAATATAGCCATTGGCAATCCACCATATCGTTATGCCCACAGGTATGATGATGGCGTCTCTTTTCATTTTATCGTCGAACGTCTGCGGTGTGGGGCGTTGACCCGCAGCGGGGCGACGTACCCACAACTGCCTGGTTCGGCATTCATCCTTCCATCAGAATTAGTAGAGTCCACCCCATCTGCACCAGTGAACATGCGAGAAGAGGGAAACCGATAATTTTTCTCCATAGGGAAACTGGAGGTGATATGCGCAGAAGAAAATAACAACTGGTTGCACAGATCAGTGGCAACGACCATAGGATGCATGCCCAGCCAATCCCCAGATGTGGATGGCTGGAGCTCATTGCAACGCCGATGAAAGCGACGAGATAGATCGGAATTGATCCTGCTGCTGCTCCAATCGCTGCAGCGGCGATCAAGCTGATTTTCGTTTTCGTATTCATCATCGTTCATGTTGCCGAACGTCTGCGGTGTGGTTTGGTGACCCGCCGCGGGGAACCATAACCACCACTGCCTTGTTAGCCGATCCGAATTTCTTTCCGGTTCATTGGCCCATCCAAATCCGACTTGGTTCCCACGGTCACTGATTTCTTGGGTCTCTCTTCCATTTGACCCCCTGCAAACCGATGTTGCTTCACATTGTTTTTATCAGGCTAACGTGGGGGCTGAGGGACAAGTGACCCGGCCCTGTGGTTGTTTTCAGTATGTGGCACGCTCCGGGTCACTTGTACCCTCGTGCCCATGGTTGGGCATCTCTTCCTTTGCCGCGATTCCAATCCATTCCTTGAAGGTCTCTCCGTACTTTGTAGTCGCTATTGCCGACATCGGAACGGGGTCGGGATGAAGGTACATAGTGCGGTACGGACGAACGAGAAGATTCTTCTCGATCAACCCTAGATATATCGAATGCAGTAAATCGGGAGAGGTATCGGATACAATCTCATGGAGAAACGGCCCCTCCTTCCAGTCTCGACCTACCTCGTCGGATGGTATGCTTTTGGCAAGGATAAGTATCCGTATGCCGATCATCGTCAAACCGTCTAGCACGCTCAAGTACTCCTCGTACTCGTCGGATGATCGTATCTTCTTCGAAGTTGTGACCGTACTGAGCAGGCGCGCATATGCCTGAATCTTCTCGGTGCGACTTGTGAGAAGGGCTGCGCGAAGGGTGCGGAAGTAGCAATGCAGGAAGTCGTTCGAATTGACGATATCCTCCGTCAACAGAACGTGACCGTCTGCGAGTGCATCAAAGAAGACCTGAAGACGAGCCTTCTGTAGCTCGATCGCGCGATGTTCGAGCAAGGTGTCAGCACAGCCCCAGCCTGGAAGTAACTGAAGGAGAGCCCTGAGTATGGGGTGGCGTTCATACCGAATGGCCAGTTGTCCAATTGTGCTCACGGTGCCATTGTGTGCGTTCATTAGATGCCCAACGTCTGCGGTGTGGTTTGGTGACCCGCCGCGGGGAACCATAACCACCACTGCCTTGTTAGCCGATCCGAATTTCTTTCCGGTTCATTGGCCCATCCAAAACCATCCTGGTTCCCACGGTCACTGATTTCTTGGGTCTCTCTTCCATTTGACCCCCTGCAAACCGATGTTGCTTCACATTGTTTTTATCAGGCTAACGTCTGCGATGAGGGTCAAAACCCCGCCGCGGGGTTTTGTACCTTCAGCGCCTTGTTGGAAATCCGAATGTTCTTTTCTTCTCTTCTCCAAAACCACACCAAAACCAACGCTTCGAGCCGCCTCCATTTTCCGATCTGCCGACCGCGACCTGCGCAACAAACGCAGTCCCCAAACCGCTGAGCGGTCGGCTTGCCGCGCGATCACGCGCGGCAGTGGCGGCGAGCAACCGACCCATATCTATTCCATTCCAACGTCTGCGATGAGGGTCAAAGCCCCGTCCGCGGGGATTTGTACCTTCAGCGCCTTGTTGGAATCCGAATGTTTTCTCTTTTCTTCTCCAAAAACAACCCCAACCGACCCTTCGAGCCGCCACCATTTTCCGTTCCGCCGGCCGCGCCATTCTGACGATTCTTTTCCCTGCTCACCCACTGCGCGGTCGGCTTGCCGCGCGATCACGCGCGGCAGTGGCGGCGAGCATTCGACACATATCTATTCCATTCCAACGTCAGCGGTGTGGGGAGCAGACCCGCTGCGGGGATGCGTACCCACCACTGCATGGTTGGCGTTCAAATTCATCCCGTCACTGCAGCTCCACTACCAGTCGATAGAATGGACCTATCGGTGGCCTGTTTGTATCTTCCAATGAATCCCAACCGCCCATGCCCACGCGCGGACCTGCACCAGGAACATTTGTCCAGCCTCCCGCAGCGAGATTTGCGCAGCCTTGCAGGGTGTAATGACGGAATGCTGAGGATTCGAAGAACAGAGCCTCAGGCAAGATATTGGAGACTGTATCAATGCGGAAATAGTCGTTCGAGTCGGATCCGTCGGTATCCGCGATGAATTCCTCGAAGTCGGAGCATAAGTCTCCGTCAGTATTATTGTTGAGCGGGTTTGTCCTATAGACATCCACCTCGGCACCATCGGTCAAGCCGTCGCCATCGCTGTCGTAGAGCGAGCGCTCGTATTCATAAGCGCCCATATCCACAGTTGCCGCACCGTTCGTATCACCATCAACAATACGCACGTTCCCATCGAGGTCGATCATCGTGTGCATGAATGCATTGTTGCCCGCATCGATGCAGGGCGAACCGTAGCTGAGACGATAGTTCTCGGACAGAGCGTTGACCAATTGAGGGTCGTTGGTGATGTTGCCCGTGCCGCCCGGGTCGGGCGTCGTGCAGGTGTAGGATATGTCAGGCGTTGCCGCATACCAGTTGTCGCCTGATGTGCCGGCCGTGTTGGAATAGGAAATGCAATTCCTCAAAACACCGCCAATGCTTCCGCCGCCATACTGGTTCGCCGAATTGCCGAAAAGCGTACAGTTTATCAGCGTACCGACAACGCTTCCGCCACCGTAGTAACTGGCCGAATTTCCCGTGAGCATGCAGTTGTTGAGAGTGCTCTGATAGCTTCCGCCGCCCACGATGGCTGAGTTGTCCGCGATCCTACAGTTGTAGAGTGCTACATAGTAGCTCCCGCCCCCATTCATTGCTGAATTGCAGGAGAGCGTTGAGTCATTGAGCGTGCCATAGGCGCTGCCGCCACCATAGTCTCCAGCCGAATTGCCTGAGATCGTGCAATTTGAAGCCATTCCATTTCCACCGCACATATTGATGCCGCCACCAGCGCGGTCATAGTCCCAGTCATCGGTTGTCATCGTATGGCCATTGGTTATTGTGAAACCAGAAAGCACGCCTGCGCTCATATAGACGCCACGCACGGCATCGTCACCGTTGCCGCCACCGGACGCCTGCGCACCCACTATAATCGTCACATCCGGACCGTTTACTGACCGGACGTTAATGCTATTGGTAATCACTAGGCGGTTTAGACTGGAGTAGCCTGGCGTCATAGTCGCGCCAGAGTCATAGACACCGTTGGTCACCAGCACCGTATCACCATCAGCGGCTATGCTGATCGCACCTTGGATTGTGTGAAATGCATTGGACCATGCCGTTCCGGGACCATCTGCGGGGCTGTTTATCCAGACGTAGTACGTATCTCCGCGGGCAGTACCCATAGCAAGTAGACCGAGAAGAACAATGGGCACGGCCATCTTCACGTCACAACATCTAAATCTACAGTGGATCGCCATTGTTTATCTCTGTTTCGCCAACGTCAAGCCTCACCGGATTCCGAACCCGCCGCGGGTGAGGAATACGGTGAAGGCGATGGTTGGGGGTCTGATGTCCGGATCATTTCGCCTCGCATGGTCTCGCTGCTGCATATTCTGATAAGCGTTATAAATGCACTGGCCAGAATAAGAAAGAGTCCAAGGCCGCCCAACATAGCATCCATTTTGCCTTTCGCCATAAAGTCTCTACAAAACGCAGTGGTCAGTCCAAGAAGTCCGATCGTTGGCAGCCAGAGCAGGACGACCAGAAGGACGCGAGCCCAATTGTATCGCTTATAAATGCCGATTGCTGAGAGCAAGAATATGGCCGCGAGTGTGCCAATGGTGGCGGCAATCGCGGGGTGAAGCGGCGTCTTTGTGTCGATGACGGTGGCGGCAATTGGAAGAGTTAGCAAAAGCCCTGTGGCCAAAGCAAAGGTAGCTAGGTGTGTGTGAAGCTCTTGATGTTTCATGTTTTCATATCCCCCAACGTCAGGGCTGTGGGGCGCGAGACCCGTCGCGGGGCTCGCGTACCACACGAGCCCGTTGTTGGACATCCTTATTCCGCCTCATGATTATCAGTGTTGATGGTTGTCGGTATCGAATGTTGAACACTCTCGATTCAAATCCATCGACCTCGGCGCTCACTATTGCTGTTCCAGTTTGGTAGACAACCCAGTTATTTGTGTCCGACTTGAGCGGTAGGTACGCGCCAAAGACGTATACTGGTCCGGCCACATCGCCATTGCTGTCGGAGGTAAATGGTAGTTCAATTCGCCGCTTTTCCTTGAGCAGCATGTTGTCATTCAGTTGGTAGAACTTTACGCCGGAAACTGGTCGAATATCTCCCTCGGGGATAATTTCGACGATTTTGCCCGAGAAGGCTACTTTTGCGATCCCATCGCCATGTGGCGCATCATTTGCAAACTCCATCTGATCAGCGATCGATTTCGGGTGCGTAGAAGGATGTGTGTATGGATCGGGAGTGGAGTCAGATATCAGGATTATTGGCGCGGGATTCGTGCTGCCAGTGTCGTCGAATTGGCTCAGGTCAATCTTCTGGGCTATTCCCTGCGTTGCTGTAAGCAACATTATTAGAGGTAGGTATTTCATTATTCTATTGTCCAACGTCTGCGATGAGGGTCAAAACCCCGTCGGCGGGGTTTTGTACCTTCAGCGCCTTGTTGGAATCCGAATGTTCTCTCTTCTCTTCTCCAAAACCAACCCGAACCAACGCTTCGAGCCGCCACCATTTTCCGATCTGCCGACCGCGACCTGCGCAACAAGCGCAGTCCCCGACACGCTGAGCGGTCGGCTTGCCGCGCGATCACGCGCGGCAGTGGCGGCGAGCAACCGACCCATATCTATTCTATTCCAACGTCTGCGATGAGGGTCAAAGCCCCGCCGCGGGGATTTGTACCTTCAGCGCCTTGTTGGAATCCGAATGTTCTCTCTTCTCTTCTCCAAAAACCAAACCAAACCGACGCCTCGAGCCGCCACCATTTTCCGATCTGCCGGCCGCGACCTGCGCAACAAACGCAGTCCACGACACGCTGAGCGGTCGGCTTGCCGCGCGATCACGCGCGGCAGTGGCGGCGAGCAACCGACCCATATCTATTCTATTCCAACGTCTGCGATGAGGGTCAAAGCCCCGCCGCGGGGATTTGTACCTTCAGCGCCTTGTTGGAATCCGAATATTCTCTCTTCTCTTCTCCAAAAACAAAACCAAACCGACGCCTCGAGCCGCCACCATTTTCCGATCGTCCGACCGCGACCTGCGCAACAAACGCAGTCCCCTACACGCTGAGCGGTCGGCTTGCCGCGCGATCACGCGCGGCAGTGGCGGCGAGCATTCGACCCATTAATTTTATTTTCCAACGTCAGCGGTGAGGGTCAAAACCCCGCCGCGGGGTTTTGTACCTTCACTGCCTTGTTCGGCAAATCTTGGTTGTCCTCGTCAAGACAACACCTTGAATGGCTTAAGGCTGGCCGCAATCAAATCATTTCCCCTGTCGTCTTCTAGGCGCACCAAATGCACTCCTCTTTGTTTAGCTTTGCGTTTGAGTGCGTTGATGCCGCCGCCATACTTTTCGACCGAGCTAGTTTTACGCTGACTCATCGTGCTGCTTCCATCGACCACGCTATTCAGCCATTTCGTTGTCCACTCGTTGTCTTGTTTCGTTTTCATATTATTGCCGAACGTCAGCGGTGAGAGTCAAAACCCCGCCGCGGGGTTTTGTACTTTCACTGCCTTGTTCGATGCTCTTTTTCTTTTTGGCTTCTGGATCAGATGTGGCTCAAGACAAACCCAGTGGTGTTCCAATTTATTCTTTTTTCGTAGCCTGAATCTGATTCCTGCGTTACCAATCTGATCGATATCCGTAATGCGTTTGTATGTACCAACGAGATGCTGGAATACAATTTCGGATTCTGCCTTCGCGTCTTTGGACATTCCGGATAGGTCGGGCATTCCGATTATTCTCACTCGATCACCGACCCGGATTGTGGTTCCGCGTGCATCTTTCATATTTATGGTCATCGAACGTCTGCGATGAGGGTCAAAGCCCCGTCCGCGGGGATTTGTACCTTCAGCGCCTTGTTGGAATCCGAATGTTTTCTCTTTTCTTCTCCAAAACCAAACCCAAACCAACGCCTCGAGCCGCCACCATTTTCCGATCTGCCGGCCGCGACCTGCGCAACAAACGCAGTCCACGACACGCTGAGCGGTCGGCTTGCCGCGCGATCACGCGCGGCAGTGGTGGCGAGCAACCGACCCATTAATTTTATTTTCCAACGTCAGCGGTGAGGGCCAAAACCCCGCCGCGGGGTTTTGTACCTTCAGCGCCTTGTTGGAATCCGAATGTTCTCTCTTCTCTTCTCCAAAAACCAAACCAAACCGACGCCTCGAGCCGCCACCATTTTCCGATCTGCCGACCGCGACCTGCGCAACAATCGCAGTCCACGACACGCTGAGCGGTCGGCTTGCCGCGCGATCACGCGCGGCAGTGGCGGCGAGCAACCGACCCATATCTATTCTATTCCAACGTCTGCGGTGTGGTTTGGTGACCCGCCGCGGGGAACCATAACCACCACTGCCTTGTTAGCCGATCCGAATTTCTTTCCGGTTTATTCGCCCATCCAAAACAGACCTGGTTCCCACCGTCACTGATTTCTTGAGTCTCTCTTCCATATGACCCCCTGCTCACCGACGTTGTTTCACATTGTTTTTATCAGGCTAACGTCAGGGCTGAGGGACAAGTGACCCGGCCCCGTGGTTGTTTTCAGTCTGTGGCACGCCCCGGGTCACTTGTACCCTCGTGCCCATGGTTAGGAACCATTATTGTCATCTCTCCCGTCTCAATGTTGAACGCTTTGACCTTGAATACTGTCTCCTTGCCATTTGATAGGACAGCGTAGCTCATATCTGTGATGAGTCCCGCGCCAAGCGTGAGCGACACTCGGAGAACCCCGTCACCGATTTTCCACATGGCTACACCCGGAATCGTCCGGTGCGGGGATGCCTCCTCGGATGACTCAACCAGGGGATACTTATTTAAGATAGGTAGATAGACGGCGATGCCAGTTGTGTCGCCTGCTTTCATCACGAAGTTGGGTTCAGCTGATTTCGCGACAGCCGCGATCAGCAGAATGCCGAATGCTATGATTGTTCTTTTCATCTTGTTCCTAACGTGCATTTTCACCGGACGACAATCCGCCGCGGATTGTTGGTACGGTGCTAAATATTGTTAGAAATCATATTTATTTCTCCCTGCTTACGACCCATACCTTGTCTTTTCTGGTCAACTTTAGAATAACGTCTTCGTGTTCTAGTGTATAGATAACGTCTTTTGCTGGAATGCGTATCTTGCTTTCTGCTTTGTCATCAAGATGCAAAACAATCAGTTCATCTGAATACGGAATTCTAGTGCCAAACTCGAATGGAAATCGCAAGTAATCTGTGTGTATCTGCTGTCGTGGATATTTTTGCAAATCCTCAGTATAGCAAGACTTGTTAGGAGTTTGTTCCCAAGGCACCATTATTACTATTACCGGCTCAATCGAAACAAAGAACAATCGATATGGTGCATTCTTCTGCTCTGTATCATTAATGTGCGACCCGGTCCCTGGCCATGCGTCAATATATCCCGCATTCAAAAGGTATTTCTCTAGTTTTCTCGCATACTTTGCGACCTTAACCCTATGTCCTGATGAAAGTGTCCAATATAAATCAGAACTCGATCCGGCGGCCATGTAGACCAAATAGGTGTGTTCGCTTGTGACGGCCTTTCCCTGGGGTGAGTTCCAAGGAGAATCAATAGAGTATTCAGTTGTGCTCTGATGTGACGTACAACCGCAAATCAGGACGAACGCAAGAACGATAGTAGCTGTTGTATTATTTTTCATTCTACTTCTAACGTCAGGGCTGTGGGGCGTGGACCCGCCGCGGGGCCACGTACCACACAAGCCCATTGTTCGGCGCATATTTCTTCATTTCTGATTGAGCATATGTTTTAGAACGAATTGTTCCTTGTATCGTTTCCAGCCTTCATTCTGGAAATACGCGACAATGAGCCATAGCACCGTCATGAAGCCCCACTTGGGGGTCTTATCCAATGCGAATGGAATAGCCGTCAGAATCACCAGACCAAGGCTAAAGAATCGTGTATACCATTGATAAATCTGAGTGGGGCTTTCCGGAAATGATTGATTCATGATTCGCTGCTTGATTGCTTCGATCTCTGTATCGGTAATCCATTTCATTTTTGCCTCAGCATATTTTATCAAGCCGAACGTCAGCGGTGTGGTTTGGTGACCCGCCGCGGGGAACCATAACCACCACTGCCTTGTTAGCCGATCCGAATTTCTTTCCGGTTCATTGGCCCATCCAAAACCAACCTGGTTCCCACGGATCCTGATTTCTTGGGTCTCTCTTCCATATGATCCCCTTGCCCAACGGCGTTGCTCCACATTGTTTTTATCAGGCTAACGTCTGCGGTGTGGTTTGGTGACCCGCCGCGGGGAACCATAACCACCACTGCCTTGTTAGCCGATCCGAATTTCTTTCCGGTTCATTCGCCCATCCAAAACAGACCTGGTTCCCACGGTCATTGATTTCTTGGGTCTCTCTTCCATTTGACCCCCTGCTCACCGACGTTGCTTCACATTGTTTTTATCAGGCTAACGTCAGGGCTGTGGGGCGCGAGACCCGCCGCGGGGCTCGCGTACCACACCAGCCCCTTGTTCGGTGTTATTAATCTGTCCCAAATCATTTGTTGAGCTTTTCGCAATGAAACCTGCTTCAGATGCTTCCTTGTTGTGATCATTACTGCCGACCGGCAACTCCCGTTGTGACGATAGTATGTACTCCATTGTTCCTGGCGCGATTGACTGAAGGGTCACAGTGGCCTGGTTTGTTCCGCCGTGTACAATCAGGCTGAATCTCTCATCGAAGTCTACCCAAACGGCATACTGGGGCAGTGCTTTGCTCGCTATTTTGCCGGGACGATTACTTAAATATGCCCCGACAGCCGAATAAGCTTTGTCGAATCCAATTCCTGCTTTGTAGTTAAAGGATATTGCAGCAACCACGCCGCTCGACATGTCAAGGAAGATGCTATCCGGCATTATGCCGCCACCGTTTGTTTTGGTCATTATGGTGATTGGGTCTGATAAACATTGTGATAGAGCTTGTGGGTTGGGTAAATGCAGGGTGCCGCCTCCGAAGCACATCGAAGATATCACCAGCTTTGTAAACGTCATCAGTGCTATCTGGCTAAGTTTCATATTTCTTTCGGCGGCAATATTCACCGAACGTCTGCGGTGTGGGGCGCAGCCCCGCCGCGGGGATGCGTACCCACAACTGCCTTGTTCGGTCAAAATTGTTTTCTCCATGCGATCGGCTCCGATGTTTCGCTCCGAATCTTGATCAGTAAAGAAGCCTCGTGATTGTCCGGATTGTATTGGTATTTCAGGAGTTCGCCGTTTTCGGATGTGGCCTGCCGAGCTAGGTCGATATCGTTTGGTTTCAATATATTCGCAGTAAAAAGCGCCTCAAGAGTTGGCGGAGGATCGCCGTGAATGGCCGCGTATTGTTCAATCGCATCCCACAGTCGAGAACCTAGTGCTTCGTATTTTGCTGAATAAATGATTGGGTAGATGACGAAAGTCAAAATAATCGCGACCACTGCCAGCGCCAGCGTGATCCATTTTGCTTTGGTCTTCATATTGTGACCGAACGTCTAGGTTGGCCGGACAGCAGTGCCGATTCCATCTTTTGTCTGCCACTACGGGCTCGCTGTACGGCCCAACCTCTTGTTGGGATTCTGATCTTCTTCCCCCATATTTCAAACCTGTTTGCCAGCTTTTGCCTGGGTTTGACAGACCGGCAGGCCATTTGGGTCAGGTCTTTCACTTGGCCCTTTAAGTGAAGCATTCTGCCAGGTTTCCCGCCTGCCGGTGGCCAGGACAATTTGTTCCCATCCCAACGTCTGCGATGAGGGTCAAAGCCCCGCCGCGGGGATTTGTACCTTCAGCGCCTTGTTGGAATCCGAATGTTTTCTCTTTTCTTCTCCAAATCCAAACCCAAACCGACGCTTCGAGCCGCCACCATTTTCCGATCTGCCGGCCGCGACCTGCGCAACAAACGCAGTCCCCGACTCGCTGAGCGGTCGGCTTGCCGCGCGATCACGCGCGGCAGTGGCGGTGAGCATTCGACCCATATCTATTCTATTCCAACGTCTAGGTTGGCCGGACAGCAGTGCCGATTCCATCTTTTGACTGCCACTACGGGCTCGCTGTACGGCCCAACCTCTTGTTGGGATTCTGATCTTCTTCCCCCAATATTCAAACCTGTTTGCCAGCTTTTGCCTGGGTTTGACAGACCGGCAGGCCATTTGGGTCAAGTCTTTCACTTGGCCCTTTAAGTGAAACATTCAGCCAGGTTTCCCGCCTGCCGGTGGCCAGGACAATTTGTTTACATCCCAACGTCTGCGGTGAGGGGACTGCGAGCCGTCCGCGGGGAGCAGTACCCTCAACTGCATGGTTGGGCTTCCTTTCGCTTGGCAGTCATAAATTTCATTATGTGATTCAAGATCACAAATAGCGGCCCATTGACAAAGGCTTTTAGTTGATTGGCTTGAACAACAAAAATTGTTTCCTTGTAGGAATCAGCCATTGTCGAATCAATCCCTATGCATGCCGCTGTATAGCTAGCCGTTGGGTTGATTATTCGGGAATCGATAGCGCGATCATTTGTCGTTGGATGGCATGGGAATCGGTATCCCACCCACGGAACGCTTGCTGGAGCCTTAAGATCACATAGTCCGGTATCCATGTTTACGCCTGAGCCATCTTCGTCAGACAAGAGTAGCTCGGCGGTTGTCACGATAAGCGGTATGACGACCATGTCTCTGGGAGAAAAGTCAGTCTTTGGAGGGGGAGCGTCAGGCGTGCGTTCTTGCAAAAAGCTCAGGTACCCTAATGAAGCCTGAGTTGCGGCTTTATAAATGGGATCAGGCGATGCTTTAAGCAGTTTACCGTTGGCGTCTTCTTTTACCTCGCAAGCATCCGAGCACATATTGATGTCGGGAAGCCAGGCCCAATGTGAACCAGCCGAAATGCTTGTTGTTCCCGAGATGCCACGCCCAACTTTAAATGACTTCGTCGCCGTTTCGGTGAAAAAGACCCACTTTTTGAATGGTGCTAAGGCTCTTTTGCACTCTATGGTTAGGTAGCAAATGCAGTTTCCGTGTTCGATTACGGCTACAATGTCGATTGCCGTACGATCACCCGCAAGTCCCGCTGGATACTCTTCAGCGACAATCGAGATGCCATCGAATTCTTTGAGAGCGTTTAGAACGCCCTTCTTAAATGGACCGCCGTATTGGTTAATCGCATCCAGAAATGTTTGATTCTCTACATTCATATTAAAGCCCAACGTCAGGGGTGTGCTGCTGGCGAGCCGCGCAGCGGGTCGCCAGTAAGCACCACCCCGTTGTTGGGCAGTTCTATTTGTCGTCCATTAATAGTGATGCCTGCGATCGTTGACGTGAATGCCTGATTCACGACCTCTGTGCGTTCCACAAGAGACGTTCCACCAGTCTCAAGTTGCACGGGTTGTCCCGTACTCTTGCCTTCTATCCATCGCCGATATGTGACAACAACTGGGTTGGGCGGGGATTCGGAGCGAAACAGGAGGTACTGGCGCATCAAATGAACCAGATAATCATGAGCGCTATCGCCTCTAGCAGACACTGTTATTGTCGGCCCCTCAGCATCATACGTGGTTGATGTTTTGACGTCGGCGATCTTGCCTGTGGCATCTGCGACTCGCTTCCGAAAGAGATGCGATTCGATGATGCGTAACTGCGTAGCGAGAAAGTCAGAGTAGTCCTCCGTCGAAGCGGCGGATACGCGCGCGTACGTGATTACTGCCTTCGCGTTGCCATTTTGGAACGCTGATAAAGCCGCCGCGATTAGCAGCGCAGCCAAGGAGATCATTGCCGTTCTGGGTTTCATATTAATGCCCAACGTCTGCGATGAGGGTCAAAGCCCCGTCCGCGGGGATTTGTACCTTCAGCGCCTTGTTGGAATCCGAATGTTCTCTCTTCTCTTCTCCAAAACCACCCCAAAACCGACCCTTCGAGCCGCCACCATTTTCCGATCTGCCGACCGCGACCTGCGCAACAAACGCAGTCCCCAACACACTGAGCGGTCGGCTTGCCGCGCGATCACGCGCGGCAGTGGCGGCGAGCACTCGACCCATATCTATTCCATTCCAACGTTAAGGCTGACCGGATGGCGAGCCCGCCTCGGGTGAGCCATACGGTCAAGCCTCTTGTTGTGCAATCCGTTTTCGTCCTATCCATGCATAAGCCAGGATTCCAGTGATCAGCAACTGCGTCATTACCAAGCAAATGAAAGAATGCTGGGTGGGATGAGTGAGTGTAAATCCAGCCGTTACTACTGCATTAGCCGTGCCAATCATCAGCACATACCCGAAGGCTTTCCGGCTGGGCATCGAAGCGAGGAAAATGATTGAACTCGCCAACAGGCATGCCGGTAGCGCGACTACTTGATTGGCGTAAGCTATGAATACAAACATCCCAGGAAAGCCGAACATCTCCGGTGGATGAGGTCCGTATTTCAAGATGTGATGTATCAGGGAGATGGTGCCCGCGAGAACTCCAGTAAGGAGAAGAGTTCCGAGTAGTGACCCAAGTGCTATGCCGATTCTCTTCTTCATCTAATCATGCACAACGTCAGGGCTCTGCGGACGGGCGAGCCGTCCGCGGGTCGCCCGTACGCAGGAGCCCCTTGTTCGATGCGTCCATCTCTCTGAGCTGTTTGTACATCTGTAGGGCAACACCAATTGACTCGGCTATGACTTCAGACCGGTTGCTTTGACTGTGGCTTGCCTCAATCTGAATTGCCCGTCCACCGACGAACCCTATCAGAAGCAACTTGTTGGGATTCCGTTGTGTGTAGTCAGAATCCATTTCAAATATCGGCTCTGGGATGCCGGAAATCTTCGCGAGTGTGCCATTGCCGAGAAACGACTTCATGAAGTCACTTGGTTCCAGTTCTCCGTAGATCATCTGTGTTCCCGATGGTGATGTTAGGAACGCTTGCATGCCGCGATTGTCTTGGATCTTGAATCCGGTGAGATCAGGCAGGGGCGCTTGGTATTTCGCAAAATACCACTTTGTGCTTGTGTAGTAGGTCTGGAAATCTTTGGCCGATTCGGGTTCGGCAGGTCCCGCGTAACCTGATGCGATCGCGCTCAGAAACAAAAGTACCAGCATGCGCCTGTATTTCATTTTCATCTCATCGAACGTCGGTGGTGAGGGGCGCGTGAGCCGCGCAGCGGGTCACGCGTACCTCTCCACCACATTGTTCGCTTTCAGTTTCCACCACTCATCAGATAGATCGTGTTGTTTGTTTTGTCCAAATACCAACTCGTCGTAAATCCTGGTCCGTTCGTAGAATCCGGACGCTCCCATGTCATCACGGTCATTGGTCTGTCAAGTGGCGCATCAAACCATTTGGGCAAACTTGATCCGGCTAATGCTTTGAATCTTCCCTCGGCAACTTTTCGCGTCAATTCGGCCATTTCTCCGGTTGGGCTGTATTGCTCAATTGTTTTCGGAGTTTGCCTGTCTAGCAATGATTTCAAGTCGATTACCTTGATTTTGGCGATCGTGGCATATCCCCCAACGGCTCCTTGGTATTTGTAGTCTATGCGCACAATTTCTGACGTCGGAATTGATGGTGTGTACCGATGCACGTACTCTGATTGAGAGGGTGTTGGGCGGCTGAACGGCGCCGGGCATCCCGTGAGGGCATGCAACGTTATTGCTACTATCTGTTTTGTTCTGCTCATTTTAAAAGCGAACGTCAGCGGTGTGGGGCGCAGACCCGCTGCGGGGATGCGTACCCACAACTGCCTGGTTGGGCCTTCATGTTCCGCCTTGTCCTTTGACGCTAACTTGTCCGCCTTCGTCAAATCCGATGCAATATGTCCAGTCAATCCCATTGTGCCAGATCAGAAAGTCTTTGAAGGCAACGCCGTTGGTCTTTGCGTACTCCTTGTCGATCCTCTGGATGAGCGCAAATACGTCTGTAGTCTGAAAGGGTTGAGTTGTCATTCTTCGGACGACTTCATCTTTGGTCATTCCGTTGCGAATTGATCGGTATCCACGATCCATGCCGCGGTCGAAGCCTGTTGCGTTTTGAATGAGCCGATTACATCCCCACCATAGTGCTGAAAGGACTATTAATCCGCCCAAGATGATGTCTCGTATTCGTTTCATTCATCTGGCCCAACGTCTGCGGTGAGGGGCATCGGCCCGTCAGCGGGACGATGTACCCTCGCTGCCTTGTTCGGTGCGGTCTTTTTCCCAATCTTGCTGATCGAATAGTGTTTCCATCTGAACTTTCAGTGGGTGATTGGCATCGGCCTTCCAGACGGAATCCGGACGTAATTTCCAGCATGATCCAATAATCGGGAGATTCCGATGCGTTCCGGCAATATTTGTGAAAGTGTTGGGTTCAAGAAAGACCAGGTACCGCTCGGTTGGTTGAAAACCAGCCTCTGTGGAACCAAAAGAATCTTTCATCTGAATGTGAGCAAGGGCGATATTCCGGCTCGCGTCTGTGGGTATGTTCCCTTTGAACGTTTGGATAATTGTGACGTTGTAGGTGTCGTAGGTCTGACCGTCTCCCGCGACACGGGCATTGATTCGAATAAGTGCAATGTCGGGCGATTGAGCCGTTAGTTCTTCCAGCCCTGGGTATACGTGGACTGGGAAGGCGAAAGACGCTGCGGCGATAAACAATCCGGCAATCGCTATCGCTATTGTTCTCATCCTATTTTCACCGAACGTCAGCGGTGTGGGGCGCCGAACTCTGGCGCGACGATTGCCCTGCAATCGGCGTGCCACGGGTGAGGCGTACCACACCACCGCTTTGTTCGGCAAAATCTTCTGATCGTTTCAGGTCAAAACCTTGAAGGGTTTGAGACTAGCCGCGATCAGATTGTTTCCTTTATCGTCTTCCAATTGTATTAGGTGTACCCCTCGTTGTTTGGCCTGGCGCTTGAGGGTTTTAATTCCTCCGCCATGCTTTTCCACCGAGCTTGTTTTCCTTTGACTCATGGTGCTGCTACCGTCCACCACGCTATCCAACCACTTCTTTGTCCACTCGCTCTCTGTCTTGGTCTTCATAGTGTTGCCGAACGTCTGCGATGAGGGTCAAAGCCCCGCCGCGGGGATTTGTACCTTCAGCGCCTTGTTGGAATCCGAATGTTCTCTCTTCTCTTCTCCAAAAACCAAACCAAACCGACGCCTCGAGCCGCCACCATTTTCCGATCTGCCGACCGCGACCTGCGCAACAATCGCAGTCCCCGACACGCCGAGCGGTCGGCTTGCCGCGCGATCACGCGCGGCAGTGGCGGCGAGCAACCGATCCATATCTATTCCATTCCAACGTCTGCGGTGAGGGTCAAAACCCCGCCGCGGGGTTTTGTACCTTCAGCGCCTTGTTGGAATCCGAATGTTCTCTCTTCTCTTCTCCAAAACCAACCCAAACCGACGCCTCGAGCCGCCACCATTTTCCGATCTGCCGACCGCGACCTGCGCAACAAACGCAGTCCCCGACACGCTGAGCGGTCGGCTTGCCGCGCGATCACGCGCGGCAGTGGCGGCGAGCATTCGACCCATATCTATTCCAGTCCAACGTCAGCGGTGTGGTTTGGTGACCCGCCGCGGGGAACCATAACCACCACTGCCTTGTTAGCCGATCCGAATTTCTTTCCGGTTCATTGGCCCATCCAAAACAGACCTGGTTCCCACGATCACTGATTTCTTGGGTCTCTCTTCCATATGACCCCCTTGCCCAACGGCGTTGCTCCACATTGTTTTTATCAGGCTAACGTCTGCGATGAGGGTCAAAACCCCGTCCGCGGGGATTTGTACCTTCAGCGCCTTGTTGGAATCCGAATGTTTTCTCTTTTCTTCTCTTCTCCAAAACCAACCCAAACCGACGCCTCGAGCCGCCACCATTTTCCGATCTGCCGGCCGCGACCTGCGCAACAAACGCAGTCCCCGACCCGCTAAGCGGTCGGCTTGCCGCGCGATCACGCGCGGCAGTGGCGGCGAGCAACCAACCCATATCCTTTACGTTTCCAACGTCAGGGCTGTGCGGACGGGCGAGCCGTCCGCGGGTCGCCCGTACGCACCAGCCCCTTGTTCGCATCATTTTGTGAGCCCAATCCATTTCAGAAATCCAAGTGCGTCAGCATTCTTCTCCGCAAGTTGAAGCCTGTCGCCAAGGAAAAGCCGCAAGTCGGTTGCTGCGTCGTCGGGTAATTGAAAGGCTGTTCCGAAGAAGCGGGTCTTCTCTTTGTTTACACGTTTCAATAAACGCTCCAGTGTCACGCGATTGTATCCGAAGCCAATGAATACAACGTTCTGCGCACTTCCGATGAGGCGTTCTGCAGTCTCAAACTCTGGGGCCGCCTCCATTGAATCCGATACGATCTTTATACTTTGTGCAGCCGCATTCAATGAGTCAGCGGTTTTGCCGGCTGTTCCATATGCAACGGTACTGTGATCGCCTAGACTTCCGTGTGCGTGAACGATTTGGATAGAGGCGCGCTTGGCTCTGCTTGTCTCAATGATCCTGTCCGGGCAGTTGTACTCGAGGTAAGAACTGAGAAACTCTTCGAGGGAACGGTCGTAGTTGAGCGTCACGATCGCCGCCGGGGGCATGCCAGTGCCGGCACAATCCAGCCCGAATATTCTGTAGAGCGCTGTATACCAGTTCTTAGCGCCGAACAATGTCTTCTTGTTCTCCGCGCTGGCAATGGCGCTAGCGATGAAGAACGCCCCGATCTCTCTATAAGTCGATTTTGCTTCAAGGAAGAGGTCAATAGTCCCGTAGTCGCCATACCGAAGGGCCTCCTTGAAGCGACTGATCGTGATGTCCTCGTGTCCCTTGCTTTTCAGGCAATCTAGAAGGGTCTTATCCTTTGCCGCGAGAATCATCTGCTTGAGATCTGGTGATAGCGGAAGGCCGTAGGGTTTGCTGGCACCAGCCCCCAGGACGAACACCGTTGGCTCATTGTTGATATCAAAGTCAGGCATACACGCTTGTCTTCATCGATTTATGCGAACGTCTGCGATGAGGGTCAAAGCCCCGTCCGCGGGGATTTGTACCTTCAGCGCCTTGTTGGAATCCGAATGTTCTCTCTTCTCTTCTCCAAAAACCAAACCAAACCGACGCCTCGAGCCGCCACCATTTTCCGATCTGCCGGCCGCGACCTGCGCAACAAACGCAGTCCCCAACCCGCTGAGCGGTCGGCTTGCCGCGCGATCACGCGCGGCAGTGGCGGCGAGCATTCGACCCATATCTATTCTATTCCAACGTCAGCGGTGTGGTTCGTCGACCCGCAGCGGGGCGACGTAACCACCACTGCCTTGTTCGCCCGGTTTTGAAATGCCAACTTCCCAAACAACGTTGCTAACCAATTCGAAATAGACACCTCGTTCTGGATACGTAAGCCGTTCTCCCTTTGAGGGCCAGATGATAGCGCTGGCAGTCTTATTGGTTCGTACGATAGCGATAATGGCACCGATCTTTTGGATCCTCTCGCCGAAGTTGATTGTGCTCAAGTCGTAGTGTACTGCGGGTTCGCCAAAATTATCAACGATGTGTTGTCTACATACACCCTCGTCAGCTCGCAGTGATAGCACACCATCCAACATTCCGCCAAATCGACGATGGATACTCGATTGGTTTTCGGTGGTAGTCGACGGACCTACATACGCAACGAACTGTTGGACGGTTATGTTGGTAACACTCCTCTTGGATTGCCATGATATACCCAAGGACGGGACCATATAGTCGACCTGATCAGGAACATTCGCAAACGTAGTTATTACAAGGTCACGAGTCGCTCGGTTTACCTGTGCTGGAGTCATTCCTATTTCAATAACTCCCGGGATTCCAAGGCCTGGGATCAGATTCAGACTGGTATTGTCCCTGTGCTTGGGTCCACAGCCAAATACGGCTAGGGCAAATATCACTGCTAAAGTGATTCTCGTCATATTCAGGCGAACGACCACCCTCATGGGCGCGGCACTTCGCCGCGTCCTCCTGGAGGCGCATGTTCGCCCCTGATTTCGCGATACACGTTCATGGAAAAAACAAGAATTCCAGATAGCCCAACGCCGACAATCCAAGGCAGTGAAAAAATAGTTCCAATAATAAATAGTGCCAATCCAAGCATGTAAGCGACATTATATAAAATGGTCCGCCAAGTGATATTGGGATCCTCTATATTTCCACCAGTGAGCCATGAAATTGGACTAAGGATAAACATCATGAAGAACCTCGGGGCAATCATTCCCGCAATAAAAGATACGACTATTGTCGTGAATACCATGAGTCCCAATGAGGATATCTCAAACCCATCTTCTACAGTTTGAAAAGTCGGACCATTGATAGTCAACGGGTTGCATAAGCGGCCAAAGCTGTTGCCAGCACACTTGGCGGGGGATCAGAGTTGGCGTAGCGTGGGCGGAACGGCGACGGC
>Ga0209573_1001559_pt1 | contig 34482 bp, 34 predicted proteins | sample TNRBio252014_DNA_FD_185870 | JGI IMG/M metagenome (GOLD analysis project Ga0209573, IMG submission 185870) | Wastewater treatment Type I Accumulibacter community from EBPR Bioreactor in Madison, WI, USA - TNR Reactor_6/25/2014_ DNA (SPAdes)... | ecosystem: Engineered > Bioreactor > EBPR >...
CGTGATCGCGATGGCCGGCGACGAAGATGGAGCTACCCCGCCTGACTTGGTGCGCGCTACCGCCGAGCTCTGTGGCGCCCCGTTTCACCTCATTTCCAGCGCCGGTCATATCCCGTGCGTTGAGCAGCCGGAGGCGACGGCCCGGCTGATCCGCAACTTCCTCGAAAGGACCCGATGAGATGAGCGATCTGCGCTACGAGATGGGTATGGCAACGCGCCGCCGCGTACTCGGCGACGCTCATGTGGACAAAGCCGAAGCCGGCAAGACCGAGCTCGACGCTCCCTTCCAGGATCTTATTACTGCCTCCGCCTGGGGAACTGTATGGTCTTCAAGCGAGATCACCCCCCGAGAACGTTCAATGCTCACATTGGCGCTGCTCGCAGCGCTGGGTAATTTCGAGGAAATTCCGATGCACATCCGCGCAACGACCCGAACAGGAGCGTCAAAGCGCGACGTCATGGAGGCGTTCCAGCACGTGGCGATCTATGCTGGCGCGCCACGCGCCAACCATGCCATCAAGCTAGCAAAACAGACTTATTCAGAGATCGAGATCGAGGTTGCAGCGAAATGATATCCCCCGGCCCCCTCATTCCCCGCAACCGCAATATTCACCCGCCGGCCAATTATCCGGACTACAAGACCAGCGTCAGCCGTTCGCCAAACCTCCCGCTATTGTCGTTCGAGTCGGGCCCGTCGGAGGAAACCGGACCGGTTTTCGGATCCGAGATCATTGGCGCGCTGGACAACAACCTCATCCTAAACTGGACGAAGGGCGATTCGTCCGCCATAGGGCAGAGGATACTGATGCATGGCCGCGTCCTGGACGAGGACGCCCGTCCGATCGCAGGCACCCTGGTTGAGATTTGGCAGGCCAATGCTGGCGGACGTTATCGTCACAAGAAAGATTCCTACCTCGCACCACTCGACCCGCACTTCGGGGGCTGCGGCAGGACGTTGACCGACGCCAAGGGCCACTACGAGTTTCTGACGATCCGTCCCGGAGCCTATCCTTGGCCCAATCGGGGCAATGACTGGCGGCCTATGCACATCCATATTTCGGTTTATGGGCGCAGCTTTGGCCAGCGTCTCATCACACAGATGTATTTCGAGGGCGATCCGCTGATAGACCTATGTCCCATCGCCAACAGTGTGCGGAGCCGCTCCCATCTCGACCGCCTTGTCGCACCCCTCGATATGTCCGCTACAAAGCCGCATGATTTCCTCGCCTACAAGTTCGATATTGTCCTGCGAGGGCGGCGCCAGTCGATTTTCGAGAACCGGCCGGAGGGTATGTAAAATGGCGCAACAGCTTAATCAGCTCGACGAGACGCCATCGCAGACGGCGGGTCCCTTCGTCCACATCGGACTGATGCCAACCTACGCTGGAAATGCAGGCTCCTATCAGAAGGAGATCGGCGTCAGCCCGATATCAGGTGAAACCACGGGCGAAACCATCGAAATCACCGGTTCCGTCTACGACGGTATGGGATGGGCGCTGCGCGACGCATTGCTGGAAAGCTGGCAACCGGACTCGGCAGGCCGGTTCCCCGAGGAGGCCGGCGCAGACCCCGCAGTCAGCGGTCTCTGCCGCTTCGCAGCGGACGCGGTCACCGGCGAGTTTATCCTGCGTACGGTCAAACCCGGAGCCGTAAGGTCGCGCAGCGGCAGGCTGTTCGCACCACATATCTCGCTCTGGATCGTGGCGCGCGGCATCAATACCGGGTTGCAAACACGCATCTATTTTGATGACGAGGACAACTCGCAGGACCCATTGCTTGCGCTCATCGAACAAAACGAGCGGAAGGAGACGCTGATCGCGAAGAAAATCAGCCCCGGCCGCTACCGGTTCGACATACGCCTGCAGGGTGTGGGCGAAACCGTCTTCCTCGACGTCTAGGCGGGCGCAGAACGGGCTCGGCGACACCGCCGGCCAGCGGAGGGATGTCATGGCCGATGTCTTTGATCACGACTGGCTCGGTGGGCTCTTCGCCGACCCGGCTATGGCCGCATTGTGGTCGCCGCAGGCCCAATTGTCTAGCATGCGCGCCTTCGAAATCGCCTGGAGTCGCGCACTCGGCCGCGCCGGCCTCGTTGATGAGGCCACCGCCGAAGCTGCTGCGAAGGCCGCAGCGTCGGTAACATTCGATCTCGCCGACCTACGCGCCGGCATGGCGCGGGATGGTGTCGTTGCGCCCCGCCTCGTCGCGCAGATTGTAGCGGTGTCCGGTCCTGCACGGCGGGCGGTGCATATGGGTGCGACCTCACAGGACCTGATCGACACTGCGACCGCGATCGCCATGCGCGACAGCCTTAGCCTGATTGATCAACGGCTTGCCAATCTGACGCATGTCATCATCGAGCTCGACCGGTGTTTCGGCTCCGTACCGATGATGGGCCGCACGCGCATGCAGGCAGCTACGCCGATCACAGTCCATGACCGCATCATGCCATGGCTGCTGCCATTGTCAGAACATCGCGTCCGGCTCTCGGAATTGCGGCCACGCGTCTCCCGGGTTCAGGTCGGCGGCGCCTCGGGCGACCGCGCCGCGCTTGGCGACAGCGGTGACGCCATCGCGGCCGATGTCGCTCATGCCCTTGATCTTGGCGACCCGCCCCGCGCGTGGCACGCCATGCGCGATGGCGTGGCGGAATTCGCGTCCTTCCTGTCGCTTGTGACGGGCAGCCTTGGCAAGATTGGCCAGGACATCGTGCTAATGGCCCAGCAGGGGATCTCTGAGATCTCGCTATCGGGCGGAGGAGCTTCGTCAGCCATGCCACACAAGCACAACCCCATCCTGGCGGAACTCCTCGTCACGCTCGCCCGCTTCAACGCCGTGCAGGTGTCGGCAGCGCACCATTCCATGGTGCATGAGCAGGAGCGCTCTGGCGCTGCATGGGCGCTGGAGTGGATGGTGCTTCCCTCGATGGCCCAAGCGACCGGGCGCTCGCTGACGGCCGCGCGGACGCTGCTTTCACAGGTCACACGGATAGGAACGCCCGCCAAAGATGGATTGAGGTGAATTTATTCGGGGGGCATCGTCCGTGTAAGGTTTTGTCGCAAACTTTTCGGCAATTCGGAAAATGGCATGAGGGCGGTCCAATTGAGATCGGTTTCATGTTCAAAGGCCGCCGATGATCAAGGGCGTGCTGAGGCACTGCACCGGCATGGAGATTCAGCGCCATTGTGTCGTCGGCTGGTCCAGAATGGTCCCCTCGGTGTTGTCTAGGCGGAGCAGCGACCTTTATTCTCTCGCGCAATACTACCGCTTGATCCCGCTCAAAGACAGGCAACCACCCGACTGCTAGCAACACCCTGCGTCTCTTGAAGGGGGTGGAAGGTGTCCGGTTCGATCCTGCACAAATATGCCGAAGCGCGGTTGCCGCGCTATACGAGCTATCCTACCGCGCCGCACTTCTCCGACGCCGTCGGGTCCGATATCTATGGCGACTGGTTGGCGGCGCTGCCGGCAAGCGAACCCGTCTCTCTTTATCTCCATATCCCGTTCTGCCGTTCCATGTGTTGGTATTGCGGCTGCCACACCACCGTCACCAGACAAGACCAGCCGATCCTCGCCTATCTTGACGTGTTGCAGGAAGAGATCGGGCTGGTGGCCGACCGCGTGCCCGCAGCACTCAATATAGGCGAAGTGCATTTCGGCGGCGGCACGCCGACCATCGTCGAGCCGGAAGAATTCGCAGCACTGATGGAACTGCTTCGGCAGCGCTTCGCCTTCAGTGAAGCCACTTCCGTCGCCGTCGAGATCGACCCGCGCACACTGAGCGCCGACATGGCAGCGGCGCTCGGCGGTTCCGGCGTGCGCCGGGCAAGCTTGGGCGTGCAGAGCCTCGACCGCAAGGTTCAGATCGCGATCAATCGCATCCAGAGCGAGGAGCAAACGGCTGAGGCCGTTCGTATGCTGCGCACCGCCGGTGTCGAAAGCATCAACTTCGATCTCATCTACGGCTTGCCGCATCAGAACGTCACTTCCTGCGTGGAAACCGCCGAACGGGTAGCCGCCATGCGCCCAGATCGGCTCGCCGTGTTTGGCTACGCCCATGTGCCGTCGTTCAAGAAGCATCAGCGCATGATTGATGAAGCCGAGCTACCGGACAGCACAGCACGCGCCGACCAGGCAACGGCGATTGCCGCCATCCTCGTTGCTGCCGGCTACGTCCAGATTGGGCTCGATCATTTTGCCCTGCCCGAAGACGAACTGGCGCGCGCCTGGACAGAAAAGACGCTGCGGCGGAACTTCCAGGGCTACACGACGGACAATTGCCGCTCTTTGATCGGTTTCGGGGCCTCAGCCATCGGCCGCCTTGATGATGGCTACGTGCAGAACGAAGTCGCGCTTGGACTTTACGCCCGCCATGTGGCGTCAGGTCGGCTTCCGACTGCCAAGGGCTACCGCCTGACTGCAGAAGACCGCTTGCGGGCGGAAATCATCGAACGGCTGATGTGCTATTTCGAGGCCGATATCCCGGCAATCTGCGCCACTCACGGATTCGATGCTTCAGCAATCTTCGATTGCGCTAGGACGATATCCGACCTAGTTCATGATGGCCTGGTTGAGCTCAACAGTGGAATCGTGCGCGTCGATGAGAAACATCGTTTCATCATCCGTTCCGTAGCGGCCGCCTTCGACGCTCATCTCGCGCAGTCGTCGCGTCTGCATAGCAAAGCTGTCTGAAACATCCCGGCCGCAGTTGTCTGTCCCTCCCTATGCATTCGCAACACTTTTCTGGTCTGCGGCGTTCCTGTGATGTCTCAAGTCGTATTGGCCAGCCTCATCTGACCCCAAAACCTTGGCCGCGCGAACTTCGAAGGAGCGCGATCAAATGGAATCCTGATGCATTCAGGTGGCCTTGCAAGGACCAAGCGCGATCGGTTGGCAAATCGCAGTGACCTCCTGATAGATGCGCCGCCGCTCAAGATAATAATCGAGAGGAAAGCGTACCGGGACGCCCTCAAGCGCAGCGGCCAGCATCTCAAGGTGGGCATCAAACCCCGCACATGCCTTCGAGACGTCTTCTGTAGTAGGTAGCCGCAGGGTCAAGACAAGCCGTGTTCCCACTTCGACCGGTTCCAACTCCCAACGCAGAGGACGCTCGGGTTCACCGCCGCTGCTCCATGAATATTCGAGCAACCGTGGAGGGTCCCACCGGGCTACTGTGCTTTTGATCGTTATCCCGCTATCAGCGAAGTCGATATGAACCTCACCACCGGCGCGTTCTTCTATGGTTCCAGGTGCGAGCCATAGCACAAGCGCCGCCGGCGTCGTCATCATATGCCAAACCGTCGTCTGGCTATGCTCGAATACCCGTTCAAGCCTCGCCTCGAATATATTGCCAAGACGACTGATCCTACCTGCCTGCACGCCGCTTTCGCTCATCAAAACTCTCCTCAAGCCGACAGCAGCAAGTGCAACCGTCGTCACGTCATCGATAAATGCGTCTGTGCCGCGCGTTCACGCGCGCTGAAAAATGATGTCTCGCGCCCACGCGACAACATATTGAGACGCTGTTCGGTCTCGCTCGCTGCTCGTGTGCCCTTTGTATGCAGGTCGTCGGGGCAGTAGGCGCATCCATCAATTTGCGATGCTCGCATCTTCACCAGTTCGAGCAGTGAACGCTCCACGCCGCAGTCTTCGACATACGCATTGAGCAGCAAACCCCTTTGGCAACGCATCCTGATATTTCAATATTGGCTCCGTCGAGCCTCTCCTATGCACAAGCCATTGCTTTCGTTGGCCGTTGCGCTCTGCTAGGAAGGGCTTTCTGGCACGGAAAAGCGCGGGAACAGAACATTATTCTCAAGATGAATGTGCTCCATTACGTCCTCGGCTAACTGGGCCGTACCGACATAGAGCGCCTGCCACGAGCGACATGCCCCATCCGGCGGCGTGAAGTCGTCGGTGAGGCTTTCCATCAGCCTGAGCAAGGCTCCCTGGCTGTCATGCTCTTGGCGCAGTTCCGTGGTAGGGGCATCTAACTCGCCGCCGGTCCACTGCTGCATTGCTGGAAACAGGATGCCTTCTTCCTTTGCCATATGCTGCTCCAGCTCGCTCAGCATCTGCCTCAGCGCATCGGAGAGGCCGGCCGGCACCTTGGGATGTTCGCGATGCACCGCCTCGACTTTGCGTGATAGCACGATGAGCTCCGGCAGGGCCCGACGGTGGGCCTCATGGTATCGAAACTGAATATGATCGATCAGCTCATTGCTATCCATCGAGGCCGAAGCGGTCGAATCCCCTGCATCGGGGGCTAGGACTCCCAAGGCGCGTTCGAGTTCCTGGGGGTCGATACCACGCCGTTGCGCGGCTTCCTCAAGCGTAAGATCGCCATTGCAGCAAAAGTCGATCTTGAACTTGCGGAAAACAGCAGTTGCGCCGGCTGTCGTCGCGGCGATATCGCCAACGGTCCGCCCCCACAACTCTGATTCTGCGATCTGGGTATTCATGATGCAACTCCCTGCTTGCAGTCGTGGTCAGGAGAAACGCCAGTCTCTCCGTCCCGGTTAGGCCCGCCATCGGCTGTTTCGCGACAGCCGGCGGGGACGCATGCGGACGACGCGTTGTACGGACATATCTCTCTCCACACGCGAAGGCACAGCAGAACCCACTCCCCGAAATAGGGATACGGCGACGGGCCGATGCTTTCTCCGCGAAGAGCTTGGTTGCGCACCGCATAGACAGGCACGCATCAAATAGGTATTTACGTTACCCATTCATAATCCTGCTAATAGGCATTGTAAATACTGATTTAGGAGCAGAGATGCGTCTCGCCGCTTTCACTGATTTTGGACTGCGGGCTCTGATGCGGCTCGCAGATAATCCAGACGAGCCGTCGACCACTGCCCGTATCGCTGACGAGTTCCACATTCCCTTCAATCATCTGGCGAAGGTCGTGCAGGATCTCGCACGCGGAGGCTTCGTTACCACCAGGCGTGGTGCAGGTGGTGGCCTGCGACTGGCACGACCCGCAGATACAATCCGCCTTGGCGAAGTCGTGCGCTTTCTCGAGCAAGGCTATCCGGTCGTGGAATGTTTCCGCGCTGATGGCGGCGCCTGTGTGCTGAGTCCAAGGTGTCGTTTCAAATCGCGCCTTGCCGCCGCGCGCGAAGCCTTCCTGGCTGAACTCGACGAATCGACCGTAGCCGACTGTGCTTATCCCGGACCGGGGCCTGGCAAGCCAGCGTCCGAGGCCGCCTGAGAGGTTCATCGTGCCAAGGATGGCCAAAGCACATGGCTACGCCCGAACACCGTTTCTTGGTCTACGAGCTTGCGAACCGCAAGCCGCATCACGTGCGCCGGTTGTCCAGTGACGTGATCGACCACGATCCTATAAAACAAATGTCGACCGTCATCTTCAGGCATAGACTTTAGACCACCCAGCTCCCACCAATTGGCATACATGCTAGGCAACGACCGGGCGCGGTCTCGTTCACGCCTCCAACCTATACGGTCTGGCAGCTCCTCATATTCGCCATGACCACCACGCTTTTGCATTCTCGTCCCTCGTTGAACTCATCGATCTGGACGCAAACAAGAGGAGTGGCACGCATCCAGTCTATTTTTTGGCCTTGGCCTCCACGGGCGTAAGGATACGCTCGGCAATTTTGCGTTGCGCTTCATCATATTCTGCAACTTGGGCTTCGCTTAGAGCTCAAAGGTCGGAGGCGAAAGCAAATTGGCCACCCAATGTCATGGCGCGCGCCCTTGTCGTTCTGGAAAGAACTCCTGCCAACGGGCAGCGACCCGCTCCGCAATTGCGACGTCCATCGCCAGCCGGACGCCCCATTCGCGACTAGTTTCGGCGCCGATCTTGCGCGTGGCGTCAAATCCCATCTTGCCGCCAAGCCCTTCCAGCGGCGAGGCGAAGTCAAGCGGGTCGACGGGTGTTCTTTCCGCCAGCAGCAGGTCACGCGAAGGATCCATTTGGGTGGAGAGCGCCCACATCACATCATCCCACGAACGGATGTCGATGTCGTCATCCACGACGATGATCGTCTTGGTCATCGAGAATTGCGGCAGCAAAGACCAGAAGCCCATCATCACGCGGCGCGCCTGCCCCGCATATCTCTTGGAGATGGCGATAACGGCAATCCGGTAGGAGCAGGCCTCCGGCGGCATCCACACGTCCACGATCTCGGGAATCGCCTGACGCAGCAGCGGTTTGAACACTTCGAGCAGTGCGGCACCCAGCACGGACGGCTCGTCTGGCGCTCGGCCGGTGAAGGTGGTGAGGTAGCTTGCGCCGTCGCGCAGACGCAAACTCCTGAGCGTGAAGACCGGGTAGCGTTCGGGCGAATTGTAGTAGCCGGTATGGTCGCCGAACGGTCCTTCGAGCGCCGTCTCCCGGGGCGAAACAGTACCTTCCAGCACGATCTCGGCACTTGCGGGTGCATGCAATGGGATCGTGCCGCAGGCAGCAAGCCCGACGCGCCGGTTGCCGATCATGCCGGCCAGCACCAGCTCCGATATGCTTTCGGGGGCCGGCATGACAGCGGCCAGGAGTGTTGCCGGGTCCGCACCGATCATCACCGCGACCGGCATGTCTTCTCCCCGCTCCTGCCACTGCCGATGATGGGCCGCGCCACCTCGCATCGGCAGCCAGCGCAAGATGGCGCGCTCGCGTCCGATCACCTGCATTCGGTAGACGCCAAGATTGTATGTGGCCGGATGATGCGCCGATGATCTTGCTCAATCCTGTTGTTCAGGTACTGACTTCGGCGTATCCGGATCGGCTTCAGCCTTCTCGCGGATCGATCCCGTAACCTGCTTTCGCCGTCGCATGCGATGATCGCCTCTTGATTTGTCTGGCTGCCGTCGATGACGATCCGGTCTGCGCGGCCATGCCGAAGCAACGCTTTGCGTAGAAAACGTTTCGCCGCAAGGAGATCACGATGCTCGCTGAGCATGAATTCCACCCTATCGCCGACGCTGTCGATGGCCCGGTAGAGATACATCCATTGGCCGCGAACCTTTATGCAAGTCTCGTCCATGTGCCACTTACCGGATACGGCGTGCTTGCGCCGGTTGAAGCGCTCCAGGAGCATTGGCGAAAAGCGCCTTACCCAGCGATTGAGCGTCGAATGGTCGACGCAGATTCCGCGCTCGGCCATCATTTCCTCAAGATCACGCAGGCTCAGGCTGTAGGCCAGATACCAGCGCACGCACAGCAGAATGACGGACTGATCGAAGTGGCGGCCTTTGAACATGAAGCTGATCCCGATTGGACCGCCCTCATGCCATCAAAGCATTGCTGAAAAATTTGCGACGGAACCTGACGGTAGCCTTTCAAGGCTGGCAGCGGCGGCAATCTCTTCATCGATGCCAGCTAAAGGCCAACGCCCCAGAATTCAACTTGGCAATACCGCTCTATGCAATACGGGAGATTCTTGAAGGATCCGCTGCTCGTTTTGCCGCGCAGCACGCCACACCCTCCGAAATTGCTACGTTACATCAGATAGCCGATGTTTTTTCTCAGCATTTGGATGATCCGGCAAAACTGACGGAGCTTAATCGCGATATCCATAGCGCAATCTACGAAGCTGCACACAACCGGTACCTTCTGAAGAATTTGAACGAGCTTCAGGATACGCTGGCGCTACTTCAGCGAACGACTTTCGAGGTAGAGGGTCGCGGCAGCTTGGCTGTCAAGGAACATGCCGACATCATCAGCGCCATCGAAAATCGTGATCCGGACCAAGCAGAGAGGCTTGCCCGCCACCATATCAGAAGCGCGCAACTCGCGCGCATGTCGCTGATGTTTTCGTACACCCGCTAAAGGTCGGCTGGGCGTTTTGATCGACGCTAGCTATGAGCTTTCAGGAGGTTGTCCATTCGGACCGGACAGAGGAGACTGGAGCTACCAAGCTTCAGAAATCCCTCGAAGGTCCGAATGAATATCGACAAGAATGCCGTTTGACGCTTCGCCATCGAGAGGCACCAGCCCCGTTATGTTTGTGCTCTACCCGCGACGTGAAGAAACCCGTCGTGACCATGTTGCGAGGTTGGCGGCGTATCTGGGTACGAGAAGCGCCACGGGGCAAGACCGTCGAGCTGCCCTATTGGCTGCGATTCAGACGGCCACTATGTCCGACGACGGTGCGGCTATGGCGAGTCCATTGTCGCGACCTTTCGTGGGCTGGGGCCTCTTGTACTAGCTATCGACACAAAAGAACGGATGGGTCTTGCCGCACGCGCCATTGCTCGTCTGCGAGCAGAGCGAGCGCTCATCGAAGAAATCTCGGTCGACATCGCCAGATCAGTATCGGAGGGCGTCCGCTGAAAGGCGCTACAAAGTCAGACTGCCATCCGGTTGCCTCGTTGCACCGCATGGATGGGCAGCTCTATTCTCTCTCGAATAGTCCCCCTTGCCCGAGACTCATGTTGGTCATGGCCCGTTCTGCGCCGGTCAATCGCCAATCCAGCATCTTCTGCGCATATTTCAGGAGAACAGGCGCAAAAACGGGATCCTCGGCAAGATTCCTGGTCTCATGGGGGTCAGCCTCGATGTCGAACAGCAGCGGCGGCAGCGCTGCGAAGTGAATATACTTGTATTTTTTGTCGCGCACAGCCGCATAGCAGCACTGGTCTGAGGTGATGCCGAGCATCATCTCGGGCTTCTGACTACGGACGTCACGAAAGTCGTGCTCGAAGAATGCGGCGTCACGCCAGTTTTCGGGCGTTTCGCCATGCAGGAATGGCGCCAGCGATGCGCCATCGCAGGTTCGAGGGATCTTGAGGTCAAGCCAGTTCAATATCGTTGGCATGACGTCAATCGCCTGGGTCAAGGCGTCGACTGTGGAGCCGCGAGCCTTGTCGGCGGCCGGCCGGGGGTCGCGGATGACAAGCGGCAGATGAAAGGAGGGATCGAAATAGATCTCCTTGCCCCAGATATAGTGCTCCCCCAGCATCTCGCCGTGGTCGCTGGTCACGATAATCAGCGTCCGATCGTACTGACCGGTTTCCTTCAGATGATTTATGACGCGACCGAGATGGAAGTCCACCTCGTCGATCAGTCCGTAATAGGTCGCGCGCAATTGGCGGATATCCAGATCTCCCGCCCGCACCGGATTGAGGATGCTGCCTTCGTCGTAGGCCCCCACTCTGTCGATCCGGTTCATCTCGTAGGCGAGCATGGGATGTTGCCTGGCGTCTGCTTCCGGGGTCGCTGCCCGCGGCGGGAACAGAACGTCGACAGGATCAACGGCGTCGTTATATGGCGCCGGCGCAATCAAGGGAGGATGCGGCCGGAAGAAAACGAGATGCGCAAACCAGGGCTTTTCCGCGCGCACAAGGAGCCACTTCAGAAACTTATCGGTCAGATATGCCGTTTCGCTGTGCGCAGCAGGAAATTCGGTGGGTATGTAGCGGAAGCCGCGATCCTGCGGCTTTGCGAAGCCCTTCTTCGGACGAAACACATCAGCCCGCCCGTTCGGGAAGTCGTACCCGAGCGCTGTCAACTCCGAAACCCATTCACCCATGTCCTCAGGTAGATGAAGTGGGGCGCGGAAACCGGGCAGCACACCCTCGTCATAGGCGGTCAGCGCCGGGTCGTTCGGGTGACGTCCACGGGGATCGGGCGAGGTATCAGTATAGCCGAACAGCGAGGGATCATAGCCGGCCTTGCGCGCCTCGATCGCCACGTTGGTGTGGCGAGCGTCAAGAGGCGTGCCATTGCGGCCCGAGCGGTGGTTCATCAGATAGAGTCCGGTCAACAGGCTCGTACGCGACGGTCCGCAAGGCGTGCACTGGCCAAAATGATTGCGGAACAACACGCCATCGCGCGCCAGCGCATCCATGTTTGGCGTCGTGACGTTTGGATGTCCGACTGCGCCGATGCTGTCGCCGCGCCACTGGTCGGCGCAGATCAGGAGAATGTTTGGCCTATCGGTCATGGTGCGCAACTCTGTCTTGCCGGTCCGGTGCTATGGTCGCTGGCGTTCAGATCAGCGGTATCAGTCTCTCAAGTTGCCGGGAATTGGCCGCCAGATCGATGAACGTATACCGGTTCCGTATCTCACGGCTTCTCAACAAGGCCGTGTCGTAGAAATCCCGCGAAAGATGGATGTCTCGCGGGGTCAAGCCCGCGCCGGCGGCTTTGAGCACACCGGTGAGGTACGACGAGGACAGCGACGCGCCAGCGATCTGTTCTCGCATGGCGTCCCACCGCTCGGCAAGCCGCTGATTCATCGCGTCGGCCCTGGCGGCGTCTACGCGTTTTCCCTGGAACTCGGCCCAGCAGGAGACGCCTAACGCATCACCGTAGCGGCGGCGGAAGTCGGCCTCGGTCGCCGTATCCGGAACCACGAGCGGCGTCGTCTCGAGCATCGCTTCCTGCAGACGGGCCATGGAAAGCGTCGTCACGCCTACCTGTTCGCCATGATAGACCAGCGGCCGGCTGTCGCCAACGAACATGTCGATATAGTGGCTCACCAGGTGCTCGCCCTGCGAAGCAGGCTGGCTGTGGCCGATAATGGCGGTGCCGAAGCCGGCCAGAACCAGCGTGCGCACCAGCCGTTCCATGACCTCAAGGTCACCGGCCATTAGCGCAGCCGCATTGTCGAAGAGCGGCGCTTCATCGTCCTCCAGCAGTTCGAACGGCAGTTCGCAGAACGGCTTGTCATGCAGTAGATGCGCTAGCAGCCAGTCCGCTTGTGCGGTCGTGCGGCAGAGGCTGTCGCCCAGACCGGCCCGGATCAGCCGCTTCGGAGCCTGGGAAAGCACCTTGAGGTCGAAGAAGACGCCCGTCGGGGCCTGCGCCGGCAAGGAGAGCTTGTGCCCATGCTGCGTGATCGCAGCGTTCACGGATGTGTAGCCATTCATCGACGGAGCTGTTGCGAAGACCGCGTAAGGTTTGCTCTCCAGCGCGCTGGCATATTTGCAGATATCGTTGATCGTACCCGATCCTACTGCGACGAGCGCATCGGCTCCGGCCGTTTCCTTGCGCACGCGTTCGACCGCCTCGTCATCCGGATGAGGCGGATGCGGGAAGACAACGCTTTGGACGACGGCCTGGCTCGCTTCGATGCTCTTTTCCACGCGCCTGCCCAGCACCCTGTGTGTGGTCTCGTCGCTGATCACGGCGATGCGTTTGCCAAAACCAAGCGCCGCGACCAGTTCACCTTCGAAACCGGCGAGCGAGGGCTCCACAACCAAGGATTTGGTGGCTACGCCAACCCGGTTGCCAGTGTCGGGGTCGACATAGGCGCCAGCCAGCAGCCGTTTTATCTTCTCTGCGCCGTCCACGATCATCCCCTGGGCCTAACAGCAGCTGGGCATGCGCTTGGTGCCATCATCGCCCTGTCCGTAACTCTTGAACTTCTCCATGACGTTGGCAATCTCCTCATCAGGCAGGATGTAGGGGACGCCGACCTGCAGTGCGTGCCAATATTGCGCCGCCAGGGCTTCGATCTCGACAGCCAGCCATGCCGCTCGCTTCAGGTTTGGTCCAACCGCGACCATGCCGTGGTTGGCCAGAAGGCAGGCGGTGCGATCCTTAAGCGCATCGAGAATGAGGTTCGCCAGTTCCTGGGTTCCCCAGGTGACATAGGGCACGCACGGTACTGTGGGTCCGCCTGCCACGGCGATCATATAGTGAACCGCCGGTATCTCCCGGCGCAGCATGGAAAGCGACGTGCCGTAGCGCGAGTGCAGATGGATCACAGCGCCGACCTCCGGCTTCTTCTCCATGATATCGCGATGAAAACGCCATTCGGTCGAAGGGCGACGCACGCCGTCATGCGAGGAATCGATGTGCATCGTAACGATGTCCCCGGGTTCCATTTCCGGGTACGGCACGCCTGATGGGGTAATCAGAAAGCCCTCGTCCACCCGGACGCTAATGTTTCCGGCCGTTCCCTGGTTGATGCCGCGATCGACCATGAAATTGCAGACCTCAATGATCTGATTGCGAAGTTCCAGATACTTCATAATTCACGTCCCATCTGTTCGACCTCGACCCGGGCAGGATGCAGCACCATCCGCCGTCAGGAAAACCTCGGCAGCTTTGTCCGCTTGCTCGTAGCCGGTATCATACAATATGTGGAGATTACAACATATTTGTGGTAAGTATGGCATATCAGTTCATCGCTGACGCCAGCCCTCGGCGCGGAGCCTCGCTTCAGCGAAGCGGCCGCGAAAGGCCTGTGCTTCGGCGGCAGGCGCGTTCGGACTCACCAGCCGGGCAACCCGGTGCTGCGTCGGGAAGTCATGAGGGTCCGTTCCGCTTGAGACGGCCAATGCCAGCCCGGCGGCGCCGACTGCCGTCAGTTCCGTGTCCTCGGGGACTGCGACAGGACACGACATGACGTCGGCGAGGAACTGCAGGAAGTAGGAAGAGCGCGTCAATCCGCCGTCGATGGGTATGGGCGCTTCAGCATTCTCGCCCAACCTTAACGTATCGATCACCTCTGCAACGCGGAACGCAACGCCCTCAACGGTTGCCTTGACCAGATCCTGCCTCTCTGTCGCGGTGTCCATGCCGATGAACAACCCCACGGCTCTTCGGTCCCAATGTGGACAAGCAAGGCCAGACAAGGCGGGAACGAAGAACAGGTCGCGACTGGCTGCGGTTGCGCCGGAAAGGTTCGCCAATTCTCCGGCCTCGGCCATCAGGCCGATGCGGATCAGCCATTCGATGGCCGCAGCCGCAGTATACACGCCACCGTCGGCGGCATAGGAGCGCCCGAACCGGGTTTGCCATGCCGCCGTTGGAAGCGCGCCGCCCATGAGATCGGAAGGACGCTCGAAACCCGTCAAGAACAGGCCGAAGGCGCCCGTACCGACGGTGACCTTGCCTTCGCCCTTTTTTCGGCAGCCATGGCCATAAAGCGCGGCAATCTGGTCAACGACCGAGGTGATGAGCGGCTTGGGCCCGGCAGACGTGACGACTGTTCCAAAAGGTTCTGCGTCGGCTACGACTTCCGGCAGCAGTTCCACCGGCACTTTGAAGATCTCGCAGAGACCAGCGTCCCAACAGCAGGCACTGAGATCCATGAGCGAGGTCCGGGATGCGGTCGTGACATCGGTAGCGTAACGACCGGTCAAGCGTTCCAGGAAATAGGCGTCGGTAGTCCCAAGTCCCAGCCGCCCCTTACGCGCAAGGTCCCTCGCACCCTCGGCATTATCCAGCAACCATTTGAGCTTTGAGGCGGAGAAATATGAGTCTAGCGGCAACCCGCTTACAGCCTTGACGTACTGTGTCTTACCGCTTGCCTCCAACTGCGCGATATCCGGTTCGGTGCGCTGGTCTTGCCATACGATAGCGTTCGCGAGCGTCCGGCCTGTCAGGCGGTCCCATGCGACGACTGTCTCGCCCTGATTGGCGAGAGCAATGCCGTCAATGCCCTGCGACGCGGCCTGATCGATCAGCATGCGCACATTTGCCAGCAATTCCTGAGCGTCATGCTCCACCCGACCGGCCCGCGGGAGAATTTGTTGGTGGTGCAGGTTGCCAACATCGTTACGACCGCCATCATCCGTGACAATCAGGGCCTTGGTGGAGGTCGTCCCCTGATCGATGGACGCAATCCGCATCAATCTTCTCCAGGTTCCAGGTGGAGTTGAAACTCGTCGATTCTGGATAGATCCGGAAGCGACGGTAAAAGCAGAATACGACGCTCCGGAAGTGCGGACATCACGGGTGAGCGCCACAACGGTTTACCGTCCGCTGAAAGCACAAAGCAGCCGCGCGCAGCGCGAGACATGCGCACACCCAGCCTGAGTTGATCTGAGCCGGTCTCACCTGTTGTGATGTAGGACGGGGTCGTGAAGGCTATTGGATTATTCGTGGCTATGGGGATGCGGCGGCCGCGCTGAGAAAGAGGCGTCGCGATGTCTGCAGCAATGCTGGCCCCGGCCGCGCGACCCTCTGCCGCGCACCATCCGGCTGTCTCCACAGGGCGCAGGAGGTTTCCGGCGGCGTAAATGCCCGGCGCTCCCAGCCGCCAGCGCTGGTCTATGGCCGGTCCGCGCGAGCCAGGATCTTGCAGGTCGCTGTTTGCGCCAAGCAGCGACGCCTCCGGGATGAAACGCCCGGTGAAGACGACAGCGTCACACTCAACCACCTCGCTGGACCCGTCTGTTCTGGAAATGGTTACAGATGCGAGACGACCAGCATTGTTGGCCGACGCATTGATGCGGACAACGGTTGCGCCATAAAGGATGGGCGTCCCCATTACCAAGCGGGCGAGCAGGTCAGCGGGACGCCGCGCGGTAATGCGGTCTCCCGGCTCGGTCATGGCGACCGCGCGCGCGCCCCCTTCCCGCAGGCTGAGTAGCGCCGAGAAAGAGACCAGTTCTGTGCCTACAATCAAAGGACGCCGAAACGGCAGACCACGACCTTCCGCCAGGATCCGCTGCAACGCTCCGGTGGTCAGTATGTTGCTGGGCCGCTCGCCCGATACCAGCAGCGCCGAGCGTGGCGTCTCGCGAATGCCGGTGGCAAGCAGGACATGCCTGGGCTTCAACACAGCCTCGCCTCTTTCGCTCGAGATCGTCGTCTCGAGATCAAGGCCCAGCCGGGTCACCGTCGTGGCGGTACGGATCAAGCGAGTGTCGACCATCGAACACATCTTCGCCGCGTAGGCCGGCCCTGACATCGGCCTCCAGAATTGCGCCAACCCGAACGTCGCATGGGAGCAGTACCGCGGCATCCCCCCCGCATCCGTTTCGCGGTCAACGACAATGACATCCTGAACGCCCAGTCGGGCCATCTCTGCAGCAGCGGAGAGCCCGGCCGGTCCAGCGCCGATCACAAGAACTTCGGGTTCAAGGTTCATGGTGGCGATGTCTGGTCTGGAGGACCGCAAAGATGTGGCGCCAGCCGATGCAGCGCCCCGCTGCATCCAAAACCCTGGCAGCGGCCCATCCCGATGCGCGTTCTACGCTTTAGCCCGCCGAGAGTGCCGGCCGCGGCCAGGCCTCCGAGCGCGTTGCGGACCTCGCTTTCCGTGACCCATTCACAATGACAAACGATGGGCGACCTGGGCGATTGACTATACGGGCGCGGCAATGTCTCCGCGATCGCGGGCATCAATGGCCAGTCCAGATCGTCGTCGGAGGGCGCATTGGCTTTCCCGGGCTTTCCCAGAACAGCCGAGCCCTGTTCAGCCACCCATTCGCCGATCCCCAGAGAGGCCGACAGACCAGTGGAGCGGATGCCGCCGACAGTGATCCACCCGTTGTGACGATCCACGCGCAGCACGTAGTCGCGATGCTCCGTGGCCGGGCGCAGCGCAGCGAAGGCCGCAGTCACCGGCTGTCCGGCAAGGGCGGGAAGCATGGCTTCGCCCTCCTCCATTATGCGCCGCAGCACCTGCTCGTCGCACGCCGCTCTCACCCTGTCATCCTGTTCTTCGGCAGTCGGCCCCAACAGAAGGTTGCCAAACACGGTGCGCGCAAGCAGGACGCCTTTCGTGCGCTCGGTCGGCACTCTCAGGATGATCGAGGTGATGAGATCGTGAGCGGATTTGTCATACACGACGAACTGCCCCTTCCGCGGCCGGATGCCAAATCCAGGCGTCCGTCCGGCCAGCAATTCAATCTGATCGCCAAACAGGCCTGCGGCATTGATCACCAGCCTGGCGAACATGCTTCCCCGGCTGGTTTCAATTTGCCAGCCGCCCGCGCGTCTTCGAAAGTCCCTGACCTCGCTGTCGGTCGACAGCACCGCGCCGTGCATGATCGCCTGCCTGACATAACCGAGCGGCGCGCTCCACGGATCGACAATGGCCTCGTCCGGGATGTGCACCGCCCCGAGTGCCCTTGGCGAAAGGCCAGGCTCTGCGTCCAGCAGCGCCGATTGGCCGAGGATTGCGGCCGAAACTCCGTTATGCCTGGAATGGGCGGCTATATCGGAGAGTTTGCGTAACTGTTCCTCATCCCAGGCAACAACCGCGGCTCCGGTTTTGACCAGCGGCAGGTTCATCCGGGAATGGATACGCTGATAAGTCTCGTAGCCCCGTTTGATGAGCTCTAGTTCCATGCTTCCGGGAGGCTCGTCGAAACCGGTGTGCAGCAGCGCGCTGTTTCCCTTGCTTGCCCCTTCGAGGATGTCGCTAGCCTTCTCGATAATGATTGTTTTCCAACCCCGGATCGCGAATGAGCGCGCAATTCCGCAACCAACAACTCCAGCGCCAACGATCGCAACATCGAAAGAGTCGGGTTGCGGGGCGAGCGTCGGAGAGATATGCGGAGGCATGATGGAAAATGCGCTGAGAATGACTGCATGATTGACCGAACAGTCATCTGCATGCCATGTTTTGACTAAATAGGCAAGATTGGATTTGGAGATATGAAGCCTGAAGAACGCAGAGCGAAGATGGCGGCCCTCGTGAACGAGGCGACCAAAATTTCGGTCGACGAACTGGCAATGTTGCTCGATACATCTAGGGAAACGGTTCGGCGCGACCTCACGCTGCTGTCGGAGCAGGGCCTGCTGCGCAAGATCCACGGCGGGGCCGTGTCAGCCCAAACGGCGCTGGAAAGCCCCATGGGTGACAGGCGCTCGACAGCCCGCGCCGAAAAGCTCGCAATCGGTCGCGCCGCGTCACAACTCTTCAAACAGGGCGACAGCCTTCTTGTCGACACTGGCTCGACAACCGCTTGCTTTGCAGAAGCGTTGAAATCGGCTGGAAACTTCACGGTTATCACAAATTCGGTGATGGTTGCACACGAACTATGGAGCGAGCCCGGCAATAGCGAAGTGTACCTGCTAGGCGGTCGCTATCACGGCGATGGCCACGAGATCCTGGGGCCGATGGTCATCGAGCAGATTGGACGCCTGCATGCCGATCATGCCGTTCTGACCATTGGCGCGATCGATCCCAGCGGGGTCTTCATGGACTTCAATGCTGACGAGGCTTTTGTCGCCCGCGCCATGATCGCCAGCGCCCGGCAGGTCACCGTCCTGGCGGACGGAAGCAAGCTGGGACGGCACGCCCTGTTCGAGGTGTGCAGGGCCGAGAAGGTCACCAGATTGGTGACCGATCGAGCGCCAACGGGTGCGGTCGGGACGGCGCTGCATGCTGCAAATGTTGAAATTGTCGTGGCTGGACAGGAATTTCCGACCAAAAGATGACTGTTTGATGATTTTGAGCGGAGAAGACGACAAAATAAGACCACTCAGTCACTATTGCCCTTGACAATATGACTGAACAGCCATTCTATCCTCGGCATCTTTGATGGCGGCTTTTGCCGAAAGAGGGGAGTAAAGAGAATGACGTCTTCTTCCGAAGGGCGCGCAATGGGCAGGGCGCGTGGCTTGTCTGTCCTTACCTTCCTTTGGTTGAGCTCGACGGCGGCTCTAGCCGCATCTTGCCCAACCGTTACGGATCCACAAAACTTGAAGACGGCATTTCCGCAGCAAGCGGAAACCGATGACATCGCGGCCGGCGGCGTGAAGCTGTCCTTTGCAGAGAACCCGCTTTTTGCCGAGGATGTAAAGGCAGGGAAACTCAAACCTGTGGTCGACCGCTTGCCGGAACAGCCGCTTGTTGTCCTCCCCTATTCGGAGTGCGGCAAGTATGGCGGCACGATCGAGGGCACGTCACGCGGCATGACCTCGGGCAGCTCCGATATACTGAGTTGGCGCCAGGCCGTCCTCGTGCGGATTTCGGATGACCTGCAGACCATTGTTCCTAACGTGGCCCGGTCCTGGAAGTGGGCTGACGACTACAAGTCGATCGTCTTCGAACTGCGCAAGGGTCACAAATGGTCGGACGGCCAACCCTTCACCGCCGCCGATGTCGTCTTCTTCTTTGAAGACATCATCCAGAACAAAGACCTGAGCGAGCAAACCACCAAGGAATGGGGCGTTAACGTCCACGCCAAGCAAATCGACGACCAGCATGTGGAAGTATCGTTTGACGAACCGTTCCCGGGGTTTCTTACCTACATGGCCACCAGCGGGTCGTACTTCAGCACGTTCGCTCCCAAGCACTTCTTGTCGAAATTTATGCTGAAGTATAACCCGAAAGCCGACGACGAAGCCAAGGCTGCCGGTTTTGAGGACTGGAAGAAGTTATTCGCCAACTACTATAACAAGTGGCATGACGACGCGACCGTTTCAGCAGCCGCGCTTGAGGTGCCTACCCTTGAGGCCCATGTCATCGAAGTCGCGCCCGATACGCAGCGCCGCCTGTTCAAGGCAAATCCATACTACTTCAAGGTCGACAGCTCCGGGCAGCAGCTGCCCTATATCGACCGGGTCAACGAGCGTTTCCTGAACGCCGATCTTCAGGTGCTGGCGATCCTCAATGGCGAGGTCGACTTCAAGGCGCAAGGCAACGACCTCGGCAACTATCCAACGTTCAAGAAGAACGAGGAGAAGGCAGGATTTACAACCCTGCTGCCTCCAGGCTCCCAGGGCCAGCGGATTTCCTTCAATATCACCCACAACGACCCAAAGCTGCGCGAGATATACAGCGACTTGCGCTTCCGTCAGGCCGTCAGCCATGCGATCAATCGCGACGAGTTGAACCAGGTTCTGTATTTCGGCCTTGGCAAACCCATGCAGGGTCTTCCCGCGCAAGTCTCGTTCATCACGGACGAAGACCGCAGCTATATGACCGACTACAATCTGGACAAGGCCAACGCGCTGCTTGACGAGATGGGCATGAAGCGAGGCGCAGACGGCATGCGCACCGCGCCCGACGGCTCGCCCTTTACAATTCTGTGGGAGTATTCAAGCCAGTTCGCCACGGCGGAGTTCGTCAAGCTCTTGAGCGACTATCTCAAGGCAGTCGGCCTGAATGTGAATCCGAAGGAGCTTACCAGCGAAGCGACGCGCGAGAACGCCAAGGCCGGCCGATCCGACATCAACATGGAGTGGGACGTTCCCTACGAGCCGACCCTGGTGGCCAATATCGATCTGTACACGCCCTACTACTCCGACATATCGCCGCTCTTTGGCATCAAATGGAAGCAGTGGGCCCAGAGCAATGGACAGGATGGCGAAGAACCTCCGGCGTGGGCCAAGCGCATGTACGAGGTCGCGAGAGAGTGGAAAACTGTCATTCCCGGATCTGATCGCTATGTCGCGCTGGGCAAAGAACTGGTCAAACTCAACCTTGAGAACATGACAATCATAGGCACCGTTGGCGATCTTCCCAAGCCGGTCATCGTCAAGAACGTCTTGAAGAACGTCAAGCCGGAAATGAAGACCGTTCACTACAACTTCGGCTATCTTTACGCTTACCGACCGGACCAGTGGTTCAAGGAATAGATCACGTTTATCGTCCAGGCGGTCAAACCGCCTGGACGACGGTTCGCAGGTAGGAATCCACGATGATCTCGTTCTTGTCGCGCAGGCTGGCATATATGGTTGTCACCCTGCTGCTCGTCTCTGTCGTCTCCTTTGCAATCATCCAGTCTGCACCCGGCGACTATGCCGAGATCGTGGCTGCCAAGCGCGCCGCGACAGGTACGGTGATAACCCAGGCGGACATCGAGCAGGTTCGCGTCGAGCTGGGGCTCGACCAGCCCTGGCATCAGCAATACTGGCGTTGGTTCTCGCGAGCCGTGCAGGGAGATTTCGGCTACAGCTGGGCGTGGCGCCGGCCTGTCGGCGAGGTGATTGCCGAGCGAATGCCGCTAACCCTGGCGATCGCTTTCTCCACCTTGTTCTTTATGTACGCAGTTTCTATCCCAATTGGCATTTACTCCGCTGTAAGGCGCTATTCTTTCGGCGATCACCTGGCTTCGCTGATCGGCTACCTCGGCCTCGCCATTCCAAACTTCCTGCTGGCGCTCGTCCTTATGTACCTTGGCCAGCAATATCTGGACCAGAGCGTCGGCGGGCTGTTTTCGCCGGAGTATTTCAATGCGCCCTGGAGCTGGGGGCGGGTGAAGGATCTGCTTGCGCACCTTGTCATTCCGGTACTCGTGCTTGGCCTGGCTGGTACGGCCTATCTCATCCGCTCCATGCGCGCCGCCATGCTTGACGAGCTGGACAAGATGTATGTCCTCGCCGCGCGGGCCAGCGGGTTATCACCCATGCAACTATTGATCCGCTATCCGGTCCGCATGGCCCTGAACCCGATCGCCGCGACGCTGGGCTGGCGACTTACATACGTGATTTCGGGCGCGCCGATTGTGGGTTTCGTTCTGGCTCTGCCCGATACTGGCCCGCTGTTCCTGGATGCCCTGCTCAACCAGGATATGTACCTCGCCGGTGCGCTAATTTTCCTCTACTGCCTGCTTACCATCATCGGCACTTTCGTTTCTGACCTGCTCCTGGTTCTTCTCGATCCGCGCATAAGGCTGGAGTGAAACAGATGTCGACTGGTATCTACCGCGCCTTCGCTCCCGTGCGTTCGCTGTTCCGCCGCAGGGACTATCGCCCCGACCTCGCCAGCCAATGGCAGCTGATGTGGTGGAAGTTCCGGCGTCACAAGCTGGCCATACTGGGCATGGCGCTTCTCGGCGGCTTGTTGATAATGGCGCTCTTCGCCGAAACAATCAGCCCCTATCCGCCCGGCCAAAGGGACCCCGCCTATGTCGCCGGTCCGCCGATGGCGCCGCGTTTCATCGACGAGACGGGGGCCTTCCATCTGCGCCCATTCGTTTATGGCACAACAGCAGTGCGCGACATGAACACGTTGCGTCTGGTCCATCAGATCGACACCTCTAAGAAGTGGAAGCTGCAGTTCCTGGTCGAGGGCGCGCCTTACAGGCTGCTGGGTCTGGTGCCGACCAATATCCGGCTGTTCGGGATCGAGCACAATATGATCCACCTGTTTGGAACCGATTTCACGGGCCTCGATCTGTTCTCCCGTTCCGTGCATGCGGCTCGGGCGTCGCTCGGTGTTGCGCTGGTGGGCGTTACGGTATCATTCGTCCTCGGCTCGGCAATCGGCGGCGTCGCAGGCTATTTCGGCGGAGGGATCGACAATTTTGTTATGCGGTTGATCGAGTTTATCCGATCGATCCCCACGCTTCCCCTGTGGCTCGCGCTGGCGGCGCTCATGCCGCGGCACTGGGGACCACTCGCCACCTATCTGGCAATCACAGTGATCCTCGCCTTGCTCGGATGGACCTGGCTGGCGCGAACGGTCCGAAGCAAGCTATTGGCTACGAGACACGAGGATTTCGTACTGGCCGCCCGCTTGTCGGGCTGCTCCGACGCCCGCATCATCCGTCGGCATCTCCTGCCATCGTTCCTCAGCTACCTCATCGTGGATGCTTCCATTGCATTCCCCGAGATACTGCTTGCCGAAACCTCGCTGTCTTTTCTCGGCCTTGGTCTTCGCGAACCGGTTGAAAGCTGGGGCGTGTTGCTCTTCGCTGCACAAAACATCCGCGCCATAGACCAGGCGCCGTGGCTGATGATTCCGGGGGTCTTCGTGATCGTGGCCGTCCTTGCTTTCAATTTTGTGGGTGACGGACTGCGCGATGCGGCCGACCCTTATTCCAAGTCGTGACAATGAATTCCTTGCCCAGACTACCGGTCCTGTCGGTGCGCAATCTCTCTATCGGTCTCGACACGCGCACCGGAAAAGTTATCCCTGTCACCCAGGACGTTTCCTTCGACATTGCGCGCGGCGAAGTCCTCGCGCTGGTCGGCGAGAGCGGCTCGGGCAAAAGCGTTACTGCGTTGGCGCTTATGCAACTGCTCAGCGCAAATCTGAAGATCACTTCCGGTGAAATTCTGCTGCACACCGATGACGGGTTCGCCGCCGATATAGTCAAGCTCGGGACCAGAGGCAGGAGCATCGAATCGATCCGAGGCTTCCGGATGGGCATGATCTTTCAGGAACCAATGGTCTCCTTCTCGCCAATACATACGATTGGTCAGCAGATTGCCGAGGTCGTGCAGATCCACGAGAACGTAGGCCGCAAGGCTGCGCGCGACAGGGCTACCGAACTGCTCGCCAAGGTTGGCATCCCGGATCCGGTCGGTGCGCTGGATCGGTTGCCGTCGGAGTTCTCGGGCGGAATGCGGCAGCGCGCCATGATCGTGCGCGCACTCGTATGCGGCCCGAGCCTGTTGATCGCAGATGAGCCGACAACGGCCCTGGACGTGACCATCCAGGGCCAGATCCTCGAACTGTTGCGTGGGCTGCAGCTCGATCTTGGAATGGCCATCCTCTTCATCACGCATGATCTCGGCATCGTGGCCCAGATGGCCGATCGGGTTGCCGTGATGTACTCCGGACGCATCATCGAAAGCGCGCCGGTCCGCGACCTTTTTCGTAACCCCGCTCACCCATATACGCGCGCGCTGCTTGATGCCGTTCCCCGGCTGGGCGACATCGACCGTGGTCGCCGTATCCGGCCCGTGGCGGGGTCGGTGCCGAATATTTTCGCCGCCCCTTCGGGTTGCCGGTTCCATCCTCGCTGCCCGGTGGCCGAACCGCAATGCGAGCAGACCAGACCCGCACAAGTCGGCCATGGCGCCCATAAGGTCGAGTGCATCTTCGGGGAGAAGTTTCTTGCATCCTGATCGGACTATTTCTCCGAAAGCCGGAACTGCCTGATGACGGTCCTTCTCTCAGTCAAGAACCTTCTGGTGCGTTTTCCCAAGCGCACCAAGGGATTTTGGGCCAAACCCAGCGGCTATGTCAGCGCCGTGGACGATGTATCCCTCACTATCGCCCGCGGGGAGACACTTGGTCTCGTCGGCGAAAGCGGTTCCGGCAAGACGACGCTCGGCCTGGCCGTGTTACGGGGTATTGAACCAACTTCCGGTAAAGTTGAGCTGACCGCAGGAATCGATGTCCTGTCGATAACCGAGCTGGACAAGCGGGCGTTGCGCAAGGCGCGCAACCACATGCAGATGATCTTTCAGGACCCCCATTCGTCACTCAATCCGCGCATGACGGTCCGAGACATCCTCTCCGAGCCGCTTGTCGCCGGAGCAGGCGAGGGCGCACGTCTTTCACGACAACAGGTCGATGCGCGGGTCGTGGATATTGCCGTCAAATGCGGCCTCTCCAAAGACCAGCTGAGGCTTTTCCCGCATGCTTTCTCCGGTGGACAGCGCCAGCGCATCGCCATCGCGCGTGCGCTCGTGCTCAACCCGGCGCTCGTGGTCTGCGACGAGCCTATCTCATCACTCGACGTTTCTATCCAGGCCCAGATCCTGAACCTGCTCGCCGACCTGCAGGGGACTCTCGGCCTGACCTATCTCTTCATCGCGCATGATCTGGCCGCCGTCGCCTACATCTGTGACCGGGTGGCGGTTATGTATCTCGGCAAGATCGTTGAGATTGGTACGACACGTCAGGTCTACTACAAGCCGAAGCACCCTTATACCGAGGCGCTGATGTCGGCGGTTCCCGAGCCAGACCCGGATGCCCCTCGTCGCCCTATATTGCTCACCGGCGAATTGCCGGATCCTGCCAATCCGCCATCGGGGTGTCGATTCCGCACGCGGTGCCGATACGCGACGGATATTTGCGCCGAGCAAAATCCGGTCTTGCGCGACAGTGGCGACGGACATCAGGCGGCCTGCCACCACATCGAAAAGCTGACGTTGCGCGGCGCACTCGATTTTGTCGCTTCGGCCCGGGAGGTCGGTTCATGAAATCGGGGCCAGGTTTAAACATACTGCTGATAACGGCAGACCAGTTCCGCGCCGACTGCCTGTCAGCAGCCGGACATCCGCTCGTCAAAACGCCCAATTTCGACAGACTTGCAGAAGATGGCGTACGGTTCACCAGGCATTTCGGACAATGCCCGCCCTGCGGACCGAGCCGTACGTCGCTGCTAACCGGCATGTATCAGATGAACCATCGCTCGGTGCAGAACGGCACGCCGCTGGACGGATCATTCACCAACGTTGCGCTGATGGCGCGTACTGCAGGATATACGCCGTGGCTGATCGGCTATACCGACACATCGCTCGACCCGCGTCTGTTTGATTTCCGCGACCCGCGCGTCCGCCGCTATAGCGAGATATTGCCGGGCCTTGAGCAATATGCTCCCGGCAGTGAGGAAGCCAGCGGTGACACGGGATGGCGGCTTGAGCTGCGCGACCAGGGCTACCGCAACTGGAACAAGCCCTTTCAGCAGAAGACGGGCTTCGAAAAAGAGGCGCAGGCAAAGGGGCCGAGCTATGCGCCCATTGAATTGAGGAGAGAGCATAGCGACACGGCCTACACGACCGACCGGGCCTTGCGGTTCTTTCGTCAGAACGACGCCGCGCCATGGTTTTTGCATGTCAGCTATTTGAGACCGCATCCGCCGCTGCTTGCGGCCGAACCCTACAACTCAATGTATGATCTGGAGGATGTGCCCGACTTCCACGCGCTTCCTTGCCTTGCCGACGAGAGGGCTATCCATCCTTTCATGTCGTTTCGACTGGATCGGCTGGAGATGAACCCGAAACTTCCGCTGGATGGACCACATCCAAACAACAATCCGCACTGGCGGCAGGCGCGCGCGACCTATTACGGACTCGTGACCGAGATTGATGACAATATCGGTCGTATTGTTGAGGCGTTGAAGGAAAGCGGGGCTTACGAGCGCACGCTGATCATTTTTACATCCGATCACGGCGAGATGCTGGGCGACCACTGGTGCTGGGGCAAGGAAACGCCCTTTGACCAGTCGGTGCATGTGCCGCTCATTTCGCGGTCGCCGACGGCGCCCGGGAGCGCCCGAGGCAGAGTGATCGACGACTTTTCGGAGCATGTGGATATCATGCCGACGATTCTCGACTATCTTGGCATAGAAACGCCGCTGCAATGTGATGGCCGCTCCATGCGTCCATTCCTGGAGGGTGACAGGCCTTCCCGCTGGCGCGACGATGTCCGTTGGGAATACGATTTCCGTTCGATCCAAGATGAAAGCGCCGATGGCGTTTTCGGGATTTCAATCGACGAGATGAACCTCGCCGTCGTTCGAACGGAAAAAGCCAAATATGTTCATTTCAGCGCGCTGCCGCCGCTCTACTACGACCTCGCGGAAGATCCTTACGAACTGAACAACCTGGCGGGCGACCCGGCAAGCGCAACCTCGATGCTCGATCTGGCGCGACGGATGCTGAATTGGCGCATGGTGTTCAATCGCCGGGAACTAACCGGAATCCGCATTCAGAAAACCGGCCCGCTCCATGCCGCCCGTGAACGCAGGATAGTCTAACAGGATGAAACGTATCGATCATCTTCGCGACATCATCTCGCGTTACGGCACGCTGCTGGTGGATGTCTATGGCGTCCTCCATGACGGTGGCGACATATTTCCGCATGCGACCGAGGCTATGCGGGAGGCCAGGCGTCAGGGCGCGACGATCATCATCCTGACCAATTCCACTGATCGAGCGGATGTCGTCGCAGCGCGTCTGGCTGATCGTGGTTTCGGCCCGGACTGTTTCAATCATGTCGTATCTTCAGGCGAACTGACATGGCGGTATCTTAGCGCACTGGCGCCAGGGTCAGGCAATCTGCCGAAACTGCGCCTCTTGGAGAATGCACCCTGGCCAAAATGGGTCGAACACCTGCACAACCCCATAGTGGACAATGCGGTCGACGCTGACGCGGTGGTAGCGATCAGACTAATATTCAACGATGACGAGGGTTATGCACGCACCGGAATTGCTGAGGAGCTCGAGACCGCAAAGGAAAAGAGACTACCCATGATTGTGGCCGATTCCGATGAGACATTTCCTCATCACAGCTCGATAAAACTGGGTCCAGGCTGGCTGGCGCGACGTTACAGGGAGATGGGAGGCCCGACGATTGAATTTGGCAAGCCATACGCTCCGGCCTATCGTGAAGCGATGCGGCTTGCGGGAGATCCGGATCCGACCTCGGTTCTCATGATTGGCGACAACTTGCTTACCGATATTGCCGGAGCGAAGGCGGCGGGCCTGGATTCGCTTCTTGTCATACAACATGGAGTGCATGCCTCCATGTCGCTCGAGGCGGTAGAGGCGCACAGCCGCACGCTGGGAACGACGCCCGATTGGGTCACTCCTTATCTGCGCTGGACTGCCTGAGCCGGCGCTCAGGACGCATCGAAGACGTGCAGACTTCCACCGCTTCGCTTGACGGCCTCCCTGAAACCGGGAGGCGGCTCGGAATCAGTGACGACGTGCGCGACTTCGGACAGCTTGCAGATGCGCTGCGGGCTGGCGCGGCCAAACTTGTCGTGGGTCGCCACCAGGATCGTTGCCCGGGCCTGATCCATCATCGCACGCTTCACGGCGACTGACCCGTTGATAAGGTCGCTCGGACCGTCTGCGGTCACGCCGGACGCGCCGATGATCGTGATGTCGGCATTGTAGGCGCCGATATAGTCAACGGTGTCGGGACCGGAAACGCCAGCTTCCCGGTGATCGTAGACGCCGGGGCACATGATGACGCAAAATGTAGGGTTGCTGCCGGCGATCGACGCGATGCCGATGGAGTTGGTTATGATGGTCAGGTCGCGGCCGAACTGCACCAGATTGCGTGAAACCTCGTAAGTGGTCGAGCCGCCGTCGATCATCACGACCTGACCATTTTCCACGAGATCGGCGGCACCGTGCCCGATGCGCGCGCGCTCTTCCACCAGAGTAAGGCCTCGCTCAAGGATAGTTGGCTCACTGGTTACGAGCGAAATGGTGGCGCCGCCATAGGTGCGGTTCAGCAAGCCCGCTTCCCCAAGTTCGATCAGGTCGCGCCGGATGGTTTCGCCGGCGACGCCGATCCGCGTCGCGAGCCTGGAAATACGGATGGCCGCCGACGTCCTGATCTCGGACAGGATCAGCTCATGTCTTTCCTTTTTCGACAGCCTCATGTCTGCCCTTTGGCGGCGATCAGCAGTTCAGCGAGTTCGGCGAAGCCATCTCCGCCTCGTCCCCGGGTTACATAGGTCGGCTTTGCAGGCATGTCAGCCTCGAAGTCAAGAACATTGGCCACGCCGACACTGTTGGGGAAGAAGCTGAACATCGGCGAGTCGTTGGGGCTGTCGCCTGCGAACACGACATCTTCGCGATCGCGATCAAGGTCGATTCCAAAACAGTCGCTCAGAAAACGCTGGCTGGTAGTGAGTTTGTCGTAGTCGCCGAACCAGCCGTTGACATGAATGGACGAGACCTTAGCGGTCGCGCCGAACCGATGGAATATGGCCACTATCTTCTGGACATCGGCCTTCGATAGCGGCGGAATGTCTTCGCAGAAGTCAATCGCGAGATCCGCCTCCCGATAAGCCTGATCTGCCGCTACAGCAGCGCCGGGCACCTCGGAAAGCACTACCTCGCGGATAAGGGCGAGCCTCGCCCTGTCCTCCCGGCGTTCCGCATCAGTTTTGGCATAGCGCCGTGTAAGTCGTTTCGTGGCGTCCTCGTAGCGGAAGTAGAACGCGCCATTCTCGCCAACCACGCCGTCGACCGGCCAATACCGGGCGATCATATCGCACCATCCAGCCGGCCGGCCGGTGACAGGAGCGACGATGAAGCCGGCGTTCTTGAGCTTCTCCAATGCCACGCTGGACTTGGCCGGAAGCCGCCCGTGACTGGTCAACGTGTCATCGATATCGGAGAGGACTACCGAGATTTTTCGGAGATCCTGAAGCGGAGCTTCGGACAAGGGTCGCATGTCAAACGGTCTCAAAATAGAGGGGCGAGAGAGCTTCGAACAAGATACGGTAGCGCTGATAAGAACGCTCGTAGGTCGCCACCCGGTCGGGATCAGGGTCGATCGTTCTAACAGTCCTCGGCATGGCCGACGCCGCGTCCTGTATGGTGGCGAAGTCACCGACGGCGACACTTGCCAGAAGCGCGGCGCCCATCGGCGACATATCGGAAAACTGAAGCACTTCGACGGGTCTGCGGCCTATGTCTGCGCGCATAGCCGCCCAGACGGCGCTTTTTGCGCCGCCCCCGCACATCCTTATTCGGCCGGCAGGTACGCCGAGGGCATCCAGCCTGTCGACCACATCGCGCATGGCGAAGGCGCAACCCTCTAGAAGAGCACGGGCGCACGCCGCTTTGCCGTGCGCGGACGTAAGGCCGTAGAAGGCGGCGCGTGCGCCGGAGATCCAGCGCGGCGCCATAGCCCCGGAGAGCGCGGGAAGATACAGCACGCCGTCACTACCGGGCGCAATATTCTGCGCCAGTGTTGAAACCTCCATCGGTGTTTTCACGCCGAAGGTGGCAAGGAACCAGGACACGGCGCCGCCGGCAAGCCAGCCCGGATTGCCGAGATAGTAAGTTCCTCCGACGAAGGAATGCGTCTGAAGCAGGCCATCTGTATCGAAAAGCAGACTGGACGACAGCGCGCCGACCACCTCGCCCGTTCCCAGCGTGCATGAAACAAGACCTGGAGAGACGACCCCGGAGCCGATTGCATTGGCGAAATCGTCGCCCGTGCCGACCGCGACCGATATGCCGACGGGAAGCCCGGTCAGCTTCGATCCGGCGGCGGAAAGCCGGCCGGCCTCTGTGGCGGCGTCGGCGATTTCCGGCAGCTGAGCAGGGTCGATCTCGAAGATCGACAGCAGGTCAGATGTAAACTCACGCTCGTGCAAACCATAGAGCATGGTGGTCGAGGCCAGCGCATGGTCCATGACCGCTCTGCCGCACAGCGACTCCACGATCAGGGAGACCGGCTGATGCCAAGTTCGACATTGACGGGTTTCGGGCCGATACTTTTTCATCCAGCGGATTTTGGCCGCCATGTGGGTGGCGTCGAGCATGAGGCCGGTGCGCGTTCGGATCAGATCGCCATCGACGCTGGCAACTTCCGCCGCTGCCCGTCTATCCATCCAGATCATGCAGGGAGAAAGAGCGTGGCCGGTCGCATCCACGGGAACGCAGCCATCGAGCTGACCGCTTATCCCTATGCCCTCAATGTCATGGACGGATAAGCCGGCCAGTTGGATCGCCCTGCTGATGGCGACTGGCAGCGCCTCCAGCCAGAGACCAGGATCCTGCTCCGCCCATCCTGGTTGGGGAAAACGCGCAGAATAGCTTACATTTGCAAATCCAAGCAGCTTCAGTTCGTCGTCTAGGACGACGGCCTTCAGGCTTTGTGTGCCGAGGTCGACGCCGACGACGGCCACGTCAGGCGCTCTGGCAATCCGTGAGGACGTCGCGCAACTGCGACAGGATGGAGCCTTTGCTCGGCGAGTAAGAGCCGTTGAATACAGCCGAGCCGATAGTGAAAGCGTCCGCCCCGGCAGCCTTGATCGACCTGATCTTTTCAGGGGATGTGACCGCACCGGCCACGATCAGATATTTGCCGCCGCCAAGACCACGGCGCGCTGCCTTGACCAACTCAATCGGATCGGCCTCGGTTGCGCGGTAGGCGAGGATGTCACATCCCCAGCAGCCATCACGGGTAAAGCTCCTGCAATCGGCCTCCACGTCTGCGACGGTGCCGCCAAGTTTGGTGGGGTGGCCAACCGGTTTGCCGGGAAAGGGGTAGTACTCCGTGTTGCTGCCCTTCAAGAGCGTCAGGATCTCGCTCACCTGCGTGCCGCCCAGAAGCCGCATCACGCCAAGGTCGCGCGCAATGCGCGCTGATTCAAGGCAGGCCTGCGGAGAAGTGGAGACCACCTCCATGTAAGAGATTGCGCCGCTGGCATGGATCGCTTCGACAAGCGACGCCAGGACCAGAGGCGAGACGCCGACATCCTTGAAGCCAATGTGCTTCAGCCCGACTGGCTTTATCAGATCCATCAGATCAAGGCAGTCCTCTACCGTGCGATCGTCACGCGTCAGCATGAATATGAAGTCCATGATCAGTCCCCGTCGCAGCGTTCGGAATAGAAATGCCTCGGCAGCACAATGAGCGACGGATAACATCATCGACATCAAGTTTGCAAGGTCACACATTTAGTTGTAATGTAGCACAATTGTCGGTGCGAGATGGGAGGTGCACTTTGGCATCCATCTGGTCGCTGGCCGAGGCCAAGGCCCCCCTACGATCTCGTTCTCCAGAAGGACGAGATCAACCCGGATTTCCCATCGACAAAAGTCGCCATCGTGAACCCGGTCGCGCAGGACGGCCCAGCATCTCGCGAAGGCGACGGATTACATCGCTCAGCGTGAGACGGAAGGAGCCACGGTCGCCGTCGACAATGTCCACTTGCAGTTGCCAAACGGGTTCCCGCAACCAAGCAAGGCACGCTTACAGAGAATTCAAAATGACAGGAAACAAGATCGCAATTATCGGCGCAGGCATGATAGGTGCAGCACATGCGGCCGGTTACCGCAACCATCTGGCTCGCTTCCCCCAGCTTGGTCTGCGCTTGGGCGTTGTCTGCGACGTAAACTCAGCGCAGGCCGCAAGTCTCGCCGCAACCTACGGTTTCGAGGCGACAGCGCCGGACTGGCGGGAAGTCGTCGCCGATCCCGAAGTCGGTATTGTCTCAATCTGTTTGCCCAACGTTCTCCACACCGAGGTTACGCGCACAGTACTTGAGGCCGGAAAGAATGTACTCTGCGAGAAACCGCTCGCGCTTCGTGCCGACGATGCCCGCGACACCTGGCTTCTTGCTCGTAAAGTCGATGCAATCTCTGGGACGGTATTCAACTATCGCCGCATTCCCGCAATTGCCGACATTGCCAAGCGAGTCGCAGCCGGTGAACTCGGGACTCCCGTGCAGATCCTTGTCCAATACCAATGTGACTACGCCGCCGACCCGCTCTTGCCGTACAGCTGGCGCTATGAGTTCGAGCGGGCGGGGCCGGGAGCCCTTCTTGATGTGGGCACCCACGCAGTGGACCTCGCCCGTTTCATCATGGGCGACGTCTCGGAGGTGATTGGCGCCGCTTCGACGGTCTCGGTCCCCGAGCGCTTCCTACCCAAGGGCTCCACCCTCGGCCATGGTTATGTTGAGCTTTCAGACAAGAAGGCAAGAGTAGAAAATGATGACGTGATGTCTGCGCTTCTTCGCTTCGTCAATGGCGCGCAGGGTTTCATGACCGCCTCGCGGGTAGCGGTTGGAACCGGCAACCGGGTCCAGGTTGAGGTTTACGGGACAAGGGGAACAGCACGCTTCAGCAACGAAACGCCGACGCACTTCGACCTCGCGATCCTGGATGGGAGCAGACCAGCGCCGTTCCAAAGGATCCTGAACCGCCCCTCTTCGCCGTATGTAGCTGAACTCGCCGCCGTACCGCACGACCTGGTTCCCATCGGTTATGCCGAGAGCTTCGGCTTCATGATCTACGAGTTCCTTCGCGCAATTGCCGACGGCAAGCCTTTTACGAACGGATCGATCGAAGATGGTTACCGTGCCGCCCAAGTGCTCGACGCCATTCAAAATGCGAGCATTAACAACGCCGCTGTCAAAGTGAACTGGAAGGTATGACTGGAATGAGAATCGGCCTGAATACGGACGGTCTTGCAGCATTCGGCATCGAGGAGACACTCGACTTCGCCAAGGCACAGGGCGTGGATGCCGTCGAGTTTGGGCTTGGCGGGTGGTCGTCGGCGCCGCACGTCGAAATCGCGTCACTGCTGGCGGACGGCAAAGCAAGGGACCGGCTGAGCGGTCTTCTCCACGATCGGGGACTAGCCATCTCTGCGCTCAATGCTTCCGGCAACCCGCTGCATCCAGGGTCAATTGGCCCGAATGATACAAAGCTGGCCCATGACGCCATTGCCCTCGCAAGGCTGCTTGGCGTGGAACGTGTCATCATGATGTCCGGCCTGCCTGGCGGTGGCCCCGATGAAAAGATGCCGAACTGGATTACCTCATCGTGGCCGCTTGAAGCGATGGAGATGCTCGAATGGCAGTGGACGGAGCGCGTCATTCCGTTCTGGATTAGGATCGCCGCAGTTGCAGAGAAGGCCGAGGTCCGCATCTGTATCGAGAACCACGGGCGCCAATGTGTCTACAACCCAGCCAGCTACTTTCGCTTGCGCGAGGCGATCGGACCGGCCGTCGGTATGAATTTCGACCCCTCACATCTGCTATGGATGGGTGGCGATCCAATATCCGCGATACGCGCTCTAGGAGGAGAGAATATCTACCATGTCCATGGCAAAGACACTCACATTGAGCCTGAGGCCAGAGTCAACGGCACGCTCGACACGCGGCACGTCGTCCCGGTCAGGGGCCGGACTTGGAATTTCGTTCCGCTTGGGCACGGGCTCTCCCTGCGCGGCTGGCTCGAAATCGCGACAGCACTGCGCGATGTCGGTTACGACGACGTGATTTCGATCGAGAATGAGGACTATACCTTGGACACCACGGCGGCAATCACCCAAAGCGTTGAGACGCTACGCTTCGCCATTGATGAGTCCTTGCGCCGCGCCGACAAGGCGCCGGATAGGCCAAAATGAAAGGCGACCGGTATTGTCCCATCACTGTCGAGCATTTTCGACGCACTCAGCGGCGATTTCGGCCCAACCTCGCAGGATGCTGCGCTGGACGTCGCGAAATGTGTTCTGCTCAAATGGCGCGCATTGAAACTTGGGCCGCAGCTTGCAGCGCCATTTCCAGGCGAATGGTCGCGGCGCGTTGCGGCCTGTCGACCGCCTGATCCAGATAGTAATTTCCTGGTCCCGGTGTAACGGGAACAAGAGGACACAT